>Ga0335072_10017875_pt1 | contig 10021 bp, 11 predicted proteins | sample Lox_Sample_21_FD_206725 | JGI IMG/M metagenome (GOLD analysis project Ga0335072, IMG submission 206725) | Soil microbial communities from Loxahatchee National Wildlife Refuge, Florida, United States - Lox_Sample_2.1 | ecosystem: Environmental > Terrestrial > Soil > Wetlands | place: USA...
TTCAAGTTCTTCGACTGCGACAACCACTTCTACGAGGCCACCGACGCCTACACGCGCCACCTCGATCCGGCTCTCAGCAGGCGCGCGATGCAGTGGGCGCAGATCAACGGCAAGACCAGGCTGCTGGTGGGCGGGAAGATCAACCGGTTCATACCCAACCCGACCTTCGATCCGGTGGCCAAGCCCGGCGCCATGGACGAGTACTTCCGGGGGCGCAACCCCAAGTCGGCAGGCACGATTGAACTGTTCGGCGAGCTCGAGCCCATCCGGCCGGAGTATCGCGATCGCGATGCCCGGCTGGCCCTGATGGACGCGCAGGGCATGCAGGGCGCGATCCTGCTCCCGACGCTCGGGGTAGGCATGGAGCAGGCGCTCCTCGACGACCTGCCCGCGCTCGTGGCCGCGGTGCACGCCTACAACCAGTGGATGTACGAGGACTGGGGCTTCGCCTACCAGGAGCGGATTTTCGCCGCGCCGTACATCACCCTCGTCGACGCCGACGCCGCGATCAGGGAGCTTGACTGGGCACTTGAACGGGACGCCCGGTTCACGGTCATGGTCGGCGGCCCGGTCATGACCGCCACCGGCGGGCGCTCCCCCGCCGACCCGATGTTCGACCCGTTCTGGGCGCGGGTCAGCGAAGCAGGCATCACCACCCTGTACCACAGCGGCGACACCCGCTACTCGGCTTACCTGGCCGACTGGGGCGAGAACGCGCACACCGAGGCGTTCCGCGCGACCGCGTTCCGCAGCCTGAGTTCGGCCAACCCGGTCCAGGACACTATCGCCAGCATGCTGGCGCACGGGCTGTTCCACCGGTTCCCGCGGCTGCGGGTCGGCCAGATCGAGAGCGGCTCAGACTGGGTGTTCCACCTGTTCGAGAAGCTCACCAAGTCCTACGGGCAGACGCCGTACCTCTTTCCCGAGGACCCGCGCGAGACCTTCAGGCGCCACATCTGGGTGTCCCCGTTCTACGAGGACAGGCTCGGCGCCCTCAAGGACCTGATCGGTGTCGACCGTATCCTCATGGGCTCGGACTACCCGCACGTCGAAGGGCTGGCCGACCCAGCCTCCTACATCAAGGACCTCAGGAATTTCGACTACACCGCCGAGGAATGCGAGAAGGTCATGCGCCACAACGGCATCAGCCTGTCCCAGCGGCTCCCAGCCTGAGTGATGAACGGCGTCGCGCTGGGCCTGCTGGTCATTCGTCTCGGGCTCGGCGCGATGCTGGCCGTCCACGGGCTGAACAAGGTGTTCGGCCCGGGCGGCCTGGCCGGAACGGCGCGCTGGTTCGACGGCCTGGGACTGCACCCGGGCTGGCTGCACGCCCGGCTGGCCGCGGCCAACGAGATCGGCGCCGGGCTCCTGATGGCGGCCGGCCTAGCCTTCCCGGTAGCCGGCGCGGCGTTCATCGGACTGATGGCGGTCGCCGCTGTGACCGATCACCGGGGCAAGGGCTTCTTTGTCTTCAAGGGTGGCTGGGAATACGTCGCCCTGATCGCCGTCATCTCGGCGGCAGTGGTCAGCACCGGGCCGGGACGGTATTCCCTGGACGCAGCGCTCGGCTGGCATCTGGCCGGCCCGGCTTGGGCCGGCCTCGCGATCGCGGCCGGTGTGGCCGCAGCCGCCGGGCTCTACCTGACGGCTAGCCGCCGGCCGGCCGATCGCGTGCCCACGGCGGGCCCGTCGGCCGACGAGGCAGCGGGCTGATGCTGGCGGCCGGGCTGCCCGACTGGACGGGGAACAGGACCGGCGGCGCCGGCTGGCCCGCACCCGGCCAGACCTATGTGGATCCGGCCGGCGGCGTCCTGGTCCTGGTCCTGACCGCGCCCCGCTGGCCCGGCCTGCTGCGCTGCAACGGCGTGGCGTTGCTGACCGCCCATCCGCTGCCCTGCGGTTACCACGCCCGGCCCCGCATCCAGACGACATTGCGCCCGGGCCTGCGTTACCGCGAACCGGCCAGCGGCCTGGAGGTACGGTGCCTGCGCGCCGGTCACGGCCAGCTGACCTACTCCGGCCAGCTCCTGCTCGCCGCCTGATCGCTCTGGGCTACTGGAGCCCGGCGCGAACGGACGTGATGCGCTGAGTGTTGAAGCCGAGCCAGTGCATCCGGCCCAAGTACCGTGCGTGCTCGACCTTGAGGCAGCGGTCCATGACCACGGTCACGCCGCCATCCTCGGCGATCCGGGCGCCTTCCTCATTGATCACCCCGAACTGGCACCAGAGAAAGCTGGCGTGGATGGCCACGGCCTCCCGCGCGATTCCCGGCAGTGCGTCCGGGGCCCGGAAGACATCCACGACGTCCACGGGCACCGGCACGTCCAGCAGACTCGGGTAGCACTTCTCGCCGAGGATCTCCGTCTCGCGGGGATTCACCGGGATCACCTGGTAGCCGTGCCGCTTGAGGTAATAGCCGACAAAGTGGCTGGCCCGCAGCTTGTTGCTGGACAGGCCCACGATCGCGATCGTCCTGGCCGAATAGAGCACCCGCTGAATCGTCAGCGGGTCCTGGTAGCGCGTGAGATCGGTCATGCCGTCGCCGCCTCGGTGCTCTCCGGTGCGCGCGCGCCGGGCGAGCCGCCGCGCGCTTGCTCGGTGCCCGTCATCGCGGCGACCTTCGCGAAACCCTGGTCCAGGTCCCAGACCAGATCCTGGACGGACTCGGTGCCGACCGACAGCCGCACCGTGCCCGGCCCGACCCCGGCCGCCTGGAGCTCGTCGTCGCTGAGCTGCCGGTGCGTCGTGCTGGCCGGGTGGATGACCAGGCTCTTCGCGTCGCCGACGTTCGCCAGGTGGGACCAGAGCGTCAGGCCGCGGATGAAGTCCTGCCCGCCAGCCCGGCCGCCGGCGCAGTCGAACGAGAAAACGGCGCCCGCACCGCGCGGCAGGTACTTCTCCACCAGCGGCCGGTACTTGCTGGACGGCAGGCCGGGATAGGTTACGTTCGATGCCAGGTCGTGTGCCTCGAGGAAGGCTGCGACCGCCACTGCGTTGTTGACGTGGCGTTCCATCCGCAGCGACAACGTTTCGAGCCCTTGCAGGAACAGGAACGCGTTCAGCGGCGCGAGCGCCCCACCGAGATCGCGCAGGGTCTCGGCCCGCAGCTTCATCAGATAGCCGTAGGTCCCGAACGTCTCGTGGAACTGCAGGCCGTGGTAGGCCGGGGACGGGTCAGCGACCACCGGAAACCGCCCATTGGACCAGTTGAACGTGCCAGCCTCGATGACAACGCCGCCGATGCTCGTGCCGTGGCCACCGATGAACTTGGTCGCCGAGTGGATCACGATGTCGGCGCCCCATTCAATCGGGCGGCACAGGTACGGCGTCGCGAACGTGTTGTCCACGATCAGCGGAAGCTCGCTGGAGTGCGCGATGGCGGCCACGGTCTCGATGTCCAGCACGTTCCCGCCGGGATTCCCGATCGTCTCGGCGAAGAACGCCTTCGTGTTCGGCCGGATCGCGTCCCGCCAGGCGTCCGGGTCATCGGGATGGACCCAGGTCAGCCCCACGTTCATCTTGCGCAGCACGTGCTTGAACTGGTTCACCGTCCCGCCGTAGAGCGCCGAGGACGAGACAACGTGGTCGCCGGGCTGCAGCAGCGTGAACAGCGCGGCGGCCTGCGCCGCGAGCCCGCTGGCGAATGCCACGCCGCCGCAGCCACCCTCGAGGTTGGCCACCCGCTCCTCGAACACCGCGACGGTCGGGTTCATGATGCGCGAGTACGTGTTCCCGTATTCCTGCAGGTTGAAGTATGCCGCCGCCGATTCCGGGTCCTCGAACACGTAGCTGGTCGTCTGGAAGACCGGGACGGCACGCGCTCCCGTGTTCGGGTCGGGCCGTTGCCCGGCGTGCAGCTGCCGGGTCTCGAACCCGAACGCCCGGGCTTCCTCGGCTCTTGAGCCGGTGTCGGTCACGATGGCTCCTTTCTCTTTCTCACGCCCATCCCCACCCCGCCGCTCACGCCGCCCACTGGGGCTCCTGACGTCACTGGCCGGCCTGCGCCTGCGGCGAGGCTGTGCTGGCCCAGGAACTGGCGGATGATGGGCGTCTGCCGCGCCTCCTCCAGCAGGAAGCAGTCGTGGCCGTAGGGCGCCTCGATCACATGGAATTCGGTCCGCTTGCCGAGAGCACGAAGCGCCTCGTCGATCTCCGCCGACGCCGACGGCGGGTACAGCCAGTCGGAACTGAACGCGATCAGCAGCGTCCGCGCCGAAACGCCCTCAAGCGCCCGGGCCAGCGATCCGCCGCCGTGCTGCCGCGCGAGATCAAAATACGTCAGCGCGCGCGACGTGTAGATATAGGTGTTGGCGTCGAAGCGCTTGACGAACGAGTCGGCCTGGTGCCGCAGGTAGCTCTCGACCTGGAACTCCGGCTCGGTGAGCGTGTAGCGGATGTCGTCGCCGAACTGCAGCCGGCGGCCGAACTTGTCGGTCAGCGCCTGCCCGGAAAGGTAGGTGACGTGGCCGACCATCCGCGCCACGCCCATACCCGCGTCGGGTGTCAGACCCGTCCCGTAATAGCGTCCACCCTGCCAGGCCGGGTCGCGCATGATCGCCTCACGCGCGATCGCGTTCCAGGCCACGCCCTGCGGCTGGAGGGCGTGCGTGCTGGCGATGGCCACGACCGCGTCGACCTGATCCGGGAACAGTATCGCCCACTCGAACGCCTGCATCCCGCCGAGCGAGCCCCCGGCCACCGCCGCCAGCCGCTCGATCCCCAGTGCATCAAGGAACGCGCGCTCGGTCCGCACCATGTCCGCGACAGTGATCACGGGGAAGTCCGGCCCGTACGGCTGGCCGGTCGCCGGGTCGGCCGTTGACGGCCCCGTCGTCCCGCGGCAGCCGCCGAGCAGGTTGGTGGAGACGACGAAGAAACGGTCGGTGTCGAACGCCTTGCCCGGGCCGATCATCCCGTCCCACCAGCCGAGCCCCTTGCCGGCCGTGCCGTCGCGGTCTTCGGCCGCGAACCCGTCGCGAGTGCTCCCATCCGGCGGCGTCTTCGCGAACCCTGCGGCATGGGCGTCGCCGCTGAGCGCGTGACACACCAGGATGACGTTGTCGCGCTGCGGTGCGAGGGCACCGTAGGTTTCATAGGCGATGCGAATCGGGTGCAGCTCGCGCCCGCAGTCGAGCCGCACCGGCTCGGGCAGATCGAGATACTGGGTTTCGACCGTGCCGACCGAGCCGGCCGCGAGCGTCGAGGCTGGCTCCGCCATGGGGGCTATCGTAGCTTGCCCTGGTCAAGGTATTGTCAAGCATCCTGGTGGGATTTCACGGATATAAGCGAAGGGACAATAAGCGTCATGACCACCGTCACCAACGGCGTTAACGTTCAGGCACTCCTCGATGCGCGCGAAGTACTCAAGGGTGCGCCCGAGGCAGCCCAGTTCACCTGGCGCGCGTCCGCCAAATGGCAGAGCGGCGTGCACAGCCAGATCAAGGTCCAGAGCTTCTTCGGCCTGGGGCAGGAGCAGAACCACAAGGAAGAGTGGACTTTCGAAGCCGACCACCCCGAGGTCTTCGCGGCGGAGGACAACGGCATCACGCCGATCGAGTACCTCCTGGTCGGCCTGGCCAGCTGCCTGACTGGCGGTATAGCGTCCGTCGCGGAGAACCGTGGCATCCAGCTGCGCTCGGTCGAGTCGACGGTCGAGGGAGGCCACGACATCCGTGGAATCCTCGGCGCCGACAGCGACGTCCGCAACGGCTACAACGACATCAAGGTGACGTTCAACATCGACGCGGACGCCTCCCGGCAGGAGATCGAGGCGCTGGTGGCCCAGTCGCAGAAGCGGTCTGCCGTGTTTGACGCGCTCACCAACCCCACCAACGTCACGGTCGAGGTCGCCTGAGCGGCCGCGCGCCGGGCTCGCCCGGCGCGCCCCGGACAGAACTGAGGGGCGAGTCATCGAACGCGTTACCACGGTAGTCATCGGCGCGGGGCACGCGGGCCTCGCCGCCAGCCACTTCCTCAGCGGCCGGTCGATCGACCACGTTGTGCTGGAACGCGGCGAGGTGGCGAACTCCTGGCGGCGCGAACGCTGGGAATCCCTGCGGCTGCTGACCCCGAACTGGCAAAGCCGGCTGCCGGGCCTCAGGTACGAAGGCCCGGATCCCGACGGCTACATGACGATGGCGGAAGTGACCGAGTTCATCGAGCGCTTCGCCAAGGTCTCCGACGCTCCCGTCCGGACCGGCACGAACGTCACGTCGGTCCGGCGCACCGACGACGGATACCAGGTGACGACGAGCCTCGGCGAGGTTGGCTGCCGGACGGTGGTCATCGCCAGCGGTGCCTGCAATCAGCCAGCGCTCCCGCCATTCACGGACGCCGTGCCGGCGTCCGTCGAGCAGCTGACCCCGCTGCGCTACCGCGACCCGGCCCAGCTTCCCGACGGCGGCGTGCTGGTCGTGGGAGCGTCGGCGACCGGCGTGCAGCTGGCCGCCGAGCTGAGACGGTCGGGCCGGCCGGTGACCCTTTCGGTCGGGGAGCACGTGCGGTTGCCGCGCCTGTACCGCGGACGCGATGTGCTGTGGTGGATGAACGCGTCGGGCGTGTGGGACCAGCGGTACGACGAGGTCGAGGATCTCACGCGCGCCCGGCGGCTACCCTCGCCCCAGCTCGTCGGGACTCCCGAGCGGACGACGCTGGATCTCAACGCGCTCGTCTCGATGGGCGTCGAGCTGGTGGGCCGCTGGGCGGCCGTGCGTGACGGCCGTGCGCTGTTCTCCGGCGGGCTGCGCAACGTGTTCGCGCTCGCGGACCTCAAGATGCAGCGCCTGCTCGACACGTTCGACGAGTGGGCTCTGACGGACGGGCACGACGCTGAGGTCGGCCTTCCCGAGCGCTTTGCGCCCACACGGGTACCACAGGCGTCGCCGTTGCAGCTCGACCTGCGCCGCGGCGAGATCCGCGCGATCGTGTGGGCCACGGGTTTCCGCCCCGACTACCGGTGGCTCGACGTGCCCGTGGTCGACAGCAAGGGCCAGTTGCGGCACGACGGCGGGGCGGTCGACAGCCCGGGGCTATACGCGCTCGGGCTGCCCGTGCTGCGGCGGCGCAAGTCCACGTTCATCTGCGGTATCGAAGACGACGCGCGTGAGGTCATCGATCACCTCACGCGGTATCTGGCCACCCGCTACGGGCATCACTAGCCGGCCGGAACGCCAGGTCGGTGCCGAGCGCGCTGGCCAGCCGGGCGATTGTCTGGCGTGTGGTCTGGTCGCTGACGCGATCGGGAAGCCACGCGCAGGCGATGCAGGCGGCCCTCACATCGGCGGTGCTGCAGACAGCGGCCAGGCATTCCCCGATCTGGCTGACCGAGGGCCCGGGGCCCGAGGGGAAGCGCAGGCCGGGCAGTGCCGTTGCCACGCGTGATCCCTCCGCGGGAGTAAAGGGCGGGTCACTGAAGCAGCGCGGTGACTAGACGCCGGCAGCGGAGGGGATCCTCGGTGAATCCATGCTGGAGACCCCACAGCCAGTAGTCGATGGTGCGGAAGATCGCTGAGCGGCGAGCGTGTTCCCGGTCGAGGCCCGCAGCGTCGGCGATGATGTCCAGCTGCTCGTTGATCGTCGCGGCATCGGGCATCTCGTGGAGCCTGTCCCACAGGCAGCGGGCGAGGTCGAACCCGATGTCGCCGCGCAGCAGGCAGGGATCGACGGTGAGCCAGGGTTCCCGCTCTCCCCCGAGCACCTGCTCGTGATGCAGCGCGGAGGTACGGCTAGCCGGCGCATCATCCTGCCCGCATGATGATTGGCTTCGGCCAGCGGCAAGGTCGCCAGCGACCGCGTCGGATCCAGCCGTTCCAGCAGCATGGTCCCGGCCCCGAGGTCCGTCTGCACCAGCAGCACAGTGCCCCGGCCGGCCCAGAACCGCAGCGCCGCCACCTCGGCAGGGAAGCTCTCATCCGGTGCGGTCAGCCGCAACGCGAACTGCTCACCACCGCGCCGGACTGGAAGTACCAATGCGTTCGATCCGTGCCAGGGATCACCGTCGAGCGCGAGGTCCCAAGCCCGGCACTGCTGATCTACCCGCTCAGGCAGGGAGTCCAGCCACGCGCCTTTCGAGCGACCCGCGCAGCATGGCCCGAAACGTGGACGGAACGGTAATCACACAAATGAGTCCATCACACCGCTCCAGCCTCTCACCCGTACGCTGCGCCACAGCGGGGCACAACGAGGTGCCCTAGCGCGACCGGCCTCCGGCGCAGACCGTCTCGACGTCGTGTGATCACTGCTGCGGCGCCGGGAGCTGCTGGCCGCCGATGTCGGCCTGGCCATGGGCAGCAAGCCAGGTCAGCGCCTCAGATATGGCGTCGAGCGAGCTGAACCGCGGGGCATAGCCGAGCACGTCCTTGGCCCGGGCAATGCTCGCGGTGATGCTTCTGAAGGTGTGCTCGCGGGTGGCCTCGGCGTGCTCGGGACCGACGCGACGGCCGAATGCGGCCCAGTCGACGAATTCAAACACCGGGTCACGGCCGAACCACCGGGCAACGCCGGTGGCCAGGCCGCGCAGCGTCATCGCCTGCTCCGCCACCACGTGGAAGCTGGCCCCGATCGCGGCCGGCCGGTTTAGCGCCCGCTCGAAAGCCTGGGCGACGTCGTCGGCGTGCACGTGATGCAGGACGCCCAGCCCGTGGTCGGGCAGCGCCAGCGGCCTGCCCATCGCGAGGCTCGTCCACACCGCGGGATCCAGGTTGCCGGCCGGCGTGATGACCGGCCAGCCCGGGCCGCTGATGTGACCGGGGTGAAGCACGACCGCGGGGACGCCGCCCGCCAGCGTCTCGCGGTGCAGCAGCGCCTCGATCTCCGCCTTGCCCGTGCCGTACTCGCCATAGGCGGTCCGGGGCTCGTCTTCGGTGACCGGGACCCGCAGCGCGGGACCGTGCACCCAGATTGTCCCGCAGTGCAACAGCAGCGGGCGGGCGGGGCGCAGCGCTTCGACAAGCTGCTGCGCCGAGGCCGCCGTGAAGCAGACCAGGTCAATCACCACGTCGGGACGCAGGGCCGCGACCCGGGCGCCGAAGGTGCCCTCCGCGTCCTCGGCCTCACGATCGACCGTGATCCCGGTGACCGAGTCCCACTCGCGGCTCGCATAGTAAGGATCGCGCAGGCCGCGGCTCATCGCGACCACCTCGTGGCCGCCGCGCACCAGCCGCGGCACCAGGTAACTGCCGATATGCCCGGTGGCTCCGATGACGATCACGCGGCTCATACTCAGGGATCCTTCCGGCACGGCGGCGGTAAGCGGCGCCATCCTCGCACGGAAGCCGGCCCGCGCGTGACCCCCGGGGTCGCTGACGTCGCTGACCGGGGAATGGCTGCGTCAGTCAGCCGGGCTGACCGACCTGCCGGATGATGTCCTGAACCTCGATGGTGAAAATGACGTCGGCGGCGGCGGTGACCTGGCCGCCCTGGCCGGTGCCGTAGCGTTTGCCGACTCCGTGGAGCTCGAGCGCGGCGCCGCCGGGGGTAGTGCCGGTCATGTTGTTACTCCTCGGCCAGCAGGTGGGCGGCGGGCAGGCGGCGCAGCAGCGCGGCGGGCAGCAGCGCGGCCGCGGCGGTGATGATGATCCCGGCGGCCACAGCGGCGGCGGCGATGGCCAGCAGCCGGGCGGGCAGAGCCCCGGCGAACCAGGCCGCGGCGGCCAGCCCGAACCCGGCGCCGGCCAGAGAGCCGGTGACCCCGATGAGTGCGCCTTCGGTGATCACGAGGCGGGCCAGGGCGCTGTCGCGCCAGCCGAAGCTGCGGATGGTGGCGAGCTCGGCTGCCCGTTCTCTGATGTTCAGGAACACCACGTCGGCGACGGCCAGCACGCCCAGGGCGGCCGTCGCCCCGGCCGCGATGTAGTCGACACCCCGGACCTGCACCGCGACGGCGTCGCCGAGCAGGGACCCGACGACCACCCCGCGGAAGGCGAAGCTCACCGCGGTCAGCATGGTCAGCGCGGCGATGCCCACGGCCAGGCTGGCCACCCCGATCGCGGTGCGGCCTGGGGTACGGGTCACGTTGAGCAGA
>Ga0335072_10017877_pt1 | contig 10020 bp, 4 predicted proteins | sample Lox_Sample_21_FD_206725 | JGI IMG/M metagenome (GOLD analysis project Ga0335072, IMG submission 206725) | Soil microbial communities from Loxahatchee National Wildlife Refuge, Florida, United States - Lox_Sample_2.1 | ecosystem: Environmental > Terrestrial > Soil > Wetlands | place: USA: Florida...
TGCGCTTCCTTGCGGCGGCGATGCAGTTCTTGCCGCCTATGCTGTACCTGGTGAAAGCATGCCTGGAGCGATCTTGGTTTGCGAGGTCTGCGACGCGATCAGGACGTTGTGGTATATAACAGTCCAGTCAACGAGGACGGACTTGCAGACTTGTTGGGGGCGTAGGGCGTGGCCGACGACCTAACGCTGACAGCCGGGCGTGACTACGGCGACACGTTGTGGACACCAACCCCTGAGTCGGCCGCAGGAACCGAGATAGTGCGCTACATCCGGTGGCTTGCCGCGAACGGCGGCCCGGATGTGACTGGCGACACACTGACCGGCGACGCGGCGGCTGGCGACGTTAACCCCGGCATCCCCAGCTACCGGCAGTTGTGGCAGTGGTCGGTCGATGAACCGGCTGCGTTCTGGTCGTCGATCTGGGACTTCTTCGGAGTACTTGGCAGCCGCAGCTCCGGGCCAGTACTCACCGGGCAGATGCCCGAGGTGGACTGGTTCGCGGGCAGCACGCTGAACTATGCCAGGAACGCCCTGCAGCGCGCCGGTGCCGAACCCGAGCGCACCGCTGTTATCTACACCTCAGAAGCCGGCCGCAGCGGTCAGCTCAGCTACGGCGAGCTAGCCCGCGAAGTGGCACGCGTCCGGGGCGGCCTGCAGGACCTTGGCGTCGGTCTTGGTGACCGGGTCGCTGCCTACCTGCCGAACTCCCCCGAGGCGCTGATCGCGATGCTGGCCACTGCCAGCCTCGGCGCGATCTGGACATCGTGCTCACCGGACTTCGGCGCACATAGCGTGATCGACCGGTTCGCGCAGGTGGCTCCGAAGGTGCTGCTCGGCGTGACCGGATACGCCTACGGCGGCAAGCAGTTTGACCGCCGGGCCGAGCTCACCGCGATCGCCGCCGAGCTGCCGGGCCTGACCGCCGTTGTCGTCGTCGACTATCTCGGCGACGGGGGCGATGGACCTCGCCTCGATACCAGCGCTCCCGCGCTGGCCTGGGAGAACTTCGGCCCGGCCGACGCTGGCACCGGCAAGCTCGAGTTCGCCGAGGTGCCGTTCTCCCATCCGCTCTGGGTGCTCTACTCCTCGGGCACCACCGGCTTGCCTAAGCCGATAGTGCATAGCCACGGCGGAATCGTGCTCGAGCATCTCAAGGCACTGGCCCTGCATCAGGATCTGACCGGCGCGGATGTGTTCTTTTGGTACACCACGACCGGCTGGATGATGTGGAACTACCTCGTCGGCGGCCTGCTGGTCGGCGCCGCCGTGGTCCTCTACGACGGCAGTGCCGTGCACCCGGACACCGCTGCCCTGTGGCGCCTGGCTGCCGAGGCTGGCGTGACCTACGCAGGCACTGGCGCGCCGTACCTGCTGACCTGCATGAAGGCCGGCATCCGGCCGGCCGCGGAGCACGACCTGTCAGCTCTCAAAGGGGTTGGCTCCACCGGCTCTCCGTTGCCACCCGAAGGCTTCCGATGGGTCTACAAAGAGCTGGGAACGGGGCCTGCCGGGGTGATTCTCGGCTCGTTCTCGGGCGGTACCGACCTCTGCACAGGGTTCGTCGGGCCAGCTCCGATCCTGCCCGTCCGAGCCGGGCTGATCTCCGGGCCGTGCCTGGGTGCCCGGGTTGAGTCGTTCGACCCTGCCGGGCAGCCTGTCATCGGCGAGGTCGGGGAACTCGTGCTCACCCAGCCGATGCCGTCGATGCCGGTCGGATTCTGGAACGACCCGGCCGGCGAGCGCTACCGGGCGAGCTACTTCGCTGAGTATCCGGGCGTCTGGCGGCATGGGGACTGGATCATGATCCTGCCCGACGGCGGCTGCGTCATCTACGGCCGGTCTGATGCCACCCTGAACCGGGGTGGCGTGCGAATGGGCACGAGCGAGTTCTACCGTGTGGTGGAGCGGCTGCCCGAAGTGGCCGACAGCCTGGTCGTCGACACTGGTCAGCTCGGCCGGGAGGGGCGGCTGATCCTGTATGTGGTGCTGGCCGACGGTCACCCGCTGACGGAAACACTGACTGCCAAAATCAGGTCGCTGCTGCGGGCTGAGCTGTCGCCCCGGCACGTTCCCGACGAGATCATCGAGGTCCCCGGCATTCCGCGGACGCTATCGGGCAAGAAGCTCGAGGTGCCAGTCAGGAAGATCCTGCTCGGCACGCCTGTGGCCGACGCGGCCGACCCGGATGCGCTGGCGAACCCTCAGGTGCTCGGCTTCTTTGCTGCCCGGCCCGCGGCTGTGCCTCCAGGCGGGGCCACGTGACCGAGGCGAGCCCCTCATGACCGAGGCAAGCGCTGGCCGCAGCTTCGGCGAGGAAGGCGGCCTGCTGACCTACGGCCGGTACTTGCGACTGCCGGAACTGCTGGCTCAGCAGGTACCCGAGGTAAGCCCGCCGGCTCATGACGAGCTCCTGTTCATCATCGTGCACCAGACCTACGAGCTGTGGTTCAGGCAGTTGCTGCACGAGCTCACAGCCGTCAGGGACGCGATGCTGGCGGGCGGGGAGTGGCGTTGTGAGCCGGCCAGTACAGCTACTACCGCCAGCACAGCTAGGCCGACCTGGCTGGCACGGCACCTGCTGCACCGGGTGCACGTGATCGAGCGCCTGCTAGTCAGTCAGATCGACGTGCTGGAGACGATGACCCCGCAGGACTTCCTGGAGTTCCGTGCGGCGCTCGCCCCGGCCAGCGGGTTCCAGTCAGTGCAGTTCCGCGAGCTTGAGTTCCTGTCCGGTGCTAAGGACCCGGCGTTCCTGGCCCGCTTCAGGTCGCTGACGCCCGACGAGCGAGACCGGCTTGACCTGCGGCTGGCCGAGCCGTCGCTCTGGGATGCGTACGTTGACCTGCTCGCTTCCAGAGGCCTCGCGGTCGGGGATGCCAAGGAGATCCTCGCCTCGCTGGTCAGCGTGGCCAGGGACCGGCCGCGCTACGACGACCTGTGGGAACTGGCTGAGGCCCTGCTCACCTATGACGAGCTTGCCGCGCTGTGGCGCGCCAGGCACGTCCAGATGGTCGAGCGCCAGATCGGGACGAAGTCCGGGACAGGCGGCTCGACCGGCGCGCCGTACCTGCACCGGCGGGTACCGCTGCGCTATTACCCGCTGCTCTGGGAACTGCGGGACTCCCTGTGATGACCAACATTGTGATGACGAGTGCAGTAACGACGAGTGCAGCAAAGACAGAAGTGGTAGCGGCAACGTAGCCGCGCCTAAGGAGTGGGACTCATGTCGGATGGTGGGGTCGGGACGACCGACAGCAAGCACGCCCTGCTAGCCAAAGCGGCCGCAGCCGCCGAGCCGATGCCCGGAGTCGGTGACCTCGGCAACTACCTGCACGCCTACTACCGGCACGTTGAGGTGGAGGATCTCGGCGCGGCCGGCCCGGACCGGGTCGCGGCTGTCGCCCTGACGCACGCGCAGCTGGCTGTCAGCCGGCCGCAGGGGCGGGCCCTGGTGGACGTCAGACCCGGTGGCAGCGCCGCGCTCGACGCGACCTCGTACGTCATCGACATCGTTACCGACGACATGCCGTTCCTGGTCGACTCGATCACGATGGAACTGGGCAACCATGGCCTGTCGGCGCGCCTGGTGGTCCATCCGCAACTGCGGGTCCGTCGTGATGTCACTGGCGCGTTGCGCGAGGTCGTCGGTTCTGCCAGCGCCGGCCAGGTGAGTGCCAGCGAGCCCAGCCATGACGAGCTGGCCGAATCCTGGACGCACATTGAGATCCCGGCACTCACCGGCAGCGAGGCCGAGACCGTAGCCGCAGATTTGAACCGGGTGCTTGGCGATGTCAGGGTCGCGGTCGAGGACTACCCCCGGATGCACGCCCGTGCCATGTCGCTGGCTGACGAGGTGCTGGCTCCGGAGGGAGAAGGCGCCGGAGGTGCGGATTCTCCTGCCGAGATCGCTGAATTGCTGAACTGGCTGGCCGACGGTCGTTTCACGTTCCTTGGCTACCGGGAGTATGAGCTGGAGACCGGTCCGGAGGGCATGACGCTCACCGCGGTGCCTGGTACCGGGCTCGGAATCTTGCGGCACGACCGGGTGGGGCCGGGCTCGTTCGCGTTGCTGCCAGACGAGCTGAAGGCACGAGCACTCGGGCCGCAGCGGCTGATCGTGACCAAGGCCAACTCGCGCTCGACCGTCCACCGGCCCAGCTACCTGGACTACGTCGCTGTCAAGAAGCTCTCGCCGGACGGCGTAGTGGCGGGGGAGTACCGCTTCCTCGGCCTCTTCACCCACGCTGCGTTCGCGGAGACCATTAAGGGCATCCCGGTGCTGCGCCGCAAGCTGGCGGAGGTGCTGGATTACTCCGGCTTGGCAGCCGACAGCCACGACGGCAAGGAAGTCGCCGAGGTGCTCGACTTCTATCCGCGCGAAGAGCTCTTCATGAGCTCGGTGACGGACCTGGCAGCTGTCACGGCCGGCGTGCATGTCCTGCGGGAGCGGCGGCAGACCCGGCTATTCCTCCGCAAGGACATCTTCGGCCGGTATGTCTCCTGCCTGGTGTACCTGCCCCGGGACCGGTACACGACAGCGGTGCGGCTGCGTGCACAGGAGATCATGCAGCGAGCTTTCGGCGCCCAGCAGATCGATTACAGCGTCCAGGTAGGCGAGTCGCCAGTGGCCAGGCTGCACCTGGTCGTCCGGGCGGAGCGAGGTCACCAGCTTCCGGCCGCCGATCCGGTCGCGCTCGAGCGCGCCGTCGCGGCCGCTGTCCGGTCCTGGGACGACGACCTCGCCGACGAGGCGACGGCCGCGCTTGGCCCCGAGCCCGCGCGGGAGCTGCTGCGTCAACTCCGCGACACGATCCCGGCCAGCTACAAGACCGACGTGCCGGCCTCGGCCGCCATGACTGATTTCGCCCGGATCTTGGAGCTGCGCGCGACTGGCGGCGACATCGACTTCGAGTTGTGGGAGTCGCAGGACTACATCGGCGGCGTTCCGATCGAGGCCGAGGAGGACGTGCCGGACAGTGCTAAGCGGGTGTGGCGGCTGACCATCTACCGGACCGGGGGACCAATCACGCTGACTGACGTGCTGCCGCGCCTGCAGCACATGGGCGTCGACGTGGTCGACGAGCACCCGTACGAGTTCCCGGCCGCTGCGTCCTCGACGATGCTGCCGTTCTGGATCTACGACTTCGGGCTGCGCCGCAGGCCCGTGCTGGACAGCAGTGTCGCTGCCCAGCAGGGTGACCTGATCTCCAACCAGAAGGTCAGGGAGCAGGTCGAGGGTGCGCTGGCCGCGCTGTGGGACGGCAGGATCGAGGACGACGGCTTCAACGCGCTGGTGCTGGACGCGCAGCTGACCTGGCGCCAGGTCGCCGTGCTGCGGGCGTACGCCAAGTACCTGCGGCAGGCCAATGTCACGTTCAGTCAGGACTACATCGAGGACGTGCTGCGCGGGAACTCGCAGATCACCCGGCTGCTGGTGACGCTCTTCGAGTCGCGGTTCGATCCGGACAAGGAGCCGGGCGAAGCAGAGCGGAGCGAGGCAATCGGCGAGGAGATCGCCGGCGCCCTCGACGGCGTCGCGAGCCTGGACGAGGACCGGATACTCCGTTCCTATCTCGGCCTGATCACCGCGACACTGCGCACGAACTACTACAGCACGGCCTCGGCCGACGTTCCCTACCTGGTCTTCAAGCTGGACGCGCGCCGGGTGCCGGACCTGCCGGCGCCGCGCCCGCAGTTCGAGATGTTCGTCTACTCGCCTCGGTTTGAGGGCGTGCACCTCCGGTTCGCGCGCGTGGCGCGCGGCGGGCTGCGCTGGTCGGACAGGCGAGAGGACTTCCGCACCGAGATCCTCGGCCTGGCCAAGGCGCAGGAAGTCAAGAACTCCGTCATCGTGCCGTCCGGCGCCAAGGGCGGGTTCGTCTGCAAGCAGTTGCCCGACCCCGCCGACCGCGAGGCCTACCAGGGCGAGGTGCTCGCTTGCTACCGGATGTTCATCGCCGGGCTGCTGGACGTCACTGACAACCTCGAAGCGGGCCGGGTGGTGCCGCCCCCGCAAGTGGTGCGGCACGACGACGACGACCCGTACCTGGTGGTAGCGGCCGACAAGGGCACTGCCACGTTCTCCGATACCGCGAACGAGATCGCGATGAGCCGCGGCTTCTGGCTCGGCGACGCCTTCGCCTCCGGCGGGTCCGAAGGCTACGACCACAAAAAGATCGGTATCACCGCGCGCGGCGCCTGGGAGTCGGTCAAGTTCCACTTCCGCACCCGTGGCGTCGACGTGGACACCGACGACTTCACCGTGGTCGGCATCGGGGACATGTCTGGTGACGTGTTCGGGAACGGGATGCTGCTGTCGCGGCACATCAAACTGGTCGCCGCCTTCGATCACCGGCACGTGTTCCTCGACCCCGACCCCGATCCGGCGGTGAGCTTCGCCGAGCGGCAGCGTATGTTCAAGCTGCCCCGATCGTCATGGGCTGACTACAACCCTGCGCTAGTTTCCGTCGGCGGTGGCATCTGGCCCCGGTCGGCGAAGTCGATCCAGCTGTCGCCGCAGGTCCGCGCGGTGCTCGGGATCGGGGACGGGGAGCTGGCGCTGCCGCCGGACGCACTGATCTCGGCGATCTTGCGTGCTCCGGTCGAGTTGCTGTGGAACGGCGGCATCGGCACGTACGTCAAGGCATCCAATCAGGCCAACGCCGACGTCGGCGACCGCTCGAATGACGCAGTGCGGGTGGACGCCGCCGCGCTCCGGGCCAAGGTCGTGGGCGAGGGCGGCAACCTCGGCCTGACCCAGGAGGCCAGGATCGAGTACGCGCTGGCCGGCGGGCTGGTGTGCACTGACTTCATTGACAACTCGGCCGGGGTCGACACCTCAGACCATGAGGTCAACATCAAGATCTTGCTGGATCGCGAGGTGCGGGCAGGCAACCTGACCGGCGAGGGCCGGAACGAGCTCTTGCAGCAAATGACTGAAGAGGTCGCTCAGGAGGTCCTGGAACACAACTACCTGCAGAATCGCACCCTGGCCGCGGCATTGGCGCAGTCGCCCCAGATGCTGCACGTGCACGCCAGGTACATCCGCAAGCTTGAGCGGGACGGGAAGATCAGGCGGCGGCTCGACGTGCTGCCGAACGACCGGGAGATTGCCGAGCGCAGGTCGGCCGGGATCGGGCTGGTCATTCCCGAATTCTGCGTGCTACTCGCGGCTACCAAGATCGACACGACCAAGGAGCTGCTGGCGTCCGCCTTGCCGGACGATCCTTACCTGCGGCACGTGCTGGTCGACTACTTCCCGAGCCCGCTGCGGCAGAAGTACTCCGGCGGCATGGGCGAGCACCGGCTGCATCGCGAGATCATCACCACGTCGGTCGTGAACGACATGGTGGACCGGTCCGGCATTACCTTCGCGTTCCGGCTGAACGAGGAGACCGGTGCCTCGATTCCGGAGATCACCGCTGCCTGGCTCATCCCGCGTGCGGTCTTCGACATGCCAGGGTTCTGGGCGCAGGTCGAGGCTCTGGATGGCAAGGTCGACACCGGCGTGCAGATCCTGGCGGCGCTGGAGGGCCGGAAGCTGACCGAACGGGCCGCGCGGTGGCTGCTGAACTTCCGGCGCCCGCCGTTCGATGTGCAGGCCACTATCGACTTCTTCGCGGCCGGGGTGCTCACGGTGGCGGCCGGCCTGCCGAAGCTGCTGACGGGCCGTGACCTGGCCGGCTTCGGCGAACGGCGGGAGATCTACGTCGCCCGCGGTGTGCCGGACGAGCTGGCGGACCGGATTGCCGGGATGGTGCCGGCTTACTCGGCCTTCGACATCGTGGACATCGCCCACGGCACCGGCAGGTCAGTTGAGGAAACCGCGGAGGTGTACTTCGACCTGGCCGACCGGTTGCAGATCGCGCGGTTGCGCGACATGATCACCGCGCTGCCGCGCGACGACCGGTGGAACACCATGGCCCGCGGGGCGATCAGGGATGATCTCTACACCGCGCACGCGGCACTGGCCAGGGACGTGCTGAGCGTCACCGGACCAGGCACACCTGAGGAGCGGCTGGCCGCCTGGGTGCAGCGCAACGACTCCGCCGTCAGGCGGGCCAACCAGACGCTGACCGAGATCTGGGAAAGCAACGCCTTCACGGTGGCTACCTTGTCGGTCGCCGTCCGGGCAGTGCGCACGCTGGTGACGACGAGCACACTGCCCACCTGAGCGGCTGCCCACCTGATCGCGGGCGAGGGGCCGTGCGGCTGGCGAGAGACTGAGCGGCGGCGACGGGGTGAGCCTCGTCGCCGTCGTGCCTGGACATGCCTAGGGCTGGCTGGCGCGTCAGTCAGCGGCCCGGGACGGCTGGTTTCGGGGGCTCGCGTAGGCTGCATGCATGCCAACCGACCCCACGAGCGAGATTTCAGAGCTGATGGCGACGCTCGCCAGCGTGGAGGCCGTCCTTGACCCGGATGCCATGCGCAAGGAGGCGGACAGCCTTCGCGAGCGCTCCGCCGACCCCAGCTTGTGGGAGAACCAGGATCAGGCACAGGACGTAACCAGGAGGTTGTCCTACCTCGACGGCGAGCTGGCGCGGCTGGACGCGCTGCACCGCAGGCTGGACGATACTGCCGTTATGTTCGAGCTTGCCGAGAGCGAGCAGGACGAACCCACCAGGCAAGAGGCGGAGCGTGAGCTAGCGGCGCTCCGCAAGGAGATGGACCAGCTTGAGATCAGAACCCTGCTGAGCGGTGAATACGACGCTCGCGAGGCCCTGATCAGTATCAACGCGGGAGCCGGGGGAGCGGACGCAGCCGACTGGACCGAGGGCCTTCGGCGCATCTACCTGCGGTGGGCCGAGCGGCACGGCTACGCGACGGAGGTCTACGACACCTCCTACGCAGAAGAGGCCGGGATCAAATCGACTACGTTCGCGATCAAGGCGCCCTACGCCTACGGCACGCTGCGCGGCGAGCACGGCACGCACCGGATGGTCCGCATCTCAAAATACGACAACCAGGGGCGGCGCCAGACTTCCTTCGCCATGGTGGACGTGCTGCCGGTGGTTCAGCAGGTCGATCACATCGACATCCCCGAAGACGAGATGCGCATCGACGTATTCCGGTCGAGCGGGCCGGGCGGCCAGGGAGTGAACACTACTGACTCCGCTGTCCGGATCACCCACCTGCCTACCGGGATCGTCGTGTCCTGCCAGAACGAGCGCAGCCAGATCCAGAACAAGGCCACCGCGATGGCGGTCCTGCAGTCCAAGCTGCTTGAGCGCAAGCGAGAGGAGCAGGCGGCCAAGATGAACGAGCTCCGCGGCGACGGCGGGCGGAGCTGGGGTACCCAGATCCGCAACTACGTGCTGCACCCGTACCAGAACATCAAAGACGTACGGACCGGCTACGAAACCGGCAACACGGCCGCTGTGATGGACGGCGAGATCGACGAGTTCATCGAGGCCGAGATTCGCTGGCTGCGCAGCAAGGGCCTGTAGGCGCAACCCGGCTCGAGGTCTCCCGGGCGACCGCGCCGCTGGCGCCACGACCGCATCCGCGCTGACTACGGCGGCACCTCCATAGCCGCCGCGGCAACGACATTTCACGGATGTGGTTGCGACAATCTTCCGATTTGTGATCGTACGCGCCGCGCAGATCCGTGAAAATGTGGGCGAGCGGCGGGGGAACAAGACTCACTAATCGGACCGCGCTGGCCGGTCACGCGACACCGAGGCTCCACTATCCGGACCGTCCGCGCCAAAAGGACGCAAGCTTCCTGCCGACCGGGGACGGCCTCGTACGGCGCCGGGCGGTTCGCCGCCTGGCGGCCGGGACAGGCCCAGCTACGGGCCTGACTGCCCGGTCTAGTGCGCCAGGTGCATCGCAGCCACCGTCAGCAGGGCAAGCACGAGCAGGGCAGCCGCAATCAGCTGCGCGCTCATGCCGTGGCTGTGGTGGTGGACGTGCGCGCGGGCTTCACGGCAGGTCGGACAGCGACCCTCCGCTACCGGCCCAGCACAGTGGGCGCAGATCAGGTGCTCGCAGCTCATCCGGCTCCTACCGGGCATACCG
>Ga0335072_10017878_pt1 | contig 10020 bp, 9 predicted proteins | sample Lox_Sample_21_FD_206725 | JGI IMG/M metagenome (GOLD analysis project Ga0335072, IMG submission 206725) | Soil microbial communities from Loxahatchee National Wildlife Refuge, Florida, United States - Lox_Sample_2.1 | ecosystem: Environmental > Terrestrial > Soil > Wetlands | place: USA: Florida...
GTCGACGGTGTTGCGCCGCTTGGCCGCCAGCCGCTTGCCGTCGACGTTGGTGGCCCGGCTGCCGGTCAGGTCGGTCTCGGTGATGATCACCAGCTCGGCACCCGGGATCAGCACGCCGTCGTGCAGCGGGCCCTTGAGCACGCCCACTATCCCCTTCTGCGGTGCTGCGCCGCATTCCAGCATGGCGGCGGGGGTGTCGCACTCGGCCAGTCGCTCCACGACGCGATGCGCCGTTCCGGTGCCGGCCGCCACCACCGCGGCGTAGCCGCCGGTCGAGACGTGGGCGCGCAGCATCGCGAAGATGGCGTCGATGTCGTGCTGATGCCCACGAGCCGATGGCGCAGCCCGGATATCCAGTTCCGTCGCCGACTCGTCGGACAGCTGGCTCAGCGTCCACCACGGATGATCCGAGCGCCGTGCCGCAGCTTCTACCTGGTCCAACTCGGCAAAACCCGAGCCGCCCAGCTGACCGGCGTCGACCGGCGCGTCACTCCCCAAGGCGGCGACCGACCACGACGCCTCCAGGAATTCGCGGCCCGTCTTGATCAGGTCGGCGGCGCGGGCGCGCACCTTTTCCGGGTCGCACACCAGCACCGGCGTGCCGTCGGCCAGCTGATCGGTCAGCAGCGCGTGATCGTCATCGCGAAGCACCGTGAGCAGCGCTTCCATGCCGTCGACCGGGATGCCCTCGCTCAGCTTGGCGAGCATGTCGGTGAGGGTGCCGGTAATGGCGCCCTCATCAGCGGGGTGCCTTTCGGCCAGCTCGGCGGCCCGTGCCCGCACGTCGTCGGTGAGCAGCAGTTCCCGGCACGCAACGGCGACCAGCGTGTCGATGGCGATCTCGGGGATGGAGCGCTGGTCGGCGACCGAGAACATCCGCATCTCACTGACCTCGTCACCCCAGAACTCGACGCGGACCGGGTGTTCGGCGGTCGGGGCGAAGATGTCCAGGATCCCGCCGCGCACGGCGAACTCGCCGCGCCGGCCGACCATGTCCACCCGGGTATAGGCCAGTTCGACCAGCCTGGCGATGACTTCCTCGAAGCCGATCTCCTGGCCGACGGTCAAAGTGACCGGTTCGACCAGGCCCAGCTGCGGGGTCATCGGCTGCAGCAGCGAACGCACCGGCGCCACCACCACCTGCAGGGCAGGACCCAGCCGGGTGTCGTCGGGATGGGCGAGCCGGCGCAGCACCATGAGGCGGTTGCCGACGGTGTCGATGCCCGGCGAGAGCCGTTCGTGCGGCAGCGTCTCCCAGGACGGGAACGCCACCACCGCGTCACCGAACACGCCGCGCAGTTCGGCGGTCAGGTCGTCAGCTTCGCGCCCGGTGGCGGTGACCACCAGCAGGGGTCCCTGCCGCGCCAGCGCACTGGCGACAAATAGGCGCGCGCTGGCCGGCCCGACCAGCGTCAATTCGTCGGGTCGATCGGAGGCGCGCGCGATGAGCTGGGTGAATGTCGGCGCGGTCAGCGCCAATTCGACGAGCCCCGCGATCGGGGTATCTGGGCTAGCAGCCCCCGGTGCGGTCATGATGCACCCCATTCTAAGTGGCCCAAAAACGGCGCCGAAGACCGTCAATATTGAGCCCGGCGGCGTCAAGGAACCGCAAGGAATGCGGCTCGCGGTCCCCGCCGAGCGCAGGTTGGAAGCATGACATTGCTGGACATGTTGCCTTCCATCGGCAAGGCCGCTCCGCGGCGGTTCGACCCCGCGATCTGGCCCATTACTGCCTGCTCCGACGAGGAGGGCCGGCTCTGCCTCGGCGACGTGCCGCTCACCGACATCGCCGACGAGTTCGGCACCCCGACCTATGTGATCGACGAAACCGACTTCCGGCACCGCGCCCGCCGCTACCGCAAGGCTCTGCGCTCCGCCCGGGGTTTTGAGGTGGTGTACGCCGGCAAGTCGCTGCTGACCACCGCGGTGGCGCGCTGGGCCCACGAGGAAGGGCTCGGCATCGACGTCTGCTCGCCCGGCGAACTGGCTATCGCCCTGGCCGGTGGCATGGATCCGGCCCGCATCATCATGCACGGCAACGCGAAATCACCCGAGGAGCTGCGGGACGCGGTGGGCGTCGGGGTCGGGCGCATCGTGGTCGACTCGAACATCGAGATCGCCTACCTCGCCGGTCTCGCGCGGCAGCGCCAGAAGGTGCTCGTGCGGGTGACCCCCGACGTCGACATTCACGGCCATCGTGCGGTGACCACCGGCATCAGCGACCAGAAGTTCGGGTTCACGCTCGACGGTGACCACGCCGCCGACGCCGTCGACCGCGTGTTGGCGCACCCGATCCTCGACCTGATCGGACTGCACTGCCACATCGGCTCGCAGGTCACCGACGCGGCGCTGTACGGCGAAACGATTCACCGGATGATCGCCGCGATGGCCGACGTCCGCGCGAAGCACGGCGTGATCCTCACCGAGCTGAACATCGGTGGTGGTCACGGGATCGCCTACCTCCCCGGTGACGCGTCGCTTGACCTCGAGCAGCTGGCCGCCGTGATCGAGGACGCTGTGGACGAGGCCTGCGCCGCCGAGCATTTCCCCCGGCCGGCCGTCGTGGTCGAACCCGGTCGCGGCATCAGCGGCCGGGCCGGCGTCACCCTGTACCGGGTGCGGTCGGTCAAGACCCGGCCGGGTGGGCGCACGTTCATCTCTGTGGACGGCGGCATGAGCGACAACCCGCGCGTCGCGCTCTACGGCGCGCAATACACGGTCGCGCTGGCGAACCGGCACGCCCTCGGCGTCAAGCAGGTCGTCACCGTGGCGGGCCGGCACTGTGAAGCCGGGGACGAGATCGCCCGCGATATCGAGCTGCCGGCCGACGTGCATCCCGGCGACCTGCTGGCCGTCGCATGCACCGGGTCCTATCACCACAGCATGGCGTCGAACTACAACATGGTCGGCCGGCCGCCGCTGGTGTCGGTCAAGGACGGCCGCGTCCGGCAGCTGGTGCGCCGCGAGACGACCGCTGACCTGCTGGCCCGCGACTGCGGGTAGTGGCGATCGCGAGCGCGGCGTAGCCGGGCGACGCGGGTCGCCACCATCGGGTAGTGGCGATCGCGAGCGCGGCGTAGCCGGGCGACGCGGGTCGCCACCATCGGCTACTCGTCGTCCTGCAGCTGGGGATCGGGTTCCAGGTGGGTCAGACCGTTCCACATCAGGTTGACCAGGTGCGCGGCGACGACTTCCTTCTTGGGCTCACGCGTGTCGAGCCACCACTGCGCCGTCATCGACACCGAACCCACCAGAGCCTGCGCGTACAGCGGAGCCAGGCCCGGGTCCAAGCCACGACGGGCGAAGTCGCCGGCGAGAATCGAGGCGACCTGGCTGACGGCGTCGTTGAGCAGGCTGGAGTAGGTGCCCGAGCTGATCGAGGCCGGCGAGTCGCGGATCATGATCCGGAAGCCGTCGGTACGCTCTTCGACGTAGGTGAGCAGCGCCAGCGCGACCCGCTCGACACGTACCCGGGACCGGTTGTTCGTCAGCGACGACGTGATGCCGTCCAGCAGCGCCGACATCTCCCGGTCGACGACCACGGCGTACAGGCCCTCTTTGCCGCCGAAGTGTTCGTAGACGACCGGCTTGGACACGTTGGCCCGCTGCGCGATCTCCTCGATCGACGTCCCGTCGTAGCCGCGTTCGGCAAACAAGGAGCGCGCGATGCCGATGAGTTGGTGTCGGCGCTCGCTGCCGGTCATCCTGGCGCGCGGCGATCGCACTTCTTTCTCAGGAGCTGCCACGTCATCAGGGTATCGGTTGGCGTGACGGACTTCTGCCTGTTCAAGCCGACCAAAGCGCATGCATTTCCCCCACGTTCGATGCGCCCTACCGCGGTCAGACTAAAGTCTTGATGGCGCGGGCCCGCCCGCTCTTGAAAGGCAATCCGTCGTGGTGTAATCGGCAGCACCTCTGATTTTGGTTCAGATAGTTCAGGTTCGAGTCCTGGCGACGGAGCCCCGAATGAGGAGAGTCGATGACGTTTCGTGGTGACACCGCGGTCCTGGTGTTGGCGGCCGGGCCCGGCACCCGAATGCGATCGGATACTCCCAAAGTGCTGCACAGCCTCGGCGGGCGCAGCATGCTGTCTCATTCGCTGCATGCGATGACCAAGCTGGCACCCCAGCACCTGGTGGTGGTGCTGGGTCACGAGCACCAGCGGATCTCCCCGCTGGTCGACGAGTTGGCTGACACCCTCGGGCGCACCATCGACGTCGCGCTGCAGGACCGGCCACTGGGCACCGGGCACGCCGTGCTGTGCGGCCTGTCGGCGTTGCCCGACGACTACGCCGGGATCGTCGTCGTCACCGCGGGCGACACTCCGCTGCTGGACGCCGACACCCTGGCCGATGTGATCGCCACCCACACATCGACGTCAGCAGCCGTGACCGTGCTGACCACGACGCTCAGCGATCCGCACGGCTACGGGCGCATCCTGCGCACCCAGGACAACGAAGTGATGGCGATCGTCGAGCAGACCGACGCCACACCCTCGCAGCGGGAGATCCGCGAGGTCAACACCGGGGTCTACGCCTTCGACATCGCCGCGCTGCGGTCCGCGCTGAGCCGGCTGAGCTCCAACAATGCCCAGCAGGAGCTCTACCTGACCGACGTCATCGCCATCCTGCGCCGCGACGGCCAGACTGTCAGCGCTCGCCATATCGACGACAGCGCGCTGGTGGCCGGGGTCAACAACCGCGTTCAGCTGGCCCAGCTGGGCGCCGAGCTCAACCGCCGGATTGTCGCCGCGCACCAGTTGGGCGGAGTCACGGTCATCGATCCGGCCACCACCTGGATCGACGTCGATGTGACGATCGGCCGCGACACCGTCCTCCACCCCGGCACCCAGCTGCTCGGCCGTACCCAGGTCGGCGGCGGCTGTGTCGTCGGCCCGGACACCACGCTGACCGACGTCACAGTGGGCGACGGCGCGTCGGTCGTCCGCACCCACGGCAGCGAGTCCACGATCGGTGACGGCGCAGTGGTCGGGCCCTTCACCTACCTGCGGCCCGGAACCACGCTGGGAGGCGATGGCAAGCTGGGCGCGTTCGTCGAGACCAAGAACTCCAGCATCGGCGCCGGCACCAAGGTGCCGCACCTGACCTACGTCGGCGACGCCGACATCGGCGAACACAGCAATATCGGCGCATCCAGCGTGTTCGTCAACTACGACGGCACGACCAAGTCGCGGACCACCATCGGCTCGCACGTCCGGACCGGGTCAGACACCATGTTCGTGGCGCCGGTGACCGTCGGCGACGGCGCCTATACCGGGGCGGGCACGGTGATCCGCGAGGACGTACCGCCGGGAGCGCTGGCGGTGTCGGCGGGCCCGCAACGGAACATCGAGAACTGGGTGCAGCGCAAGCGGCCGGGGACGGCAGCCGCCGAGGCGGCCGAGCGGGCCGCCCAGACGCCCGAAGCCGGCACGGCGCCGTGAATTTACTAGCCGGTAACCACTACGTACGATGGGGGCGCATTCGACCACCAATCTCGACTCCCGATACGGCGAGGGCAGCACGTTGAGCCACGACTGGACCGATAACCGCAAAAACCTGATGCTCTTCTCCGGCCGCGCTCACCCCGAGCTGGCCGAGCAGGTAGCCAAGGAACTGGATGTCCATGTAACCGCGCAGACGGCGCGGGAGTTCGCCAACGGCGAGATCTTCGTGCGCTTCCACGAATCGGTGCGCGGATGTGACGCGTTCGTCCTGCAGTCGAACCCGGCGCCGGTGAACAACTGGCTGATGGAACAGCTGATCATGATCGACGCCCTCAAGCGGGGCAGCGCCAAGCGGATCACCGCGGTCATGCCGTTCTATCCCTACGCCCGCCAGGACAAGAAGCATCGCGGCCGCGAACCGATTTCGGCGCGGCTGGTTGCCGACCTGCTCAAGACCGCGGGTGCCGACCGGATCGTGACCGTCGACCTGCACACCGACCAGATCCAGGGTTTCTTCGACGGACCCGTCGACCACATGCGCGGGCAGAACCTGCTGACCGGCTACATCCGGGACAACTACCCCGACGGCAACATGGTCGTGGTCTCCCCCGACTCCGGCCGGGTGCGCATCGCCGAGAAGTGGGCCGACGCGTTGGGCGGCGTGCCGCTGGCCTTCATTCACAAAACCCGTGACCCGCGGGTGCCGAACCAGGTGGTGTCCAACCGCGTGGTCGGCGAGGTGGCCGGGCGGACTTGTGTGCTGATCGACGACATGATCGACACCGGCGGCACCATCGCCGGTGCGGTGAAGCTGCTGCGGGACGACGGCGCCGCCGATGTGATCATCGCCGCCACCCACGGCGTGTTGTCCGATCCGGCCGCTGAGCGGTTGGCCTCGTGTGGCGCGCGCGAGGTGATCGTGACGAACACGTTGCCGATCGGCGAGGAGAAGCGCTTCCCTCAGTTGACGGTTCTGTCGATTGCCCCGTTGTTGGCCAGCACCATTCGTGCTGTTTTCGAAAACGGCTCAGTCACAGGGCTTTTCGACGGAGACGCGTAGATGGGCTCTGGCTCCGTCATTTACCACAACCCCAAGTGCAGCACCTCGCGTAAGACGCTGGACTTGTTGCGGGACAACGGTATTGAGCCGACGGTCGTCCAGTATCTGAAGACGCCGCCGACGCGGGCCGAGCTGGTGCGCATGATCCGCGACGCCGGCATCGACGTGCGGACCGCGGTGCGCAAGCGCGAGTCGCTGTATGCCGAACTGGGGCTGGCCGACGCGAGCGACGACGAGTTGCTCGACGCCATGGCCGAACACCCCATCCTCATCGAACGACCGTTTGTCGTCACACCGAAAGGCACTCGCCTGGCCCGGCCGATCGACACGGTCCGCGAGATTCTGTGAAGCGCTTTGCGGTCGCTGTCGCGATCGTCGCATTGGCGGCCGTGGCATGCGGACCGAAATCCGCTGACTTCCATTCGATTTTGTCGACGACCACCGTTGCCGCCACTTCTACGACCGCCCCCAGTGCCAAGCCGGTTCCCCTGTCGCAGTACCTGGAAAGCATCGGCGTCACCGGACAGCAGGTGGCGCCGGACGACCTGAAGGATCTGACCGTGTCCATCCCGACACCGCCGGACTGGTCGCGGGCCAGCAATCCGAAGATCGCGCCGCAGACCGTGATGTTGTCCAAGGGCGGCAAGTTTCCGACGGCTCGGCTGGTGGTGTTCCGGCTACGCGGGGACTTCGACCCTGCCCAGGTCATCAAACACGGCAATGACGACGCTCAGCTGTTCGAGAACTTCAAGCAGCTCAATGTCTCGATGGCGGACTACAACGGATTTCCGTCGTCGATGATCGAGGGCAGCTACGACCTCGACGACACCCGGCTGCACAGTTGGAACCGGATCGTCCTCCCGACCGGCTCGCCGCCCGACAAGCAGCGATTCCTGGTCCAGCTCACCATCACCAGCCTGGCCAGCGAGACGGTCAACCAGTCGTCGGATATCGAGGCGATCATCCACGGATTCGTGGTGGCGGCCAAATAGCGCGAGCAGACATAAAAGCACCCGCACACCCGGTGTCGGGCGCTTTTAAGCTCGCCACCTAGTGGCGGCAGCAACACAGTGTCGCCCCCACGTTTGGGTCCACCGACTACACACGCTGCTCAGGTTTGACCTGGATTACGAACATCTAGCGAGCGGTGTGGGCGAAGAATAAGGTCGCGTTATCCGTGGTCGCCAACTCGACGCATCGACCGCCGGATCAGCCGGGCCGCGCCTTCGGGGGTTTCGGGTCGTCCGCGCCGGGACAGCACGAAATGTCCTATTCGCACAAAATAGACAAAAGGGCTACCGTAGCGGTGTTGACGACGAACGAGGAGAGCGCCATGTCCACGGTCCCGTTCCGCAACCGCGACGGCAAGCTGGTCGACGTACCCGTGGTCACCGCCAGCCGCCTCAAAAACGAGTTCGGCACGGTCTTTGAGCAGGCCGCACGCAACGGGGCTGTGGTGATCACCAAGCACGACATCCCCCGCGCGGTGCTGCTGTCGTATGCCGAGTTCGAGGCGTTGACCGCATCGGCCACCCCGGCACTCGACGACCTCAGTGAGCGCTTCGACACGCTGTTGGCCACCATGCAGACACCGAAAGCCAAAGCCGGAGTCGCAGCGGCCTTCGAAGCCACACCCGAAGAACTCGGCGCCGCGGCGGTGAAGGCGGCCCGCACCGCGCGACCGCGGTGATCGGGCGCGGCCCGCGGTTCGCACAGCACTGATGTCAGCGCAGATACACGTACTGGCGGGCGTCAACGGCGCCGGCAAGAGCAGCATCATCGGCGCGACCATCCGCGCCAAGGGCGGTGAGTACTACAACCCCAACGAAGCCGCACGCCAGATCAGGGCGGCCAACCCCGCACTAGGCCAGACCGACGCCAACGCGGCGGGCTGGGAACTGGGCCGGCGGCTGGTGCAACGGGCGATTGATCAAGGCCTGGATTTCACCTTCGAGACCACCCTGGGCGGCAACACGATGCCCGGCCTGCTGGCCCATGCGGCCACGCGTGGCATCGAGGTCCATGTCTTCTACGTGGGACTCGACAGCGCCGAGACCCACATCGAGCGGGTGCGACAACGGGTCCGCGGCGGCGGCCATGACATTCCCGAAGCCGATATCCGCCGTCGCTACCGCCACAGCCTGATCAATCTCGTGACACTGCTGCCGGTGCTGACTGAGCTACGGGTGTATGACAACTCTGCCAGTGCCGATCCCGCGACCGGGCAGGCACCGCAGCCGGTCTTGGTGCTGCACATGCAGCGCGGCCACATCGTCGGGCCGTCCGATCTGACCTTCACCCCGGGGTGGGCCAAGCCCATTGTCGCGGCAGCGCTGGAGCGCACACAACGGCCCTAACCGGTACGCATCGCTCCAGCCGGAATTATCGGTACCTAGGATGGTCACGAAAGCTGTTGGGATACAACGCAATTACGGACGTTGCAGCCAACGACGACGGATACACGTTTATCCGGCTAGCATCAGCGGATCATGGACGCCAAGCAGCTGCCCGATCACGTGCGCGCCAACCGCGAGGCCTGGGATAGTTTCGCCAAGGACTATGTGGCGAATGGACGTGCCAACTGGTCGGCCACCGAGATCGAATGGGGCATCTGGGACATCCCGGAGGCTGAACTGCGGCTGCTGCCCGAGAATCTGAGCGGACAGGATGTGGTGGAGCTGGGCTGCGGTACAGCCTATGTTTCGGCCTGGCTGGCGCGGCGCGGCGCGCATCCGGTCGGCATCGACAACTCGCCCGCACAGCTGCAGACTGCCCGGCAATTACAACGGGAGTTCGGCCTGGAGTTTCCGCTGCACCTTGGCAACGCCGAGGCGACACCGTTCGCCGACGCGAGTTTCGATGGCGCGGTCAGCGAGTACGGCGCGGCGCTGTGGGCCGACCCCTACGCCTGGATACCGGAGGCCGCGCGCATACTGCGCCCTGGTGGGTGGCTCATGTTTCTGACAAACGCCTCCCTGCTGACGTTATGCATCCCCTACACCGACGTCGTCGTGCCGGCCGGGCCTGCCGGCACCACCCTGCAGCGACCTTACTTCGGGATGCACCGGACCAAGTGGGACGACGACGGCTCCGTAGAGTTCCACCTGCCGCACGGCGAATGGATCCGCCTGCTGCGACAGCACGGCTTCGACGTCGAGCGCCTGGTCGAGCTGCAGGCGGGCGAGGACACCACCCGGCCCAGCGAGCTCGCCTCAGCCGAGTGGGCCCGGAAATGGCCGACCGAGGAAGTCTGGTTCGCGCGAAAGCGCTTCTAACTCGCGAGGCCACTGCGATTCGTTGCCTGTAGGATGCTCAAACTCCACCGCATTGTTCGGTTGATGCACGCGCGGCACCGGTCCGGCGTCGTCGGGTCCGCACCTCAGGAAGCGGCCAATTATTCGCATCGCTCAGACGTTGCGGATCAGCTGGCGAGTGCCCCGATTACCGACCGCACACGGTTTTTCGTTAGTGTTCCTGTTTCCGGTCTAAGGCGTTTGGGGGACGGGATGTCAGT
>Ga0335072_10017879_pt1 | contig 10020 bp, 7 predicted proteins | sample Lox_Sample_21_FD_206725 | JGI IMG/M metagenome (GOLD analysis project Ga0335072, IMG submission 206725) | Soil microbial communities from Loxahatchee National Wildlife Refuge, Florida, United States - Lox_Sample_2.1 | ecosystem: Environmental > Terrestrial > Soil > Wetlands | place: USA: Florida...
GTTCCAACGGCGAGTGGAAGCAGCCGCGCGTGCTGGAAGTGCAGTTTGGCAACATCAAGAACAACAGTGTCGAGCAATTCAAGAATCCGGATACGAAGGTGATCCTGTGGCCGGCGGGGCTGGCGACCGGCAAGGTGAAGTACCCGTACTTCGAGAAATAGATCGGTTAGGTTCCCGGCTATCGGCTTAACGGCGGGGATCCGGATCTTCTGGGTCCCCGCTTTCGTTTTGTTGTTGGCCACCCGTGAGATCGGCACCTTCCTGACAGCCAACAGACCAACCGATGGATCTCCAGCCGCGGCCGGCTGAAGTTCAGCAGCAAGCGCACACGCAAGTTGCTGCCCCTGAGATGATTCACGCGCTGGGCACGCTTTACATTGTCTATTGCGCGAACCGTCTTCAATTCGACATCCACTGCCTGCTCGATCAAGAGGTCGGCGTACTTCGCACGGGGGAAATGCGGCAGACCACGGTGTGCACGGAGGGAGCCGCCCGCGCTTATGTGCCGCACCACCGCGCGCGTCACCGCCTCACCGCGCCATCGCACGGCGCGCCAGCGTCAGGATCGCGTGGCGTGCCAGCGTATGGTCGGGTGCGCCCGTGCGCTTGCAGTTGCGTTCGGCCTGGCTCAGCCCCGCCATGGCGGCTTCGAGCGACGGCGACGACCACAAATTCAGCGCCCTGGTGAACGCCCCCACGCGGCGAAAGAACACCGGCGGGCGGGCGGCCTTGGTGGCGTCCCCCGCGCTCATGCCGGTATCCATCAACAGCCGCGCCCGGTACAGCCGCTGGAGGTGCATCAGCGCCGCGCGCAGCACACCGACCGACGCCGTGCCCTCGGCCATCGCCTGCTCCAGCGCACGATCCGCGGTCGCCACGTCGCCCACGGTCGCGGCAAACACCGCGTCGTCCAACGACAGGCCGGCGGCGTCGCCCACACAGTGCATCGCCGTGTCCAGGTCCACCCGGCCGCCGGGGCCGGCGAACAGGGCCAGTTTCTCCAGCTCGGCATGCGTGGCCACCTGGTCGGCGCCAAGCTGACCGGCGAGCCACGATGTCGCCTCGGGATCGATGCCGACCCTGGCATCGTGCAGCACGTGGCGGATGGTTTCTTCCAGCGCGCGGCCTTCCTCGGGGTAGCAGCCGATCGCGACCCCATCCGGCGCGGCGTCGAGCAAGGCGCGCAGCTTGGAACGGGCGGGCATGCCGGGGCCTTCCAGCACCACCAGCGCCTCGGCGCGGCTCGCCAGCACCGACTGCACCCCGGCCAGCGCGGCATCGGACGCCTCGCGCAGCCGTACCACGCGGCGGCCGCCGGTCAGCGGCACCGAGACCGCCTCGGCCGCCATCTGGCCTACTTCGTTGCCCTGGAGTTCGGCCACCAGGAACGGATCGTCGAGCGATCCGGCCACCGCGCGCACCAGGCTTTCGGCGCGGTGGCGCACCATGCCGGCATCGTCGCCGTACAGCAGCACGACCCGCACATCGCCGGGCTTTTGCAGAAAAGCGGCGACCCGCTGCGGTGCCAGCTTCATCGCGGTCAGCGCGCGGCGATCGCGGCCTGATGGCGGAAATAGGCGGCCAACTGGATCGCGATCTGGTCCGCGAGAACCGACGCCAGCCGCTGCGCCAGAGCCTCGTCGTCCATGTCCGCGGCGAAATATTGCTGATCCAGCACGTTGAACGCATCCATCGCGCGCGCCGAACCGCTGGTGATCCGGCTGCCGTCGATCGCGGTCAGGTACCATGCCGCGCTGCCGACCAGCCGGACCCGGGTGGCGATCGTGTCGGTCAGAATGCCGATACCCTCGCCGCTGATGGTGAAGCTGACGGCCAGATGATAGCGGCTCGGCGTGCCGGAATCGCTGCCCAGGCGCTGCTGCAGATCCTGCCGCAATTCCTGGCCGGGGCGGTCGCTGATGAGATCGACCTGGATGGCGGCCAGTTCGCGCTCCGCCGGCCCGGGCTTGCCGGAGGCGGTAGGCATGTACACCGGCTGGAAGCCGCAGCCGGTCAGCAAAGCGGCGGCGCCAAGCAGCAGCAGACCCTGCCGGCGCGCCGCGCGCATCAACCCGCCACCACGAAATTGACGATGCGGTTCGGCACGTAGATCTCCTTGACGATCCGCTTGCCTTCCAGCGCCCGCGCCACGTTCGTCTCGGCCCGGGCAATTGCCAGGTTCGCGTCCTTCGGCGCGTCCGGCGGCACGGTGATGGTGCCGCGCAGCTTGCCCATGACCTGGACCGCGATGGTCACGGTATCGATGGCGAGCAATGCCGGATCCGCCTCGGGCCAGGGCAGGTCCGCCACCAACCGGGTCGCGGCGGGCCGCAGCCGGACCTGCATTTCCTCGGCCAAATGAGGCATCATCGGCGACACCAGCCGGCTCAGCGCTTCCAGGGCCTCGAAGCGGGCCCAGCGCAGCCCGGCCTCATCCGCCGCGCGTTCCGCCTCGCCGATCGCGTTGGCCAGTTCATAGAGCCGCGCCACCGCGACGTTGAAGGCAAAGCTCTCCAGCGCCGTGGTGACCGCGGCGATGGTGCGATGGGTGACTTGCCGCAGCGCGTGGGCGGCGGGCCCTTCTGTCGCGGCGGGTTCAATGGCGGAGGCGGGATCGAAAGCCTCCACCAGGCGGTACAGGCGCTGGGTGAAGCGGAAGGCGCCGGCGACGCCGGCCTCGGTCCACTCCATGTCGCGCTCGGGTGGATTGTCGGACAGGATGAACCATCGGGCGGTGTCGGCGCCGTAACGGGCGATGATGGCACCGGGATCCACCGTGTTGCGCTTCGATTTGCTCATCGCCTCGACCCGGCCGACGACAATCGGTTCGCCGGTCTCACGCAATACGGCGCTGCCGTCGGCGCGCTTCTCGACTTCCTCGGGGTACAGCCACACGCCGTTCGGACCCGCCGCGGTACGGTAGCTCTCGTGCGTCACCATGCCCTGGGTGAACAAGCCTGCGAATGGTTCGTCCACGTTCAGGTGGCCGGTGGCCTTCATCGCCCGGGTGAAGAAACGAGAATAGAGCAGGTGCAGGATCGCATGCTCGATGCCGCCGATATACTGGTCGACCGGCATCCAGTAATCGACCGCGCCGCGTGTTACGGGCACGGCCGCGTGCGGGCTGCAAAAGCGCGCGAAATACCAGGAACTGTCCACGAAGGTGTCGCAGGTGTCGGTCTCGCGCTGCGCCGGCTTGCCGCAGCGCGGGCAGGGAACGTGTTTCCAGGTGGGATGGTTGTCCAGCGGGTTGCCAGGACGGTCGAACGGCACGTCCTGCGGCAGCAGCACGGGCAACTGGTCGTCGGGCACGGGCACCGCGCCGCAGGCGCCGCAATGGATCACGGGAATGGGGCAGCCCCAGTAGCGTTGGCGCGACATGCCCCAGTCGCGCAGCCGCCAGTTGACCACGCCCTTGCCGACGCCCTTTCGCTCCAGGGCCGCGATCACCGCGCGCTTACCGGCGTCCACGTCAAGCCCGTCGAACGATCCGGAATTGAATAGCGTGCCGGGACCGACATAGGCGTCGTTGGCGACAGTGAACGCGGCAGGATCGGCGCCCGGAGGCAGTACCACGGGCGTCACCTGCAAGCCGTATTTGCGGGCGAAATCGAGGTCGCGCTGATCGTGCGCGGGGCAGCCGAAGATCGCGCCGGTGCCGTATTCCATCAGCACGAAATTGGCGATCCAGACCGGGTAGGTGGCGCCTTCGATCAGCGGATGGCGCACGCGCAGGCCGGTGTCGTAGCCGCGCTTCTCCGCCATTTCGATGGCGGCTTCGCTGGTGCCGGCGCGGTTGCATTCGGCGATGAAGGCCGCCGCCGTCGGGTCGCGCGCGGCCACCGCCGCGGACAGCGGATGCTCCGGCGCCAGCGCGAGGAACGACATGCCGAACAGCGTGTCGGGGCGCGTGGTGTAGACCTCGCCGCGATCGATGCCTTGCTCCGGCGTGACCAGATCAAAGAACAGCCGGGCGCCTTCGCTGCGGCCGATCCAGTTCTCCTGCATGACGCGGACGCGGTCGGGCCAGCGGTCCAGTTGCTGCAACGCCGCCAGCAGTTCCTCGGCATAGGCGGTGATGCGGAAGAACCACTGGCTGAGCTGCTTCTTCTCCACCGGCGCGCCGGAACGCCAGCCGCGGCCGTCGATCACCTGCTCGTTGGCGAGAACAGTACCATCGACCGGATCCCAGTTGACCCAGCTTTCCTTGCGCTCGACCAGGCCGGCCTTGAGAAAATCCAGGAACAGTCGCTGCTGATGGCCGTAATAGGCGGGATCGCAGGTGGCGACTTCGCGCGACCAGTCGAGCGACAGACCCATGCGCCGCAACTCGGCACGCATGGTGGCGATATTGTCCCAGGTCCACTGCGCCGGATGGATGTTGCGCTCGCGCGCAGCGTTCTCGGCAGGCAGACCGAAGGCGTCCCAGCCCATCGGGTGCAGCACGGAGAAGCCGCGTGCCCGCTTGTAGCGCGCCACCACGTCGCCGAGCGTGTAGTTGCGCACATGCCCCATGTGGATCTTGCCGCTGGGGTAGGGGAACATCTCCATGACGAAGTATTTCGGCTTGCCGTCGGCCGGGACGTCGTCGACGGCGAAGCAGCCGCGATCAGCCCAGGCCTGCTGCCATTTCAGCTCGGCGGTCTGAAAGTCGTAGCGCGGCGCCTCGGCCGCTGGCTTGGTGGCGGTCTCGCTCATGGGGGTCTGTATCGGGCGGGGCGTTGCGGCAGGCAAGAGCTTCGGAAGGACAGGGTTCGGCGAGGTCGCGGGCGGGCGGCAGGCCCGACAGCGAGGGGCGGCGGGCCTGGCAGCCGCGGGCAAATGTACGCCAGGTCCTACGAAGAGGGAGTGTGCGCCGCCTGCCGCCGCTGGTGCCAGGCATCCATCAGTTGCAGCACCGTCGCCGCGGTTTCCTCGATCGAGCGGCGGGTCACGTCGATCACCGGCCAGCCGCGGCTGGTGCAGAGCCGCCTGGCCCAGAGCAATTCGGCCCGCACAGCCTCCTCGTCGACATATTCGGTCGAGGTCTGGCGGCCAGCACCCGGCCCGCCGGACGCGATCATGCGCAGGCGGAAGCGGCGGATTTCGATCAGCGCCGCGGCATCAAGCGTCAGGCCGACCACCGGGCAATGCGGGTTCTCCAGGTCAGGCGGCAGTGGCAGCCCGGGCACCAGCGGCACGTTCGCCGCCTTGATGCCGCGATTGGCCAGGTAGAAGCAGGTCGGCGTTTTCGAGCTGCGGGACACGCCAACCAAGATCACGTCGGCCTCGGGCAGGCCGGCCGCCGCCTGGCCATCGTCATGCGCCAGCACATAGTGCATGGCGTCGATGCGGCGGAAATAGTCGGCGTTCATCGCATATTGCCGGCCGGGCCGCGCCGACGCCTGCTCGCCGATCGATTCCTGCAGCACGTTCATCACCGGATCGAGCACGTTCACCACCGGCACGTTCAGCCGCAGGCACGTGGTTTCCAGTTCGCTGCGCAGCGCCCGGTCCACCAGGGTGGTCAGCACCGGTCCCGGCTCATGCTCGATGCCCTCCAGCACGCGATGAAGTTGGAACCGCGTGCGGATCAGGCTCCAGCGGTGATGGATGATATCGGCATGCTCGAACTGGACCGTCGTTGCCCGGGCGATCGCGTTCAGCGTTTCGCCGGTGGCGTCCGAGACCAGATGCAGGTTGACGCGCTGATTATCCATAGGGGTGAGAATAGCGGGGATAGAGTGGACTGCCAGCCCGCTGGACGCGGCCGGTAGAACAGCGGGGATAAGGCACGGACTTGCGCGACGGTGAGATAGCTGGCAGCAGTTCTCCGCCCGGTCGGGACAACGTCCGAATTGCGAGACGGCTATGGCACTTGCAGGACAAACCTGATGTGGACAGAAGCAAGCGAACCCGCCCGCCGCCGGGTACCCCGCTATCCACAACCCCAATCACTGCATCATCCTTTTAAGAGTCTTATCCATGTCTGAGTCGTCCGGTCACGCGGCCAAGCTGCTGCTGCGGGTTCTGGCAGGGGAGGCGGTATGGCCCCCACCCATGTGGCTGATGCGTCAGGCCGGGCGGTACCTGCCGGAATATCGTGCCGTGCGTGCCAGAGTTAAAGATTTCATCGCGCTGGCTACGACGCCGGCCCTGGCCGCCGAGGTCACGTTGCAGCCGGTCCGGCGCTACCGCATGGACGCGGCGATCCTGTTCAGCGACATCCTGATGGTGCCGTGGGCACTGGGACAGGGACTGGAGTTCCGCGCGGGCGAAGGGCCGGTGTTGCCGCCGATTCGCGACGCGGCCGGCGTGGCGGCGCTGCAGCCCGGCGGCGTGCCGGAACGGCTGGCGCCGGTGTTCGAAACCGTCCGCAGCGTCCGGCGCATGCTGCAGGCGGAAGGCCTAGGCGAGACCAGCCTGATCGGTTTTGCCGGCGCTCCGTTCACGGTTGCCTGCTACATGGTCGAGGGCGGCGGCTCGCGCGACTTCGCCGCGACCCGCCTGATGGCATTCAACGAGCCAAAGGTGTTTGCGCGTCTGCTGGATGTCGTCAGTGCCGCCACGGTGGCCTATCTGTCCGGGCAGATCGATGCCGGCGCCGAGGCGGTGATGCTGTTCGATTCGTGGGCGGGCGTGCTGTCGCCCGGGCAGTTCCGTGCCCACGTGATACGCACCACGCAGGCCATCGTGACGGAACTGAACCGGCGGTATCCCGCCGTGCCGGTGATCGGCTTCCCGCGGCTGGCCGGTATGCTGCTGGGTGAGTATGTCCGGGCGACCGGGGTGAATGCCGTTGGAGTGGACACCGGGATGGATGCGGCATTGGCGCGGTCGCTGATGCCGCCGCATGCCGTGCTGCAAGGCAATCTCGATCCGATGGCGCTGGTGGCCGGAGGAGCGGCGCTGCGACAGGAAACATCGGTCGTGCTGGATGCGATGCGCGGCTTGCCCTGCGTTTTCAATCTCGGCCATGGCATCGTGCCGCAGACGCCACCGGCGCACGTGGCGCAGCTCGTGGCGCAAGTGCGCGCGGCGTGAGCGGCGCGGTGGGCCAGGCATGGCCGGGGAGCAGGCGTCGTGACGATTAGCGGCCTGACACCGTGGTATCCGTGGATCAAGGCGTGCCACATCATCGCTGTCATCGCCTGGATGGCAGCCTTGCTCTATCTGCCGCGGCTCTATGTCTATCATTGCGAAACGGCGCCTGGCTCGCCCGAGAGCGAGCGCTTTAAGATCATGGAGCAGCGGCTGCTGAAGCAGATCGCGACGCCGGCTATGGCGGCGGCATGGACGTTCGGCATTTTGCTGGTGCTGACGCCGGGCGTGATCGATTGGGGCTGGGGCTGGTGGCATGTGAAACTGGCGGCGGTCATCGTGCTCAGCGGGTTTCATGGCATCCTCGGCCGCTGGCGGCGGGATTTCCTGCACGATCGTAACGACCGTCCGCAGCGATTCTACCGGATCGTCAACGAGGTGCCGACATTGCTGATGGTGGTCATCGTGATCATGGTGGTGGTGCGGCCATTCTGAGGTTGCGGTGCGGCCGTTCCGGGGTGATGGTGTCGTCGTTCCGAGGCGCTGCGGCAGCCGTTTTGACCCCTTGACGTCCGGGGACGCGGTACCTACGTGGCTGTTGACGCCGGGGGAACGGCAAGGCTAAAGTGGCCGCACCCTCCTAAGGCAGGAGTTGGCCTTCGGCCGCTCCCGAATTCCTTCCCCAACGGGATACCTGTCAGACCCTCCGCGATGGAGGTGTTTGTCCCGGTTACGGGCATTCCAGCCCGCACCCCGTTCCATCATGTTGTGACCATCCCCCCCGAGGCATTCCCGATGCACCTCGCCGAACTCAAAGCCAAATCGCCGTCCGACCTGCTGAGCTACGCTGAATCGCTGCAGATCGAGAATGCATCGTCGCTGCGCAAGCAGGACATGATGTTCGCGATCCTGAAGAACCTGGCCGAGAACGACCAGGCGATCCATGGTGAAGGCACGCTGGAAATCCTGCCGGACGGTTTCGGCTTCCTGCGCAGCCCCGAAGCGAATTATCTGCCGGGGCCAGACGATATCTATGTCAGCCCCAGCCAGGTGCGCCGCTTCGGCCTGCGCACCGGCGACACGGTCGAAGGGCAGATCCGCGCGCCGAAGGATGGCGAGCGGTATTTCGCGCTGCTGAAGGTCGACACGGTGAATTTCGAGCCGCCGGAATCCGTGCGGCACCGGATCAACTTCGACAACCTGACGCCGCTGTATCCCGACGAGCGGCTGAAGATGGAAATGGAGAATTTCCAGTCCGTCGCGAAGGGGCCGACCAAGGACTACACGCCGCGGGTGATCGATCTGATCTCGCCGATCGGCAAGGGCCAGCGCGCCCTGATCGTGGCGCCGCCGCGCACCGGCAAGACGGTGATGCTGCAGAACATCGCCACCGCGATCGCCGCGAACCATCCGGAAGTCTTCCTGATCGTGCTGCTGATCGATGAGCGGCCGGAGGAAGTCACCGACATGGCGCGCTCGGTGAAGGGCGAGGTGATCGCGTCTACTTTCGACGAGCCGGCCACCCGCCATGTGCAGGTGACCGAGATGGTGCTGGAGAAGGCCAAGCGCCTGGTGGAGCATAAACGCGACGTGGTGATCCTACTGGATTCGATCACGCGTCTGGCGCGAGCCTACAACACCGTGGTGCCGTCGTCCGGTAAGGTGTTGACGGGCGGCGTGGACGCCAATGCGCTGCAGCGGCCGAAGCGGTTCTTCGGCGCGGCGCGCAATATCGAGGAAGGCGGCTCGCTGACCATCATCGCCACCGCGCTGATCGATACCGGCAGCCGCATGGACGAAGTGATCTTCGAAGAATTCAAGGGCACCGGCAACTCGGAAATCATCCTGGACCGCAAGCTGTCCGACAAGCGGACGTTCCCAGCGATCGACATCACCAAGTCGGGCACGCGCAAGGAAGAGCTGCTGGTGGAGAAATCGACGCTGTCGAAGATGTGGGTGCTGCGACGCATCCTGAACCCGATGGGGACGGTGGATGCAATGGAGTTCCTGCTCGACAAGCTGAAATACAGCAAGACGAACAATGATTTCTTCGATGCGATGAATACCTAGGGAAAATTGCCGAGTGCATCTACGTGCTGGCAGGTCTCCCCGTACGTCTCTGGGGAGAAGAGGACTGCTTTCCCGAGTTTGACGGTGTACGTCCGAAGGCGTGCTGCCCAATACACCCGGCAGCCAGATGGGATGCTACCGCATCATCGTCATCCGAATTGGCTCTCTGAGGGCATGGGACTAGTGTTCTGACCCTCACGGATGATTCCCACGGCGGCCGGTTCGTGCGAATCTGCCGCCATGAGCAAGACAGAAGCGTGTGTGTGGCTGTCCGCTGCGGATCGGGGGACGCCGGAACACTGGGTTTCGCGGCGGAACACGCCGCAGAAACTGGTCTGGCGGGCACGGATCGTGCTGCTGTCTGCGGACCGGACCGGTGTGATGGCGATCGCACGGGCGGTCGGCATGAGCAAGGTGACGGTGAGCCGCTGGCAGGAACGCTACCTGGCAAAGGGAATCACCGGATTGCGCCGCGACGCCACGCGGCCGGGACGTAAGCCGCCGCTGTCCGCCGAGACGATCCAGCAGGTCGTGCACAAGACGCTGCATGAGAAGCCGCCGGCCGGCACACACTGGAGCATCCGCACGATGGCGGTGGCCACGGCGCTGAGCCGCAGCAGCATCCAGCGCATCTGGCAGGCGCACCAACTCAAGCCGCACCGGGTGAAGACTTTCAAGCTGTCGAACGACAAGCACTTCGCCGAGAAACTGCAGGACATTGTCGGCCTCTACCTCAACCCGCCTGAGAAGGCGTTGGTGTTCTCGGTGGACGAGAAGAGCCAGATCCAGGCACTGGACCGCACCCAACCGGGCCTGCCACTGAAGAAGGGCCGCTGCGGCACCATGACGCACGACTACAAGCGGCACGGCACCACAACGTTGTTCGCCGCCCTCGATGTCGCCACCGGCCGGGTCATTGGCCAATGCATG
>Ga0335072_10017880_pt1 | contig 10019 bp, 10 predicted proteins | sample Lox_Sample_21_FD_206725 | JGI IMG/M metagenome (GOLD analysis project Ga0335072, IMG submission 206725) | Soil microbial communities from Loxahatchee National Wildlife Refuge, Florida, United States - Lox_Sample_2.1 | ecosystem: Environmental > Terrestrial > Soil > Wetlands | place: USA...
CCGGCGTGCCGTAGGCGGCCAGCATCTCCATGTTGCCGGTGTCGGGCGCGGCCGTGCCGAATACCACCGGCGCGGACCGGTAGCGGCCCAGGATCTCGTTCAGCAGCGCGAGCTTGAGCTGCCCGAACCCTGGCCCGCCGAGGTCACGATCGAGGAACAGCGCCCACAACCCGCGGTCCTTGACTTGCTGCTTGAGCGGGTCGGCAAGTGCCTTGGCCTTCGGGTTACGCGAGTACGCCGCGCCAGGGAAGACCAGGTCAAGCGGCTCCACCTCGTTCTTGCAGAAGTCAGCGACCCAGTCCAGCTGCTTCTGGAACTCCGGCTCGGTTGAGAAATCCCACGCCACTGCGACCTCCAGGTGCCCGGACAGTTTCAGAAGCAGATTCTAAAACGTGGCGCCTGACCCGGGCCAGCTACCGCCGTGCAGCTATCGAAGGCCGTGCCACTTCCCGTGCCGGCTCACCTCGGCCCGCAGGCGGTCCACATAAGCGTCCGCAGCGGCCGCTTGGGTTGCCGGATCCGGTGCCGCGTCAGCGCGATCTCCGGCAGACTCCGCCTGCCCGGTCGCCGCCGTCACGTCGGAGTCCGCCTGAAGCCGGAGCTCGTCCCGTAGCGACTTAGCCCAGAAGTACACGCCGAAGATCGCAAACAGTGGCCACTCAAATGTGTACGCCCAGCTCAGCTCGTTCCCGCTCTCGGCACGATGAAGCTGCCAGTCGCCGAGATAGAGCATGCCGACGGTCGCGACTACGGCAAACCCGTGCCATGCCAGCCACCGCGGCCGCAACAGGATTGTCCAGCGCGGCCGGGCTCGCCCGGCAGTCACGGCCAATTCGTTAGCCCTTGGGCAGCAGCGCCGTGATCGCGATGACGGCGAAGAGCAGGGTCAGGTACGCGATGGACAGGTGGAACAGCCGCATCGGCGCAGCCGCTTCGCCGGCCGCAACCCTGGACCGTAGCCGGTGTGCCTCGACCAGGAACCAGCCACCGAGCCCGGCGGCGCTGATGCCGTAAACCACGCCTGCGTACGGCGCGAGCGCGAGCGTTACGGCCACCATGATGTAGGAGTAGGCCAGGATCTTGCGTGCGACGCTGGCCGCGGTCGCGACGACCGGCAGCATGGGCACTCCGGCCGACGCGTAGTCGTCCTTGAACTTCATCGCCAGGGCCCAGAAGTGCGGCGGTGTCCAGAAGAAGATGACCGCGAACAGCAGGATGGCGGGCCAGGTCACAGTGCCGGTCACCGCTGCCCAGCCGACCAGCACCGGGAAGCAGCCGGCCGCGCCGCCGATCACGATGTTCGACGAGGTCCGCCGCTTCAGCCCCATGGTGTACACGAAGACATAGAACAGGATCGCGCCGTCGGCCAGGACCGCTGATAGCCAGTTGGCCAGCAAGCCCAAGAGCACAGTGGATGCCGCGCCGAGCAGGATACCGGACGCCAGCGCCTCGCCGGGCTTGACCGCCGTCGGAGCGCCGCCCTTCGCGACGAGTGGCCGCCGGGACGTGCGCTTCATGATCGCGTCAATGTCCCGGTCGAGGTAGCAGTTCAGCGTGTTGGCGCTGCCCGCGGCGAGAGCGCCGCCCAGCAACGTGACTGCGATCAGACCGATTCCTGGCAGGCCGCGCTGCGCAAGCAGCATCGTCGGCAGCGTTGTGACCAGCAGCAGCTCGATAATCCGCGGCTTGGTCAGCAGGAAGAGCGCCCTGGCCACCAGCCGAACGGAGCGCCGTTCGGTGGGGTCGGCAGGACCGGTCCCGGCCGGGCCAATCCCGGTCGAGACAGTACCCAGCGCGCTCGTTACCTGTGTCACTAGTTGGCCCCCGGGTCTTCGCCGCGCACGGCGGCGTCCACGTCAGCCGGGTCGGTGTCAGCCGGCGTTTCGTCCGATGCGCTATCCGCCAGTCCAGCACCGGATGCTTGCAGGTGAGCCCCGGTAGCCACCGAGATCGGCTCACCTGGTATGCGGCGATGCGGCCTGCTGAACAGCACGTACAAGATCAGCGCGACGACGATGAACAGCAGCATGGGGAACGCGAACGTCCAGTTGTACCCGTGCGGCGTGTTGGCCGGGGTCACCGCTGCGAGGATCAGACGGGGCACTACTGCCTCCTGCCACGTTTCATTTGGCTGGTCACCTGATGACCGGCCGAGACGGCCAGCCATTGCGCCGCGGAGTCAGCAGCCGGTCAAGCCCGGCCGACAAATCCGCAGACTCCTCATCCCTGAGCCATTCCATCATTAGCGCCACCGCGGCTACCATCGCCGGCGGCAGGAAGCCCATCCAGAGGACCGCGCCCGATAGTTGCTGGTCCGACAACACCGACATGACATGGTGCGCCGAGGCAGGGAAGCCGAAGTACAGTTCGCCGGAGCCGAACACGAGCACCATGCCGAGCACCGTGAACGCGGCCACGCTGCCGACAAGCAGCGCCACCCGCCGCAGCGGCGGCACCCGCTGGCGCAGCGGGCGCGAGGAGATCAGCTGCAGCCAGAACAGCAGCCCGGCGGCCAGGTAGCTGGCGTGCTGGGCGAGCGCAAGCGCGCTGTTCGCCCGGGCGGCGTCGTAGAGCACTGGCAGCTGCCATCCGATCCAGACGACGTTAGCCGCGACTACCGCGAGCACGGGCCTGGACATCAGCCACGACTGGCGATCTTGGCTGACGCTGGCCGCAACTCCCCGGCGCGCGATGGCCAGCCGCAGCGCCGTCCAGGGCGCCCCGAGCACGATCAGCCCGGGGCCTATCACGCCAACGAGCAGCATCTGCAGTGCCCGTACCCAGATGTACACCCCAGCGAAGTAGCCTGCTGGCGAGACTAGCGCCAGCAGGATCACCAGGAATCCCAGCTGACACAGCGCCGCCTCCCGGCGCAGTTCGCGGCCAGCGGGCGTTCCCGCCCGGTTAGCTCCGGCGCTGCTGGCCGCAAGCAGGCGGGCCAGCCCGGCGAGATGCCAGCCCGCTACCAGTACGTAGGCAATCAGCGCCGGCCAGCTAGCCGACCAATGCGAGAAAGCTACTTCCACCTGACTGCCCCCGTCTGCCTAGTGCACCAGGTAGAACAGGATCCAGGCGATGACCGCCACCACTGCCAGGTAGTTCCAGGTCACGGTGAAGGCGCTCAGCGACGCCTGGAACCGCTGGACCGAGAACGCCTCGGCATAGGTAGGCGGTTGCTCGACGAATGAGATCTCCGGAATCGGCCGGCACCGCATGATCAGGGTCTCTAGCCAGATCATGGCGCAGAGGGCAATCGCGATGAAGATCGGGTTGTAGCCGACGAAGACGCTCGCGAAACCGCTTGACCCCGGCCAGAAGCCGAGATTGAGCAGTTGCCAGACCTGCACGCCGATCGCGGCCAGCCCGAGCAGCAGCGCCACTGTCGCGCCGGCCAGCCAGACGCCCTTGTGCCCGGCCTTGATGCGCTGCAGTGACAGCGTTTGAGCCACCGCGCTGACCACGACCAGGACCATGACAGTGACGCCGATCGCCATGCTCGGGTGTGTCGACGTCGTGTACCACAGGTGGTAGCTGTTCAGCGAGCGCAGGTAGAAGAACGCGAACACGAACGCGCCGAACAGGAAGGTGAGCGCGCCCACGGCCAGCCGGACGCCCGTCCAGGAGGCGTTGAGTGCGGCCTCGTGGTAGAAGACCGCCTCTTCTTCCGCCCGGCTCAGGCCCTGTGACGGCTCGGCAGTTGCCTCTGCCATGGCTATGCCTCCGCTCTGGTGGCTGCGGACTGCGAGATCGCGGCACTCAGCACTCCGGCGGGCGGGTGCAGGTCAGCGACAGGCTGAGCGTCCTTGACACCGTAGTCGTACGGCCCGGACAGGACCACGGGGATCTGGTCGAAGTTCTCCGCCGGCGGCGGCGAAGCGACCTGCCATTCCAGGCCGCGCGACTGCCACGGGTTGGCCGTCGCGCGCTCCCGCACGAATACCGTCGACCAGACGAAGTTGATCACGAACAGCAGGATCGAGAATCCGAGCACGAACGAGGAGATCGACACCCAGTCGTTCAGTGGCTGCAGGTTCAGGGCGTACTCGAACACCCGCCGCGGCTGGCCGGCCATGCCGACCGCGAAGAGCGGCAGGAAGGTCGAGTTGAACGAGATGAACATGAGCCAGAACTGCCACTTCCCGAGCGTGGTATTGAGCTTGATGCCCATCATCTTCGGCAGCCAGTAGTACAGGCCGCCCATGAAGGCGAAGATCAGCCCGCCCATGATCGTGTAGTGGAAGTGCGCCATCACGAAGAAGCTGCCGTGCTCTGTCGTGTCGGCGGGGACGTCGGAGAGGAACACCCCGGAGACTCCGCCAATCAGGAAGTTGAAGTACATGCCGAGCGCGAACAGCATCGGCACCGTGAACCTGATCTTCGCCTTCCAGAACGTGCCGAGCGCCACCAGGTAGATGAAGCCGGTGGGGATCGAGATCAGCTCGGTGGTGAGCATGAACAGCGGCCGCATGTCGGGGTTGATGCCGCTGTCGAACAAGTGATGCTGCCAGACGAAGAAGCTCAGCAACCCCACCCCCACCATGCCCGCGCCAGCCACCTTGTAAGCGAAGAGCGGCTTGCGGCACATGACCGGGATGATCTCCGAGACGATGCCGAATCCCGGCAGCGCCAGGATGTAGACCTCCGGGTGGCCGAAGAACCAGAACAGGTTCTCGTACAGGTAGCTGCTCCCGCCGAGCCTGCTAGCGAAGAACGCGGTCTGCGCGGTCCGGTCCATCAGCAACATGTACATGCCGCCGACGAGCACCGGCGCCGCTAGCACCATGAGGAACGACGTCGTCACCATCGCCCAGCAGAACATCGGTAGCCGGCTCCAGCGCATGCCAGGGGCCCGGTAGCAGATAACGGTGACGATGATGTTGAACCCGGCAAGGATCATGGACACGCCCATGAGCCCGAACGCCACCGCATACGAGTCCGCGCCAACCGTGGACTGGATAGACAGCGGCGCGTAGCCCGTCCAGCCGAACGGGAATCCGCCCAGCAGGAGCCCGGACAGCAAGATGAGGAATGCCATCGGCGTCAGCCAGAACGACAATGCCTCGACCCGGGGGAAGGCAACCCGCTTGGCGCCGATCATCAGCGGTATCAGGTAGTTGCCGAACGGGCCGAGGATGACGGAACTCATCAGCATCATCATCATCGTGCCGTGCTCGCCGACGATCTCCACGTATACCTGCGAGGTGAAGACATGGTGAACCGGCGACAGCAACTCGGTCCTGATGGCCATGGCGAACAGCCCGGCCGTGCAGAAGTAGATGATCATTCCGACGAGGTACTGGAGGCCGACGACTTTGTGGTCAAGCGAGTAGCGGAAGTACTTGGCCAGACCTCCGTCCTCATGCTGGCCGTTTCCGTTGTACGCGGCCGGCCGGCCGATCATCTGCCTGAAGATGTCGTTGAACACCCCGAGCCCGGCCAGCCAGCCCACGATCGCGAAAACGTACCCCAAGACAATCGGCCAGTCCTCGGAGTCGGACAGGGGGACGTTGGGGTACTGATTGGCAGCACCGGTCGCGCCAGTCAGGTAGTCACCAAGCAGGTGACCGAGCAAGTAGCCGATCACTGCCCCGACGATCGCGGTGTGGATGGCGGGCCGCCGCCACCACGGCCGCGCGCCGGAGCGACCTAGCGGCTGACCGCCGCCTGCTCCTTGCGCCCGATCCGGCTGTGTCTCGATGGCCATCCGGTCACCTCTTCATCGCTGCGTCGGCGTGTTGCTTCGTCATGGCTGAACTGGGTCGTTCGGCGGGTAGTAATAGCCATTGCCACCGACGAGGCCGGCCTTGACCATGGCCTTACTCATCTGCGGGACCACCGTCGGGTCGTACGTGGTGGAGTACGGCGGCAGCATCTTGGTGATGGCGGCCAGCTGGACCTCTGTCGTCTGCGCCCAGGTCTTGAATGCGGCAACCGACACGACCTTGCCGTAGTCGAACATCGCTCCGTGCCACAGGCCGCACAGCTCGTCGCACCGCACGGTCACATTGCCGGTTTGCCTGGCGGTCGTGTAGGCCACATTGTTCACGCCCGGGTTCGCGTCCGCCTTCACGCCGAGCTGATAGGCCCAGAAGCTGTGGATGACGTCCAGGGAAGTGACGTTGAACTGGATCGGCTCACCGACCGGCAGCATCAGGTTTGTTGTCTCGAAGCCGCCGAACTGCGGGTACCGGTAGGTGAACCGCCACTGCTGGGCGATCACCTGGACCTGGAGCGGTGCGCCGTCCGGCTTCCAGATCGGGCTCGGGCCCTCACCCGCGCCTGCCCCGGCAAATCCCGGCCACGCCAGCTCGTACGTTCCGAAGCTGGCCAGGAACAGCACGATCACCGCGGTCACCGTGATCCAGGTGGCCTGGATCCTGGCATGACCGAAGATCGCCGGGCCGTCCTCGTCGTCACCCTCGCGGTGCCGCCAGACGATCACCGAGTAGGCCATGAAGACCAGCACGAACGCCATCACCGGTGCGGCCAGCACCGACATGACCTTGATATCGAACTGCTGGCTCTGCGCGCTGTTTGACATCTGGCCGGGCGGCATGTGCGGCCCGTAGACGAAATAGAGCAGCAGGTCGGCTGCGACCGCGATCGGCAGCCAGATCAGGAAGATTCGCAGCCCGTGGTTCGGGCCCGTGGATCCCGGCCCCTGAGCGTCCTCCGCGACTGACGCGGCCATCAGGACACCACCTCCATGTTGCCCGTCATGAAGCCGATGGTCTGCATCGGACCGCCGAAGCCGTCAAGGAATCCGCCGCCGCAGGGCACCCGGCACTGCCAGAAGTACTCGCCCGTGGCTCGCGGCGACATGAAGCTGAAGGTCATGGTCTTGTGCGGGCCCGACGTGCAGGGCGAGGAGCCGCACAAGTTCGCGTTCGGGTTCGAAGGCGTAGCCATCGGCGCGTTCAGGCCGATGCCGGGGATCGAGAAGGTATGCCCGACGTTGCACCCGGACCAGGAGTTGAGCGACTTGACCGGCTGGCCGTCGACATCCTCGACCCCGCCGATCGTGCCGGTTACCTCGCCGAAGACGGGGTTGCGTAGCGGGGTGCAGCCGTCGTAGCCGTAGATCGTCATGTCGATCTTGCTGCCCGCCGGCACCTTGAACAGGGTGGTGTGAACCCACGCGTGAGTCTTGGGGTTCTGGATGAAGTACGACACCCAGTCCGGATGCGTGCTGACCGTGTTCTGCGGGTCTTCCTGCATCACCACGTGGACGGTAGCGCCGGTGTCTGCCGCTACTCCGGAGGAGTAGTCCACGGTCGGCGGACCGCCCAGGAAGTAATGAATCACGACGAATGCCGCCACCGCTGCGACGGCGAGGAACGCCAGCAGCAGGGTAGCGACACGGGCCGGCAACGACACCGGCCATCACCTCGCTTCTATCGCCTGTCGGCAGTACCGCCGGGCTCCTGGCATGGCAGAGCGATCTGTCCCAGCCTTGCCCTCGGATAACGACACTGATCTTGCGATCACCATGCTTGCCGGGGCAAGGAAGGCAGAGCTGAATGACGAAACTGTCACGGTTGCTCTGGGCGAGTCATGGCGACGAGATTGACCCGGATGACGGTTTCAGCCCCGGTGGTACGCAATCGAATGGTTTCATTCTGGTAGCGCAACTTGACCGTGACCGGCCTTATGGAGTAGATCCTCTGCTGTCAGCCTGCGTCATCGGCAGGATCTGAGGGGGCGGGAAGCGGTGGGTACCGCCGAAAACTGCAATCGATTGAGGTGGAGCAGCGGCTGATGTCGATCAACCTGGCCGAACGGCGACTCGCACCGCACCGAGTGCTGGTCGTTGACGACGAGCCGCATATCCGGGGAATGGTTTCCCGGGCGCTCGCGGCCGCCGGGTACGAGATCGAATCTGCCGGTGACGGCAACGCCGGGCTCGCCCTGGCGCTGACCGGCGACTACCAGCTGGTCATCCTCGATCTGGTCATGCCCCTGACGGACGGCCGCCAGGTGCTCGGGCGGCTGCGGGCGCAGCGCCCCGAGCAGACGATCCTCGTGCTGTCCTGCCTGTCCGACGTGACCACCAAGGTGGCGTGCCTGGACTCGGGCGCGAAGGACTACCTCACCAAGCCGTTCTCGCTGGACGAACTGCTCGCCAGAGTCAGGGTCCAGCTGCGCGGGGAGCACCCGGCCGGCGACGTGATCAGGTCCGGTCATCTGGTCCTGGACCTGGGCAGAATGCAAGCTGACGCCGGGGTAGGCCCGGTATCCTTGACCAGGCTCGAGATCATGCTGTTGCGTGAGCTCATGGAGCACGCCGGCGAGTCCGTCACGAAGGGAACGCTGCTGGCATCTGTGTGGGGCATCGATTTTGATCCCGGCTCGAACGTCGTGGACGTCTGCATCCGCAGGCTTCGGTCCAAGCTGGGATTCGAGCTGATCGAGACGGTGCGTGGTGCAGGATACCGACTCGCTTCCTGAGTCGAGCCTCCGCGAGGATGTCGCGGTCAGCGCGCTCGACTGGCCAGGGCTGCACCTCCGGGCAACTGATTTCGAGCGGCTGCGGTCCTGGGATGGCTGGATCGACCTGGCCTGGGTCGTGCTGTGGATTCTCGGCCTGGCCGGCATCCTGATCTTCGAGCGCTGGGAGGCAATCCCCTTCCACCTGATCTGGATCACCTTCGCGCTCCTGTACAGCCTCCGGGTCCGCAGCACCGGGTCCACCGTGTGGGTGCTCGCCGCTATGGTGGTCACGACGTTCGCGGCTATCGGCTTCGATGTGCTCCGCGGTGCCCAGCCCGCGGACGAGCTGACCGAAGTCCCGCTGATGGCCGCTATGTTCTGGGTCATGGTCTGGCACAGCCGCCGGCATCAGGCGGCCAATGCGGAGCGGATCCGCGTCAGCGAGGAGAACGAGCGTCTGCTCGCCACTCAGCGTCGCTTCCTCCAGGACGCATCGCACCAGCTCAAGACACCTATCACAATCGCACTAGGACATTCTGAGCTGCTCGCCCGCAACCTCGCTGACAACCAGGACCAGCGCGACATCCACGTAGTCGTCGGCGAGCTGAACCGTCTTAAGACACTCAGTGAACGCCTGCTGCTGATCGCGGCATCGGCCAACCCCGACTTCCTGCGGCCGGAAGCAGTCGAGCTCGATCAGTTCGTTACCGACGTGCTCTGGCGCTGGCGGCCGACCGCCACCCGGCACTGGCAGCTCGGGCGGCTCGACGAGGCGACGACGCTCGCCGATCCCGAACGCCTCGGGCTCGCCATCGACGCGCTGCTGGAGAACGCTGTCCAGCACACCGGACCGGACGATCTCATCCGGCTTTCAGTGACCCGCGAGGAGCCTGCCGGGCTAGTCAGCCTCGTCGTGCAGGACAGCGGGACGGGCATCGAGTCTGCCGACCTGGAACGCATCTTCGAACGGTTCGCCACCGGGGCGCCGGCAGTTGGCCGCCGCGGTACCGGGCTTGGCCTGGCCCTGGTCAGGGCGGTGGCTGACGGCCACGGTGGCGAGGTCAGGGCACAGAGCACGCCGGGCCTCGGCAGCAAATTTGAACTGCTACTGCCAGTCGCGCCCGCAGCAATACCGGCTGCCGCTCCGCAGGCTAGCGACCGACATGGGAGCAGCCTGTGATCGCCGCACAGGACTCCGAACCAGTGGCTCCGGTTCCCCCCGGCAGCTGGCTCCGCCGGCTGAGCACCGTCAGGAAGATCAGTTACCTGGCGGTGGTGGTAGTCGCCGTCGCGGTGGCACTCATTGTCACGCTGGCCGGCGGGCAGGCCAAGAAGACCGGTCCGCCTCCGCTGGCCAAGAGCTTCTCCCTGGCGCAGCTCGGGAAGCCAGGCAGTCGCGTGACCCTGGCGTCCTATGCGGGCAAGCCCGTGATCGTCAACTTCTTCGCCTCCTGGTGCACGCCGTGCCAGCGGGAGACGCCCATGCTCGCGAGGTTCTACGTGTCCATGCACGGGCGGGTCCGGGTGATCGGCGTCGACTCCAACGACGAGGCCGCGTCGGCGCTGCGCTTCGTCCGCAAGACAGGGGT
>Ga0335072_10017881_pt1 | contig 10019 bp, 8 predicted proteins | sample Lox_Sample_21_FD_206725 | JGI IMG/M metagenome (GOLD analysis project Ga0335072, IMG submission 206725) | Soil microbial communities from Loxahatchee National Wildlife Refuge, Florida, United States - Lox_Sample_2.1 | ecosystem: Environmental > Terrestrial > Soil > Wetlands | place: USA: Florida...
CCCGGCGAGGGTCCGCTCCCCGCAGGACAAGGGCCGGGTCGAGTCCGGGGTGAAGTTCGCGCAGCGCAGCTTCTTCGCCGGGGAGTCGTTCCTGGACATCGGCGACGCGCAGCGGCGGGCCGACGGCTGGTGCCGGGAGCGGGCGGGGATGCGGGTGCACGGCACGACCCGGCTGCGGCCGGCCCAGGCGTTCGCCGAGCACGAGGCCCCGCTGCTGATGGCGGTCCCGGAGGAGCCCTACCGGGTCCCGGCCTGGTCGGAGGCCAAGGTCCAGCGGGACTTCCACGTCCGCGCGCAGAACGCGTTCTACTCGGTGCCGCATGCCCTGATCGGGCAGCAGGTCACGGTGCGGGCCGACGACGCGCTGGTGAAGGCCTGCTACCGCGGCCAGGTCGTCAAGGTCCACCCGCGCCAGCCGGCCGGGGGCCGGTCGAGCGACGTCGCGGACTTCCCGCCCGGCACCGACGTCTACGCGCGCCGCGACGTCGACCGCCTGCAGAAGATGGCCGCCGCGAGGGGCGAGGCGATCGGCGCCTACGCGGGGCGGATCCTGGACACCGACCTGCCCTGGACGAAGATGCGGGCCGTCTACGCCCTCATCGGCCTGGCCCGCACTTACGGGAACGGGCCGGTCGACCAGGCGTGCGCGGCGGCACTGGAACTCGACGTGATCAGCGTCCCGAAGATCCGCTCGATCGTGGAGAAGGGCACCGGGGCGCAGGCCGCCCGGGCCGCCGCCCGCGCCCGGCAGGCCGACGCCGCGGCGGGGAAGGTGCTGGCGGCGCGGTTCGCCCGCGACCCGCGGGAGTTCGCGACCTCGACCGGGGTCCGGATGCGGGTCCTGCCCGGCGGCGACGCCTGACGCCGCGGTTCATTTCATCCAGTCCGTCACGCCCGTTTCGTTTCATTCGTTTCATTCGTTTCGTTCCGCGGTGCGCTCCGCACGGCGGGAGAGGACGCGTTGCACGATGACGATCACCGAGCGGCCGCCGGCCGTCGCGGCCGGCCGCGAGCCCGGGGCATGCCGGTATCCCGGCTGCCCGAACCCGGCCAGGGACCCCGGGGCGCCGGGCCGCAGGCCCGGCTACTGCGACCAGGAGGTGCCCGAGGACCGCGACGGCGCCCTCGTGCTGGTGAGGCACACCGCGCTGACGGCGTTCCGCCGCCGCCGGCAGCTCGCCGGGCAGCCCGATGACGGCGGCCGGCCGGTCACCGCGGCGATCAGCCGGGCCGGCGCCATCCGCGACGACGCCCTGACCGCGATGAGCCGGCTCGGCGCGCAGCTGACCGCGGCCCTGGACCAGCTCGCGGTCCTCGGCGAGCAGCTGGCCGCCGCCGGCCCCGAGGCCGCCGAGGCCCAGGCCGAGACCGTCCGCGCCGAGACCGCCGCCGCCCTCGAGCACGCCCGCGCCGAGACGGCCGGCCACGCCGCCGCCCGGCACGCCGCCGAGCTCGACGCCGCCGAGGCCCGCACCGCCGCGGCCGAGGCCGTCGCCATGCTCGAAGAGCACGCCGCAGCCCGGCAGCGCGCCGAAGGCGAGCGCGACGCGCTCGCCGCGGAACTCGCCGCCGCCCGCGGCACGGCCGCCCGGCACGAGCAGGAACGGCAGCGGCACGACGACGCGCTCGCCGCCCTGCGCGGCCAGCTCGACCGCGCCGAGGCCGCCCTGGACCGCGAGCGCGACCGCCAGCACGAGACCACCGTCCTGCTCCGCGGCCTGATCACAGGCCCGGACCCCGCGGCCGGCAAGACCGCGGCCCGCCGCCAGGGCGCCGCGCAGTAATCACCGCCGGCTTGCGGGGCGGGCACGGCGGCCCGCCCCGCAAGCCAGCCCCGAACGAGAGAAAGAACAGCACCGATGACCATGACCAGCCCCGTCAGCCCGGACCTGAGGCGCCTGCTGCGCGCCCTCAAGCTCGGCCGCCTCGAAGACACCCTCCCCGAACGCCTCGCCGTCGCCCGCCAGCAGAAAATGGCCCACGCCGACTTCCTCGAACTCCTGCTGTCCGACGAGGTCACCCGCCGCGAGAACCGATCAGCCGCCCGCCGCGCCCGCGCCGCCGGACTCGACCCCGCCATGCGCCTGGAAACCTGGGACCCCGAAGCCAGCGTCCGCTACGACCAGCAGCTCTGGAACGAGCTGACCTCGCTGCGGTTCGCCGAAGCCGGGTATGGAGCCCTCATCCTCGGGCCCGTCGGCACCGGCAAGACCCACCTCGCCACCGCCCTCGGCCACATCGCCGTCCGCCGCCGGCCCACCGCCCACATGGCCCGCGCCGACCAGCTCTTCAAGAAACTGAAGGCAGCCCGGCTCGACAACAGCACCGAGGCCGAGCACCGCCGCCTCGCCGCGGTCACCGTCCTGATCATCGACGACTTCGCCCTGCAGCCGCTCGACGAACCCGCCACCGCGGACTTCTACGAGCTGACCGTCGCACGGCACCGGAAGAACCCCACCATCGTCACCTCGAACCGCACCCCGGACGAATGGGTCACCCTCATGAGCGACCCGCTCCTCGCCCAGTCGGCCGTCGACCGGCTCGCCTCCACCTGCCACGAGCTCATCGTCGAAGGAGAGTCCTACCGCCGCCGACAGCCGCCCGCAATGCCCGCAGCTTGACGAACCCCGTCAGCTGCCCCAAGATAATCCGCCAGCCGAACGGTGGTCCCTAGGTCGTGGCAACACCCCGGTCCCATGCTCCTGGCAAATGACAAGCGCGGCTGAGCCGGAAACCGAAGCCGAGCGGCCCGGCCTTTCGCCTGGGAGGTGGCATTGCTCGGACATACCGGCGGCGGTCGCCAGGGAGAGTGGAGGTCGGGCGATGCCGGACGACAGCACCCGGACCGTATTGGTAGCCCTTGGGACGGGCCTTGGGGTCACGCTTGCCAAGGTCGGCGCAGCGGTCTTCACTGGTTCGACCGCCTTGGCCGCCGAGGCCGCGCATTCACTCGCTGATAACGCCAACGACCTGTCCCTCTTCATTGCTCAGCGTCGCAGCAGCCGCCCTCCCGATGCCCGGCATCCCCTGGGGTACGGGCGGGAAGCCTACTTCTGGGCGCTGATCGCGGCCCTCGGCGTGTTCGTCACCGGGGCGGCGTTCTCGCTGCGTGACGGCATCGATGAGCTGATCCACCCCAGCGCCACCTCATCGTTCGCCGTGGCCTATGTGGTGCTGGCGATCTCCACCGTCCTTGACCTGATGTCAATTCGCCAGTCAGCCGGGCAGATGAGCAGCCGGGCACGCCGTTACCATCGGGAGTTCGTGGAGGAGTCCAAGGTCACGTCCAACCCCTCGCTGCGGGCTGTGTTCCTGGAAGACGCGGTGTCGGTTTTCGGAGACGTGATCGCGTTTGCCGCCTTGGCCCTGAATCAGATCACCGGATCGTCCATACCTCAAGGCGTGGCCGCGGTGTTCATCGCGCTGGTGATGATCCGCGTCAGTCTCCGGCTCATCCGGCGCAGCCACGACTTCCTGGTCGGCGCCTGGGCGGGGGCCGCCGGGGGACCGCAGGGCCGAGATGTTGCTGGCTTCACCCAGCCGCTCCGGCCAGCTGAGGAGGAGAGAGTACGAGCCTTTGTCCTCGGGTACCCCGGTGTGACCGCCCTTCGCGAGCTCCTGTTCACCTTCGTCGGTCCGGGCCGGGTATGGATTGTCGCCCGGGTTGACATCGACAATGGCCTGCGCGGTGCCCAGGTCAAGTCGCTGGTACGCGGCATCGAGTCGGGTCTGAAGCATGCGGCCGAAGAGGTCTACCGGGTCGACGTCGTGGCCATCGGCGGAGCACAGGCTGTGAACAGTTAGGTTCTTCCTACGGCCGCATGCGGACGGCGCCCAGGCGCGCGGGAGGCCCTCGCGTGTGAACCCAGCAGCAGCAGCCACCCGAGCGAACAACCTCCCGCCTGGCCGAACGGATCTGGACAGCAGCCCGGCGCAATCCCGAGCGTGCGAACGGGTCCGAACGAACCCACGGGGCCTTACTGGTGTCTACGGATCAAAAGGTGGGCACCCCAGGCCGCCGCATCGCCCAGCAGCTGACCACCAACGCTGACCGCGCATGCCGGGGTGAGCGACGGTAGCAGACAGCGTTGATGTACTTTGCAACCAGAGGGTCAGGGGTGGTCGCAGTTCAAGAACTCAGTCCAAACTCACGGAGCTTGGCGTATATGTCGGCATTAGGGCCATCTGTCGCTAAGTGCGGCATACCATGGCAAACCCGCTGATAAGCGTTGCCAACATTTCCGTGAACGGTATCATCAACTGCGATGTAGCCTGCTCGGCGGCCATTTGTGCGATTGCATTCGGATCTGTTGCATCGCTAACGACTAGTTGGAGTGGATCGCGCCTCATGTCGACCAAGACCGATTTGAGTGCGGGCGTGAAGAGCCCAGTTGGCAATCCGATAGCAAGCCGACTTGGCGGAAGTGGCCATGGTGAGAGAGTGGTCAGATGCGGGGGTCAACCGCCTACATTCTGCTTTTCAGGCGCATCCCGGCGGTATCCGGATGTCGCCTGGTATGGCCTGATGTGCCTCTGAGCTGGGATAACCGTCGCCCCTAGGTCGCCTTACGTCGCCCGGCGGCTGGCGGCGTTGGCTCCCCGAATGGCTCCCCAAACCGAGTGGCTCCGGCATCGCCTGGTTACGAAAATGTAGCCCGGTGGCCACCATCGTCTCCGGCCGCATCAAGCTCGACGGCCTCGCGCCAGCACGGAAAGGTGTCACGCCGACGACCGCATGCACTCGTTGCGTCCAGCTGACCCGCCGCAGCCGAATTGCAGTGCCGATCGACGGCGGTTCCCGATGCCCGGCACAGTCGAGCAGAGACAGGTAGTGTCGACTTACTGGACTGGCGGAGGGCACGCAGCCCGGCGGACGCCATCAGGTAAAGGATTTGCTACACTATGGCTGTCGAGGAACGGGAGACCCGGGTCACCAACGAGCTCCTGGCCTGGATCGGCACGCTGGATGAACGGACAAGGGCACAGGCAGTGGACGCGATCGACCGGCTCGCCGAGGCCGGGCCGGCCCTCGGCCGGCCGCTGGCCGATTCCATCGCGCACTCCTCCGTCCGCAACCTCAAGGAACTGCGGCCCGGGTCCGCCGGGCGCACCGAGGTGCGCATCATCTTCGCGTCCGGCCCCTGGCGGTCGGCGATCTTGCTCACCGGCGGCGACAAGTCAGGCGACTGGCACGGCCGGTACCGCCGGGCGATCCCGCACGCGGAAGAGCTGTACGCCGAATACCTCAAGGAACGCGAGGCAGGGGACGGGCGATGACTGAGTTTCCCAGGTGGCAGGACGTCCGCGGCGGCATCGTCGCCGGGGCCGGCGGCGAGCAAGCCGTCGCCGAGGCACGGCGCCGCAACCAGGCCTACATCGACAGACACCGGCTCGCCGGACGCCGCAAGGCCCTGGGCCTGACCCAGGCGCAGGTCGCCGAGAAGATGGGCGTGACCAAGAGCCGGGTCTCCCAGGTCGAGCGCGGCGAGGTATCCACCATCGAGGCCGTCGCCCGCTACGTCCAGGCCATCGGCGGGCAGATCCAGATCTCCGCCGTCTTCGGCGACGACCACTACATCCTGCGCGGCACCGTCACCGAAGCCGCCTGACCGTCACGTCGCCCGCCATTGGCGCTCACCCGTGCCCGCGGCGGTATCAGGCTTGCCTGGTGCCGAGCCCGAAGCTGGTTCCCCTCAACCTGACCGACGACGAGCGGCGGACGCTGACGGCGTGGTCGCGGCGGCGGAAGACCGCGCAGGCGCTGGCCCAGCGGTCGCGGATCATCCTTGCCTGCGCGGAAGGCGGATCAAATAGTGCGGTGGCCGCCGGCCTGGGAGTTTCCCGGGACATGGTGTCGAAGTGGCGGTCGCGGTTCGCGGAGTCGCGGCCGGAGGGGCTGACCGACGAGCCGCGGCCGGGCCGGCCCGGGACGGTCAGCGACGAGCAGGTCGAGGCGGTGATCACCGCGGCGCTGGAGCAGGCGCCGCCGAAGGGAGACACGCACTGGTCGACCCGGTCGATGGCCAGGTCGCAGGGCATGTCCCAGTCGGCGGCCTCCTGGATCTGGCGGGCCTTCGGGCTCAAGCCGCACCTGGTCGAGACGTGGAAGCTGTCCGCGGACCCGCAGTTCATCGAGAAGGTCCGCGACGTCGTGGGCCTGTCCATGGCGCCGCCGGAGAACGCCCTGGTCCTGTGCGTGGACGCGAAGTCCCAGATCCAGGCCCTGGACCGCACGGCCCCCTGCCTGCCGATGCTGCCCACGACCCCGGCCCGGATCACTCACGACTACCTCCGCAACGGCACGACCAGCCTGTTCGCCGCCTTCGACCTGGCCAGCGGGTCCGTGATCGCCCAGCCCTACCGCCGGCACCGGCACCAGGAGTTCCTGCCCTTCCTCAAGCTCATCGACGCCGCTGCGCCGAAGGACCTGGACCTGCACCTGGTCCGACAACTACGCCACGCACAAGACCCCCGCGATCAAGGACTGGCTGCTGAAGCACCCCCGGTTCCACCTGCACTTCACCCCGACCAGTTCCAACTGGCTCAACCTCGAGCGCTGGTTCGCCGAGCTCACCAACCGGAAACTCTGCAGGTCAGCCCACCGCAGCGTTACCGAGCTCGAGAACGACATCCGCAAGTGGATCACCGAGTGGAACAAGGACCCCAAGCCGTTCGTGTGGACCAAGACCGCTGACGAGATCCTCGAAACCCTCGCCGCCTACTGCAGCCGAATTAACGAGCCGGGACACTAGTTGCCCGCTCCGACCTGCAGTGAGCGTGATTGACCGGCAGTCGCGGCGCACGTGACGCGTATATGGCACGGTCAGCACCTTCTGATCCGTAGAAATCTCAATACGTGGTCGCAGCGGCTCACACGTCGCTTGGCCTACAACAACACGTTCATTGATCCGTGCGGATTGCTGCCGTTACGCGCCCTTATAAGGCCGAAGTGAGGCTACCTGCTCGGGCCACCATGGCCCGCGGCTCTCACCGACTCCCCGATATCAGCTCTACGGCCCGATGCTCGCTACTCTTACGTCGTCTATCGCATCTCAAGAGGTAGTTGATGGCGGGAGAAAACGCTCCGGAGCCGCGACGTTGCCACAGCCGACGCACTAGCTAGGTGGACATAGGTTTTTCTGAACCGGCGGGTTTCGATTGCCGTTTGTGTCGCGAGAAATTGATCTCCTTCGGAAGCTCTTGAACAACAGCGATGGCCGCTGCGCCCGCTACGCCAAAAGCAATTCCGGATATGAATGCATCCTTATTTTGGGAGTCTATTGTTTCAGGATCGGTCAGCTTGAAAGTAGGTTCTATGCCGCAGCAGCCTGTGAAACTCCATTGATAGTTGAAGCTGCTGTCAGTTGTGGGCGGGTTCATATAATCAATTTGGTCATTAGCAAGCACCGGGCCGATGCCTTCAATTACCTCCGTAACGGTAAAGCTGGCGATTTCCCAGAATACATCTGTTCCGTCAGCACGGGAAACCGCGGCAAAGGCGGGCGGCGAGCCATAGGGCTGACCGCTGAAGTCGATTTCACTTTTGACTATTTGGCCACTCTTTTTGTTGAATTCTGCCACTATGTTAGGAACGTTGCCGTTCGACCATTGAATAATGTTGACTGATGGAAGATGCCCATAGATGGACCCATCGCCTTCCCAGAAAATTGGGACGTCATCGAAAGCGGCTACAGCTGCAGATTCAAACTGCCCTCTACTTGTCTTACCCACCGTCTCAATAGGATCTATTGAAACAAATTCCTGTGAAGGCCGATCCTTGATAGAGTTCGGATCGCTGGGTTCATCGCTCGATACTATGGCGATGCGCCCTTGAGGAATAGGATGGCCCGAATCCAATTCGATATTGACAAACTCACTAAATGTAGATAGGCCGCTTGTGTTCAGCGTGGACGGGGCGTTCGGGTCCAGTTCACTGTTGTCGCGTTCAAGATTAACGGTCACGTTGACCGTCGGATTCTGCTCAATCTGCGCTAGGGTCAAGAAAATGTTCAAATATTGGGGGGCGTGGTTCCTGAATACCGACGGCGCTTCGCCAGGATCTGAATTAAATTTATAATAGAAGCCCGCCGTAAGTGCCGCAGACAAAATAAGCAAAAACATTATGGATCGCCAGTTTTTAGATGTCCATTTTCGCCACCTGCGCGAGGAGTTATCATTGCGCGAATGTGCCATCGATCCGCGCGTTCCTGAAGCAATCGCGGATGATTTACTGACTTTACCTATGTCACAATCCATCTATATCCCCTTTTGCAAAAATGTTCTCAATGTGAGGGAGCCAGACTTCTTCATTACATATCTTCGGTTTGCGTAAATCTTACTCTTGAGGCTGTAGGCAGTCACGACTTGGTGAGCGTCTGATGGTTCGGTGGCCGGGTCATGAGGGCGGCGGTCCTAACACGGGTGAATCATGGTTTCGTGGTTGAGCGGGAGAGCGGCCAAAGGATCTTGGAACCTTGATGACGGTTCCTGTGGACGGCTGATACTTCCGCGCTAGGTGAAGCCATCCCGCGGCGCAGGCCGTGGACGGCGTTCGGCGCTAAGTCCGGGATTGATCTTCTTTCCCTCTGGAGCCTCACACCCGAGGGCGGCGGCGAGCCCATCCAAGGGAATGCGGGCGGGACTGACCAGTCGGCAACCTTGCTGAAGTCGACCGTGCCGCCGGAGATCCTGGCGTTGCGGAAGGAGACCGCTCGATAACCGCACATGGGAGAAGCTGACCGTCCCCCCGAAATACTGGGTGCCGAAGAAGGCAATCTCGCTGCCAGAGAACTGCGCCCCGGTAACGGGGCGTGCCAGCGGCGCCGTTGCAGCGGCGCGGCGACTCGGTTTGCCTACACATCTTGCTCCCGGCGGCGCGGACTTGCCAGCCGGGCCGGCGAGCGGTGCGCCGCCCGCAGCGAGGCGTTCATCTCCGCGGCGGCGCTGAGCTGCCCAGTAGTTAGTTGTAAAGGATCCGGGCGCGCGGACGAGCGGTGAGAGGGCGGGCAGCGGGGTCACGATGCCCGTCCTGTCCCGTAAGGTCCTAGCAGTCAGAGTCGGCTAATCTGCGCTACTCAATGGCGCGAACCGAACCACAACCATAGAGTGCCGAGTCGGCGATCAGGCCGCGCGGGCTGACGTGCTCGAGGCGGCCGGCGCCGAGGTGCACCTGGCCCGTCCGCTGGGGTGTCAAGGCGTTCACCTACCCCCGGGTCAAGAACGACGAGCGGGACTGCGCGGACCTGGCTGACTTGCTGCGGCTGGGCCGGGGTTCCGCTGTTGATTTTCGCCGCGCTGAGCCCGAGTAGCCAGCCCGCCAGACCTCAGTTGATGTTGATGCTGTGCGCCTCGGGGAGTGCGAGCGAGGCGTGAAATCAGCATCTATCAGCGAGACCGGCATCTTACTCCCACGGCGGCAATGACAGACTTGACACGACTGAAATCAGGTTCTAGTTTCAACTCATAGTGTTGTACCCAAGGGACCTAGAAGGGACGCATCAGCGTGGTGGAAACCGCTTCCGACCGCTACACGGTGATCTCCTCGGACACGCACGCCGGTGGCAGTCACGCACAGTACCGCGAGTTCCTCGACCCGAAGTTCCACGATGACTTCGACGCCTGGCGCGGTCGCTACAAGAACCCGTTCAGCGATCTCGGCGACCAGCGGCGCTATCGCAACTGGGACGACGAGATGCGCAACTCGCAGCAGGACGCGGACGGCGTCGTCGGCGAGGTGATCTTCCCCAACACCGTGCCGCCGTTCTTCCCCAGCTTCGTGCTCTTCTCCCCGCCCCCGTCCACCGAGGACTACGAGCGGCGGCGGGCCGGGATCCAGGCGCACAACCGCTGGCTGGAGGACTTCTGCGGCCGGTCTCCGGAGCGCCGGGCGGGCATCGGCCAGATCTTCCTCAACGACATCGACGACGCGATCGAGGACGTCAAGTGGATCAAGGAGCACGGGCTGCGCGGCGGCATCCTGCTGCCGAACATCCCGCCGGACGTCAAGTGGATCAAGCCGC
>Ga0335072_10017882_pt1 | contig 10019 bp, 6 predicted proteins | sample Lox_Sample_21_FD_206725 | JGI IMG/M metagenome (GOLD analysis project Ga0335072, IMG submission 206725) | Soil microbial communities from Loxahatchee National Wildlife Refuge, Florida, United States - Lox_Sample_2.1 | ecosystem: Environmental > Terrestrial > Soil > Wetlands | place: USA: Florida...
TCTTCGCGCCTCAGGTGTGCTGAGCATCGAAGGTGTTCGAGTCACCTCTATAGAACAGTTACGTAAACTTATCCGTCCATCGGGCTTTCACACACGCAAGGCATCAGCTCTGAAAGCCTTTGTAGAGCTGCTTGATCGAGACTATTCAGGATCACTCGATGTGATGGCGAGCGTACCGATCGAAACGGTGCGCGGCTATCTGCTCCAATTGCCCGGAGTCGGTCCAGAGACCGCGGACGCAATTCTGCTCTACGCGCTTGGACACTCCGTGCCCGTCGCTGATCAATATCTCAGCCGGCTGGCTGAAAGGCACCAATTAATCGAGCTACCACTCGCCCGCGGTCGTAGAGGCTATCACACCCTTGCGCTCCTCACACAAGAGGCATTCTCGGGCGACGTGGATCGCGACAGGCAATATCTCTACGGCGAGTTTCATGCGCTGACCGTGGAGCTGGGCAAAGCACACTGCCGAAAGATTGCGCAGTGCAAAGGATGCCCCCTGGAGCCCGACCTTGCCAATTTGCCCAAGGGCGGGCCGTCGCACAAGACCTAGAGCGATTCAACCTATCGGACTAAGGCGCAGTCCCAATTTGATAATTCAACGTCGCCAGAGCAAGACGGTATTGATATTGCGCAACAGTGAACCCAATTGCGGCGTCGGTTTGCTGATACTGCGCCTGGCTCAACTCGACAATTGAACTCAGCCCGAGTTGATATCGGGTCTGAGCTAACCTAAGGGCCAGATTCGCTTCGTCAAGAAGCTTCTGGGTGACTGAGACCTTCTGGTATGCGGTGTTGGCGGCAAGCCACGCGGTGCGAACGTCTCTTACTATCCGGTCATGAAGATCGCGCGTCTGTTCCGCCGCCGCCTTCGCGCGGATCGAAGCCTCTTTAGCTTGTGCCGAGTATAGGAAACCGTTGAAGACGGGGATATTCATGTTTACCCCGACGGCGCCCCACCAATTCTCGTTGTAGTACTGTGCGGGTCGGACCGGCACGCTCCCAATGGTGCCCGCTGCGCTGATGCTGGGAAGCATCTGGTCGCGTTCGGCATGGCTGTACTTCAGCGCCGCCTGCTGATCGAATGTCAGCGCCTGCAGATCCGGCCGCTGTTGAAGACCAGCCTGAATCAAGTGATCAACATCATCCGGCGGCACGGTCAGACTTGCAGTGTCGTCGACAAGGCTATAGATGACCTCCTTATCCAGCCCGAGAACAGCGTCCAAAGCGGCCATGGATGCATCACGGTTGTTCTCTGCATCCAGCAAAAGCAGCCTGGCCTGTGAAAGGTTCACATCTGCAAAGCTCAAGTCGAGCGTGGACTTGAGCTTGCTCTTGGTAAGCTGACTGACTTGCGACTCTGTAGTTTGTCGAGTATCGACGTTCTGCTGCGCCACTTTCAACAACGCCTGCGCCTGCAGGGCATCATAGAACGCCTGGTCGGTGGCGATCAGGATGTCCTGTTCTGTCGCAATCGCGTTCGCGTTTTGCGCTCTCTCCTGCAACTTCGAGTAGGCAACCATGTTGCTCGTTTTCCCGAAGTCGGTGATCAACTGGAGAACGCTTGCACCAGCGCCTGCATGCTCGAACAATCTGGACGCTGTGAGGTAACCCGCTGAGATCCGGGTCCCATCTTCCGCATCAACCGCAGTCAGGCTTGCAGTTGACTGTGGCAGTTCGGCCGAGCGCGTTTCCCGATAGACCTGGTGTTGCGCAAGAGCAAGCAAGCGACCAATGCTCACGCGTGGGTTGTTCTTGAGCGCCATCTGTTCGGCCTGCGCGCGAGTCAAGATGGGCTGATTGCCCTCACCTCGCTGGGGCGTGGCGCTGGACGATTCTCCCAGCGCCTGCTGCCCAACTGCAGGACCTTGCGAAGCCGCGGCTTCCGCCATAAGTTGAGATGACGGGCTGTCGGGCCATTTAGGTCCATCTAAGCCACCGGATTGCGCCATACAAGGCAGGGTGATGGCGATTGCAACAGTGGGCAGCAGGCAGCCTTTCAACATCGTTCGGGTTCGCAGTCTCATTCGGCTAAACCTCACCCGCCGTCGCGGCTTTTTGCTCGTGTCGACCATGAATCACTAGATAAACAGCAGGCACCAGAAACATAGTGACAACCACAGACAGGGCCAGGCCGCCGATAATGGCGCGGGCAAGAGGCGCATACTGCTCACTTCCCGCTTCAAGACCAAGGGCCATCGGAATCATGCCAAGCAGGGTGGCAAGCGACGTCATGAGAATCGGACGCAAGCGGACCTTACAGGACTGGATGGTTGCTTCGAGCAGGGGCATTCCTTTCTCGTGGAGAATTCCGGCGAACTCGACGATGAGAATGCTGTTCGAAACCACGATTCCCGCCATCATGATGACGCCCATGAGGGACATGATGTTCAAAGTGCTTCCGGTTAAAACGAGAATCAACACAACTCCTGCAAGCCCCGGCGGTATGGCCATCAGGATGATAAACGGATCAATGAATGAGGTGAATTGCGCCATGAGAATGAGATAGACAAGCAGAATGGCGATGACCAGTCCGATGCCAAAGTCGTGGAAGGCTTCGTTCATACTGACCACCGCGCCACGGACATCAATTACGGTGTTGTGGCCGTGCTTGGTCTCGGCAAGCAGCTTGTTGATATCGGCGCCAACCGATTGCAATGCCTCAGTCTTGGTTGCCACATAGATGTCAATTACGCGGCGAATCTGCATGTGGTCGACCTCTGTTGGCGTATTGAACTGCTCGATATCGGCGACCGCGCTCAACGGTATGTAATCGGCCTGTGTGTCGCCGCGCAGAGTTTGCGCAGTGATTGGCATCGCCAGTCCCCCCTCCTGGAGAGGGCTGTATCCCTGCGGGTGGACGCCGCGCAATGGAATATTTTTCAAATCCTCCATCGACATGTTGTTAATCCATCGATTTGCATACTGCACCGTCACCATGTAATTGTTGCCGCTCTTTGGATCGATCCAGTAGCTTGGCGCCACCATGCCGTCAGAAGTCAACGCTGTGATGACGTCGTCCACAACCTCTTTGGCTGACAGTCCAACCATGCTTGCCCGCTCTCGATCGATATTGAGCCGCAGTCCCGGATAATTAATGCTTTGCGGAATGTAGACGCTGCTGACATTGGGAAGCGCCTGGATCTTGTCAGCGAGTTGCCGGGCGAGCGCATACGATCCATCCATATTCTGCGACTTAATCTGGATGTCGATTGGCGCGGGCAGGCCCTGGTTGATGACACCATCCACCAGGCCGCCGGCCTGAAAATAGGTCGACAGTTCCGGCATTTCCTTCGACAACTTTGCTTGTACGCGCCTCATGTACGTGTAGCTGCCTACGCTGTGATCTTCCTTGAGGCTGGTTTGGACAAATGCAGTATCCATCGACGCATTTGTTGTGTAAATTGCCGAAAGATCGGGATAAACGCCGATGTTGGAGACGATCATGCCTAGATCTTTCTTCGGCACGACGCTGCGAATGATGTCCTCAACCTTGGCAATATAGTCATTGCTGACTTCGAGCCTGGTTCCGCTGGGCATACGAACGTCGATGATGAACTGGCCGGGGTCGGTCCTGGGGAAATATGCCCGGCCAAGGAACGGAAATGTCACGACAAGTACTAACACCACGCCGCCGAGAATGAGCGCAGTTGTAAGACCCGGCCGCTGCATTGAACGCCTGGCGAGTCCTTCATACCAGTCGAGCAGGGCCTGGAACTTTTCGTTGAACTTACGGTCGAAGCGCGCGAAAAAGCCCAATTGTGAAGGCTCCACATGCTCGCCTTCGTCCTTTAACGTGATGAAATGCGCGCAATAGAGGGGCACAACCGTCATCGCGAAGAAATATGACGCGAAAATTGACAGGACAACACCCAGCGCTAATGGCGTAAAGATGTATTTACTGACTCCACTGAAGGAGCTGACAGGATAAAAAACAATGGCGGTAGTAAATGTCGCCGCCAGCACAGCAAGCGAGACCTCCATTCCGCCTTTCTCAGCGGCTTCTCGAGGCGATTCTCCTTCTTCCATGTGCCGGAAAATATTCTCGAGCACAATCACGCCGTTGTCGATCAGTCTCGAGAAGACCAGCGCCAACCCTCCGAGGATCATGGTGTTGATCGATCCACCCATGTATTTCGTGATGAGCAGGCAGACCAGCATCGAAAGAGGAACAGCGAGCAGCACAGCGACGGTTGCCCGCGGGCTGCCCAGGAAGACGAGAATCATGATGCCGGTCAGAATCAGCCCGATCGTGGCCTCTCGGGTCACGTTGCTGATGGCCAACTTCACAAACACCGATTGATCGAAGACGACGGCAGTCTTGAGTGATGCCGGAATATCGACAAGCTTTTTTACGGCAGCTTTGATGCCATCGACAATACTGATAGTGTTGCTGTCCCCGCCCTGCTTGAAGATTGGCACATAGACCGACCGCTGGCCGTCAATGCGGACGATGTTGTATTGCAGTGCGCCAGAGTCTTCGGCGTGGCCTACATCCGCAACCAACACCGACGAGTTACCTACCGTCTTCAGCGGCAGTTCGTTCATCTGCTTCGCGTCTGAAAACTGGCTGTTGGCATAGATGTTGTAATCTTTGCTGCCGATGCGCACATCCCCTGCGGGAAGGATGAGGTTGGAGGAGTCAACAGACTTCACGACATCGTTCAGGCTGAGGTTATGTGCCTCTAGCTTTAGAGGGTCAACGTAGATCTGAATTTGCCGGTAGGTTCCCCCGTAGGGCTGCGGCACAGAAGCTCCCTGGACGCTCGATATCTGATTGCGCACCTCAAACTGAGCGAGATCCTTCAAGGATGTTTCGTTCAGTCCCTTTCCCTTCAACGTAACGAGACAAACCGGCTGCGTAGAAGCATCCATTCCGAGCACAACTGGGGGCAATGTGCCGGGCGGCAGCCGCCGCAGGTCAGCCATAGCAAGATTGGCAATATTGCTTAAGGCTGCATTGGGATCGGTGCCTGGTTTGAAGTAGATCTTAATCAGGCTGACACCGGTTAGCGAGCGCGACTCGCTATGATCCACGTTCGCTGCCAGGGTGAAGAACCGTTCAAATGTGTTCGTAATATCAGCTTCGATCTGTTCCGGCGGCATGCCGTTGTAGAAGGTTGCCACCACAACAACCGGCATATCGATCGGAGGAAAAAGGTCGACCGGCATCTGGATCACGGCGACCACGCCGACGATCGCAACAATCAGGCAAAGCATTAAGATGAAAAATGGATACCGCAGCGCAAACTTCGGCATTAACGGCTACCTCCCGCGCTGCTTTCGTCGGCCTTAAGGTCGATAGTGCCGCCTGTTTCCTGGACTGTTTCAGACGCCGGCGTCGATACCTGTAACGGACTGATCTCTTCGCCATCCTGATACTTCTCCTGGCCCCCGGTAATCACCCGGTCGCCGGATTCGAGACCGCTCTTAATCTCAGCCAACTTTGAACCTTGAAGACCAACCACAACATCGCGGATATGAATGTGACCGTTTGCCCCCACCGCGTAGACAGTCTCCTGATTTCCGTTCAGGACGAGAGCTTCTACTGGAATCGTGACAACATTCTTCACCTGCGCAAGTTGAAGCGCTGTGTTCGCGTACATTCCAGGCGCGATGGAGAGGTCCTTGTTCGGAACATCGACCTCAGTCTCCATCGTCCGTGTCTCGTAGTTCACATTCCTTGTAAAGCGAACGACCTTTCCCGTGAAAGAACGACTAACCGCATCGACACGCACCCGCAGAACATCGCCCTCATGGATATACTTCACGTCGTCTTCCGGAACGGGAACACGGAGCCGCAGAACATCGCTTTGCGAAATGCGAACGATCGGCAGATCCTGGCTGTTCGAGTTGGTGCCGCCCTGGATCAGGGCGCCCGTATCGGCATAGCGCCAGATGATGACGCCTTCCAGTGGCGCGGTAACGTTGGTGTAGTTGTGCAATGCCTCAACTCGCTCATTGTCTGCTTTAGCCGCGCCGGCATGCTCCTTCGCCGCTGCCATCGCGGCTTTGGCCGCATCGACCTGCGCTTCAGACGAGAGGTCTTTCGCCAGCGCGTCGTCCAGCTCCTGCTGCGCGATGAGACCCGGCTGAGCTGCTGCCGCCTGCCTGAGACGCGCGGACTCGGCGTGCACTGCCGCATGAACAGCCTGCGCCCTTGCGATCTCATGCTGGGCTCGCACAATCTCCTCATTGCTCTGCTGCATCTCAAAAACGGTCTGACGAAGTTGCGCGCGCAGCTCGGGCACCTCAAGGGTCGCAATCGTTTCACCCTGATGCACGACATCGCCGATATCGACGTTGATTTGCCGCATGTAGCCGCTGACCTTTGGATGGACATCTACGACTTGATAGGGCTGAAACTGACCGGCAAGCGTCAGCACATGCGAGATATCGCCCCGTTGCGCAGTGGCCACCTGCGCCGCGGGCACAGTGGCTGCGTTGGCTTCTGTACTAGAGGAGCCTGAGTGACAGGCAGTGATACCAAAGGCGGCACACAGCGCGCATGCGGCAACCGCGGCAACAGGCAATCGAGGACTCATTTTTGCATTGCTCCTGGGTTCTGCGCCTTGCTCAATGGCGGCGCGTGGACTGAAACACAATTGGCAATTCACCGATCACATGAAAGCAGCCGCAGTGCGATGGCATACCCGCACTGCCTTGCTCGGCCGGGAACTGACGCGGTCACTGGCCAGCTGCAAACCTGCAAATCGGTCTGCGCCACCCCAAGGTGCCGTCAACCTCCGCCACCACACCCCTCGTCCGCATGATCGGGTGGAGTCTTCTAAAAATGACTCTGCACTTGATTCGACATGCAAGACACGTCGAGACGGAAATCTATAAAGATGGAGGAGGACGAAAGAACTGATTAGCTGAAAGGCGCAGGCGAGAGATGGGAATCGCCGATTCGCGAGTGGATACGGGAGAGAGGTGGAAGGCTTGGTCCATTGCGAACGACGCTGGATTGCTCGAAAGTGAGGTCGCGATCCGGTCCCGCAATGTTCCATGCGATGGAGAGGCCATTGAAAGCAGCGCTGACTTCCCGGGAGATTGGCACAGCTTTGAGGCGGTAATGTCGTTAGGCGACCGGCCAGTGCTGGCAGCCCACGCCACCTTTGCATTTACGGCGAAGAGAACCGCCAGAAAGCAAAGTGTGATTCCAAAGACAATTCGCCTTGCAGATGGCAATCCGAGAGACCTCTCTGCCCGCAGTCTAGCATCGGTTGCGATGCACGCGTTGACTGGTAGTTTATCGACGACGGCTCGTAGGCCTTTATTTTCTGTGAATTGCCTGCGATAACCCGCGGAGTTTGAATTTTAACTCGCACTTGGCCGACATTGATTTGACGGAAAATCGAAGCAACTTGTTTTCGGAACTAAGAAGAATTCCGGGTAACAATTCGGATTTCGGGATGGTCGGCCTCGATCCCTGTCTCGGAAGGCAAAAACTTGCTGGAAGGGCTTCGTACTGTCGGCGTAAACGACGGAAAAATCTGCTCTTGCCGAGGCGGCGCACAGAGAGCCTCCGGGGCTCGGATACATCCGTCGGCCCGGGTGGGCACGCATTTCCGCACCCTGCTGCCCTAGCCTGATGTCTGCGAAGGTTCAAAGCCCTTTTGCAGTGGATCGACTCATCTAACCAACAGAGAGCGATTTTAAATCTGGACCAGTGCGGGACGACCCTTGCTGCTAGGCTGGAACTTCGGGCGACTCTGAAACGCAGTGTGTCTTATTGGCTGCCCCCCAGGGATTCGAACCCCGATATGCTGATCCAGAGTCAGCTGTCCTGCCATTGAACGAGGGGGCAGCAAGTCAGAAAGATGGCCAGCTTGCGGCCTGATGACCAGGTTACGGCGGGCGCCGACGAGCATGGCCAACTTCTTGATGATACGGGCTGTTGCCAGTCGCGGTCAAACCGCTCTCGGCGCGTTCTCAGGCCCGGCTGGCAGACGGTCTCATGTCAACAGCCCACCCTGATTCCAATGCCGGCTTCACTCCTCGCGAAGCACTTCGAGCGGTCGTAAACCGAGTATTCGGTAGCTCGCAATCCATCCCGTAGCCGTTGCGAGGACCGCCGTTCCCAACAACGCAGCGACGGTCGCAGTTGGATTGAAGTGGTAGGCCACTTGCAACCGATGCAGCAAAACTCGCGTGAGAATATTTGCAAATACCACCCCCACAGAGCCCGCCAGCAGTCCCAGCACGCTGAACTCAATGCTGAATATTCGCACGATGCGCATTCGCGTCGCTCCCAGGGTCTTGAGAACAACAGCCTCGCGCATCCGCCGGAAGCGCGCACTGGCAATGCTCGATGCCAAAATCATCAACCCGGCAACGATCGAGAACCCCGCGAGAAAATGCACAACAAACGTAATCTGGTCGACGACGGACTCTATCCGATCGAGCACGTCGGCAAAGTTGATGACTGTCACCGTCGGATACGCCGCAAATAACGCCCGCTCCAACGTCGGCACCTGACGTGTGTCCACATGTGCGCCTCCGTACCATGTCGCTGGATCGTCTTTCAGTTGACCGGGTGGCAGGAGAAATGAAACACGTGCACCGGGATGCTCGCCATCGGCCCGATAGATCGCGGCCACCTTGAGCGTCAGCTCACGGCCACCCACCTCCAGTTGCACTGCCGATCCAACACTTAGGTCGAGTCTTTTGGCTGCCCCTTCACCTACTGCTATCGATTGAGCGTTACTGTCACTCCACCACTCCCCTTTCGTGATCTTGTCTCCCGCCGGAATACTGTCGGCCCAGCTCAGTTCCGCATTTTCCAGCATGCGCCTTGGGAAATGTTTGTCTTTCAACTTGTCAAGCGTTTGGCCATTGACCGACACAAACCGCCCGGCTACAACCGGCAGCAGGTCAAGCGGTTCCGTTACGCCAGACTGATGTTGAAAGAAGTCACGAATGCCGGCAACCTCATCGCTTGTCACGTCAATCAGGAACACATTCGGCAGTTTGGGAGAAGCGGTATCCCGAATATCGTTGAGCAGCGAACTCTGCATCAGATAGACCGCAAGAATCATCATCACGCCGGTGCCGAGGGACGCAAGCACGGCGGCAGACTGGTTGCCCGGCCGATGCAAATTGGCCAGCCCATGCCGGAGCGACGACGGCAACCGCAGCCGCACACGGTTGAGCAGAACGCGCAGGATGCGCAGCGCTAAGGCGGCGAGAATCAACAGGACAATCAGCGCAATCGAGAAGATCAACGCAAACCAGCCCCCCACTTTCACGGAGTCGGACAGTGCCCAGGCAATACCTCCAAGAGCCAGCACCACCAGCACGGCGATCCCCAACTGCAGGCGCCGCGCCCACCAGCGACTGAGCCACGCCCGCACCCCCTGGGGCGCTTGCTCCACAAGGCGGCGCAACACCAGCACGGGACGCACGGTGCGCACATCGAGCAGTGGCGGCAGGCAGAATAGCAAGGTGGTCAACAATCCTGTGCCCAGACCCGCGAGCACCGAGCGCCACGGGAATCCAAGCTCGGTGTGCACCGGCAGCAGTTTCCCGAACACCGCCGGCAATGCCGCCATCACGCCAACTCCCGCCGCAACTCCGATCAGCGCTCCGGCCAAACCCAGCGCCAGCGTCTGCAAGAGAAAGATTCGCAGCAAATCCGCAGACTGTGCACCCACCGCCTTCAGGATCGCGAGCATATCCATCCGTTGTTCGAGATGCGCGTGCATGGCCATGGCCACACCGATGGCGCCCAGCACCATCGCCACGAGGCAGATCAAGCTCAGGATTGCCGTCGCATTGTCAAGCCCCTGGCTCAGCGCCGGATTTCCTTCCTTAAAGTCCATCACCTGCGCGTCTGGTAATGCGGCTTCTACTGCCTTCCGCACCGTTGCCTGATCGACCTTTGCCGGCAACTTCATCAGCAGTCTGCGGCTCGCCCGGCTGCCTGGCGCCAGTAAACCGGTGCGACCCAGCGAAGCCTCAGAGATCATCACGCGCGGTCCCATGCCGGCCCCTGCTGACATGCGGTCCGGTTCCTG
>Ga0335072_10017883_pt1 | contig 10018 bp, 9 predicted proteins | sample Lox_Sample_21_FD_206725 | JGI IMG/M metagenome (GOLD analysis project Ga0335072, IMG submission 206725) | Soil microbial communities from Loxahatchee National Wildlife Refuge, Florida, United States - Lox_Sample_2.1 | ecosystem: Environmental > Terrestrial > Soil > Wetlands | place: USA: Florida...
GTAGATTGAAGACCTTGCCGCCGACCTTCGTGTCCCGGTTCTTGTAGATCAGCAAGTCATCTGGAGTCCCAGTGAGGGGAATCACCGTACCATCGGGATGAATGGTACGGGCTTCAATGTCAGTCACTTTGAAGTTTCCTTCAAGATAGGGGATCTCTACCGTGGCGAGTTCTTTGCCTTTCTCCTGGAGCACCTTGACCCGCGCGTAAAAGGTCTCGAAGTGATGGGGATCGTCATTTGTCTCTTCAATGTTGAGATAGACCGCCGCTGCCCCCGGAGCTTTGGGGTCGGAGGTCATCTCCAGTTCTTCTTTGGTGGGCTTCTGAAACTGGGCATGAAGCAATGCCGCGGGAAACACCAGGGCAAGGAACAGGGCAACAGCAATTCGAATTCGCATCATGAAGTCCTGATTTTTGAGCAACAGGAAGTGTAGCGCAAAGCTGCTTGAAATGCAGTCATTCTAGTCGCGCAAAGGCATTGAACCAATCACCCGAAAGGAGGATTTCATCAGACCCGTTTGCAAGGCACAACCCTCTAACTCCTTCCATCTCATGGCCCAAATGCCGACCTCCGAATCCTCTAACTCGTTTGTTTCTGCTTCACTCGACGCGCTGCATGGGAGTCATGAACTGACTCGAGCAGTGTTGAAACGAGTGCCAGGGGCAGTCCAACCACATTGAAGTAGCAGCCTTCGATCCTCGGAATCCAACGCGCCGCCCTTCCCTGGATCGCATACGCCCCAGCCTTATCCATTGGCTCGCCCGTTGCCACATAATCAGCAATCTCCTCGTCGCTCAGCGTGAGGAACGAGACCCCTGTAACTTCGGCGGCAACCTGCTTTCCTGTGTCGGTCACCAGCGCAACTCCGGTGATCACCCGATGTGTTCTGCCCGAAAGTTGGCGCAACATGCGCGCAGCATCCGCCTCATTCTCGGGTTTGCCGAAGATCTGGCCGTCCAACTCCACGGTCGTGTCGGCTCCCAACACGACAAGCGAATTCCCTGTTTCATCTTCGCCGACGCTCTTCTGCCCGGTCATTGTTCCCTTGCGCTGCATAAGCTCACGGAAGACAGCCTCCGCTTTCTCTCCCGCCAGCCGCACCACGTAGGCAATGGGATCCTCGCCAGGCCGTATCTCCTCATTGAGATGGGCGGGATGCACTTCGAACTCATAACCACCCTGGACCAGCAATTCGCGCCGTCGAGGTGAGGCAGAAGCCAGAATCAGCATAGCCATATCCAATGTTCTCAGGTTATCCTCGCGTCTGCTCAACATCGATGGAGAGGCAATGCTCTTTGCCGATCATGCACCCGCTCAGCGCATGGAGGCGGCCGAGGGGGATGCATGCGCACAATTCGCCCGTGCACGGAAACGGCTCTTTTCCCACTGTGACTCGGCGACGATGAAATGCGCTGGTGCTGACGTTGTCTTCGACGGCATCGATGCCCCGACGACGCAGACCTTTGTCATCGGCATGTTTCAGCTGCTCACATCTTCCGACCTGGATCAGATCGAGCATTTTTCATGGATCTCGGCGCCCGGCTTAAGTGGAGACTGGGCCCGGGGAAGGACCCTTGTAAGCCACTGCCCGAATCCGGGCACGGACCAGCCCTCTCCGCGGGACCCCCTGTCGGGGGATAGTAGGTGGTTTCGGTAGTCGATGGATGGGCAGCGAACCTGCGCCTTTTTATTTGTCTTTATGATCGCCCTAGATTCTTACACCCACCTGGATCCCACCCGGCGTGGCCACGCCCCAGGCCATGGCCGGCGTGTTGTGTGCCAGCCCGAAGCGTCCGTCAGGGCCGAGCAGAATGATGCCGCCGTGCCCACCCAGGCGATTGAACAGGTATGAGATGGCCTCGCGCGCCGCAATCTCAGGAGCGGTTCCCGCGGCGACGCGATCCGTAGCCCATTTGCCCAGCACCAGCTTCATGATCGGCTCGCCCCAGCCAGTCAAACTCACCGCGGCTCCGAGATTATCTGCATAGCAGCCGCAACCAATCAGCGATGAATCACCCACCCGCCCCGGTGTTTTGTTCAGCGTCCCGCCCGTCGAGGTTCCGGCGGCCAGATTCCCACAGGCGTCGAGCGCCACCGCACCCACCGTATCGTGACTGCCCCACTTCGAGCGGTCGTCCTCATCGGCCGCAGAACCTGAACGTTCGCTATCAGGGAAGGCCGTTTCGGGGTCCTTATCGTCGCACAGGCCGCTGAATGTTTTGTCCGCCAGGCCAGCCTGTTGGCGTGCCTGCGCTTCGATTAGGCGCTTGCGCTCCCGATCCAGCACAAGTTCTGAGTTTTCAATCAGCGCCATGCCGTGCGCCTTCGCAAACTCTTCCGCACCGACACCCACAAAATACACATGCGGGCTGCGCTCGAGAACAAGCCGCGCGGCGTGAATCGGATTTCTGAGCCGCTCCACGCAAGCCACACCACCCGCTTTCATGCGGCCGCCGTCCATCAGGAGAGCATCAAGTTGTACCCGTCCGTCCGAAGTTAAAAAGCTTCCCCGGCCGGCATCAAACGTGGGGTCGTCTTCCAGGATCTTGACGGCCTGCTCCACGGCATCAAGGGCTGCTCCACCCCGCGCCAGGATCTCGTGCCCCGTCTCGAGCGCGTGCCGCACACCCGACTCATGCGCCGCTTCGGCATCGGGGGGGATGGCCCACGCGCCGCCGTGAACCAGAAGCGTGGGGTCATGGGTTGCAGGCTTTGTCATCCGATCATGGTAGAGCATCCGCCCCCATCATCTCGCGGCGGTGGTTTCTCTCTTGCCCGATTCATGCCTTCAAAAATCCTGTCAAGTATCCTGAGGCAAAAAATACTCGGGAGTAGGTACTTGTTGAAAGGACTGCTGGGTGAGTTCGCAGAGTTTTCGGGACGAGTCAAGGAGGAGTACAGAAGCTGGCGTACGCTTCAGGCCCATGCGCTTCTATAATCAGCCCATGAACGATAACCCGCTGGTTGGCGTGGTCATGGGCAGCAAGAGCGACTACGATGTACTCTCGGCTGCGGTTGAGATGCTGCGCATCTTCGAGATTCCTTGCGAAGCGAGGATTGTCAGTGCGCATCGAACGCCCGACTGGCTTTTCAAATACGCTGAGACGGCGCGCGATCGCGGACTGCGTGTGATCATCGCCGGCGCCGGTGGCGCGGCGCATCTGCCGGGTATGCTCGCGGCCAAGACGCTTGTGCCTGTCCTTGGTGTCCCCGTCGCGGCAACGCAATTGAATGGGATGGACTCGCTTCTCTCCATCGTGCAGATGCCGAAGGGCGTGCCGGTTGGAACCCTCGCGATCGGCAAGCCCGGCGCAGCCAACGCTGCCTTGCTGGCCGCCGAAATCCTGGCCGCAACCGACCCCGCACTCTACAATCGACTTTCGGTTTGGCGGTCGGCGCGGACACAGGAAGTGCTCGAACAGAAGCTCGACGAGGTGCCGCCCCGTTGAGTACCGTTCCATCGCACGAGCCAACGATTGTTCAGCCGGGCCGATTGATCGCAATTCTTGGGGGCGGCCAGCTCGGCCGCATGACGGCCATGGCTGCGCGCACCATGGGCTATCGCGTCCGCGTCATGGATCCCGAGCCGAAGTGCCCGGCAAGTTTTGTTGTAGATGAAACCATCGTCGGCCGATGGGACGATGTGGACGCAGCACGGCGGCTGGCTTCCGGCACCGATGCCGTGACCTTGGAAATCGAGCAGATCGAAGTGGATGCGCTGAGCGCTGTCGCGCGCCTCGCCCCACTGCGGCCCGGTGTCGAACCGATCCGCATCATCCAGGACAAGACGCTGCAAAAAATGTGGCTTGCGGAAAATGGATTTCCCGTCGGACCATTTCGCGTCGTGCAGGACGAAGCGCAGCTGCACCAGGCGGTTCGTGCCCTGGGCGGCCAGGTGTATCTCAAGATTGGGCGCGGCGGTTATGACGGGCGCGGCCAAGCGCGCATCGGACACCACACTCCACCTACCGAGTTGTCTATCTCTCAAGCCTGGACGGCCGTGGGCGGGCGGCCCAGCGTTGCCGAAAAGGCGCTGGAGTTGGATTGCGAGATCAGCGTGATGGCAGCGCGCAGTCCTGCTGGTGAGGTACGGACTTATCCGGCAGCTCGCAATCATCACGAAAATCAGATTCTCGCATGGAGCGTGCTGCCTGCCGGCGTACCGGCCGGTCTCGAACAACGCGCCGAGGCGCTGACTGCTTCGATGATTGAAAAGCTTGGCATCGAAGGCCTGCTTTGCGTCGAACTCTTTGTAACCAAACAGGGCGAGTTACTGGTGAATGAACTCGCGCCCCGGCCCCACAACAGTTATCACCAGAGCGAGCGCGGATGCGCAACCAGCCAGTTTGAGCAGTTGGTGCGCACCACATGTAACTTACCGCTTGGTGACACGGCGCTGATTTCACCCTGTGCGATTGTGAATCTGCTCGGCGGCGTATGGCTCGACCGCGAAGGCGAGCCGGATTTTGCAGCCGCGCTTGCGGTTCCAGGAGTGCGGCTCCATTTGTATGAGAAACACACACCGCGCGCCGGGCGAAAGATGGGCCACCTGTCGGCAACCGGCGCAACAGCTGAAGAGGCACTCGAACGGGTTCTGGGTGCAAAGCGCCGTCTGTGATGGGCCTGAATTTCGCGCCTTACATGGTCTAAACGCGCTATGTGACCCACCAACCTCCGGGCCGAATTACGCGTTCACTTTTTCCCAACGCTTCGGCCTTCGATTCTGCTGCAGAATCTTTTTGCGCAGGCGCAGCGATTTGGGCGTCACTTCCACCAGTTCATCATCGGCAATGAACTCGATTGCCTGCTCCAGGTTCAGCGTCGTATAAGGCACCAGCCGGATCGCCTCGTCCGCCGTAGAGGCACGCATGTTGGTCATCTTCTTTTCGCGCACTACGTTCACGTCGAGATCATTATCGCGCGAGTGCTCGCCGACGATCATGCCCTCGTAGACTTCCACGCCGGCCCCGACAAACAGAATGCCGCGCTCCTGCAGGCCGTTCAGAGAATACGTCGTCGTCAGCCCCTGGCGATCGGCAATCAGTGCGCCCGTCGGACGCTGCGGAATCTCGCCCTGGTAGGGGATATAGCCGTCGAACAGCGTATTCATCACAATCGTGCCGCGCGTCTCCGTCAGCATCTCACTGCGCAGTCCGATCAGCCCGCGACTGGGCACGCGAAATTCCATGCGGACGCGTCCCGAACCATGGTTGTGCATCTTCGTCATCTCGCCCTTGCGCGGACCCAGCTTTTCGATCACCACACCGGTGTGTTGCTCGGGCACGTCAATGGTGAGGTTCTCGACCGGTTCCATGCGTGTGCCTTCCACCATCTTGGTTACGATCTCCGGCCGTCCGGCCATCAGTTCGTATCCTTCGCGGCGCATCATTTCAATCAGGATGGCGAGTTGCAATTCGCCTCGCCCCAGCACCTTGAAGGTGTCCGGCGAACCCGCCTCTTCAACGCGGATTGACACGTTGGTCAGCAGTTCCTTTTCCAGGCGTTCGCGCAAATTGCGGCTGGTCACATACTGGCCTTCGCGGCCCGCAAACGGCCCGTTGTTTACGCTGAACTGGATTGCGATCGTCGGCTCATCGATGATGATGAGCGGCAGCGGCGCGGGATTCTCAATGCTGGTGATGGTTTCGCCGATGGTGATGCCTTCGACGCCCGCGACGGCGACAATATCGCCCATCGTCGTCTCGGTAATCTCTGTCCGCTTCAAGCCGGAGAATGTGAACAGCTTGGTGATGCGCGTCTTGTAGAGAGAGCCATCGCGCTTTGAGATGTTCACATCGTCGCCTGCATGCAGCGTGCCTTGAAAGACGCGGCAGATGGCAATGCGCCCGAAGTAGTCGGAATAATCGAGATTGGTAACCAGAATCTGAAGCGCGCCTTCCGCGTCGCCAGTGGCCGCAGGAATGGTGTTCACGATCGCCTCAAAGAGCGGCTGCAGATCCGTGCCCGGAACGCTGAAGTCGATACTCGCTGTGCCTGCTTTCGCGACCGCATAAAGCACCGGAAAATCAAGCTGCGATTCGTCGGCGTCCAGGTCAATAAACAGATCGTAAATCTCGTTCAGCACTTCCTGCGGGCGCGCATCGGGACGGTCAATCTTGTTGATCACCACAATGGGAGGCAACTTGGCCTCGAGCGCCTTGGCCAGCACATAACGCGTCTGCGGCAGCGGCCCTTCAGCGGCGTCTACCAGCAGCATCACGCCGTCAACCATCTTGAGTGCCCGTTCCACTTCGCCTCCGAAATCGGCGTGGCCCGGCGTGTCGACAATATTGATCTTGCCGCCTGCGAAATTGATTGCGGTGTTCTTGGCCAGGATGGTGATGCCTCGCTCGCGTTCCAGCTCGTTCGAGTCCATCACCCTCTCCGCCACTTGCTCGTTGGCGCGAAATGTGCCGGCCTGGCGCAGCATAGCGTCGACAAGAGTGGTCTTTCCGTGGTCCACATGGGCGATGATGGCGATATTGCGGATTGTCTGGCTCACAGGGGAGGCTTTCCTTTGATTGGGCTGGCCCGCTCAGAATTGTGCGTGCTGAGAGATGAGATGAATCAGGCTTGCCGCACAGTGCGGCACTCTTGATTCTACAGCAGAGCAAGTGCATCAGGTTTTGCCAGGCAGCTGTCCATCAGCCTCGGCAAGAGAAGAGTCGCGGCCTGTAAGCCACGTTGTTCGTGATGGTTACGTCGGAATAGTGCCAAACCTGACGCCACTCCCGGTTGCAAACACCGGCATTGCGAAATTCCCACCATAGGATTGCGATCTAGATTCAGCCGTTGTTCCCTGCATCTAATTGAATGATGCTTTCTACGAACTGGGAGAAGACGATGAGCCGCTTCGGGCGTTTGATCTCGCTGGCGCTTCTGGTGGGGCCGGGTATCGCAGTTTTCGCGCAGAATCCGAAAAGCATTGTGCAGCAGGCCGTGCAGACTGAGTTGCAAGCTGCGAAAGACGATCATTCGTGCTGGATCTATTTAGAAAACGACCGCACTCCCAACGGGTCAGTCGAACAATGGGTGGCGCAGACGCACGAGGGAGACCTGAAACGGGTAATAGAAAAAAATGGAAAGCCAATGTCGCGCGCCGACCAGCGGCAGTCGATGAATAATTTCCTGCAGAATTCTGATGCGCGCGCCAAGCAGCGCAAATCAGGACAGCATGACGACCAGCAAGCCGCTGAGATGCTCGGATTGCTGCCTCATGCATTCATCTGGACGATTACCGGGACGCGAGATGACGACACGCTCCTGCACTTCCGGCCCGATCCCAATTTTCACGCTCCAGATTGGGAGACTCGCGTCTTTGCCGCCATGGAAGGTGACATGGTGGTTAACAATTCGCAGCATCGAATTGTGAGCCTCAAAGGAAGGCTGATCCACGACGTAAAATTCTTTGGCGGCCTGTTGGGTGACCTCAAAGCCGGCGGCACCTTCGATGTCGAGCGGCGCGAGACGGGAAAGTCCATCTGGCAGATCACGGCGACACACGTCCACATTGAGGGCTATGCTCTCCTGTTCAAAGACATCTCAGAAAACGAAGATGACGTGAAGTCCGACTTTCAGCAGCTTCCCAGCGGAATCTCATTGAACGAGGCTGAAAAAGACCTCTTGAAGCGCGGCAGCTAAAGCTCTCAATAGCCGCTTGCGAGCGTCATGAAGGCGAGTTCGGGCTCACCGCTTCTGCGCCCCAGAACAAAGACCGCAATGCTCGTAAAACCCATCGCATCGTGACCACGATCGCCAGCAGCATGGCGGCCACAGCGATGATGGCGGCATATGGGTGCTTTGTCGCCAGCCAGGGAAGAAAGACCGCCAGCAAGTCCTCTCCCAGGCTCAGTGTGACGTTCGAAAAGGGCTCGGGCGATGGAGTAACTGCGGCGCGAACTGCGGTCTTGCCGCCATGCGCGCAGAGGGCAATCAGCGCACCTACGCTCGCGGCCAGCAACTGCTCCCAGGGCGAAAGCGTCTCCGTCGCGCGATAGGCGAGGAGGGCTGCGACGGGAACGCGAATGAAGGTATGCAGCGCGTTCCAGAAGAGATCGAACCCGGGCACTTTGTCTGCGAAGAACTCGAGCACGAAGAGCGCGGAGCTTACACCGATGACATACCAACTCGCAAGCAGGCGCAGCCCCGGCGGCAGCGCCAGCACACCCGCGTGAGCCAGCAGCCCGAGTGTCGCCACAGTGGCGTACACATTCAGCCCCGCCGCGAAGCTGACTGCAATCAGCAGGGCCAGGAGCTCATCGCCTGGGAGCCGCATGCGCGTTAGTATAGGTCGGATTTGGCGTCGAATACAGAGAGGGATCGCAAAAAAAGGTTCAAGTCAGGGAAATCGCCCTACAGCAGGCCGATTTGCACGGGGAGAAGATTACAGGTCGCGCAGGAATTTCCTGAGTGCTTTTTCCCCGGTCAGGCCGCGGCCCGGCTCAACATCGGCGTAGGTTGGGAGAATAAAGTCGAGGCCCTCCCCGTCAGTTCCCCAGCGCACGACTCTGGTCTGTATGGCAAGGGCATCTTCCGGGTTGTCTCCCTTGCTGTTGGCCTTTTGTAACGTCATTGCAATCATCGTACCGGGCAACCAGCGTTCCTCAGTGAGGAGGTACATACCAGTGTTGCTGATGTTCCCGACGCGTCGCGCCTGCGGAGTGGCGCCGGACCAGCTGAACGCCACCAGTTGTGGAGCCTCATACCGTGTTGCCCTTCGCCGATCGGGGATTAACCAACGCTGCAGCCGCGTCTTCCATGATGATCTGTCCGGCAGAAAGTGCGCGCGTCGCAGGAAGGCTTCTGGCGCCCACTGTTCGACGCCTGCGGGTTGGGGCTCAGAGATCGACTCGACGGGCCCTCGGGTAATCCGGCTCTCCATCGCTTCGGGAAGGCAAATTTCGAAACGGTCCCCAGGTTCCGTGCGGGAAGAGCGGATCGAACCCGCGGGCAGGACCAGCGCGCTGGCGGCCACGCCCTCCAGCGGCACCAGTTCAACCGTGGAAAGTGATTCGACCTGCTCGATCACCCGATGACCTTCGTCGAGACAGATCAGATCGAATGGGCCCAAACCGGGCACAGAGGGAATGCCTCGGTAGGGCTGCAGCCACAATCCCTCTTCTGCGTAACTGAAAAGTGCATCGACCAGGTTCTTCAGTGTCCCGGCAGTAGTGTCGAACTCCTGCACCTCAAGGCGGACAAGTCGTTCGCGGGACAGATTGTAGATGCAGAATTTCTGGGTTTTCATGATCTCCTGACACTGGCTGCGACACCTCAGCCCACCACCCAGGATTTCCACTTAGGCCATCTTTGAAATCACTATACCGGCAGTCTCACTTGCGCGCGCAGCGATTTCGCCTTCTACGCATCGGCGACGTACTCGGTTTGCCTCCGCTGTACAAAGGCAAAGCCGGCAAATACCCCATCAATGGCGCATCTTGAGAGAAGCCGCCATTCACATGCGAAGAGAAACTCACCCGTTATCCAGTTAGATTCACCCTCCAAAGCGGAGGACCGGCGCAGTCCGGAAACGGGCCAAAACCTGCAGTCATTCTGCGACGTCAAATGGATTGACAGATCAGTCTGCTGCCGCCAAGCACGTGGACGCGCTGCGGTGGGAAGGAGCAACCAATGCATTGCGGATGGATCGTCGTTGCGGCGCTCATGGTTTCGAGCGTGGCAATGGCTCAGAACGCCATTCCGTCAGGAACGATCTTGCCTGTTGCCCTTGAAACGGGCCTGAATGCTTCCAAGATCCATGCGGGCCAGCCAATCCGGGCTGAAGTGATGCAGAACGTTCCCGACACCCCAATTCGCCGGCACGCGCGGGTGCTGGGGCACGTGATCGAAGCCAGTGCTTTGCCGGGCGGCCTGGAAAAACTCACGTTGCAATTTGACGCGATCGAGATACACGGAAAACGGATTCCCATCCATGCAAGTCTTCGCGCGGTGGCCTCATTCCTTGACGTCGAGGACGCCATGGTCCCCGAAGAAGGAGCATCGAGAGGGATTACGCCTG
>Ga0335072_10017885_pt1 | contig 10018 bp, 8 predicted proteins | sample Lox_Sample_21_FD_206725 | JGI IMG/M metagenome (GOLD analysis project Ga0335072, IMG submission 206725) | Soil microbial communities from Loxahatchee National Wildlife Refuge, Florida, United States - Lox_Sample_2.1 | ecosystem: Environmental > Terrestrial > Soil > Wetlands | place: USA: Florida...
GATGATGTCGGTCGCGATGCCGTATCACAAGACGCCAGAGGCCCCCTACGGCTCGGTTATCGAGACGGAGATGTTCGACCGGATGGACGCGGCGCTGGCGATGCTCGAGGCCGGGCTGCCGCTGTTACGCTACTGGAATGATGACGTGTCATGTATTGTTTCGGCTATTGGCTGCCCGGTTAGCCGGGTATGGGTGCCTGGTCTACTGCTGAGGAGCGTCATTATGCCGGCCGTTACCGTCCCTAACCTGCTGGTCCTGCCCCGGGTCACGTTGCCTGCGGCCGATGGCTCGCGGCCCGTTGCCCGGGTCACCACCGCGCCGTCGGGCTTCGAGGGCGAGGGGTTCCCGGTCCGGCGCGCGTTCGCGGGCGTCAGCATGAGCGACCTCGACCCGTTCGTGCACATGGACCAGATGGGCGAGGTCGAGTACGCGCCGGGCGAGCCCAAGGGCACCCCATGGCATCCGCACCGGGGCTTCGAGACCGTCACGTACATCATCGACGGGGTGTTCAGGCACCAGGACTCCAACGGCGGCGGCGGCCTCATCACCAACGGCGACACCCAGTGGATGACGGCCGGCGGCGGCATTCTGCACATCGAGGAGCCGCCCGAGGAGCTGGTGGTTTCCGGGGGGCTCTTCCACGGCTTCCAGCTCTGGGTCAACCTGCCGTCGCGGCTGAAGATGACCCAGCCGCGCTACCAGGACATCCGGGCCGGCCAGGTCGCGCTGCTGACCTCGGCCGACGGCGGCGCGCTGCTGCGGGTCATCGCCGGCTCGCTCGACGGGCACTCGGGTCCGGGGGTCACGCACACCCCCATCTCGCTGGTGCACGCGACCGTCTCGCCCGGCGCGTCCGTCTCGGTCCCCTGGCCGGCTCACTTCAACGCCCTCGGTTACGTGCTGGCGGGCTCGGGCACGGTCGGGGCCGACCGGCGGCCGATCCGGACCGGGCAGCTGGCGACATTCGGCTTCGGCGAGTCTTTGACGTTCGCGGCCGACGCCGCGATCGAGGGTCCGTCGCCGACGTTCGACATCCTGCTGCTGGGCGGCGAGCCGATCCGGGAGCCGGTCGCGGCCTACGGCCCGTTCGTGATGAACACCAAGGCCGAGCTGCAGCAGGCGTTCGAGGACTTCCAGAAGGGGCGGCTCGGCTCGATTCCGGCCCAGCCCGCCGTTCCCGGTCCCGTTCCCACCGACCACCCTGGCCACGACGTCCTCTAGCGAACCACGGCCTGGCGGCCGACCCGTCGCTGACTGATCAGCTCTCTATCAGTTCTGACCATTCGATCCATCTCTCTATCAGTTCTGACTACGAAATTCGGACAATTCGGGCGTAAAAGTGGTCAGAACCGATAGGAAGGCGAAAAAGTGGTCAGAACTGATAGAAAGGCGCGGTCGTCGGTGCGGACGGCTTTAGTCGGTGGGCGCGAAGTACTGGGCGTTGGGGGTGCCGGCGAACTTCTCGGCCAGCAGGCGGGCCACCAGCAGCAGGGTGTCGCGCGGGCGCTGGTTGACGACGATGTGCTGGGTCTGCCCGCGGTCGTTGCGGGTGATCACGCCCATGACGCCGAAGGGCTTGCCCTGGATCTGAGTCGTGTAGTCCTCGATGAAGTACTTGCCGCCGTAGTCGCCGGTGAAGTTGATGTCCTGGTACTCGTAGAGCGATTTGACCGCGAGGATGATTGAGCGGATCGCCTCGGGGCCCTGCGCCGCCCCGTTGATGGCGGACGCTTCCAGGGTGACGTCGTCGGCCAGGTTGTCCAGCCAGAGCGGGTAGTAGTCGGTGCGCCTGCGAGCGGGATCCCCGCTGCCCAGGTAGGTGGCTGTCATGCCGTGTCCCCGTTCATGCCGTGTCCCCCTTGAGAAATCAGATTTGCGTATCGGGCCGGTCGACGGCGCCCGTCGCCAACTCGACGATGCACAGCAGGTTGCCCTCGGTGTCCTTGAACCAGGCGGCGCTGTGGTCGACCACCCAGGCGATGCTGGTCGCCTTGTCGAAGCCGGGGAAGTCGTACTCCTCGAACCGGACGCCCCGCTGCTTCAGATCGCGCACCTCGACCTCGATGTCGGCGACGCTGAAGCGCAGCTGGTCGTGGGAGCCCGACGCGGTGCCCTTGCTTTCGAACAGCAGGAACTCGGAGCCGCCGCGGGCCTGGTAGAAGAGGCGGTCCGGCTGCTCGTCAACCGGCGTCAAGCCGAGCTTGTCCGCGTAAAACGACTTCGCCCGGCCCAGGTCCATGCAGGGAAGGGCGGCGCAGTAGCGGGCGGCGGAGAGCATTCATCCTCCCCTGATACGGGCGGGCGTGCCCGGTCAGTCCGCCCACTCCCGGCCCGGGAGGCGCGAGGTGATCTCCTGGATCAGCCACTCGTTGCCATCGGGATCGGAGAATGCCGCGTAGGTCTGGTACGAGCGATTTTGCGGATCACGTCCGGGGACGCGGCCGCCGGCCAGGTGGAACACCTCGCTGACGTCGACGTTGCGGGCGAGCAGGGCCGCGCGGGCCGCGTCGATGTCGTTGACGGCGAGGATCAGGCGGTGGACCGATCCCGGCTCACCGGTGGTGACGCCCTTGCCGAAGGCGACTGAGCAGGCCGAATGGGGCGGCGTGAGCTGGACGACCCGGAAGGCGTCGCCGCGGACGATATCCGCGTCCAGCCGCCAGCCGAGGCTCAGGTAGAAGTCCTTCGCCCGGTCGACGTCGCTGACGGGCAGCGTCACGACCTCGAGCCCCATGTCGACCGTCGGTGCCTCGGACCCCGCCGCACTGCTCATGTTGACCTCCGTCGACCGACCGATGCTGTCGCGGCGTCCCCCCGCGACAGTAGGTCTTGACCCGAGCATTCGAGATCAAACGCGGGAGCGGCGGCCACGCCGGCGCAGAGACGGGTACGGATGAGGTGGCACCAGGGTCCGTTCGAGATGAGATTTGGTTTTATTTGGGGGTTTAGGGGGCCTCGGTGCGGTGGAGGCGGAGGGCCAGGGTCGGGCAGGCGTTGACGGCCGTGCGGGCGTGTCGTTCAAGGCCGGGCGGGAGCGGGCGGGGGTCGACGATGGGGTAGCCCCATTCGTCGAGGGTGATCATCTCGGGCAGCAGCTCGGCGCAGGCGCCGTGGGCCTTGCAGTCGATGGGGTTGACGAGGAGTCGCTCGCTCATGGGATCAGATCCAGTCGGCTTCGGTCTGGGCGGCGGCGGCCGGGATGGGCAGGAACGGCGCGGTGCTGGTGGCCGAGCAGCGGCCGCGGGCGTGCCGGTCGGCCTCGGCCGCGAACGTGATCAGGGCCGAACGGACAAGGCGGGCGGTGCCGTCCGGGTGGTGGCAGGCGCCCCGCCCGATGACCGCGCCCGACCAGCGCTGCAGGTCCTCGACGGTATGGGGTCGCGGGCGGCCGGTGGCCAGCTCGACGAACGCGGCCGCGATCCTGGGCAGGCCGTTGAGGCACGGGCCGCACTGGCCGGCTGACTCGAGGGCCAGGTAGCGGATGACGCGGGCGGTCTCCACGAGGCCGCAGCGGTCGGGCGGCAGGCTGATCACGATGCCGGCCCCGACCCGAGCGCCGGCCGGCTCGAGCGAGCTGTTGTCCAGGGTCAGCGTGGCCGCCCGGGCGGCCGGCAGCCACATGCCGTGGTAGCCGCCGAGCAGGACGGCCGACTCCGGCGCCGGAGTTTGCTGTGGCTCTCCCAGTAGGTCGCGCAGCGGGAGGCCGAGCGGAACCTCGGTTATCTTGGGCTGGCCGTCGCCCCGGTGGATGGTGGCCAGCATCGAGCCCGGCTCGGCGGGGGTGCCGGCCTCGCGGAACCAGCGCGGGCCGTGGCGCGCTATCAGCGCCAGGTGCGCGAGCGTCTCGACGTTCTGCACCAGCGTCGGGTTGGCGTTCAGGCCGCGCTCGGTGATCCTCGGCGGCATGAAGGTCGGGATCGAGGGGCCGCCGCCCAGGTGGTTGACCAGCGCGGTCTCCTGGCCGGAGAGGAAGCGGCCGGGCGCGAACGCGAGCTGGACGGGGACCCGGTCCAGTCGGGTGTTCAGCCGCTCCTGAAGCGCCTGCCGGACCCGGCCGGCCACGTCGTGCTCGCGGTCGGCGTGGGTAACCAGGATCGCGGTGTCGGCGCCGAGCGCCTCGGCGGCGAGCTGCAGACCGTCGAGGACCAGGTGCGGGGCGAGCCACAGCAGCGTCGCGTCCTTGTCGCTTGCGGGCTCGGACTCGGCGCCGTTCGCGATCACGGCCGGGGTCCTTCGGCGCCGGTCGGCCGCCTCGAGCACGGCCGCGAGCTTGCGGTGGACCGGGAAGGCGGCGCCGCCACGACCGGTGAGGCCCGACTTTTCGACGTCGCTGATCAGCGCGCCGGGGCTGGCCGGAGTGCCGATGCGGTCGCGATAGGGCAGGTCGCCGTGCCTAGCGTGGTGCGCGGCCAGGTCCGGCGGCCGTTTGCCGTCCTGGACCGGGGGTAGCAGCCGGGGCAGGTCGTTGGTCGCGGCCGCGCGGCTCGAGCCGTCGTGGAAGGCGCCCGCTGTCGCGGCGGTCATCGAGTGGACGTCCGATCCCTGTCGTTGGCTCGGGGCGGGCCGGTTGCCGCGCCCCGGCTGGTGCGGTCGTGGACGGCGGCCATGATCAGGCCGACCCGCTCGGCTCTGGGCACGTCACGGGCGGCGGCCGCCAGCCGCCAGACGATCGCCCCGGCGACCGCGATCGCGCAGATCAGCGCGATGACGAAGAGGATGCCGTGCTGCAGGTCGCCGCTGGAGAAGAACGAGTGCGCCCAGGCGACCGGCCAACTCAGATACGCGAGGAGGTGGACGGCCCGCCAGGCCCGCCTGGACAGATGGCGACGGAGCAGGCTGGTGACGATCAGGGCCACGGTGAGGTCGAGGCTGATCGCGCCGAGGCTGAGCCAGATCCGTTCGTAGGGCGAGGTGAGCGGGACGACCGCGGAGGTGAGGGGGATGTTCACGTAGCCGTCGGCGACCGCGGTCAGCACGTGCAGCGCGACGAAGGCGGTGGCGAGCAGGCTGAGGTTCCGGTGCAGACCGGAGACCGCGAACCTCGGCAGCCCCGGGAGCCGGCCCTGCCTGGTCACCAGGATGCCCAGCAGCATCACCGCGGTCAGCAGCAGCAGGGCCACGATCCCGGTCGCCCGGCTGGCAAACCACAACGTCACGCGTACCCCACCAAAGGTAGAAAACCGGCTTCCGCTACCTTCTCAAGGATCGGTCATGATGCCCAGCGGAAGGTACACGTAGCCTCTGAGCTGGCTCTGAGGAATGCTGGGAGTGCCGGCGGTGTTACTAACTGACCGTAACGGCTGCTGTCCCCTGGCTTCATTAATGCTGTGCCTCCTGTGGGGTGTCGCCCATGGCGCCGGCGCGCCGGTCGGGGGTAGCTTCCTCTCTTGTGGCTCGTCGGTTGGTCGGACGGGCCGCAAGCGGAAGTTGCTCACTGCCTCAGCAGTTAACAAGATCGAAACCCTCAGAAACCTGATATTTACCATGATGCCTGGGTCACCCTCCATCGCCGCGCGCGCGGCGTACACCCTCCGAGACAACAGCACCGGCCTGATCACCAAGGCCGCACCCGCCCTCTACCCGCATCAGTGGAGCTGGGACGCCGCGTTCAACGCGATCGGCCTGGCCACGGTCGATCTGCCCCGCGCCCGGCTCGAGCTCGACTCGCTCTTCGCCGGTCAGTGGCGCAACGGCCTGCTGCCGCACATTGTCTTTGACCCCTCCGCCGCCGTCGACGGCTACTGGCCCGGACCTGCTCAGTGGGAATGCGCCCTGCACAACGAGGACGCCTCGTCGGCGCCGGCCACCAGCGGCATCATCGACCCCCCGGTGCACGCGATCGCCGTCGACCGGATCCTGTCCATCGCGACCGCCTGCGGCGGCCGAGAGGCGGAGCTCACGCGCGACTGGGCCGCGGGCATCTACCCCAAGCTGCTGGCCTGGCATCGGTTTCTGGCCCGCGACCGGACGGACAAGTCGACCGGGCTGATGACCTTGTTCCACGGCTGGGAGTCGGGCACCGACAACTCGCCGCGCTGGGACGAGCCGTACGCGTCAGTGGAGGTCGGGGTGGGTCTTCCCGCCTACACCCGACGCGACAAGGCGCACGTGTCCGACGCCGGCCAGCGGCCGACCGACCACGAGTACGACCGGTACCTGTGGCTGGTGGAGGAGGCCAAGGCGGCCGGCTACGACGCCGGGCTGATCCGCGAGACCGGGTCGTTCCAGGTCGGCGACGTGCTCTTCACCGCCATCTTCGCCACTGCCTCTGATTTGCTTTCCTCGCTGGCGCAGTCGTTGCATAAATTTGATGAGGCGGCCGAGCTCAAGGACTACGCGGTCCAGGCTCGAGCGGCTGTGTTCTGCCACGTCGACGACGAGACGGGCCTGGCCGCCGACGTCGACCTGCGGACCGGCAAGTGGCTGCGGACCGAGACCTGCGCCGGGTTCGCGCCGCTGATCGCCGGGGGCATGCCCGCGTCGATGCGGTCGCGCCTGGTGTCGCTGCTGATGGGACCCCGGTGGGCCGGGCACCCGTCGCTTTCGTTCCCGCTGCCGCCGTCGACCTCGCCGTGCTCGCCCGCCTACGACCCCGACTGCTACTGGCGGGGGCCGGTCTGGCCGGTCTTCACCTGGCTGCTGTGCTGGTCGCTGTCGAGGTCGGGTGAGGGCGCGGTGGCTACGTCGCTCCGGTCGTCGTCGATTGACCAGCTCAGGGACGAGACGTTCGCCGAGTACTACCAGCCCGAGACCGGCGCGCCGCTCGGTTCGCTGCACCAGTCGTGGACGGCGGCCGTCGCCCTCGACTGGCTAATCGAGCTGGGGTAAGGCGCCGAGCGTCAGCGCGTATCGCCTGCGCCTGCGCCCTCATCCTCCACCCGCGCTCGCGCCCGCGTTGCCGGGCGCGGCTGGGGCCAGCCGGCGAGGGCGGTGACGGTGCCCTCTTGGGATACCAGGCGGGCGGGGAGGTTGAGGCTCGTCAGCCAGGCGGGCGCGCGGTGGCCTCTGATGATCGCGGCGGTGGCCGCGGTGTTGGCGTCAGCGCAGGTCGCGGCCGCGACGGAGACCGTCCGCCAGACCGGGGCGGCCGGCAGGCCGGTGCGCGGGTCGAGGATGTGATGGAGCACGTCGCCGCCGCGGTGCCAGCGGCGGGCGGCGGTCGACGAGGTGGCGAGGCCGCCGACTCGGATCGACACCACCTGGGTGGGGCCGTCGGGGGCGTCCTCGAGCGGCAGGGTGGTGTCCTGCACCCGGATCGGCCAGCCCGCCTCGGTCGGCGGCGGGCCGGCCACGGCGGTGTCGCCGCCCAGGCTGACAAGGACGCCGCAGCCGAGGCAGTCGGCGATTTTCGCCGCCGAGCGGTCGGCCGCCCAGCCCTTCACGGTCGCGCCGAGGTCGAGCTGGACGCCGGCCGGAACCGTCAGCTTCCCGGCCGCGACGTCGACCGAGACCGAGCGCCAGCCCGGGATCGTCCGGACGCGGACGGTGCCAGGGCCTGCGCCCGAACCTGTACCCGGGCCCGCGCCCCCGCCCAGGCCAGCTTGGAGCGATGAGCGTGGATCGTTGTGTACACCCGGGTGTACACAACGATCCATCGTCGTTGCCGTCGTGACCGCCTCGAGCTGGGCGAAGTCCCGGTCGTAGCCCAGCGCCGCCATGACTCCGCCGACGGTGGGGTCGACGTCGCCGTCGGTCAGCTCGGCCGCCCGCAGGCTGACCTCCACCGCCTCGGCCAGCAGCTCGCTGACCGGGACGGTCACCGGACCGGGGGCGCCCCGGGCCGCGTTCCCCACCGCCACCAGCTCGGAGTCGGGCCGGAAGCGGCTGCACGCGCGGTCAAGCGCGGCGAGGTCGCCGTCGAGCAACGCGCGGGCCCGGGCAAGCTTCGCCGGGTCGGTCACTCCGAGCTGGATGAGCATGCCCAGCGCCCGCCAGGTGGCGAATTCCGGCTGGGCATCGACCCTGGCCGCTCTGCCTGGGCGCGCGGACGATTCGCTCATCAGCGCTACGAGGTCCCGCCCGATGTCGACGAGGCGCCGCTGCTGGACTGGCCCGGCGAGCTGGCCGGCGCCTGCAGGGTGGAGGAGCTGCTTGAGCTGCTTGAGCTGTTTGACGACGTGGAGGAGGAACCGGACGAGCCGGATGACGCCGTTCCCGTGGAGCTCGTCCCCGACGACGTTCCCGAGTCCTTGGCCGAGGCGTGCGTGGCCCCGGGGAGCACCGCTACCAGCGCCCCCGCCACCGCCACGCTCGCGAAGGACGCGGTGACCGTGGTGGCGGTCAGCCGCCGCCTGCCCTGCTCGCGCTCGGCCACCGCCCGCGCGAGTTGCCGCGCGCTCGCCTGGCCGGCGGCGCGGTCGCGGCGTGCGCTGTCCCTGGCCCCGCTGCGGTCACGGTTCTCCCGGCTATCCATGTCCATCAGTCTGCCACGAGCGGCTGAGGGGCCCGTTCGAACGCGATCTAAGAACCCTCTGAACGGCAAAGCCGCTCTTTGCTTGCGAGCACGCTGCTGGAATCATGGGGCAATGCGCAACGACGCCTCCCTCACCGCCTTCCGCGCGGCCCGTGACCTGCTGCTGAATCACCGCGAGGATTACGACGCCGCCCGCGCCGAGTTCAGCTGGCCGGAGCTCGACGAGTTCAACTGGGCGCTCGACTGGTTCGACGCTATCGCCGCCGAGCATCCCGACCGGATCGCGCTGCGGGTAGTCGGCGACGACGGGTCCGACGAGGCGGTGAGCTACGGGCGCATGGCGGCGCGGTCGTCGCAGGTCGCCACCTGGCTGCGCGGCCTCGGCGTGCAGCGCGGCGACCGGGTGCTGCTGATGCTCGGCAACATGGTGCCGCTGTGGGAGGTGATGCTGGCCGCGATGAAGCTGGGCGCGGTCATCATCCCGGCGTCCACCCTGCTGCAGCCGGCCGACCTGGAAGACCGGGTGTCGCGGGGCGATGTCCGGCACGTGGTGGCCGAGCAGGCTCAGGCGGCCAAGTTCGCCGGCGTCTCCGGTGACTGGACCCGGGTCGTGGTCGGGGGCGACGCCGACGGCTGGCACAGCTACGCCGACGCCGCGCTGAGCCCGGAGGAGTTCACGCCGGACGGCGTGACGCTGGCGGGCGACCCGCTGCTGCTCTACTTCACGTCGGGCACCACCTCCCAGCCCAAGCTGGTCGGGCACACGCAGGCCAGCTACCCGGTCGGCCACCTGTCCACGATGTACTGGATCGGCATCAAGCCGGGCGACGTGCACCTGAACATCTCCTCACCCGGCTGGGCGAAGCACGCGTGGTCCAACCTCTTCGCGCCGTGGAACGCGCAGGCCACGATCCTCATACTCAACCAGTCGCGGTTCAGCGCCCCGGGGCTGCTGGCCGCGCTCGGCGACTGCGGTGTGACCACGTTCTGCGCGCCGCCGACGGTGTGGCGGATGCTCATCCAGGCCGACCTGTCGGCGGCGAGCATCGCCGGGCTGCGCGAGTGCGTGGCCGCCGGCGAGCCGCTCAACCCGGAGGTGATCGATCAGGTCCGCAAGGCCTGGGGGATCACCGTCCGGGACGGGTTCGGCCAGACCGAGACGACCGCGCAGATCGGCAACCCGCCGGGCCAGCCGCTCAAGCCGGGTTCGATGGGGCGGCCGCTGCCGGGCTACCCGGTGGTGCTGGTCGATCCGATCACCGGCGAGCCCGGCCGGGACGGAGAGATCTGCCTCGACCTCGCGCGGCGGCCGCTTGGCCTGATGACCGGCTACCAGGATGACCCCGACCGGGAAGCCGACGCCATGCGCGGCGGTTTCTACCACACCGGCGACGTCGCCACCTCCGACGACGACGGCTACGTCACCTACGTCGGCCGCACCGACGACGTCTTCAAGGCGTCCGATTACCGGATCTCCCCGTTCGAGCTCGAGTCCGTGCTGATCGAGCACGCGGCGATCGCCGAGGCCGCCGTCGTCCCGTCGCCCGACCCGCTCCGCCTCGCCGTCCCCAAGGCCTACGTGCTGCTCGCGGCCGACGCGGTTC
>Ga0335072_10017887_pt1 | contig 10017 bp, 9 predicted proteins | sample Lox_Sample_21_FD_206725 | JGI IMG/M metagenome (GOLD analysis project Ga0335072, IMG submission 206725) | Soil microbial communities from Loxahatchee National Wildlife Refuge, Florida, United States - Lox_Sample_2.1 | ecosystem: Environmental > Terrestrial > Soil > Wetlands | place: USA: Florida...
GCTCGGGAGAGACGCTCTGACGAATGTCTTTCGCGAATTCTGGCCGGATATCTCCGATCGCGTGCTCCATCGCCATCACCAGGACGCGATGTAACCGCTCGAAGCTGACTCCGCCCTCGTTCCGCTTCCGCATCTGCGGCCAGTTCTCCTGCAGATTCCAACGCAAGCCGCGACAGAGCCAGAGCGTGCATTGCTCATCCTCGCAGGACCGGGGATTGTCGCCCAGACCTGCGGCCGTCACGATGCGAAAATACTCGCGATCGCCAGGGCCGTTGCTGCCCGGGACGATGACGGTGGTGGCGGCGTGATTTCGGGGATCATGCCGGAGAAGAGCCCGGAGTCGGACCGTCGTGGGGCGGCGGATGCGACAGGAGTAGTGGATGGCATTCGGAGTTTGCGGGGGATGAAGCTGGCAGGTACCTTTCAACCTGCCGTTCCGCGGAATCAGATTGGTCAAAAGAGCGCTTCGGAAACAGCTCTTTTGCCCTCAATTCGGCACTTTACTTCGAAAACGGGTCCGTGCTACTTTGCTATACCACTCCCCTTAATGCTCCGTTCTGGAGAGTCCCGTGTTCTGCGCGCAATGCGGCACCGAGTGCCCGCCGGAGTACAAGTTCTGTAAAGGATGCGGAGTCGCACTCCCGCAATCGAGCAGTCACCCGCAGGGCCTCCCGCCCGCTGCACCCGTCCCGCAGGCAATCTACGTGGGCGCTCCACAGGCGATGTATTACGCCACACCTCAGGCGGCAGCGCATGCCCAGGCCGTCAACGCGCAGAACCTGTTGAAAAATCTGCGCGGCCGGCTCCAGGCAATCGCTTCGACCGAAGATCTGCAGGGTTTCAGTCTGACGGAGATGTTCTCCGAGGTCTTCAAACACCGTTCTCCCGCCGAACTGGAAGACTACCTCCTGGTCGGCACCTCAAAGACGACGCCACCGATCGACGTTGTGGAGACGGGCTGGCCGAAGCCGTGGCTTTTCTTCCGCGTTCTGGCATTTCTTGTTGTGGTTTTCATCGGATTCACCTTCACCCTGATCCATTTCACGAGTCTGTACCACATCCCGGCGATCCTGATGATCGGAGCTTTCGCTGTTCCGATGGCGACGCTGACGTTCTTCTTCGAGATGAATACTCCGCGGAATGTGTCGGTGCAGAGACTCATCACGCTCCTGCTCTCCGGCGCCGTGGTTTCCCTGCTTTTCGCCATGATCGGGTACAGCCTGCCGTTTCTGGGTAGCCAGAACGCATCGCTGCTGGCCGCAGGTGCGGTCGAGGAATGCGCCAAGCTGGCCACAGTCGTCGTCGTGATTCGCGCCGTTCGGTACAAGTACATCCTGAACGGTCTGCTGTTCGGAGCAACGGTAGGTGCAGGCTTCGCCGCCTTTGAAACTGCAGGCTACGCCATGATCGGCCCGGAGCAATCCGCGAGTTTCCTGAATGGCGTACTGGCGGGACTGAATCAGGCGCAGCCGACCTTCGGCTCTATCGCACTGTCGGGCGCCTCGATGATGATCGGAGAGCTGAAGAGCCGCGCGATCGACGCACCTTTTACTCACATCGCCTGGACGGCGATCGCCGCCGCAGCATTATGGCGAGTGAAAAAAGATCAAAAATTCAGCTTCGCTATGCTGACGGACAGGCGTTTCCTGAAAGCATTCATGATCCCGATAGTGCTGCACACGATCTGGGATTTCCCGTTTTACCAGTTGCCGTATCACGGGAACGAAATCCTGTGCGGCTTCATCGCCTGGTATGTCATCTTTGGCCTGATTCAGCAGGGCCTTCACCAGGTACAGGATGAGCAGAGAACTCATCTGCAGGCGACGCTGAATCATGTGGAGGCTTCGCTGCAGGGAGCAACACCCAGTGCCGCCGTCTCATGAGCGCAGTTGCCGGCGCAAGCTGTTTCACCCGTATTTGCGAGGAGATTAAGGACCCATGGCATTCTGCAGCAAGTGTGGCAATCATCTGGAAGGCAACGAGCGCTTTTGTGTGAAGTGCGGAGCGGATCTGGCGGCCACACCGCCGTCTGCGGCACCACCCGCTGCTGCGGCGAGCCCGGTCTCTCCGGTTGCACAGTATGCGACGCCCGCGGGTTATCCACCAGGTTCGATGCCCATTGCCGTTGCCGTTCCGCCGCAGCCGGTTCCGAAACGCGCGCCGTGGGGATGGCTGGCAATCATCGTGGTGCTGCTGGGGGTGGCCGGATACTGGTACAACCAGGCGCAGCACGTCAATCCACCAGTGCCGACGCCGAGTCCGGCTCCTGCCCCAGGTCCTGCTCCTGCGCCGAACCCCAATCCTGCGCCCAACCCGCAATCGCTCCTGCAGCAGCAGGTCCTGCAAATGACCTGGCAGCTGGTCAGCAACGTCGTCACCGCCCAAATTCAGTGGACCAACAACTCCACCATGAATGTCGCTTCGGGTATGGCGGTCTGCACGCAATACGACGCGAGTGGGAATAAGCTTTCCACCTGGAATGAGACTCTGACCGGCCCGATCAACGCGGGAACTACGGGTAATTTCACGAACGTCACGCTGGGTGCGCCTACACAAGGACTGGATAAGCTGGGCTGCGCGCTCTCCACTGTGACACCCCAATAGCGGAACGACACAGGTCGCTGGTTTCGGCGGGCAAGGGAAGAGACCTGTTCGCGCTGCGCGGCTAGTGGAGGAAGTTCATCAGGCTTCCGCCCGCGAAGGGTTGCAGCGTAAAGGTAAGCGCGAAGAGCAGCAGACCTATCCAGGCAAGGCGACGGCGCCAGGGGGGAAGCGCAGGCACGCTCGGCACCGAAGGGTGCCCGAGGCTGGGCAACAGGAAGCAGCCCCAAATCAGCCATCCTACCCAATACATCGTGCCGGCGAAGAACAGCAGAAAGACGATCGTGTTGGTGGACCAGCGGTGCAGCCGGGGAGAGACGGCATAGAGAATGTGCCCACCGTCCAGCTGGCCGGCGGGCATGAGGTTGATGGACGTGATGAAAAGACCGATCCAGGCGGCGACGAGAACGGGATGGGGATTGAAAGCGGCATCCAGCGGCGGAAGCGATGGATCGAACAGTCGGACCATGAAATGAGCAAACGAGAGCGCTAGCGGCGTGCTTACGCTGATACTGGCAGCGACGCGGAAGCTATCCGGTTCGACCGGCTGGGAAAGGAGGAGTCCGGCCACCAGCGCAGGGATAGCAATGGCCATACCAGCCAGTGGACCCGCGATACCGATGTCGAGGAGCGCCCGGCGGGAGGGAACACGAGAGCGCAGGCGAATGAAGGCGCCAAAGGTGCCGATGAGGGTCGGCGCCGGCAGTACCCAGGGCAGCGACGAGCGCACGGCGTGGGCGCGGCAGGCCAGGTAGTGGCCGAATTCGTGAGCGGCAAGGATACCGAGCAGCGTCAGGGAAAAAGGCCAGCCACCGGAAATCTGATCAGGGTGGCGCACGATCCAGGCTAGGGGAAAAAAGCCAGCATTCACGGCAAAAGGCGGGTTCCCGTTCCTGAAGTTAAACATGAGAACGGCGCCAGTACTGATTGTAGTGATTAGAGTTAATAAGAGAAGGCTGGCCGCAACGCCTGCCTGTTCAAACTGCGAGGCAGGTCCGGCAGTGAATTCCGGAGGGAGGCTTTTGCCGGGAACCGGGCCGGGAATGGAGAGAGCGGGCTGAGCCATCTTTTGCGGACCTGACTTCGCAGAAGCGGGACCGGTCCAGTGTACTCAGGAATTCCGCAGAAGCAGCCGTTTTTATAAATGCAACAACCCTCAGCTATTGATCGAGGATATGCAGCTCTTTTCCCGGCTTAAATCGAACCGCCTTGCCGGGAGCGATGCTGACTTCGGCTCCGGTCCGGGGATTGCGACCGATACCGGTTTTGCGGGGACGGACGTTGAATACCCCAAAGCCGCGTAGCTCGATCCGCTGACCGTCCGCGAGAGCCTTCTTAAGAGTCTCAAACACCGTGTCGACTGCGGCCTCGGCTTTGTTGCGCTGCAATCCCGTGCGCTCAATCACCTGGTGAATAATGTCCTGTTTTATCAAGGTTTTCCCCCGTCAGGCGAATTGCCGGATTTAGTCGTGATCGTAGAAACCTTTTCGAGCATTGTCAACGGCCAGCGCCTCCCGTAAGATGCAATCTTTACCAGAAATGAGCCAATGAGTACCGGTTTTGCCGGTTCAGCTCCGGTTTTTTCCGTTCTCCCGAGCGTCAGTTCAGTTGTCATTCCATTCACGAGGAGATACATGGCCATCAAGAGCGATCGCTGGATCCGCGAGCAGGCCCTGAAGGGCATGATCGAGCCGTTCAGCGAGAAGCAGGTCCGGGAAGGGGTTGTTTCCTATGGCCTTTCTTCCTATGGGTACGATCTGCGGGTTTCCGACGAATTCCGGATCTTCACGAACGTCAACAGCGCCGTCGTCGATCCGAAGCATTTTGACGAGCGCTCGTTCGTCTCGGTGCAGGCGGAAACGATCCTGGTCCCCCCGAATAGCTTCGCGCTCGCACGTTCGGTCGAATACTTTCGTATTCCTCGAGACGTTTTGACCATTTGCGTGGGAAAATCCACATATGCACGGTGTGGAATTATCGTGAACGTCACACCCTTCGAGCCGGAATGGGAGGGTTTTGTGACCCTCGAGATTTCGAATACGACGCCGCTTCCGGCACGCATTTACGCAAACGAAGGGCTTTGCCAGATTTTGTTTTTCCAGTCGGACGAGATGTGTGAGATCAGTTACGCCGATCGCCGCGGCAAGTATCAAAACCAGCAGGGAATTGTTCTTCCGAAATTGTAGGGGCTAATGGAAAATTCGCAGACAAACGAACAGAAGCTGCGCATCGGGCTGGTGGACCTTGAGCCGATCCGCTTCGCGGGGTTGCGAGAGATCTTTGCCTCGCGGCCGGAATTCGAGGTGGTCGCCAGCGACTGGGCTATGGCGTTTCGAGAGCCCGCCTTCGATCTGGTGATCGTAGTGCTGCGTGACGAGGGGTTCTCGCTTGCGTTGCTGGCACGCCTGCGCTCGCGTCATGCGGGACTGCGCATCCTGGTGATCGGCGGAGGCTCCGATGACGATAAGATCGTGACCGCTCTGGGAGCCGGCGCTCGAGGCTGGCTCGAGGAAAGAGCCTCACCGGCAGAGATCATGCGGGCGGCGGACGTGATTCTGGGCGGAACCATCTGGGCTCCTCGGCGGGTTCTATCGCTCTTCGTGGAACGGGCAGTGGAAGGCGCAGCGCGGAACCGTCGACAAAATCCACATTTCACGGAACGCGAAGAGGAAGTTCTGCAACAACTGGTGCTGGCGCGTTCAAACCGGGAAATCGCTCAGGCGCTGAGCATTCGCGAACAGACGGTAAAGTCTTATGTAGCGCGGCTGATGCGCAAGGTGGGAGTGGGGAACCGAATTGCTCTTTCCGTGCAGGCTGCCAGCGGCGAATGGGGGCGGAAGGAAAGCTGAATCGAGCCGAGTTGTAGTTAACAGAATATCTGTTATCAGACATAAACTCGGTTCAATTCACATGGCTCTTTTTTCTTCTTCTCCTTAACCGCAAGTGCGCCTCCTGGTGCAAAGGAACCAGTTCATTATGATGATCGGAGTGCCGGGCCGTTGATGGCCACTGCGAATCTGCCTCAGCCCCCTGCAATCGCCTCCCGCCAACGTTGTATCGTTGTCGTTCCTTGCTACAACGAGGCGGCGCGGCTCGACCTCAGCGCCTTCGAACGTTTCTTTCAGTCCGAGAATCATCGCTCCATCGGTCTTTTATTCGTGAACGACGGTAGCGTGGACACTACTCTCGAAATCCTCAGAACGTTCCAGGCCCGATTTCCCGACCGCGTTTCTGTCCTGGACCATCAGCCGAATCGCGGCAAGGCGGAGGCAGTCCGCAGCGGCATGCTACAGGTCATCGCGTCGCAGCAGGCTGCCTTTACCGGATATTGGGACGCAGACCTGGCAACACCTCTCGATCAGATCCCAGACTTTCTAAAACTGCTGGAAGAGAGATCGGAACTGAACCTCGTCTTCGGAGCCCGCGTCCGGCTACTCGGCCGCGCTATTCACCGCCAGGCTCTCCGCCACTATCTCGGCCGATGTTTCGCGACGGTCGCGTCGGTTCTGCTCCGGTTGCCAATCTACGACACCCAATGCGGAGCAAAGCTTTTCCGGGTCACGCCCGATCTCGCTGCGGTTCTTCGCGAGCGGTTTCACTCGCGCTGGATTTTCGACGTTGAAATTCTGGCGCGGTTTCTGGCTCTGCATCCGAGCGAGTCGTTCCACTTCGAAAAACAGATCTACGAATATCCTCTTCCGGTCTGGACGGATGTGGCTGGCTCAAAGGTCAAACCGACGGACTTCCTGCGCGCCTTCGGCGAGTTGGCCACCATCTATCGGCGTCATCTTATCCGCCGATGAGCTGCCTCTAAATCGATTCGATCCCTGGGAAGCCGCGGGGTTCCTCGGCGCCTATTGTGGCTGATTTTGCTGCTGCTGTCTTTCCATGGCATCGTGCATTTGCTGGAGACGCTGGAGATTCTGCTGGACACGCTGCTGCGTCTGCGAGTCATCTGCCTGCTGTGCAACCGAAGGCGGAACATGCATGACCGCCCCGGGCCCCGGTGGCTCCTGCTCGTCTTCGCTATTGGTGGCATCGTCATCTTCGGTGGTTGACGCAGCAGTGGGCGGCTTCGCAGCCGGCGCTCCGGACTTCGCGGTCAGCAACAGCTCCCCGGGAGTTCCATCGGCGTTATCGCCGATCATCATGAAGTTGTAGCCCACGCCGTCAAGAAGTTCGGTGAGCACCTGCCGCGGATTGCCGGGCCCATAGACACCGAAGACCCGCGCATCCCCGGCATTACCGTCGACCTTCATGCCGCTGGCATGCGCGACACCGTTGAGGATTGCACTCAGATCTGCGTTGTCAGCATTCACCGTGAGATGGCCATTGCTGAGAGTGATTTCAGGCAATCGCGCTGCAGCAACGGAAGGTGTTTTCGGTGCCTCTTTGTCGTCCTTCCGAGCCTCCGCGCTGCTGGCATTGCGCCCGACCTTACGCTCGGCGTGTTCAGCTCGGCTCTGCTCGGAGGTCCGGACTTTGTTTGCGCTATTGATAGAGGCCTGAGCCGCTGCGTGCGCGGTGAACTCGAACAGCACCGCACCGCACGCAAAAAAAAGGATATGGCTAAAAAAATCTCGCGCGCGCCTGGGTTTTTTCGTTTTGTCTTCGCTCCATCGCATCGGAAAATCCAATCGCACTCCGCCTTTCGAAGGCTCGCGGCGCTGTTAACCAGACTAATACCTGTCCCATTCCGCTCGCTACCCCCGCATGCCAGCCAGCTAAGAATGACCGGGTCGCGCTGCACCATTTGAGCAGCGGATGGGAGTATCCGCATCCGGTTGTGGCGCGCCAAATTATGCCCTCTGTGGTCCGGCCTCTCCCCTAATTCATTGATTTGAAATCTGATGCGCGACACCAAGCGTGTAATTCCGGCTGGTCACTGTGACGTATTTTCCAGAGTAGCGCGAACAATTTGCACGAGTGGCAAAAAGGCTGCCTGATTCCACAATTTTTTTAAATTGTGCCCTCGGAAAAAAGTTGCCCGGGATAAATTTTTTTGTAATATCCCTTTAGTCAATTCACTGACAGTTACTGCTCTTGGGTAGGGCCTGGGCTTGGGACCATCAATGGAATTGCACAGCAGCGAACGTCCTGCTTTGCGAATTGGCGCGAACCGCGCTTCCCTGCTCGTTTCGATGCAAGTGGGCCCGACTTTGGAACCGGTATGTGCGGGCAGGTCATCCGCGCTGCCGGAGGACGAAACAGAGGTTGTCGAGATCCTGACAGGCGCACGGTGCTTGCCGGTCAGACAAGCCAACGACAAACGAGACTTGGTTCCCTGCCGCCGGAACGCAGCGAGGAAGCCCAACGCCAACCTCAACCCCCAGAGTGCAAGCTCAGAATTTCCTCGACGAGGCACAGATTTTAATGAAGACCGGTTTGTACACCCTTCTCGCTCTCCTCTCGCTTACGGTCCCGGCATTTGCTACCGTCGTTGTGAACAGCCCCTCGAACGGCGGTTCCTACAGCACCTCGGTTCCCTTCTCCGCATCGGCCACCACCAGCACCTGTTCCAGCGGCGTCGCCTCGATGGGCATTTACGTCGATAACGGCCTCGACTATACCGTGAACGGGACCTCGCTGAACGCCTCGCTCAATATTGGACAGGGCACGCACAACGTAGTCGTGTCCGAATGGGATTACTGCGGCGGAGCCACCACAACAGCGCGTACCATCACGGTCAACGCAGGCAGCGGCGTTTCCGTCAGCTCGCCGGCAAGCGGCGCCACGGTCGGTTCGCCTGCCAGCTTCGTTGCTTCTGCGACCACGGGCTGCTCCAGAGGCATAGCCGCCATGGGGGTATATGACAATAACCAGCTGGTTTACGTGGTACAGGGATCGCAGATGAACACGCAGGTCCCGCTGAGCAACGGAACCCAAAACGTTGTGGTGCAGGAGTGGGATAATTGCGGCGGTGCCGCGACCAAAGGCCTTACGCTCAATGTGAACGGCGGAAAGACGATCTCCGCGATCCAGGGACAAACGGGGTGGATCCAGTGGGGCGAATTGCCTCCGGTTGACGCGGTCTGCAATCCCTGCAACGGCGTCAGCTGGTGGATGGGGCAGCATCAGACCAACGTTTCTCTGAGCGGCAATGCGACCCAATTTACAATTGGCGGCACCACTCCCTATTCGGACGCTCTGTTCTCGAATCCGATCATGGGCCAGGGTTCGACCATTCTTCCCGACAGTAGCCACAGCCTGGTTCCAACCCTGCATAACTTCACTTACGACACTTATGTGTTCGTGACGAACGTCAACGTGACGCAGTCGCTGGAATTCGACATCAATCAGTATCCCGGCGGCGGCGTGGGCCTGGAGTTCGGCACACAATGCGATCACCTGGGCAGCGGGGCCTGGGACATCTGGAACAACGTCGAGGGCAGATGGGTTCCGACCGGTGCTCCCTGCAATCTGATTAACAACGGCTGGAATCATGTGACCCTGCAGGTGCAGCGTCAATCCAACAACGATCTGCTGTACCAGACAATCACGATGAACGGCACGACCTACAACATCAACCAGACGGTGGCCCCGTTTCAGGTGCCGGCCAGCTGGTACGGCATGACAGTCAACTTCCAGCTGGATGGCAACTACAACCAATCGGCCAACACTGTCTACCTGGACAACTTCAACGTGACTTACAACTAAGCTGCAATCCGGCCGCAGGACCACCCGGCGGCCGATTCGCAGCAGGTTATCCACGGACGGGCTTTCGCAGCCCGTCCCTTTCCTTTTCAGGCATGAGAGGCTGGCTGCGGGCGAATGCTGTTCCTCTGGCGGAGAGGCGCACCGCCCAGGACCATCCGCACCACTTCCGTTTTCGCGGCTTCGAGCGGCAGGGGTGGAATGACCGTGATGCTGCCGAGCAATGCGCTCAGTTGCAGATACGAATTTCGGCAGAGATGGAGAAAGTCCAACGGGTATTCGGGCTTGCGGGATCGGGCCTGCACGGGGTCCGCATCGAGCACGAAGGCAGGATCTGGCTGCGGCACCGATGCTGCCAACAGGCGAATGTAAAGACGAATGGCCGGATTTCTGAGATTCAGGTTTGCCAGTTCGTCGTAAAGATAGCGATCGAAGATCACTACGTCCGCACCGGCCCGCAGCGCGCGTCCGGCAATCCGGCGCAGAGAGAGCGCGTCGAGAAAATACATTCCCAATCGCACCATGGTCATCAGCGGGGACCGTACGTTTTTGTCGCGACGTTCGATGGGAGCCTCAGGCGTACCGACGCCTCTGTCGCCCTGAAAGACTTTGTGGCCTGCCTCTTCGCGCAGACGCTTCAGCGTGGCGACATCATCCCAGAAAGTGATGAGCGTGACGCGCAACCCCTCCGCTTCGAGGTGCGCCCGCAGATTGGTGATCTGGGTCGATTTGCCGGCGCCGTCAATCCCGGAGAAGCTCACG
>Ga0335072_10017889_pt1 | contig 10017 bp, 8 predicted proteins | sample Lox_Sample_21_FD_206725 | JGI IMG/M metagenome (GOLD analysis project Ga0335072, IMG submission 206725) | Soil microbial communities from Loxahatchee National Wildlife Refuge, Florida, United States - Lox_Sample_2.1 | ecosystem: Environmental > Terrestrial > Soil > Wetlands | place: USA: Florida...
GCACGACAGCCACAATATTATGTTCGTGTGCAAGATCTGGGGCCTGCGCGCGACCGATCTGAACCAAGGTGTCGTGTATGGGACGATGACCGACGAAGTCGCGCTCGATGAGGCGCTCATCAACCGTTTCGATTACGACGAAGTGTTTGGAACCGTGCTCAATCGCTTCTGCGTGCAGGCGGCGATTGGAAAGGCGCTTACGGTTTACGGCAAAGGCGGCCAGACTCGCGGCTTCCTCGATATCCGCGACACGGTTCGCTGCATTGAGCTGGCCTGTTTGAATCCGGCGAAAGAAGGCGAGTTCCGCGTCTTCAATCAGTTCACGGAGCAGTTCTCTGTTCTGGATCTGGCGCACCTGGTGCAGACGGCTGGCAGCAAAATGGGATTCAGCGTCGAGATCAATCACGTGCCGGATCCGCGCGTGGAAGCCGAAGCTCACTATTACAACGCGAAGCACTCGAAACTGATCGAGCTGGGCCTGAAGCCGCACCTGCTTTCGGATTCGCTGCTCGATTCGCTGATGAATATCGCGGTGAAATATCATGATAGGATCGATGCGGCGACCATGGCTCCGCAGGTCAACTGGCGCAGTCCGCGCAACGTGCGTACGCAGGCCCCGAAGGCGGATGCGGTGCTGGCGTCGCGGTAAGACTGCAGCGATCGACCTTCACACGCCGGTGGAGCGAGTCTGCTGTTTCGGAACTATTTTGACATCTCGCCATGGCGGGAGTTCGAGTGGTCTTGGAACCATGCACGCCCAGCCCCTCATCTGTGTCACCGATGTCGAAGCCAGCAGCCGCTGGTATCGGCATTTGCTGGGTTGCCGCGGGATTCACGGCGGCGGGCAATATGAGCAGCTGGTGAAGGACGGCTGTCTCATCCTGCAATTGCACAGCTTTGAGATTGAGCACCATCACGGCCCCATTGGCGATCGCTCCGACCGCCCCTACGGCAATGGTGTGCTGCTTTGGTTCGAGGTGGAAGACTTCGACGCGGTAATCGAGCGCGCCTCCGAAATGAATGTAGAGATTGTTCTTCCCCGCCATCGCAACCCACCCGACGGCGACGGCGGCCCTAACCATTGGGAGTGTTGGATGCGCGATCCTGACGGCTACACGGTCGTCGTCGCCAGTCCTTATGGAACCGCGGACGGTACCTGGCACCCCGGCGCCGATCTATTCACGTAGTTCACCATTATCCAATCTCGGTCGACATCGTTCACCTTGTGAACGATCGGGTGGCGACAGACGATACAGTGGCACGGCTGTCCCTATATACACGTCAAACATTGGGAACGACCGGCACGAGCACGCCATCGCGGATGTAGTAGTCTTTGTTGCGCCAGCGAATGCTGTTCTTCGTGAAACTCGCCAGCCACAGCGCGAAGGCTACGGCATCCCAAACCAGAATGAGCGGCATTCTGGCCCACACTCCGCGATGCTTCAGGCCGTTAATCCCGATGATCCACGTGATGGCGCAGCGTAACAGCGCATAAGCTCCCAGATAACCCAGAGCTACTGAAACTGTGGGATGCGCGGCTACAGCCGCCAGCGACCACGGCAGGCCCTGTGTAAGTAACAATCCTAAGTGTCCCCAGGGCCGCATGTGTCGCATCACCACGAACCAGCGCAGGCGTTTGAGCAGCAAGTCACGGAACGAACCAAAATCCGACACGGTTAAGATCGCTTCGCGAGGAAGCTTCACTTCGTAGCCCTGCTCGGCAATCAATCGCCCAACCAGGAGATCATCCCCGGGACGATTCTCGATCGCCTTGTAGCCGCCGAATCCTTCGATCAGCTTGCGCCGCGTGGCGATCGTCGTGCCCAGCGCGAATTTCACGCCATCCAGTTGCTTGGCGACGAGCACGCCGGCATAAAAGTCGGAAAGCATGCCAATGTTCTGCAGGCTGTCGGCAAATCCCTTTTCTTGGACGGGCAGATAAAAACAAGTCACGGCGCCGACTTTTGGATCTTCGAGCGGCCCGACCACCATGCGCAGGTAATCGGGATTGGCACGGACGTCGCTGTCGTTGATGACGACGACTTCATGCTTCGCTTCGTGCACCAGGCGATCGAGCTTGTTGACCTTGTCGTTGGTGCCGCTGCTGATCTCCTGAAAGATGATTCGTATCTGGCGCTCGGGAAAATCGCGAGCGAGCTTTTCCAGAATAGGGACGGCGGGATCCCCCGGACTGACGCAGAAGAGCAATTCAAACTCGGGATAATCCTGGTGGCAGAAGCTGGCAAAATTCTCGTAAGCGTCGGGATCGAGGCCGCGCACCGGTTTCAAATTGCTGACTGGCGGCGTGAAAGGAATTTTCGATGGCGGCGGCAACGGCTCGTGAAAAAAACGCCACGAGCTGTAAATGACGATCAGGTAATAAACGAACGGAATGACTGCGATCGCAAGAATGACGTCGGCAAAAACCCTCATCGGGCACCCTTCGGAAGAAAGTTGTCCCTCTTTTGACCAGCTTTCATTCGCGGGCCCTGCAATCCGGAGCCGAGGTCCAGAAAACGATCAATCCCATTGAGCTTGGTTGTGAAGGGTACGGGTGAAAATATCATTCCGGCCCGAAAAGTTCAACGCGGTCCGTTTGGGTAGTGGGTCAGTTTCCGATTATCCCGTAAACCGGGACCAATCGCGATCACTTCCCGCAGAAGACTGTCCAAGTAGTGATCCGCGAGTTCAGAGGGTCGAGCCGGGGGTAGACTAGTACCCAATTGGCTTTCCGAACACTGGAGCATTGCCATGACAACCATTCAGTCTTCCGGTATCGAGCCCGGTCAACGCCGCCTCAACGGCCCACAAACCACAGGCCGCAGCTATCGCAACTTGTCCCAGCCTGCTCATGTGATGACGCGTGACGATGATGTCGCCGTGCCGATGCGTGATGGGATTGCGCTATTGACAGACGTGCACCGTCCCGCGGAGTCCGGCAAGTACCCCGTACTGGTTGCCGCTTCTCCCTATCCGAGACAGATTCAGGACTTGGGTGCGCCGGCGGGTTTTATTGAAGCAGGCGCCAGCGACTTCTTCGTGCCGCGCGGTTATGTGCATGTGATCGCGAACTGTAGAGGCACCAGCGGTTCCGGAGGCACCTTCGGCTTTTTTGACAGTCAGGAACGCCGACCTAGTCGAGTGGGCGGCGCTGCAACCCTGGTCGGACGGCAATGTCGGCATGGTCGGCATCAGTTATTTTGCCGGAACGCAAATGGAGGCCGCCGTGGAGCGGCCTCCGCACCTGAAAGCCATCATGCCAATCGCCGGAACATTCGATCTTTACGAATCGGGTACGCATCATGGTCTGATGAGCAGCGGCTTTGTCACACCGTTCCTCTTCATGATCGGGATGACGTCGGGGCACACCAACAAGCTCTGGCGCAGCACGCTAATGGATGCCGTGCGTGCTCTTCTGCTGACGCCGGGCATTCATAAGAAGTTTGAGATGGCCAATGGTGAGGCCGCGATCGCTGGCCTCAAAGTCTTGCTGAAGCTGCACCATGATCCGCACCCGTGGGACGACCTCTGGCGTGCCATAGCAGTTGAACATCCATTTCGCGACGCCTGGTGGGAAGATCGCAACTTGCTTCCGCTACTCGATCGCGTTGAAGTGCCTGTCTATCTGGGGTGTGACTGGCAGAACGTCCCGCTCCATCTGCCACACACCTTTACGGCTTACGAGCGGCTCACCAACTCAGCGCACATACAAGTCGCAATGATGGGAGAGCATGGCCTCGCCTGGCCGTGGGAAAGCCTTCACATCGAAGCGCTGGCATGGTTTGATCATTGGCTCAAGGGACAAGACACCGGCATTCTCGATGGCCCGAACATCCGCTACGTTATACCCGAGGCTGAAGGATGGCGAACCAGCAATACCTGGCCAGTTCCGGAAGCGATGCATCAGTCCTATGCGTTAAGGGCCGACGGTACTCTCAGTGAAGACGAAGGCAATTCTGGTTCAAGGACATATATGAACCTGGGCGGCGGTCTCAACCGTCCACGTGCAAGCGAAACCGACCCCCCATCGTTCTTGGAGTGGACGACTGCGCCGTTGGCGCACGACGTTGACATCATCGGTCCGATCGAGTTGCAACTGGATGCAGCTTGCACTGCACCAGACACAGCATTCATCGTTTACCTGCAGGATGTGTCCGACGACGGCAAGGCGACCAACATCACCGCAGGTTATCTCCGTGCCGGATTGCGAAAAGTCGATGAAGCACAGAGCAAGCAAGCAGCGCCGACGCTCCCTTGCGACACGTTCGAAACAGTTCCGATTGGCGAGAAGGTCACTTACCGCATTCCGTTAGTGCCCAATGCTCGACGCTTCAAGGCCGGTCACAAAACGCGGCTGTATCTCACGACGGACGACCAAAATAAGGATGTACCAGCGCCACTTGAATTTCGGCATGTTTCCATTGGGACCAGCTCATTCAATACGGTCTTTTCATCGTCACGATTGTCGTTGCCCGTAGCGAAGTAGGCCGCATCGCTGATTGGTACCGTAGAGCGGCTTGTGATTCACAATCACGCCTGTTCGTGGATTGTCGGCTAGACGGACACTGACCCGCGACCGGCCTGTGAGAACGATCCGAGGTAGGACATATCCCCACTTTAAATGCCAAGCGTGCGCTCTTGGTATCGACAAGAAGGGAAAATGCTTCCGCCGGCAGAGTTTTGGCCAAAGAATCCGCGCGGTACAATCAGATTAGCTTGTCGCGAGAAGATGCCCGATCCCCTTTATCTTAGTTTGTGGTTTCCCGATTTTTCCGGGCCTGCAATGCTTCCCCACGCGATGGCCGTGCTGGCGCAATTTCCATTTTCCGCGCAACGCCCGGGAATTACTTACATGGCCGTGCAGCCGGTTTCATGGAATGAACCCACGATTCTCGAACGCCGTTTTTCGCCCGGCATTGCGCCGGAAGAAGCCATGACCCTCGCCGCCGATCTCATTCATGACGACTACGCCTACATCTTCGACGCGTATTGGGATCTTTGGACGCCCGACGAACGCGGACTACAGTGGCATATCGCGCCGAGTTCGGTGAAATTCATTCTGCAGGGCGAGGAATTCGATGACGGGGCGCAGGAACAAACCGGTCACATCCAGGTCGACTTCGGCCTCGACTCACCGTTTCTTCAGGAAAATGTCGAACTCACCGAAGAAACGCAAATGAAGGTTCGCGACAACGTCGCCAAGCTGGTCGAGTTCACGATGAAAGCGGAGAAGAACACGCGTGCGACGGGACGGCTGCTGTGGTCGGAGTCGGAAGAAAATCTGGCTCAGAAATTGATCGCGCGACTGCAGAAAGTGCAGTAGTCAAGATATGGTTGGAACCGTTTGACGGATGCCGCTGCACGCGAGATCCCTCCGCCCACTCGTAAGAACGCGGACGTTCGGCATGGCCATCCGCGAAGATGAATTGCGTAACGAAGAAGCGTAGGAATCTTCGTCAGCTCTTTTTCGGAGGGCTGGTTTTCACGCCGGCGCTCGGCGGAACGTCCGACTCCAGCATGCCCAGCGAAAGATCGCTCGACCAGCAGTCAGCAGTAAGCTTCCACTCACCGGTGCTTTGCCGCGCGCATACCCATAAATATTTTCCGCGTTCCTCACGGCGTTTTCCGGTCGCACCTGGAACCAGCGCCTTACATTTCCCGGCTTCGTAGGCCAGATCGCCGGCGATTTCCACGCGCAGGGGATCGAGTTCGACTTCTCCCAAGCCCGCGTCCAGCGCGGCGAAGAAAAATTCGCGTACCGCCGCGGCGCCCCGCACGGGTGGATAATTCGACCGCAAAACCAGCGCGTCCGCAACATAAAGATCGAGCAGATCGTCGAGGTGCTTGGTGTTACAGGCGAGCACCCATTCCTGCGTGAGACGCCGTACGCCTGCCTCGGCGCGGCTCATGTCGCCTCGGAAAGCGGCGTTGGCGCGGAATTTTTCTTCCCGTGGCCCCTCGCCTCGGCTCGATTCACCGGCACGCTGCGGCGCGGCATTCTCGTGTCCGGTTGGAAAATAATGGTGGTGATAGTGGTGATGGTAATGGTGCGTCTCAACCGACGCTGAAGACCGCAGACCGGCGGGTGCCGATTGCGGAGCACTGGGGTGAGGTTCCCTCTCGAATGGATTCCCGGGAAACTGGAAGTTCTCAGCCGGCGTATGCTCCGGCGTTGGAAACCGGTCGTTTACTGACTCTTGAGCCTGCCGTGTCGCGATGCCGCACATGCCGCAAAATTTGTTACCGGCCCGATTACGATATCCGCAGGTTGGGCAGGCTTCTGTGTAGGGATCGCTCGCCGGCTCTTGCGCAACGGCGTCAGCCGCATCCTCGGCGTCAACTTGGGCGTCGACTTCCGTAGCTAGGCGCTGCGCCGCTTCCAGCGCTGCCGCAATCGCCTCCGGATTCGGTTTCGTGCGGCGAAGTTCCGGCTCCAGCTTGCGGTACAGCTCCTCCATCTTTGAAATTCTGTCCGATCTGCGCTCACCACCGCCTCCGTGCGTGCCCTGCCGTTCGGCGAGAAAGCCGGCATCTCTGGTTCGATTGTCCTCGGTCACAAATCCCCCTGGGGCTTGCGGCCATTCTAGCAGCCCTTCAGTGTGGCTTATCGAACGGAGAACTCGATCTTGCCCTCCGTATCTGTGGGCACGCCATTGCAGGTCGCGGGACGATATCTCCAGGTACGAATTGTGTCGATCACGTGGCGATCACCACGCAGGCCCGCACTCTCTAAAATCAGCGGGCTATGCACGCGCCCGTCCGTGCCGACGATAAAACTTACCTTCACCCGTTTTTCATGTCCGGACGAAACGAACAACGGATCTGGAGTCGCCAGCGCCACGGGCGGTTCCATTTCCTCGCACGCTCGTTCCTGTGTGATGTGCTGGATCTCGACGAATTGCGCTGAACGGGCTAGTGAACGCGAAAGTTGCAGCTCGCGCTGCTCCATGGCCGCAGGAAGCTGCGAGTCGGAAATCTGCGCTGCCGAAACCGGATTGGGCGCGGCTGTGCTGGCCGCAAGTGAGCTGGAAATAAGCGTCAGAACCCAGAAGACAGAACACAACTTGAGGCAAAGCGAATGGTTCGACCGGTGCGCTTGGCAAGAGGACATTCCAGGTTGAGAAAGGGCAAATCGACTTCCACTGCCGCGGCGTCTATGTATCGCACAATCAATCACTTAGCGACACAACTTCACTCGCAAGATCCACACTGTGCAAGCCACTTCACCTAAATGGCGGGGCAAGTCACGTCGGTCCGAGCCGAGAGACTAGTGGTCCCTTGAGCGATGGCATGTCGTCGAGGGGCGCCTGATCGGAATGAGAGGAGTTCAGTATAGAAAGCGAATATGGGTTCAGGAGGCGTCCGCATGGGCGCCGGCGCGCAAGGTAATCAGCGTGATCTCGGGTGGACAATCAAAGCGAATCGGCAGCCCAATCGTTCCCAGGCCGCGGTTTGTGTAAAGGATCAGCGGACCGATCTTGTAGAGTCCGGCAACGTACTTCCTCGCTAATGGTGGTTCATAAAACGGAGGAAGAAGCGGCAGGCGCACCTGGCCTCCGTGCGAGTGCCCGGAAATTTGTAGATCGACTGGATGCTGCGCCACAAAGTCGGCATAATCGGGCTCGTGCGCCAGCAGGATGGTGGGCTCCTCTTTGGGTACCTTGGCAAGCGTAGCGTTCAGGTCAGAATAACCCTGCAATACATCGCCAACTCCGCTCAACCAGAAACGCGCGCCCGACTGCTCCATCGGCATGGACTGATTCGAAAGGACCTGAATTCCTGTCGAGCGCAGGATGCTTGTGACCAGGTCAGGATCGGTGACCGCATCGTGGTTGCCCATCACCGCCCACAGTCCGTGGGGAGCCTTCATCTGCCGCAGGAGACTCGCACAAGGCTCTGCGGCGTAAGCAGCCTTTCGGCGACCTCCACCGAACGAGGGCTCGGAAACAAAGTCGCCGGTCAGTACGATCATGTCGGGCCGAAGCGCATTGACCATCGGAATAGCAGCACGCAGAGGATGCGCCGAAAATACGGGATCGTAATGAAAGTCACTGAGAACGGCGATCTTGTAATCGTTGAAAGCGGTCGGCCAGCGTGCCAAGGTAAGCTGCTGACGAACCAGTTGTGGACGGTTCGGCTCCAGCAGGATGGAATCGCCAGCCAGCACCGCAGCGCCAAGTGCTGCCGTCAGCCCGAGAAAACGCCGACGGTTGAGAGCGCGTCGGGTGGTCGCTCGTTCTTCTGTGAGGACAGGAACCAATTTGGGTTTTAGGCCTTCACCATATAATTCGAGGGGTTACACCTCCAGCATATCGCGAATCCGCGGCTTCGCGATACACCGGAACTCACTCGACTCAGAATGTGAATTGCGCAGTCAGATCAATGCGGCGGTTGGCCGTGCTTCCGGGAGAATACGGGAATCCCGTGATGTTGTTGGAGATATCGAACAGCCTGGATCCAACGACGCCGTTGGGATTGACCACGTTCACGTTATTGAAGGCGTTGCGGAAGCTGACTCCAAAAGTCAGGTTGTAGCGTTGTTCTGAATTCGATGACATGATCATCGGTCCTCCACCGCCGAACAATGGGCCGCCGTGGTGACCACCACCGCCCCCTCCGGGACCACCTCCGCCGGCGCCCGGTGTTCTCTTGGTGCTTGCTCCGAAGCCGATCGTTTTCGTCAGGCGGAAATTCATCACGAAGTGATTAGGGCCCGTTTCGTAATTGACGGGCAGAAGTGTGCCGGTGGCGCCGGTGATATCGAAGGTGCCCAGTGATGTGCAATAGACCCCAGGCACCGGAGATGGTGTTGTCGCAGCACAGGTCGCGGTCGAAACCAGGTTCGGTCGATTGTTGTACTGCGAATCGCCATTCAGATCATACGGGGTGTTAATGTTAAACGGCGATCCCGAACTTACGATCATGAACGGGCTGAAGCGAAACAAGTATGGCAAGCCAACGCTGCCGCCGAGGAACAGCCGGTTCCTTATGTCAAAGGAGGCTCGCCCCCAATCCTGGCTGATGTTGTAGGAGTTTGAGGGGAAGCTGGACACGCCAGACGTGTCGCTATTGGCATAGTTCAACGTGTAATAAGTGAACAATTGCAATCGCGATCCCACGCGAATATTGGAATTCACAATCAGCTGGTTTTGCTTGAAATTCGCCTCCGAGACGTAGCGATATAGATTTCCCGTCACGGGGGCGCAAGGCGGAAGATTGGTTGAGGGGAAACTTGGATTCGCACAGGGCGTCCCGGGAAAGGGAGCGCCGGCGTTGATCGTGAGGAATTGATCGAAGCCGCGCGAGTTGAGGTAGGTCACGGCGACAGTTGCAGATTTCGTGACTTGCCGCTCCACGCTGATCGCGCTCTGCAATGTACCCGGCGCGCGCAGTCGAGGACTGACCTGATACGTGCCGGAAAGAATACTGCTTGTGCTGGACGGACCCACACAGTCGGGGATCGAGCTGGTCAGCGGCTCATCCAGCTCCGTGTAGCACGTCGGATTCGTGATCACGTATTGCGTCTGCGCAATTCCGTTCAAGTGAGTTGCCTGCAGCATCTGCGTGATCTGGAAACGGTCGTAGAAAATACCTGAACCGCCGCGGATCACCACTTTCGGGGCGCCGGCTCTTCCTCCCACCCCCCAGGCAAATCCAAAGCGCGGAGCCCAATCCGCGTGATCGTGAATATAATTCTGGGTCTCGAAGCGAAGTCCGAAACTGAGAGTCAGATTCGGACGCGCGCGCCAATCGTCCTGAAAATACGGTTCGAAGTCGTAATAGTTGATGGCCGCGTTTGGAATTCCCGTTGTAATCTCCAGCTGACTGGGTGTTTTGGCCTGGAAGGCCGAATAACTGTGGAAAATAAACGATCCGTTGAATCCTGAGGTGGTGACGTCGGTCGCTTGCGTGGCGCGAAAACGGCCGCCAAATTTCATGGTGTGGGTGCCATGAATCAGCGAAGTGTAATTCTGCAGCTCGTAATTGTCCTGAACGTCGTTCAGAACTCCATTTGCG
>Ga0335072_10017890_pt1 | contig 10017 bp, 8 predicted proteins | sample Lox_Sample_21_FD_206725 | JGI IMG/M metagenome (GOLD analysis project Ga0335072, IMG submission 206725) | Soil microbial communities from Loxahatchee National Wildlife Refuge, Florida, United States - Lox_Sample_2.1 | ecosystem: Environmental > Terrestrial > Soil > Wetlands | place: USA: Florida...
GTCCCCAAGTGGTGAGGATCTATACCTCCTGGCTTATAATGCAATATCTAAGGTGTAACTCCGAGTTTCCATCAAGCGCCAGGGCTGTTGCTTCAGTGATAAATGCTTATCCTATAACGTCGTCGAGCGATCATCCATCTTATCATAATCACTTCCGCTATTACTATAAAAGTCCGACTAGTCACGTGGTTCATAGGCACGTGACTAACTGGCAGTATAAACATCCCGATTCTCGCTCCTCAGCAACCCTTTCCTTAGGCAGAACAACTCCACAAGATTAAGCCATATCTCTTGATTTCAGTTTATAGCAGTCTGGCGGAAGAAAAGACTAAAGGCCAGAACACGAAAGAAATACAAAAGCCGTGGCAGGAGGGCCACGCTATGTTGCAAAGAACAGTCTGCCTTAAGAGATTAAAAGATATAATTTTTGGGGGATTCATGTTTAGGCTCCCTAGGAGCCAACTTGGTCTCCCTGAATATGGTTGTGTAGAGTTGAACAATTTTCGTAAAGGGTCAGGCGAGAGTTATTAGCGCCTGAGTAGAAGCGAAGCTTTCATCGCAGTCTACCTTGACAGCCAAGCGGTGTAATTGGTAGGGCCTTGAAATCCGACACCCAGTGTCAACGTAGACGCACCCTATACTGTACAATAAGAGACACAGCCAGTTACATATAAGGAGCAGTGAGGTTCGTACCACAAAACGCGCCGAAGTCTGAGCGCATCCCTAACACGTCTGCTAGCCTGCTGCCACAATCAGCTCAGGTCAGATGGCTACGGCGCACAGCGTTCCATCCCGTAACCCGGCTGGCGGGAGCAACGAGGCTGATGATCGAAAGACCACGGAATTGTGCCATGGTATACCACGCCATCTCCAACCGATGTCTCTCGATATTATGCGATGCAAGCGATGCAAGCGATGCAAAGACTGGCATAGAAGAGCGGAGAGATGAGACATGATCACCATATGATCTGTCTCGGCTTAGAATGCGGGTCACTAGACGAACAAGCAGCACTCAAAGCGCTAGCCGTATTCGAGAAAGCGAGCCGAGCAGATGACCAGGCAAGTACTTTGTCTCTCTTTCTAGAAGTGCTGCAGTTTGTACTCAGGGTCCGATGCTGGCAGCTGCGACCATCTTGCATCATCCAGAGCTACCTTAGTAGGCATGCAGACAGAAGATGAATCGTGATACTTGCACACGACACGATTTGACATGGTCAATGTATGTCTGGTCTAGGGTCACAGCGAGGTAGACGGGATCCCAAAGATGACCGAGGGGTGAACCGTGCTCTCCCGGTCAAGCCTAAAGCAGCGGCTGCAGAAAGTAGGGCGGTGAGATGGCTTTTAAAGAACCGATTCAGTCCATCATTGGTGAATCCATCCCACTACATATACATTCTTTCTTGTATAACGTCCCAATTCGGAGCAATCAATACTGGTGGGTGTTGGAGTAGCAGTCTGCGTCTCTGATAGCCTTTATCTTTAACCCGCCGAACACCCCCATCGTCTGCTAGCCTGCGCTACACTGCCACAATCAGCTCAGGTCAGATCGAAGTTCAGTGATAATTCCCCACCCAAGCGCGCCCGAATTGACTTTTAGCATCCGTACACTACATTGCTCATTCTCGAGTCGATATCCCTATCAGTCCTATCGCGGAAGCCGGCTCATAAATCCGTATTGAATTGGAAAACATCCTACATTCGTTTCTAGATCGTGGCGATATTGGAGCTTCGTGGCAAGACGCAGGCCACGACCGCACGCCACACCAATCAACATTTTTTGATCGACAAACCTGTGTAGCACATATGACACGTGCAATGAACGCGTTGGAAGTAGCATATATAAAGGGAAACTGAGGTAGAGAGGAGGAAATATACATCGCAAAGGTCACGACAACATCGAACATGGGACAAGTCAAAATGGCGACCGCAGTCGATCCGCTCGCCACGATCAAGATCGTCAGCCCGTGGATCCCGCGCCATCGAGCCGAGAATGTGCTTTACTATACACACTTCGCGTACCCTATCGTCTTGTTTATCTTGTTTGTGGCTCTCTTTGCAGCCCACGGCATTCTCACCGCCAGCACTGACTCCACCCGAAAGGCTCCTCTCACAATTACGGGACCCGGTGGAAAGCCACTTCCAAACACGCCGCCTCCACGGACAAAGAGACCGAAGAAGCCTGTGTTCAATGATATGAAGAGGATTGTATTCAAATGTCTCCACATTGGGCTCATCTTCACATTTGGTGGCAATGCTACGATCATTTGCTTACGTGCTCTTGCAAACCGCGGTTGGTGGTGTGGTGAAGCAACTACGGCAAGTATATTGGAACATACTCTCTAAATAAGACTAATACGAGCTTAGATATATGTCGTTGGGTCTGCATTTCTCTATACCCTATTCCTGATATCTTTGGTCGACAATGAGCCATCTCCGAACATTGTTCACCTCACCACTTGGGCTGTTGCTCTTGTTGGGGAAGTGATCATCCTCGGAGTCTCGGCGTACTTGTGTACACCCGCACATCATAGACGTCCCAGGGTCAAGCCTGGCGGAGGGCATTCAAGATCGGCAAATCAATGGGAGATTGCTGAACTAGTCTGTGACGCAACTCGAATGCTACTCCTTCTTCTCACCATTGGGCTCTACATCATATTCATGGTTCAGCGGAAACCTGACAGTCGTACGAGTTCTCCAGGATGCACCACTCCGGCCGATGAACGCACACCGTTGTTGAACGGTCACGCTCATGGAAACGGCACAATAGATGTTAATGGTGCTCCTGCTGAAAACGGGAGAGTTACGGGGCATGGCACAATGAATGGGAATGAAAGCCCTGCGGAACCTGCGAATGGCAGAGCTGCTGGTCCTACTGCCCCTGCAGATAACGCTGCTTTCTACCGACCGACCACAGCCCAAGCCCGAAGTTGGTGGGAGTACTTGCGAGGATATTCACTCTTCTTCCCTTATCTATGGCCCAGTACCTCGGTTCGCCTGCAGCTGGTTGTAGTTTTGTGTTTCGCTCTCGTGCTCGCACAGCGACTCATGAACCTTCTCGTACCTTATCAGATAGGTCTTGTGACAGATCTACTAGCCGGTGACGACGATGGCAAACACGGCGTACCTGGGAAACCCGAAATGCCTTGGGTGCAGATTTTTCTCCTTATCCTTTACAAATCCGTACAAGGTACATCTGGACTCCTTGGAGCAGCTCGCTCGGTACTATGGATACCCGTCGCTCAATATTCATACGCTGCGCTGTCGACAGCCTCTTTTGAACATGTCCATGGCTTGAGCCTTGAATTTCACCTTGGCAAGCGTACTGGGGAGGTTCTTTCGGCTTTGAGCAAGGGAGCTGCTATCAACGTCTTTCTTGAGCAGGTTACCTTTCAAGTATTGCCAATGCTTATAGATTTAGGAATTGCCATAGGTTACTTTGCTATAGCATTCGACTCTTACTATTCTTTGACTGTCAGTATCCTCACCTTTTGGTATCTGTATCTCACAATTCGATTGGCACAATGGCGAGCCGAGGCACGCAGAGAGATGATCAATGCAGATAGAGAAGAGGATGCTGTCAAGAACGATTCCCTCCAATCTTACGAAACCGTCAAATACTTCGGTGCTGAGAGCTACGAGTTTGAACGGTATCGGAAAACTGTCCGGGAGTTCCAGAAAGCCGAATATAAAGTAACGTTCTCCTTACAGGTTATGAACGTGGCGCAGATGATGGTATTTATGTGTGGTCTACTAGTCGTCTGTCTCATTGCTGCCTATCAAATTACTACTGGCCAACGCCCTGTTGGAAGATTTGTCACACTTATCACGTATATGGCTCAGCTTCAAGGGCCGCTGAACTATTTTGGTACGTTTTACCGAAGTGTACAAAGTGCAATGATCAGCGGAGAACGTCTGCTCGAGCTCTTTAAGGAGCAGCCTACTGTTGTCGACGAGCTAGGTGCAAGCGATATGCCTGTGTGCCTTGGTCAAATCCGATTCGATAATGTCAAGTTCTCTTACGATGCTCGTAAGCCGGCATTGGAGGGCCTTACGTTCACTTGTCCTCCCGGCACAACAACTGCGCTAGTTGGAGAGTCTGGTGGCGGGAAATCCACTGTCTTCAGACTCCTCTTTCGCTTCTATAATTTCCAGGACGGATCTATCCAACTAGATGACCGGGATGTCCGAAATATCACCATAAAGTCACTTAGAAGCCATATTGGTGTCGTACCGCAGGACACCATTCTGTTCAACGAAACTCTTATGTACAACCTTCGTTACGCTAACCAGAACGCCTCCGACGAGGAGATCTACAACGCATGCCGTGCAGCCAGCATCCATGATAAGATTTTGACCTTCCCCGACGGGTATCAGACTAAGGTTGGAGAACGAGGATTACGTCTGAGTGGTGGAGAGAAACAGCGCGTTGCCATAGCTCGTACCATTCTTAAAGATCCGCGGATCATTATGTTGGATGAAGCTACAGCTGCTTTGGACTCCGAAACCGAACAGAATATTCAGCAAGCACTGAACACCTTATCAAAGGGCCGAACCATGCTTGTAATTGCGTAAGTGAAGATTTCTTCATGTAATGGAATATTGCTAATATTAGCTCTAGCCATCGACTTTCCACTATTACCACAGCCGACCAGATTCTAGTCCTTCATGAAGGTGCCGTTGCAGAATCAGGTACCCATGAAGAGTTGCTTGCCAGGGAAGGCCGTTACGCCGCGATGTGGAGGAAACAGATCCGTGCCGAGGAAGCCGCTCGTGAAGCTCAGGCACTTTCGGATCGCGCAGCTCAACTCCGTGAGGAGTCTCTTCAACGTCCAGGCAGCCGCGAAGGAATGACAAGCGAGGAGACTTCAGAAAACGAATCTGAGTCTGGATCTCATGCGGTGGCTTCTCACAACCCATCTCCTGGTCGTGCTTTAAGTCGAGCTGCCGAAGGTCTCCGTGGCACAGCTGAAATTCTCCATGGTCGCGGCGATGAGAGCTACAAACGTTGATCCGGCGGGAGCTCTAATTCAGTAACGGCTGATTGAGTACTTTTGCCCATTCGGTCTCTACAATACGTCTAGTTCTCTGCTAGTAGCTGCTCTTATCTGGGCGGCGAAAGCCCGAACTTAGCTTGCATGTATTCCGGTGTCCCTTTCTTACCTATCTCTGGTGAAAAACAGGAGGCTCTCTGCATTAATGCTCGTAAATAAGATACACCCTTTCCTCTCTTGCTGATAGATGCCTTTTTCCTTAATTTTGAATCCCCAAACCTTGGCTCGGTTGGGTTTGGTGGCCTTTTGGAGTCTCGACTCATGCTGGCTCTTCATAATATTCTCGATTTTCCAGTTTTCATCACGAGCGACATAGACTTTCCTAAAATTTCACGTTTACGACACGGCTACGACAGCACAAACGAAACATCACGGTGCTTAAGGGAGGTTAATTTGAGTCCTTGCTTTCGAGCTTTTTCACTTCCGTCCTCCCCTTATTGTACATACGAAACGGCACGATGCCACTAGCGATGCGATTCCGATGCAAATGCGATGCGAATGACTTTCATATACAACTTCAGATGCAGGATTTTATGGCCTGCGAAAAGGTCTGGAGTTTACTTCTAAGTCAAAAATTTTCGAGCTTGGGGCCTGGCGGGCGGCAACTTCTTTGTAAATGCTGGATGACGGTGGGTGGTCTATGTCCCGTTGCATAGGTATTTTGAGCCTAACCGGGATTGAATTGCGCAAAATTAAAGTCAAAGTTGGGGTTACTTATTAGTGCCGCACTTTACTTTCTGGCACGTCTCTGAAGAGACACTTAATAGAGTAATAGATGCAAATCACGAATGCTTGTGCCCGTTGTGCTGATCGATCGTGATGTATCTCATGTACTGGCCGATGTGATCTAGAACTGTCGAACCATGATTGCCAAGATGAAGGGGCTCGGTTTCACTGCACATCACATTCGAATACAAATAACCTGAAATTCTTCATCATTCCCGTTTTATACTACAGCTTCAAGACACACCCATCTTTACTCTCACTCCTCCCGTGCCATACAAGCGCAACAGGCAATAGCACACCCCCCCACGTACACCTTTATCTATATTCAGGCTTCACGAAATCCGCAAATGTCTTCGGTTCTTCGAGGTCACCGTGGTCGTGGTGGTGGCCGTGATCATGTGAGTGGGGATCTTCGGCCGGGCCGACGTATTCCATCTTGTAGACGCTGCCGCATTCCGGGCAGCGCTCGATGGGGCGTTCACGGGACATCTGTATGTGGGGAATGGAAGTTAGTTGGACAGGTTGGGGGACAAGGAAGGGGAAATGCCAAAATATATACGGGGGGAAAGGAGAGGGAAGGACGCACGGTGAGCCAGATGGTGACATGAGAGTCAGCGGGGCAGCCTGTGCAGCCGCAGTATTGCTCGTCGCCGAAGGACTTGACCATGATTGGGTTGTCCAGTGTGCCTGTCGTGGATGCTTTAGCCTCTCGTCGTCTTCTTCACTAGTGCCTGTGCAGCTACTTCGGAATCCAAGGGGCGAAGCTTCGGAATCTCGCAAGAATGGTTTGCCTCATACCTTTACGACTTGAATCCAATGGCTTCATGTCAAAGATGTCAATGCCCTGCATCTTGCCCAAAATCTCCAATCGCTCAAGGCCAGTCGCTTGCTCGAGATCGGTCGGGACTGTGCCGGGTTTCGCGCCAGGTCCGATAAGGTCGTCTTCGTTTTTGATCTCTAGATTCAGGATTCATTAGCTCGGCCCCTTGAAATGCGCCCAGGTGCTCAATATTAAGTCTCGGCCCTCCGTCACATGACGCCTGGCTAAAAGCTGCTATGATGCTATTTCGTACGTTCCCCACGGCAAACGGTCGGAAGAAGCAAATGGATCACGCAGCACACCTTCAAACTTCTTAATTTTAGCCTCGTTACCTCCGCTCGCCGGTGTAGGAGCGGCATTGGCTTCTCCTGTTCCCTCTATTAGCTGGACGTATTTTAATCACTCCGGGTCGCCCTGTAGCAGCAATTGTACTTACGGCGAACGATAGAAGACGTGAAGCTCCGCTTCACAATAGGGTTGACGGCCGCTCGTCGCGCAGCAGCAAACGCGGAGCGTTGGAGAAACATAGTGAGTTCAATTGTTGTCTGGTGATGTGCTGAGGTTTCGTATGATTTGAGGTTGCCGGATAGCTTCCTTCGGCGGTAGGCCGATTAGTCATCAATCACGTGATAGAGGTGAGACGGTGAGACCCTTTCTCACGTACTTCTGCATCACCACAACATCTAAGTCCGAACCAGCAAAGATAATGTCCTAATGCTCAAGTTACTACATGACTGGATATTCGGTTATTCATCTCATTCGTGCCTATTAGTCTTATCTACCAAAAGACCTTTGTATGATGGCTGCTGATCTTTCGCGGTACCACCGTACTCTAGCACAGACTATGTCTTCCTACCAGTCTGTACGGCTTTCCTCCAAAGCCGAGAGCTTAGACTCTTTAGCGCATGGTGCATTGGCAGCTTCATCTGCTCAGTGCTTCCCACGTTTTCCTGAACTTCCCACTGAGATTCGTCTCAAGATCTGGAAGTATTGCCTTCCAGCTCCTCGTGCATTAGAGGTAGATTATGGAGAATGTTCAGATTTCCTACATTGCAAATATCCCCCTCCCATTGCACTTCAAATATGTCGCGAATCACGCGCTGAAGCACTAAAGCATTATGAGCTTGCCTTCGACAACAGGCCAAATGCGAGCCGTATTTATTTTGACTTTTCACGAGATGGCTTGCACTTTAAGTATGTTGATATATTCTCAAGTTTTCCTCCTGATGAGGTGCCGCGGGCGATTGGACATGATTTGGCAAGAGTCAGATTCATGAGTTGCCGTCTGCCTGAGTCGTGCACGAGCATGCCCTACTTACCTGAATTGAGAGAGTTCAAGGCTCTCCAGGAGATCATTCTTTTGGTACCACCTGGAGGCCGAGATGGGCCTGACAGGATCTTTGTGGACCCGTCGACAGTCACTCTGAGCCCTACGTGCAGTTTCAGCGCCATACAGTTCCTGGAGAGTGATCGAAACCAGGTTGTTGAGCTGTGGTCCGATGCGGAGTGTCAGGACTTCTCCACCCCCAAGATTTCAATCATGAGCTATATTAGTGGAGATTATAGAGTTTGTTGAAACGTCAATCTGCACACAAATCTCACTCACGGCCTGGGCTGTACAGCCGGCGGCGGTCAATTTCGAGTCATTTTGAGTAGTGGAGTCATTTCAATATCGAGTAGTCACAGCCACTTTTAACAGCACCATTCTTTGGCGCATGTTACATTCGTTCCATGCAAGAGCATGCACTACGATTCATCAGGCACTCTTCCCCCTACACATTTTTCGAGACAGCAATTTTGACTGGCCGAGGCCGCCACCAATTTTCCAGGCAACAGCCAGCCATTCTCGGTGAATTTGAATTTCACGGCACAACAAGCGAATGCCGATCATCAAATTCAGCCTCATCAACAACCCCGCCAAGTCCGGCCAAAAGTCATTGAGCCCGGTCTACATTATTATAAAGTACTGCCTCCCTCCACAGAGCCTCGTAATGCCACATATCCACAAACTCGCTCAAAACCCACCAGACCCTCATTAAACAACGAACGCACGAATCTATCATTCACTTCCTTGAAAACCCCAAACCACCAAATTCGCGCCCGTCACTCCAATGGGCACTAATTCTCAATCCCACTACAGCAACCGCAACCACAGCCGCAGCAGCTCCCGCTACGACTCCGAGACCGACCGACACTATAATCTCAAAGCAAGCCTACATGTCTTCGGCCTCCTGATATGCATGCGCATACTGCTCCCCATACTGTTCCCCAGTGAGCACGAACCTGAAAGCTCTCCGCCGCCTGAAAATGGGCATGGTTACGGCTATGGCTACGGGAATGGATATGAGAACGGAGATGATCTGCCGCCGCCGCCGCCGTATTCGCGCGCGCAGTTGAGGGACAGGGAGACGAGCGAGATTAGTAGGATTGAACCTGCGACTGGCAGTGGAGCTGTGGCTAGATATAGGGACCGGGACAGGAACAGAGAAAGGGGCAGAAATATCGAGCCCGACGGGAGTTCCTGGGATGGCACAACAGCCTACGGCAGTGATACCAACTCGGAGAGTGAAGATTACGCGCAAGAACGCGCTGCAAGACGGCGAGAGCGGAGACGGGAACGGGAACGAGAGCGGGAGCGAGAGCGGGATAGGGACCGGAGGCGTAATAATGGCAGGCGTTAGTTGATATGATATGATATGATATGATATGATAGTTTAGGTTTCATGTGTCTGAGTCGGGGGTGGGTGATTAATGAGTCACAATTAATGATACACTGGGTTCTCTTGTATGAATTTCATGTAACGATCGGATGAATGGCTACGAGCTGGAATGGACCAGAAGGGGACGGGATGCAGGCGTCTTTTTTTTTTAAAAAAAATTCTCATCACTGGACTGGATCTGTTTCCCTATAAGACGGCGTGTTGAATAAACATGTAGTTATATATTAGTATTCAATATACCATTTGCTCACTTATGAATATATATACTCAGCTTATGTACCCTATTAGTACTTAAGTACTATGCACAACACATATCATGATTAGACAGACTCGTAGTATAGCTTAGTTTCATCTAATTTTTTTTTCTCTCTCTCTTCATATCCTGATTCGTAAGTGCATCCAAATAGGTATCATAAAATATCGTACATCCACACCATCAGTCACCAATCCGATGCCGTAATGCGTTATCAAATGCCAGTCCAAGCCCTAAAATTCACATCACCAACATACCACCAAACGCCTTTTCTTCATGCTCTGGTATCCACAGCGCGTCCACCAACCGGCAGACCACATCAGAAATAAGTACTCCTCTTCTTCTGCACCTTCTTCCTCTCCCCCTCCGCCGCGACCGGCATGCCCAACAGCCTTCTCTGCTCATCCCTCTCCCAGTGCCCGCCGCCGAAAAATCCACTCGAACTCA
>Ga0335072_10017891_pt1 | contig 10017 bp, 7 predicted proteins | sample Lox_Sample_21_FD_206725 | JGI IMG/M metagenome (GOLD analysis project Ga0335072, IMG submission 206725) | Soil microbial communities from Loxahatchee National Wildlife Refuge, Florida, United States - Lox_Sample_2.1 | ecosystem: Environmental > Terrestrial > Soil > Wetlands | place: USA: Florida...
TGTCGCTCAGCGAGAACAGAAAATCGTAATGGCTGTAATGGTGCGAGTCGAAAAGCCTGGCGGCCTGCTCCACCAGATTGCGATGGAGCTGGAGTTCTTCGGGGGTGATCGCGAGGTCCTTCGGGGAATCGGCGAAGACGTCGAGAAAAACTCGATTGTCGGGGCCGGTGGAAAGGTCCTCGCGGCGGAAATTGACGCCGGCGTAGACCGGCGAATCGACCAGCGTGTTCAGAGTGGTGTCCTTGAACCGGACCAGATCGCCGCTTTGCGACGCGACTTCGAGCGCCGAAGCGAAATGCCAGCCTTCGGGCAGCTGTATGCTGGGCGCAAAGGTGATGCGACGCGAGAAGTATCCTGCGGGATAGAGCACGACCGTATTCCACGGGAGATCGGTGATGTTCGAAGAGAACGAGATGCGGCCTTGATTCGGCCGCAGTGGCGTCAGGTATTGGAATTTCACTTCGAGCGTGCGAGCGCCAGCGGGAACATCGATGTGGAAGGCATACACGTTGACGCGGTCGCGCAGCCAGGGAACGGCTTTGCCTTCCGCAGTTACTTCGAGTCCCGCCAGTTCGGAAATAGGCCCCGTCGGGGAATGATTCCCCGGGATCCATTGGGGATAGAGGAGTGTCAATTCGCCCGGCTGAACCGGAATCGTCTCATGTACCTCAATCACGCGATGCGTGACGTCTGCCAGGGAAACGGCCAGCCCGATCGTGCCGGCCGGATAAGCCTCATCCACGGGCGCTCTGATCGCCGGTGGCAGCGGAGCAGGTTGGGGACCGGCAGACTGCTGCGAATATGAAAACGGCGCGAAGGCGGCGCAGAAAACCATTAGCAAAGCAGCTCTTACGATTCGCGATAAAGGGTTCAGTGCAGCCTGGCGATTGCCGCGTCGTCGGATCGACATCTGGAAAGCCCTCCTTGGGTGCAGCAATATTGTTCCCGGCGGAAGGCGAAATTCAAGCTATATGCTGCGGCGGGAGAAGTTCCAACCAGGATGTATGGATCATAAATACAACCGACACGCCTCGGAACGCCGCTCGTACTCGGGCCCTTCGCGACAGTTGGAGAGTGCCGGAATTGACCTCACTTCGCCAATACAGAAGTGCCGTCGGACCACCTCGGCACCATGATAATGAGGACGCGCAGCGGAGGCAGCTGGCGGTCCATCGGATTCTCGTGGCCTGGGTTTGGGAACCAGTATGAAAAAGACCCAAGGGGAACGTGCGGCAGCCATCCGCCCCATTCCGAATCGTCTTTCCTCGTCGGCAAGAAAAACATGATATGCGAAAGGTCGGAGGGGACGTCGTCGCTCAGGTATGACTCCCTGGACATCATGTAGCCGATGGCTCCCGGTTCCAGAGTGGGGATTTCTTTCTTCGCGAACGCGGCCTGAATCCCGGCGATGCGCTGTTTCTCAGAGTCCCCCGCCAGCGCCATCTGAGTCAGCTTGTAAACAACAGGCAGGATGGTCCGCGCCGCAGCCGGATTGAGGCAATCCGCCCCTCTCATCTTCGGATTCCAAACCTCTGGAAAGTCAATGCTGCTCGCCCAGGCTCACTCTACCATGCACACAAAACCGTTCGTCCCTTTGACCGCCGTTTCCCAGCCTTTGCGGGTCAGCACCAACACAGTCGCATCACGCGAAACCGCCACCGGCGCCGCGCTTCGCGCCAATGCGATTTTGGCATCCCGATTCATCAAGTACTCATCAATGGGAGCCATCTTCGGATACTTCTTCTTCATGTCCGATTGCGCGTTCGCTCCAGCCGCCGCTAGAACGGCTAGCACAAGAACACCGACCCCGATTCTCGCGATGGATCCCATTGGAACTCCTCGTAAGCGCTCCGAAGGCTTCCACCGATGCCCGGGGAAGCTCACGTCGCTGTGCGCAGACCTGGTAACGTCACGTCCCTTTGCTTACTGCTGACGGAAAGGTGTCTTTCCCCCCGAAGTAGCACTCGATGGACTCAATCTTTCCGTCTCTGATCTGAAAATACTCCACGTTCCGGAATGATTTGCCGTTCTTTGTGTGGCAGAGATACTTCGCAAACGCCCAGTTCCCCCTTCCGATCACTCGCTCCAGATCGAATTGACCGATAAAGTTGATCTGCGTATCCCAGCAATTCGTTTTGAAAGCGCTCTTACTGATGTGGTCGTCGCCAGCCGCGCTACTGAAGGTAAAATTGTCGGCCAACTGAGCGCTAAATGGCGCCCAGTCTTTCTTCTCCACCTGCCATGTCTTGTACCACTTTCGGATGATTGCTTCGTTTTCCGAGCCCGACGCCTCGGCCGCGTGCGCGCTGGGCGCCACGGAGAATGCCGCCGCTCCAGCCAGCGCGCAAGCTCCCGCTTCGAGCAAGTTCCGCCGTGACAGCGCGATCCTTGTCATGTCCATCCTCCTTTTCCGGCTTCTTGGGTCAGCGGCCTCTGGGGCCGCCCTGAGTGCTATACCTTGAAACTCGGCTTCGTCAAACGTCATTCTCACAGGAAAGGGCCGCCCCGAGGGCGAGTCGGAGCGGCCCGGTGGTGCAACGACATCTGAGGCGGGCTAGAAGTTCAGGCGGATGCCGAACTCCATTGCCCTCGGGTTGTTCGCTTGAGTCGAGCTATCGCCCCAAGCGTTCGGAAGGTTCCCGATGTCCAACGGGTCGTTGCCGGTGGAACCCGCGTTGAATTGTGGATGGTTGAAAATGTTCAGGAACATGAACTGCGTTTCGATGCTGAACCGCTCTGAAAGATTGATCAGCTTCTGGATTTGGAAGTCCATGTTCCAGTACGGCAAGTTGCTCAATATGCCCGTGCCGCCATCGTTCTGGTCAAGACCAAGGATGGGAGCGCGAGCCGTCGCGGCAACTGCCGCTGGATTTGCGAAATAGTTCACGGTTGTGTATCCAGGATTACCGTCTGCGGCCGGATGGAATGTTTCGTGAACGCTGGGGTTGGGCGGCCGCGTAGTGAAGAGGCAGTTTTCGTTGTCAGCATAGTTGATACCGTCGCCCGCACCAAAGGACTGGGAATCGGCGCTCAGAGTGTTGCATTCTTGCGGATTTCCGGTACCTGCAGTGAAGATAGGAGCGAAGCTCCACCCGCCCGCCAGATGCCCGATCAGACCGTGCTGTCCCGCGTAGATCGGAGGCTGGTAGGCAATGTACAGGTTGTATACAAAGGTGTGATCGAAGTTCTGGCGTCCATACATCTCGTTCAGATTGAAAGGATCGTCAGGGGTGTATTCGCTGGTGGCCTGAACGTCTGCCCCCGTTCCAAGAGCGCGGCTGAGGGTGAAGTTCTGCTGAGAAGTGACGCCGTGCCAATCGGTAGTCTTGAACGAGGCGAAGGCGGCGTTGTAGTTGCCGTGGCCGATGCTGGCGTTGAGCGCGACACCGCCTGACATCTGGCCGCTGCAGCCGTTGGAATTTCCCCCGGCGCAGGTAGCGGCGATCGGGGAATTCAACATGCTGCGCGGGAAATTCCAGCCCGGCGCGGTGCCGCCGCCCACTGCGCCACCAGTGCCGCCGTTGTCCAAGTCCGACCATAGGTTCCAGACGGCCTGAGACGTGAAGTTGCCAAACTCACCCGAGCCGGAAAGAGCGTTTGGATTGGTTTGGCTGACGACGGCAGCAGTGCAGCTTGAGAAACCGTTGCAATAGCCGGTGCCTGAGAGTGCAGCTTCAAAGAAAGGCTGCACAGGGACCGAGACGCCAGGATTCGCTCCGCACTGTACGAACGATTTGGTGCATCCCAAGGCGTTTTCGACAGCCGCGTAGGCGCTGGCGAACGTCTGGCCGCCCAAGGTCATCATGTAGGGAACGGCGTTGATGTTGACGGGCTGGTATTCGTGAGTAATGCGACGCCCGATATAGCCCACTTCCAAGATCAACTTCGGGCTGAGCTGGCGTTGAATGGTAAGGTCGAAGGAATCGATCGCATTGGGCCTGAAATTGGGATCGAATCCTTCACCTGCCGCGGCAGCCACGTTGTTGAAGCCCGGAAAGATAGGCTGCGGAAGAGTGGGAGTGGCTGCTGGAATCGGAGCTGTATTACCGTCGACGCCGATGCGGAAGGCGGTATCGGCAGTTGGAGTGCTTGGACCGCAGGAGCCTGACGCCAAGGCCAGCTTGCATTGCGTCGGCTGGATCAGGCCTTCGCCGAGTAGCGGTACGAGGACCTGATCCACGCCGTTCAGCCGGCCGTAAATCCGGTTGTATCCGCCACGAATCACCGTGTTACTGCCGCCGAACAGCTTGCCCATGAACGTGTCGCCTGAAAACTGCGGATTCCACGCCGCGGAACTGCGCGGGCTGAAGGAGCCGTAATACGGATTGTAGGGGTACTTCAGTCCGTTGCCGACGTTGCCGACGAGCGCGTAGCCGACCTCGGGGTTATAGATCTGGCCCTGCAAAGCGAAGGCTTTGCGCTGGGCCAAATAGTCTTCGAGGTTGAGCATTTGATCGCTGGCATCGACAACTTCCACTTGCTTGCCCTGCGCTTCGGTGGGCGGCATTTCGATGGTGTAGCCGAGGCCGAAAGTCAGCGTGAAGGACGGCTTCATGTGCCAGCTATCGCTGAAATAGACGTTGTAATAGGGAATGGTGCTTTGATCGAACGCCGGGGTCAGGGGCGGGTTCAAGTTAAGGGCCGCTCCCGAGCGCGTGTAGGCGACCTGCGAATCAGTTACGATACCGAGGACAGTGGCGGCAGCGCGGTCGGTTGCCGCGGTCTCATTGGCAGCGCCTCCGGCGTAGCCGGCTGCGTATAGGCTGGACATGTTGACCAATCCGGCTCCCAGTGTGTCGCCGATCTGGTACGTCAGCGTGTAGTTGATGCCGCCGCCGTTGTCGCTGCGCTGGTGGTAGTCCCAGTTGCGCTGATAGATGCCGCCAAGCTGGAACAGATGGTTGCCGTGGAGAACAGTGACGTCGTCGCGAAGAAAATTATCATGACCATCCCAGAAACGGGTCCGGACTTGTTGTGCGTTGACGTTATACGGTGCCAAGTCTTGAGTCGCCGACTCGCCGAAAGGCTCAAGCACGCCGGTCGAGTCCGTTCCCGGCTCCGGAGGCGCGTTTGCAGTGGCCCACGCCCAGTAATTACGCAAATAGCTGTAATGGAAATCGTTGGTGACGCTGGAGCTGATGTTGGTGGTCAGGCCGGCAGTGTAGAACCAGGTCTGTTGCGGCCGACTTGAAAGAGACGCCGCGGTTCCTAGAGTGTCGCCGGGAAAGACGCCGCCGATGTCGACTTGGCTGTTTGTAGCCTTCTGCTCATTGAAGTAGTGGTAGGTGGTGTTGAGATGCCACTTACTGCCAAAGTCGTGGTCTAAGCGGGTCACGGCAAAGTTGCTGGTCTGCGGCAGAGCGATATTCCCGACGAATCCGAATTCGTTCACTCCATCGCAACGCGAACCGCCGCCGACGGGACCGCATCCGGCCGGAGTTCCCTGGGGTTCGTACTTCTGCCACATGGCTTGAATCGTGGGATCGATTCCGATGCCCCGGGGATCGTAGTCCTTGATGTTGTAACTGACGGGTTGGCCGGCGGCATTGTTGAAGGTGAGAATTCCGGCCTCCATGTTCGGGCTGGGAACGGAGTGGGCATATGTGTCTACGTTGGGCCAGCGGAACCCTTCGTAGTTCGCGAAGAAATAGGTCTTTCCACCCAAAACCTCCTTGGAAATGATGGGACCACCCACGCGGCCGCCGAACCGGCTGTAGTGATAGCTCGGCAGGGCGGTTTGTGTGTTGTTGTTGGTCCAAGAGTTCGCATCCCAATTGTTATCGAGATAGTATTCGTAGCCGCTGCCGTGCCAGGCGTTGGTGCCACGGCGGGTGACCATCTCGACCTGGGCGCCTGCCGAACTGTTGAAGTCCGCAGTCTGGCCAGCCGTGTTAACTTTGAATTCTTCGACGCTATCGATCGGGGTCGGCATCACGCCCGTGGGCGCTCCACCCATCGCGCCGCCGGTCGGGTCGTTTGCATAGCTGGTCGTATACGTGTTCATGGTGCCGTCCATATCGTTGCTGTTCTGACCGCCGTCAAGAGTGAATGTGCTCTGATCTTCCACCGCTCCAGCAACGGAGCCATCTGGGCTTACGCCGGGCTGCAAAGTCATAAAAGTACCGGCATCGCGACCGAGGGCGGGCAGGGAATCCAAAGCCCTCCCTGTCACTGTGTTGCCAACGGTGGCATTCATGGTTTGCAATTCGGCGCCCGCCGTTTCCGTTACCGTGACGGTCGTCGCGACTGCACCGAGTTTCATCTGCGCATTCTCGGTCAGCTGCGTTCCGACCAGCACCGTCACGTCCGCAACATCCATTTCCGCGAAACCAGACTTCTTGAACTTCATGGTGTAGGTGCTGGGGCTTGCGTTCGGGAAAATAAAGTGGCCCACGTCGTTCGTGGTTGTCGTGCGCGTATCGCCCGTAGCATTGTCGATCAAAGTTACCGTCGCATCGGCGACCACCGCGCCTGAGTTATCCGTCACTGTGCCTACCACCGTGCCAGTTGCGACTGCCTGCCCCCACGCGGGCATCGCGCACAAGGTGAACAGGAACAAGAAAACCGATGCGATGCTCAGCGCCAAAGAGCGATTGCCCTTCACGCCGCAGCTTCTTCCCTTCGCGCTTCGGTTCGAAAGACAACACTCTCGAGCGGCAGTCTGCGCCGCGCTTGCACACCCTTCCCCCAGGAAGACATTCCTTCGCATGTGCCCCCTCCATGTTTTCAATTCGCGAGACGAACTGTCGGTGCTCGTTCCTAAAGCACAGTCCTTGGTGTCTCTGAATGCACGCCATCCACCAAATCCGGACACTGTCCGCGGAAGCGCATTTTCAGTCACTTAGGAACTTAGTGTTTCGGCAGGATATGAGTCTGCGGAGGTGATGGCCCGCTTGATCGTCGCTTGGAAATTCCGAATGCTACCAGACTCGAGTCGTTTGCTCCCAGTCCACAGCCGGTTTCCACCGATCGGAAGGGACTACGCTTAGTTCCGGAATTTGGAAGATTTTTCTTATGAATTCGAGCCATCTGTCCTGCGTCGCAAGAAGATCAACGAAACATGGGTAAATTTTCATGGTTTAGCGCGCGGTCGTTGCGGCTTCCTGCTTAGACGTGCGGCGAGGTCGGGGGTCAGACGGATTTTCCTGGGAGCGGGGAACGTGACGGTCACACAATCGCTCTAGGCCCCATAGGTCCAGCGGGAGGCGAATCGTCTGAGTGCACTGCGGTATTTTCGAGAAACATCATATCCATTGCCTAGTCCCTTCAGGCGCACAAACATTTTCCCCGAGGCTGAAGTTTGGATTTCCTCTACAAAGCCACCGTTCACGGTGGTCGAACGGTGTATTCGAATGAATCCATACCGCTCAAAGTTTTCGGCGATAGCCGATATCGGTTGTCGAAGGACGTGCGCGCCGGAGAGGGTTCGCAAGACAACGTAGTTGCAACGTGCCTCCACCGCGACGACGTCCGCCAACTCAACGAAAACGATTTTCCTCCTCGACGTGATGGCAATTCGGCCTGGCGTCGTTTCCTTCGAGTAATCGGCCGGGATGGCTTGGGGTCTGCTCGAAAAGGTGCCTCCGTTACCTTTGCCAGTTCCTGCTGCGTCAGAATCGCTTTCCTTGGTTTCTACGAAGGGATGACTGATGCCAACGATCGGTCGACCGCTGCGAGCTAATGAAGCATAACCAGGCGATCGGTGACTCATCACTGGCAACCTCCATCTCGAGTTCTCGCCGTCCCGTCGCTCCGTGCCGTTGGCCGGGCGCGAAGAGAACTCAGCCAGCCCGCGATATTTCTGATTCCCAGATTCCACACCTTGGCATCTTGAGCATTCTTCGCCAACACTTCGTAGCCTTCGACCATCGCGATCAGAAAGCTGGCAGTCTCATCTGGATCCAAATCGCAGCGGACCGTCCCTTCGAACTGTCCTCTCCGCAAAGTGGTCGCAATGCCTTCTTGCCAGGCATGGAAGATGCTCTCCAGTCGCTTGCGGAATCGTTCGTCCAGCGGAGACATCTCCTGCGCCAAATTGACAAGGGGGCAACCACCCTTTACGTCTCTTGGCCGAGCTGGTATCGCCTGTACAATACCGATCAAAGCATCGATGGGGTCCTTGTCCTTGCTCCGTTGCAAGGGAAGCAACCACCTTTCACGGGGGAGTTTTGCGACGACCTCTTCGATAATGGCATGCCCCAGTGCTTCCTTGCTGTCGAAGTGGTAGTAGAGCGCGCCCTTGGTGACCCCGGTGGCGGCCAGAATCGCATCGACAGAGGCGCTCTGGAAGCCCGATCTAGAGACCTCCCGAAAAGCCGACTGCAAAAGGCGCTCCCGCGTGCGCTTCGGATTGCGCAACCTCCCGGTTCGCCGCTTTGCTCGCTTCGCGCCCCCTAACATACCAACCAGTATGTATCTAAAAATTCCGATTGTCAAGACTCTGGGTGCTAGGTGAGCTAGGTGGGTGACGGGCAAACCGGGGACTTTGGCGGGGGCAGAGATACGGGGCTAAAGTACCCCACCCCGGGGGACGACCTGAGATTTTGGATAGGTCCGTTCGCGGAGAGGGACTGCCGGGCGCAGGAATTAGCCCGAAGCGGTGGCCACAGAAGATTAGCTAAATAACATCTAAGTTACCAGATTAGATAACAATCGACGAGAGGGGTCGGACCCGCACGAGTGCGAGTGCAAAAACCCAGGCGCTCCAGAACGGAAACAAAACATCGCGAGGACCAAAGCATTTCGGCCGCGCACTTTCTCTTCTATTGTGCGCCGGACCGATGACGTATATCATGCGCCCCATACGCCCGGCAGGTGCCGGTTTGGTGCGTCCTCTTCAAACATCCGAATTACCTTGAAGAAAGGAGTCTCAAGTCATGTCCCGCCATTTTCGTGCTCTCTTCGTGTTCCTGATTCTGGTTCCCGTGTGCGCAGCGCAGCAGGCGCCCAAAAAGCGGATCGCCGTTCTCAATTTCGATTACGGCACGGTACAAACGTCCGTCGCAGCGATCTTCGGCTCGGATCAAGATGTTGGCAAGGGAATCTCCGATCTGCTGATTCAAAGGCTGGTTCAAGACGGGACGTACTCGGTAATCGAACGGAACCAATTGGATAAGATCCTGAATGAGCAAGACTTCTCGAACAGCGATCGCGCGGATTCCTCGACGGCAGCCAAAATCGGTCGCGTGCTGGGGGTTGATGCGGTGATTATGGGATCGATCACTCAGTTCGGGCGGGACGACAAGAGTACCGACATCGGTGGCGGAGGATATGGGCTAGGGCGGTTCGGTTTAGGCGGCGTTCAAAGAAAAAAAGCCAAGGCTGTCGTGGGCGTGAGTGCGCGGCTCGTCGATACCTCGACCGGGGAAATCCTGGCTGCGGTGACCGGCACGGGTGAATCCACCCGTTCGGGGACCTCGCTTCTTGGCACAGGCGCAGGAGGTTCAGGAGGGGGCGGAGGCGCTGTGGACATGAGCAGCTCGAATTTTGGTGCGACCATTTTAGGCGAAGCGGTCAACAAAGCTGTTGATTCCATGGCGACCCAGCTCGAAACCGACGCAGCAAAACTTCCCACCGTAAAGATTCAGGTCTCCGGACTCGTTGCGGATGTCAGCGGGAACACGCTGATTCTGGATGTGGGCAGGAAGGCCGGCGTGCACGTCGGCGACAAACTGGAAATCAGCCGCAAGGTTCGCACGATCAATGACCCTGCCACTGGGAAGGTGCTCAAGGTGATCACCAACAAGCTCGGCGACGCGACTGTAACGCAAGCGGACGACAATTCCTCCACAGCCACCTTCACCGGTACGACACCACCGCAGGTGGGCGACACGGTCGAAAGCGGACCGAATAACTGAATCCGGCACCTCAGCCGCTACGCTTTCTAGCGGCAGGCCCCGGGCTCGCCGGCAGGGCGAAGGAGGTTCCGATGAACGATTTTGCGGTCGGTCAACGCCTCGGAGATTACGAAATTCTCGACGTGCTCGGCTCGGGCGGCATGGGAAAGGTTTATAAGGT
>Ga0335072_10017892_pt1 | contig 10017 bp, 6 predicted proteins | sample Lox_Sample_21_FD_206725 | JGI IMG/M metagenome (GOLD analysis project Ga0335072, IMG submission 206725) | Soil microbial communities from Loxahatchee National Wildlife Refuge, Florida, United States - Lox_Sample_2.1 | ecosystem: Environmental > Terrestrial > Soil > Wetlands | place: USA: Florida...
TGCTCAGGCTCCGACGCCCGACGCACAGCCCATAACTGCGCCGAAGGGCTACACCGTCCACGAGACCGTCGACCTTGGCGGCCGCATCACCAACGTCAACGGCAGCGGCGCGATGTACGACACCCTCGTGAACGAGGATTCGGGCCCGCGCGTGCTCGGCGAAACCTTCGAAATGCATGCGATTCCGGGTGCAAAGAACACGCTCCTTGATGCCCTCACGGCTACCGGCAGCGGCTTTGGCGGCGATCCTTATAACTTTGCCAAACTGGACTTCTACAAAGGCAAAACGTACGACTTCTCGGGTCTGTTCCGCCGTGATCGCCAATATTTCGATTACGATCTGCTGGGCAATCCGAATATTCCGTCGGGGCAGTCGATTCCCATCGGATCCACCACCGCGCCAACAGGCTCCTACCCCTGGTCGCAGGTCAATCAGTCCCCGTTCCTCTTCAATACGGTGCGCCGCATGACGGATGTGAACGCGACCTTCCTGCCTCTGGATAAGGTGACCTATCGCGTCGCCTATTCCCACAACACCTTCGAGGGGCCGAGCCTCACCCCCAGCGGTTATCAGTTCGCCAGCTCCTACGACGTCCTGGTTCAGGAGTACCAGCGCAACGGAACCGACGATTTCACAGCGGGCGTGGACTGGAAGCCGGTGCGGGATACACGGCTGACCCTGGAAGAACAGATCGACCACTACAAGAATGACTCGTACTTCACCATGGATCCTGCATACTTCAACGTGCAGGAACCGGACGGAACCAAAGTCGCGCTGCTCGCCAACTACGACGCGCTGACGCCTCCGACCAGCACCTCTCTTTGCAACGCGAACAGCATCGGCACCACGCCGCTCCTCTCTGCGCCGACAACCGCCGGTGGTCTGCCGGTTGTCAATCCGGCTTGCGCGGTGATCAGCAGCTACCTGCGTACCCAGCCGACGCGCTTTATCTATCCCACGGAAATCTTCCGGTTCCAGAGTTCGAGCATTAAGAACGTCGCGATGAACGGCGATTTTCGCTACACCTACGCGAAGATGAACATGCCGGATTATTACGAGAACTTCCAGGGACTGTCCAAGACAACCCGCTCGCTCACGTATACGGCTTCCGGCAGCGCAAAACGTGAAGTCACAGCGGCAGACTACGGTATCGTCTGGCAGGCAACCCGCAAGATCAGCGTCTCGGATCAGGCCAGTTACTCGAGTGTGCAGCAGCCCGGCTCGACGACGATGACAAGCCTGACTACGGTTGCCACACCCACGACCGCCAACAGCGAAACGATCAACCAGGGAACTCTGACGACGACGCCGGCAGCGGCTAACGCGGCAACGTTTGAAGGTAGCGGCAACGTAGGCGCGCCTTCGCCGGACTTCTTCGGCCAGCGATTCATCACCAACGATGTCACGGGCACCTGGGACGGCTGGTCGCGGGCCACGGTTTCGCTCACGTACCGCCATCGCAACCACCTCATCGGCGAGGGTATCCCGCACAACGCTACGCTGGCAGCCGGCGCCACCAATAATGGCACCGTCACCATTAACGAAAATGGCGGCATCCTGAACGTTGCCCTGCGGCCCACCAGCAAGTGGGATGTCAATGGCACCGCCGAGATGATTTACGCCGACAACGTGTTTACGCCGGTGGCTCCTCGCGAGTCGCAGCACTACAGGTTCCATACCCTGTATCGGGCAAAGTCCTGGGCGACGATCTCCGGCGCCTATAACGATCTGGAGCGGCACAACAATACCAACAACACCGGCACCGCACCCGTCGATGGGCCGCTCGATCATGTCGATCACAGCAGGATCGCCAGTGTCGGCACACAGATCAATCCGAACGAGCACTACGGGTTCGATCTCAACTACTCCTACAGCGATGTCTATGCGGCAACCAATATCTGCTACGACGGCGGCGCCAGTGCTGCACTTCCGCTGGCTGCGGCCAGCCCCAGCGGTAAGGGGTGCCCGGGGGCAACGGTTCGCGGAGCAACCTACCTCGAGTTCGGGCCGGTGAAAGACTTTGAAGACGCCCCAACACAGTATGGGTCCGCGGTTCTTCGCTTCGCACCGACGGAAGGTGTCAAGTGGGGCGTCGGCTACCACATCACCTCGGTGAACGGCAGCCGCTTCTACAACGATCCGCGCGACGTAGCCGGCTCGCTGAACTCCACCTGGCAGTCTCCCTTCGTGAATGTCGCATGGACGGTGCGCCCAGGATGGGTCTGGAAAGCGGAATACGACCACTACGGTTATGGCGAGGGTGGACCTTCCGGCGCTCCCTACTGCACCACCTCCACAACACTGCCAACTGCCACAACGGCGGCGCCGGTGGTCGCTTGTTCCGCAACCGGCCAGCAGGTCGGTATGACGCTCACCAATGCCGGAGAGACCGCGTCGCGGACTTTCCGTGCGAACAACATCCTGCTCGGATTCCACTACGAATTCTGAGCGGTTGCAGTGAACGACGGCTGGGGTTCGCCCCGGCCGTCACAGCAAGGAGTAGAACGTGAAACGGTATGGGACCCTTGCAGTTCTTAGCCTGCTGAGTGTTTCTCTGGCGATTCCGGCCATGGCGCAGCAGACAGGTGAGGCCACTTACAAAGCAAAATGTGCGATGTGTCACGGCCCCGATGGAACCGGCAACACCCCGGTCGGCAAAAGCATGAAGCTGAAGTCCCTGAAGTCTCCCGAGGACATAAAGGCGACCGACGCGGACCTGTTCAGGCAGACCAAAAATGGGGTGGGCAAAATGCAGGGCTACGCCAGCAAGCTCACTGACGCCCAGATCCAGGACGTCGTCACCTATATCCGCACGCTGCAGAAGTAGAGAACAGCGACGCCCGGAGTGAGGCAAACGGCCGCGTCAGCAGCCGGCAGAAAACCTGCGCCGCCACTCCGGACCGCGTCGCGCAGTGCCGAAATTCCGGCGCGAACTGCGCGGGGTTCCGGAGATTCCGATCGGGAGATCCCAGCCACTCTCAGCCGGAATCGGGGGCATAGCAGTGATCGGGACCAGCACGGAAGATTTGCCTGCGCAATGTTGCCGCGCCGTCGGCCGCATCGTTACAAACCGGATGGCTGTCCTCGTTCCTTCTGTCGTCCTGATCCTTTTCCTTCTCACCGGATTCCTTGTTCCCACGGCGCGGGCCCAGAAGGCAGCTGACTGCCTGCTCTGTCACGGCCCCTCAACAGGGTTGAAGAATTCGCAGGGCAAAAGCATCACCGTTAATGCTTCGACACACATGAAGGGCGTGCACGGCGATCTGGGCTGCATCGATTGCCATGCCGGCGCCGCCGCCCAGTCCCACAATGCCAAGTCCGCTGCTGCCTCCTGCATCACCTGTCATGCCGATTCGGCCAAAGTGATGGCAGGCGGAGCCCATGCGGCCCTCGGCGATCCCAACGATACGCAGACCTGTATCACCTGTCACGGAACAGGAAACGTCGTGAAGGCGGTAACAGGTGCGCAGTTCTGCGCAACCTGTCACGCCGCCGAAGTCCAGCAGTACAGCGCCAGCGTCCATGGCCGAGCGCGGTCGCACGGCAACGCCGACGTGCCTACCTGCCAGAGCTGCCACGGCTCCGCGCACGCTGCTCTGCCCGCCACCGATCCCAACTCGCCGGTCAGCAAGAAGAAGCTGCCGGATACCTGCGGCTCATGCCATTCCAATCCGCAGCTGGCGAAGAAATATATGTTCACCGAGGTCCGCCCGGTCGAGGCGTACCGGCAAAGCGTCCACGGACGCGCAATCCTCGCGGGCAATAACAGTGCCGCGTCCTGCAGCGACTGCCACGGCACCCACGACATCCTGCCGGTCTCCGATCCGCACTCGAAAATCTGGAAGCAGAATGTTGCCGGCACCTGCGGCAAATGCCATACCGGCGTCTACAACACCTACGCCCAAAGCATTCACGGTCAGGCTGTCGCGCGCGGCGTCCTACAGGCGGCCACCTGCACCGACTGTCACAGCGAGCATCGCATCCTTGCGCCCGGCGACCCCGGCTCATCGGTCTATATGGCCAATGTTTCTCAGGAGGCCTGCTCGCGCTGCCACGCCGACACGCAGCTCATGGCTGGCTTCGCCATGCCGCAGGACCGCGTCCCCACGTACGAAGACAGTTACCACGGACTCGCGGCCCGCGAAGGCCGCCAGACCGTCGCCAATTGCGCCAGCTGTCATGGCGTCCACAATATTTATCCCTCCAGCGACCCGCGCTCCACGGTGAATCGTGCCAACCTGAGCAAAACCTGCGGACAGTGTCATAGCGACGCGGGCAGCCGCTTCGCTATTGGCCCGGTGCACGTGCTCTCGAAGGCTACCCCGGGCGGTAAACTGCTCGGCCTGATCAAAATCTTTTACCTCATCGTGATTCCACTCACGCTGGGCGCCATGTTCCTGCACAACCTGCTCGACTGGCGGCGCAAGGCGAAGGCCACGCTCGCGGTCTACCGCAAACACCCGGGTCAGCTCCGCCTCACGCTCGATGAGCGCTGGCAGCATCTCGCGCTCATGGTCAGCTTTGTGGTGCTCGTCGTCACCGGATTCGCACTCAAATATCCGCAGTCGTTCTGGGCGGCCCCCATGGTCCGCTGGGAGCACGGGATTCCCGTTCGCGGATGGCTCCACCGCATCGCCGGCGTCGCGCTCATCGGCACCTGCATGTACCACGCCGTCTACGTCATCGTGAAACATCGCGGGCGTGTCTGGCTCCGCTCCATGATCCCTGGCCTGCGCGATGTAAAGGACGCGGTGCAGACCGTCGAGTACAACCTCGGCTGCGACGTTCAAGCGCCGCGCTACCAGCGTTTCAACTACGCCGAGAAGGCTGAATACTGGGCGATGGTCTGGGGCACGATCGTCATGGCCATCACCGGCATCGCGCTCTGGCTCAATAACTGGATCCTTGCCCACGTGCCCCACCCTGCGTCGATCCTCGCCATCAGCACAGCGATCCATTTCTACGAAGCGATCCTTGCTACCTTCGCGATCCTCATCTGGCATTTCTACGCCGTGGTTTTCGATCCCGACATTTATCCCGTGAAATGGACAGCCGTTACAGGCTATGCTCCGGAACACGAAGTTCGCGACGTCCCGGAAGAAGACAAGCCGGCGGACGAGGGCACGAAGTCCGCGTCAGCCCGTGCTTCGTCCAGCACGAATTCAACGCCGGAGGCGGAGCGAACAGAGTAAACAAGCCGTCCAGGGAGCCGGCGGCCAGGCCCGAAGTACCGTGCGGTCTGTAGCAACCGTCACAGACCGGCGTTTTCGAAACGAGGTATCAACGGGAAGGACTTGGGACCGAACAAACCATCAACGACCCCATAAAGGAGCTTCACCCATGAAATACAGCATCAGAACCGCGGCAATGATTCTGCTGGCCGCGTCCATTGCGGCGCCTGCTTTCGCTCAGAGCGCCGGAGCCGACACGTATAAAGCCAAGTGCGCCATGTGTCATGGTCCCGACGGAACCGCCGCTACGCCGATGGGCAAGATGATGAAGATCCCCTCCTTCAAGGATCCAGCCGTCGCGAAGTCCTCGGAAGCCGACCTCATCGCTATTACGAAGAACGGCAAAGGCAAGATGCCGGCTTACACCGGCAAACTGACCGATGCCCAGATTAAGGAAGTTGTCTCCTACATCCGCACGCTGCAGAAATAGCGGAACCGAGACAGAAGCCGTCGCGATGCGGGTGGGAAAGACAGGCCAAGCCTGCTCTTTTCCTCCGCAGCGAGCGGCATGCAGTTCCGGAGTTCGTATGAAAAAGTTTTCTTCTTTTGCCTTGATGATTTTTACGTCAGCGTTTCTGCTGGCGATCCTGGCCCGGCCCCTTCACGCAGACGTGGATTGCCTCTCCTGCCATGGTGATCCCACTTTGCAGGATTCCAACGGCAAAAAGATCGGTGTCAGCGCGGACAAATTCCACGCGAGCATCCACGGCAGCCTCAAATGCACCGACTGCCATACCTCAATTCACGATTACCCCCATCCTGCGCAGCAGGCGCCCGTCCAGTGCGTAACCTGCCACGCAGAGGAGACCTCGGGCCTCGCCGGCAGCGTGCACGCAAAAGCCAGTGAGCATCCCTGCCTCGGCTGTCACGGCGATCCGCACCAGATCGTTCCCAAAACCGATCCGTCTTCCAGCGTCTATCCGCTGAATATCCCAAAAACCTGCGGATCGTGCCACGGCAACGAAGCGATGGCGAAGAAGTACCACCTGCCGAACGTCTATTCGATGTATCTGGACTCGATTCATGGCTTCGCGCTCGGCAAAGAAGGTCTGTTGGTCGCCGCCAACTGCACCAGTTGCCATGGATCCCATAAGATTCTGCGGCACACCGATCCCCAGAGCTCGACCTATCGGACAAATATTCCGGCCACCTGCGGAAGCTGCCACGTGGGCATCAACGAGCAGTATCAGCGCGGGATCCACGGTAAGGCGGTCGCTGCCGGGAATACCAGTGCTCCGGTCTGCACCGACTGTCACACGGCGCACGGCATCGTCGAGCCTACCTCGGCCGATTTCCGTATGCAGTCGACGCCCGTCTGCGGCTCCTGCCATCGCGATAAGTTCTCGACCTATCGCGATACGTTCCACTCGCAACTCGGCCTTTTAGGAGGCTACGTCGAAACGGCCCGATGCTGGGACTGCCACCAGGCCCATGAAGTCCTGCCCACCAGCGATCCCCGCTCACCTGTGGCTCCCGCGAACCTCGTCACCACATGCGGACGCTGTCACGCCGGGGCGAACGCCAGCTTCGTGCAATATCAGCCCCACGCCAATGCACGGAACCGCAGGCTCAACCCGGCGCTCTACTACATCCGCCTCTTCATGAACCTGCTGCTGGCGAGCGTGCTCACGTTCTTCATGATCCATACCGTGCTGTGGCTCGTCCGCTCGCGGTTCCAGCAGGTGAAAAGCAAATCGTCGGGAGGAGACCATGACTGAGCCCACTGCAACCACCGCTGCTCCCACCCCGGCTGTTCTGCCTGCGGAGGACGCTGTCGCGGCCGTTCCCACGCAGAAGCACCAAGAGCGCTGGTTCCTGCGCTTCACGCTCGCGCAGCGCTACCTGCATGCGGTGCTGTTCACCTCGTTCCTCGTCCTCGCCGCAACCGGCCTCATCATGCGCTTCAGCGGATCGGTGTGGGCCATCCGCTTTGCCAAAGCCGTCGACGGCTTCGGAACCGTACTCTTCTTCCACAAATTCTGCGCGCTCGTCCTCACCCTGGCATTCCTGATTCACGTTCGCGAGATATTCGCTCGCGGCCTCTTCCGACATGAGAAGGGCATCTTCTGGGGACCGACGTCCATGGTTGCCAACTGGAAGGACGTGAAGGACCTGTTTGGCCACATGCGCTGGTTTCTCGGACTCGGTCCGAAGCCGAAATTCGAACGCTACGCCTATTGGGAAAAGTTCGACTACTGGGCGGTATTCTGGGGCATGGTCGTCATCGGCTTCTCCGGATACGCCATGTGGTTCGCGCCCTTTTTCGCCCGCTTCCTGCCAGGATGGGCGCTGAATGCCGCCCTGGTCATTCACAGCGAAGAAGGCCTGCTCGCCATCCTCTTCATCTTCTCGATCCACTTCGTCAACACCCACCTGCGCCCGGACAGCTTCCCCATGGACATGGTGATCTTCACCGGACGGGAAAGCGAAGAGGAGTTCAAAAAGCGGAGGCCCGACGAATACAAGCGCATGATGGCGGAAGGAAGAGGTGCGATAAGGATCACAGACGCCCCACCTAAGTGGCTGATAAATTTCAGTCGAGTCGTGGGGTTCACGGCACTTGCAATCGGCGTGATACTCCTCGTACTGACTTTGAGCGCGTACTTCGAGTAACCAATAATTGCCATGTCCTCATTTCGCAGACTGAAGGAAAACTGGCTCCAGCCCTTCTTCTTCTTTGGTAATAACCCCATCAGCCTCATCGGCGGGGCACTTACCACCGCATCGGCCGCCGTTCTCGTCGGTTTCTGGATCGTCTCGAGCCTCGGCCATGGCGGTCCTACCAATCCGTACGTCGGCATCGTCCTCGATCTGTTTCTGCCGGGATTGTTCATCCTCGGGCTTGCAATCATTCCCGTCGGTATCTGGCTGCGCCGCAGAAGCCTGATTGCAGCCGGTCAGGTTCCCGCAACCTACCCGAAAATCGACCTGCAGAACCCGGCCTTCCGGCATGGGATTGAGGTCGTTCTGCTCGCCACCTTCGCTAACTTCATCATTGTCGGCACCGCTTCTTACCGCGGCGTCGCCTATATGGATTCGCCCCATTTCTGCGGCCAGTCCTGCCACGTGATGGCTCCGCAGTGGTCCGCTTACCAGGAGTCGCCCCATTCCCATGTCGACTGCGTCCAGTGCCACGTCGGCTCCGGCATGAAGTCCTATATCCACGCAAAGGTGAATGGGACCAAACAGCTGGTCGAGGTCACCTTTCACACCTGGCCCACGCCCATCCGCGCCTCGCTCAACGCGCTGCGCCCCGCGCGCGAGACCTGCGAGCAATGCCACACGCCCGCGAAGTTCATTGGAGAAAAGCTGCTGGTCAAAACCACCTTCGGCGACGATGAGAAGAACTCAATGACCCGCACCGTGCTCGTACTCCACCTCGGTGGAATCGATTCGGTCTCCCACCGCACCGGCATCCACGGCCACCATCTCAATAACTTCGAATACGTCGCCACCGACAACGAGGCGCAAACCATTCTCGCCGTAACCGCCACTAATCCCGACGGCTCGAAATCCGAATACATCAGCAGCGACGTAAAAGGCCCCATCAAAGGCATCACGCGCACTATGGACTGCATGGATTGCCACAACCAGGCCACCCACGTCTTCCAGACCCCCCAGGAGGCTATCGATGAGGCGATGCTCGATGGCACGCCCAGCCCCGACCTGCCATTCGTGCACAAAGAAGGCCTGCAGTTGATTCAGGCGACATATGCTTCTCAGGCCGAAGCAGGTCAGAAGATCACGGCCGGTTTCGACCAGTTCTACCAGAAGCAGTATCCCGACATTTGGAACGCCCAGCGCTCCAAAGTGGACGCAGCGGCCAAACGGCTGGTAGCCATCTACGATCGCAACGTCTTTCCTGATATGAAGGTCACCTGGGGCACCTACCCGAACAACATCGGCCACATGGCGTACCCGGGCTGCTTCCGTTGCCACGACGGCAGCCACACCACAAAAGACGGCAAGACGCTCTCCAACGACTGCAGCCTTTGCCACAACATTCTGGCAACCGACGAGACCCATCCGGCGGTGCTGAACGACCTGCAGCTGCAGAACGAGCTGCACCTGCAGTAGCCTGGCAAGCAGCTTCAAAGGCGGCCGCGATCTGCGGCCGCCTTTTCTTTTGGTACGCCGCGCATGATTGACAGCTTGGAGGTGCAAGTCCTCTTCACATCCTGATGGAGGAGAAGTGATAGCGAAGCGCAAGGGCGTCGTCGCGAGGCGGGGTCTGAAGGAAGCGTGGAGCAAAGACGCGAGCCGATGGACAAGAACCGGATATAAGGCATACGGGGCCGGACGAGCTGGCCAATGACAGCGAAGTCCATATCCATCAAGGGCGCTGGTTGTAGATCCGGCGGTTGCGCGTCGAAGGCGGTCAATCTTATCGCGGGAGGTCTGCCGCATGTCCCGGAATCGGGACTGAGGGTGGAGCGATTGACTCTGACCGTGCGGCAGAAGTCAGCAGCAGGCATAGTAGCCGCGCAAGTGGCGAAGGCCCAAACGGAAGAAAGCGGCAAGTAGGCGGCGCGACTCGATGAGCGGCAAGCGGCAGAATAACCAGCTTCGGCTGGCCTTCAGTGAGGAGGGGCGGAGTGAAGCTCCAATGACTCCTGACGGAGGGTCGGAAACGCTCACGGCGAAGCGCATGAACGAAAGCCCGGCTAACCATGAACAACTGATGGAAGAGGTCTGTGAGCGGGAGAACTGCTTGCAGGCTTTCAAGCGAGTGAAGTCCAACAAGGGCAGTCCGGGCATCGACGGGATGACGGTCGATGAGTTGTC
>Ga0335072_10017893_pt1 | contig 10016 bp, 9 predicted proteins | sample Lox_Sample_21_FD_206725 | JGI IMG/M metagenome (GOLD analysis project Ga0335072, IMG submission 206725) | Soil microbial communities from Loxahatchee National Wildlife Refuge, Florida, United States - Lox_Sample_2.1 | ecosystem: Environmental > Terrestrial > Soil > Wetlands | place: USA: Florida...
AGGACATCAGTAAAACCTTCCGGCTTTCCTACCGGCACACGACGCGGCCGCAAGCAGCTTGTCCGCTCCCCACCCAAAGCCAAAGTTCTAACCCCTCGCTATCGCGGCAGCACCGCCGCCGGCAGCGACGGCAACGCCCCGGCCACCCGCCACACCGAGAATTGCTGCAGCGTGCCGTCCCGGCCCGCGCGCGCCACCTCTCCCACCGGCCGGACCTCGCGCCATCCCGCCGGGGGGTCATCGCCCGGGCGGCGCAGCAGGACACAGGCGGTATCGTCCAGTGCCGGCGCCGGCAGCGAGAACGGGCGCCAGCGCAGCCCGACGCCCAGGGTGATGACGCCGGGCGGCACGGCGCGCGCCAGCTCCGCCGCGACGCCATACTCGTCCGCGGCGACGCACCCGGCCCGCTGTTCCCGCCGGACCGTGTCGACCGAGCGCGCCAGTGCGTCCCAGCCGGCAAGCTGCCGCGTGATCACGTCGGCCCGCGCCGGCAGCGGCAGCGCGAACCAGACCGCCTGGACGTACACCGCCAGCGTGATTGCAAGCCCCAGTGCCACGGCCGCTCCCCGCCACCGCGGCCCGAGCGGCTGGTCCGGGCCGGCGGCGGCGAGCGCGGCGGCAGGATACAGGATGGCCGGCCAGTTGCCCTGCACCCGGTCGCCCAGCGCATGCTGCAGGAACACCAGGGCACCGGGCAGGGTCAGAGCGCACAGCAGCGCGGCAGCGGGGTCACCGCCGCGCCAGGCACGCCGCACCGCACGGGCCATGCCTGCGGCAAGCAGCACGAACACCAGCGGCGTCGCCAGGCCGATCTGCCCGCCGATCAGCTCGCCCAGGAACTGGGCGGTGCGCGCCGGCTGCCAGTCCTCCACCCGGCCGCCCTGGCGCAGGAAGCTCACCCAGCCGTGCTGCGCGTTCCACAGCAGCACCGGCATGAACGCCAGGACGCCCAGCGCGGCGCCGGCCCACAGCGCGGGCGACCGCCACCAGCGGCGCAGCCGCGGCACCGCCAGCAGCCACAGGCCGATGCCCACCCACAGCAGCGCCGCGGTGTATTTGCTCGCCAGCGCCAGGCCCGCGAACAGACCGATCGCCAGCCACCAGCCGGGCCGGCCATCGCTCACCAGCCGCGCCAGCGCCCACAGGCATGCGGCCCAGAAGAACAGCAGCGGGGTATCCGGCGTCATGACCACGGCGCCGACGCCGAAAAGCAGCGTGGCGTTCAGCAGCAGGGCCGCCGTGGCGCCGGCGCCGCGTCCGGGCCACAGGCGCTCGGCGGCGTCGAACAGCAGGACCGTGCCGAGCGCGCCGGCGAATGGCCCAAGCAATCGCACCCCCAGCGCGCCCTGCCCCGCGATGGCGGTGCCGGCGCGGATCCACAGCGCAACCATGGGCGGATGGTCCAGGTACCCGGGCGCCAATGCCCGGGAGAACACCCAGTAATAGGCCTCGTCCGGCGACAGCGGCGCCGCGGCGGCCACGGCCAGGCGGATCGCGGTCAGCGCCGCCAGGGCCACCCACAGGATGGCGACGCGGCGGCCCGGACTCAGCCGAATGCGGGCTGGCTCCGCCATGCCTCCAGCCAGATCGGCACGGCCGCGGCGGGCAGCGGGCGCGCCACCAGGAAGCCCTGCGCCAGATCGACGCCCAGCGCCTGCATGCGCCGCCAGGTGGCGATGTCCTCCACCCCCTCGGCAACGACGCACAGGTTGCGCGCCTTCGCCGTCTCGACCAGGCGTTGGGCGTAGTCATGCAGGGCGGGCACGGTGCCGGCCTTCTGCACCACGTCCTTGTCCAGCTTCAGCCCCGAGAACGGCAGTTCCAGCAATTCCGAAACCCGGTTCATGGTCGGCCCGACATCGTCGATCGACACCCGGTAGCCGTCCGTGCGCAGCCGTTCCAGCGCGCTGCGCAGCCGCGCCAGATCCTCCACCACCCTGCTCTCGGTGAGTTCGATCTGCACGCGTCCCGGCGCCAGGCCGGCCATCTGCCGCTGGCCGTCCAGCCGCAGCAGCGCCTCCGGCATCAGCAGCACGTCGAGCGGGAAGTTCAGCGAGATGTCGAAGGCGTGGGTGCCAAGCATGGGACCCGCGGCGTCGGCCAGGGCACGGCCGGCGACCAGGTCGGTCAGCGGCGCGGCGAGACCCGCGTCCTCCATCGCCGCCACGAAGGTATCCGGCGGCAGCGTGCCCCGGGTCGGATGGTTCAGCCGTGCCAGCGCTTCCAGCCCGGCGGGCTCGCGATCGGCCAGGCGCACGATCGGCTGGTACCGCGTCTCGATCATCGCGCCCGCCAGGGCTTCACGCAGTTCTGCCAGATGCATGGGGTTTTCGTCCTGCCCGCGCTTCGACGCGGGCGGCAGCAGTGCCTGCCGCACCGTCTGGCCGCTGGCCGAGGCAATCATGCCGGTACGCGGCGGGCGCTGCCGGGTGCGCCCGAGCAACAGCATGCGGGTGCCGGATTCGCGCGCCCCGGCGGTGAGTTGCACCAGCTCGTCCAGCAGCCCGCCGGCGCTGGTGGGCTGCAGCAGCAGGTGGGAGAAGCGCAGGCTGCTGTCGGAAAGGCGGATCACGGCGTCCCGGGCGCCGCAATGGTACACGCCGCAGCCGAGTGCCGCCGCCGCGACCTGGACGGCTTCGGCCCAGCGCGGGCTGTCGCTGACCAGCAGCAGGTTGCAGCCGTGCGGCGTCCGCGGAAGCGGGGGACCGGGTTCGGACATGTCGGCGTCTTCGGTCATGGCGTCCGACCTACTCCATCCTTTCACAAGCCGCGAGGGGACCGGGGCGCGTTTCCCGACACAGATGCTGGCACCGGTGGATTATCGTTGCGGACGCCGCACCAACTGTGGCGGCCGGACACCGACAACCGCCCGGGTTGTCGCCGCGGCCGCCTATCCCAGGCGGAACGACGGCTTCCGTTTCTCGACGAAGGCAGCCATGCCCTCCTGCTGATCCGGCGTGCCGAACAACGGCATGAACAGGGCACGCTCGTGACGGACGCCCTCGGCGAGGGTGGTCTCGAAGGCGCGGTTCACCGCCTGCTTGGCGAGCGCCAGCGCGACCGGCGACATCTGGGCGATGCGCTCGGCGATCTTCAGCGCTTCCGGCAGCAGCTGGTCGGCGGGGAACACGCGGGACACCAGGTTGCTGCGCTCGGCTTCCGCCGCATCCATCATCCGCGCGGTCAGGATCATGTCCATCGCCTTGGACTTTCCCACCGCACGGGTCAGTCGCTGGGTGCCGCCGGCGCCGGGGAAGATGCCCAGGTTGATCTCCGGCTGGCCGAACTTCGCGGTATCGGCGGCGAGGATGACATCGCACATCATCGCGAGTTCGCAGCCGCCGCCCAGCGCGAAGCCGGCCACCGCGGCGATCACCGGCTTCTTCACCCGCAGCACCGTTTCCCACCCGCTGCCGATGAAGTCCTGCATGATGGCCTCGGGATGGGTGCGGCCCCGCATCTCCTTGATGTCGGCGCCGGCGGCGAACGCCTTCTCGCTGCCGGTGAGCACGATGGCGCCGATGCCCGGATCGGCGTCCCAGGCCAGCAATTGCTCGCCGAGCTCGGCCATCAGCGCGTCGCACAGGGCGTTCAGCGCCTGCGGGCGATTGAGGCGGATCAGCCCGACGCGGCCATGGGTTTCAACGAGAATGTTCTGGTAGTCGGCCATGCGGTGTTCCTCCGGTTGGGCGGACCTGCGGTGGCGGCATTATGGGGCAGCGGCCGGTGCGGAGCCATGGCACGGCCTGCATGGCTGTCCGCCTCTGGTCCCTCGCCTCTGGCCCCTCGCCTCTGGCCCCTGCCCCCGACATCTGCTTGAACCGGTCGCCATGCTTCGCTCGATTCTTCTGTTGCTGCCGTTGCTTGCGTTGGTTGGCTGCGGCGACCTGCCGGAACCGTTCCTGGGCAATCCCGGCCCGGTGGGCCGCATCCTGGCGCAGCCGCCGGCACCGCGGCTTGCCGTCGCGCCGCCCGGCAATGCGCTGCTGCCCGATGCGGGCAGCAAGGCGCTGGCGGGCGATCTTGCCCGGGCGTTGCAGGCGCAGGCGGTTCCCGCGGTTGCCGGCGAGCCGGGGCGCACGGACTGGCGGCTGGTCGCCACCGCGGCGATGCAGGGCACGGCGGTGGTGCCGACCTTCACGGTGGTGGACCCGCAGGGCAAGGACCGCGGCCACACCGACGGCGCCCCGGTGCCGGCCGCTGCCTGGGCCGGTGCCAGCCCGGCCATGTTGCAGCAGTCGGCCACCGCCGCCGCCCCGAAGATCGCCAGCCTGCTCACCGACATCCAGACGATGCAGGAGATGGCCGACCCGAACAGCCTGTACAACCGGCGCGCCAAGGTGGATGTGGCGCAGGTGACCGGCGCGCCGGGCGACGGCGATGTGTCGCTGACCCGGCAGATGCGCACGCGCCTGGCGCTGCTGGGTCCCGCGGTGCAGACCACGTCGGGCGGCGCCGACTTCACGGTGCAAGGCCAGGTGCACGCGGTGCCCATCGCCGGGCACAAGCAACGCATCGAGATCCAGTGGATCGTGAAGAATGCCAAGGGACAGGAACTCGGCCGGGTGATCCAGCTCAACGAGATTCCGGCGGGCACGCTGGACCACTACTGGGGCGACGTCGCCGTGGTGGTGGCGACCGAGGCATCCGGCGGCGTCAACGACGTGATCAGGAAGCAGACCCCGCCCCTGCCGGACCAGAAGCCGGCGGCGCGGGCGCCGCAGCCTGCGTCCGCACAAAAGGCGGCGGTTCGTGGACAGGGCGGGACGCCATTGGTAGAAGGCGCCCGCTACGGCGTCGAACGCCCCGTGCAATGAACAGCAGCATCGGCCGCTCCGCATGAAGATTGTCGCCTGCAATGCCAACCGCCCCCTCGCCGAGGCCGTTGCGGCCCAGTTGAAGCTGCCGTTGACCAAGGCCTCGATCCGCCGCTTCGCCGACATGGAGGTGTTCGTCGAGATCCTGGAGAACGTCCGCGGCGAGGACGTGTTCGTGGTGCAGCCCACGTCGTTTCCCGCCAACGACAACCTGATGGAGCTGCTGATCACGCTGGATGCGCTGCGGCGGTCCTCGGCGCGGCGGGTGACGGCGGTGGTGCCGTATTTCGGCTATGCGCGGCAGGACCGGAAGACGGCGTCGCGGTCGCCGATCAGCGCCAAGCTGGTGGCGAACCTGATCACCGAGGCGGGCGCCAACCGGGTGCTGACGATGGACCTGCATGCGGGGCAGATCCAGGGGTTCTTCGATATTCCGGTGGACAACCTGTCCGCCGCGCCGCTGTACAGCCGCGACATCCAGGAGCAATACAACGGGCGCGACATCATGATCGTGTCGCCGGATGTGGGCGGCGTGGTGCGGGCGCGGATGATCGCGACGCGGTTGAACTGCGACCTGGCGATCATCGACAAGCGGCGGGAGCGTGCCGGCGTTTCCGAGGTGATGAATGTTATCGGTGATGTCGAAGGACGCGATTGCATTCTGGTCGATGATATGGTAGATTCGGGTGGTACCCATTGTAACGCGGCGGATGCGTTGATGCGGCACGGGGCGCGATCGGTTGGCGCCTATGTGACGCACGGGGTGCTGTCGGGCGGCGCGGTGGCGCGGATCACCAGCTCGCCGATCGAGATGATGACCATTACCGATTCGATTCTCGCGACCGACGCGGTGAAGAAGGCGCACAATATCCGGGAACTGACGATTGCGCCGCTGCTGGCGGAGGCGATGCGGCGGATCAGCGAGGAGAGTTCCGTTAGTTCGCTGTTTGATTGAGGGAGCGGGCGGCCCGGCATCGGCAGTACCGGACGCCGGGCCGGGGCGAGTGGCAGCCTGGGAATCTCGCCCAGGGAATCGCGTTTGAGGAATCCCGCCCGGGGAATCTCGCCCAGAGAATCTAGCCCAGAAAATCTAGCCCAGAAAATCTAACCATGTGTGAAAATCCGCCCTAGACTCGACAGCGCCATGAACGCTCCCGCCCATCTGCTCGGCCTGGGTCTTTTCCCGTTTCCCGAGGCGGCTCGGCTGGCGCAACTCGACGTGCGGACGGCTCGGCGCTGGGCGGAAGGCTATTCGATCGGCCGCAACGGACAGAAGCACTTCAGCCGTGGCGTTGCGCCGCCCGGGCTTGAGCCGGCCAGAGATCACCGCGACCTGACCTTCGCGGAAATGCTGACACTTCGGCTGGTGAAGGCTTTCAAGGGCGCGGGGCTGGGCCTGCCGACCATCAGGCGGGTCGCAGAGCACGCGGCGGCCGATTTCGGCGTCGACACGCCGTTCGTGTCCAGGCGGTTTCGGACCGATGGCCGCAAGGTGTTAATCGAAATCCGAAACGAGCCCATTTGCGGCGGCGAACCGGAAATCGCGTCGCGCGAGCGCAGGCTGATCGACGCGCTCAGCGGGCAACACCAATTTGCCGAGTTCGTCGAGCAATCGCTGTTTTCGAATGTCGAGTGGCAGGACGACCTGGTGTCCCGATGGTGGCCATTGGGCAAATCCTGTGCGGTCAACCTCGATCCGCAGGTCGTATTTGGGGCGCCGCACGTCACGGGCACTCGTGTTCCAACGCGGGTGATTGCCGAGGCGGTCAAAGCGGAAGGCGGCGGTGACGCCGCCGCCGACGCCGTGGCGGAATGGTATGGGCTGAGCCCCCAGCACGTGCGCGATGCGTTGCGATTTGAAACCGAATGGTTCAGGCCGGCCGCTTAGGGCCCGAAGCGAAATAAACGAATTAGTCAGGCGGCGCACGGGCCCTACCGCGTCATGGTGCGCGAAGGCGCACAATCCACGACTTTGCAGCGTACAGCATGGAAATCGTGGATGGCGGGCCTTCGCCGGCCTTCGCCCGCCATGACGTGGTACGCACGGCCGTCGCTGCGGATGACGCGCTTATTTCCCCTCGGGCGCTTAGGAGTCTGCATCGATGAAGCGGCCGGGCGTGGGTTTGCACGAATCCTCCGGCAATTGCGCGCACGCGGACAGCCCGACATTCACGACGTGTGGGAACTGCCCTGAACGGAACCAGTGACGAGGTTTTGCTGAGCGATCTGGCAAAGCGGAATTTCGCCGCGCTGGTCACTCGAGACCAGCTCCATGCTGTCGGCAAGCATACGGCGAAACGTCTGGCGAGCATCGCTGATTTCGATATTCATGTGTGATGGCAAGTGGGGCAACCTGCCCCTGTTTGAGATTGCCCGCGGACTGCTTTGGTACTGGCCGCTGATCGTGCGGCAGATCAATGCGGGACCGCAGGGTGGCGTCGTGCGGCTGCGGGCGGAACCGGGAACCAGCGGCATGCAGCAGGTGCTGACAGACCCGGAATAGGCGCGTCCCGCCGCCGGGCGAACATCGCCGTCGCGACGATCGGGCATGGGCCGCGGTATTGTCCGGCGCACCCGTCCAACGTAGCCTGAGGGCGAACATCTCGTCAGCGGAGCGGCGTCGGTCTGCTCTTTCTTGGAGACGTGGCGATGCGCCAGATGACCCTTGTCGGCTTCCTCCAGGCCCAGAACTGCACCAACTTCGTGGGCTCCTGGCGCCATCCCGACGCCGCGCCCGATTTCATGTCCGCCGACTATTATCGCCGCGTCGGCCGCGCGCTGGAGGCGGGCAAGTTTCACCTCGGCTTCTTCGACGACCGCCTGGCGATGCCCGATCGTTACGGCGGCGACCACGCCCACACCGTCGCCAACGGCATCCGCTGCGTGAAGATGGACCCGGTCACCATCCTCACCGTCATGGGCATGGCAACCGAACGGCTCGGCCTGGGGTCTACCTACACCACCAGCTATTACGAACCCTTCCACGTCGCGCGCGTGTTCCAGACGCTGGACCTGATGACCAACGGCCGTGCCGCCTGGAACGTCGTCACCTCGATGAACGACGGCGAGGCGCTGAACATGGGCCACGCCTCGCACGATGACCACGACCGCCGCTACGACCGCGCCGACGAATTCATGGAAGTCGTGCTCGGACACTGGGATTCGTGGGACGACGACGCCATCGTCTGCGACAAGCAGAGCGGCCTGTTCGCGCATCCCGACAAGGTGCGGCGGCTGGACTACGCCGGCGATTTCTTCCGCTCGCGCGGGCCGTTCACCGTGCCGCGCTCGCCGCAGGGCCACCCGGTCATCATCCAGGCCGGCCAGAGCGGCCGCGGCCGCCGCTTCGCCGCGCGCTGGGCGGAGTTGGTGTTCGTGAACTATCATAATCTCGCGTCCGCAAAGGAAGACTACGCCACGTTCAAGACGCAGATCGCCGAGGCCGGCCGCGATCCGGACAAGGTGAACGTCGCCGCCGGCACCTATTACGTCGTTGCCGAAACCCGCGCCGAGGCCGAAGACAAGGTCGCACTGATCGACAAGCTGCCGAAAGAGATCGACCAGCTTTCCCTGCTCTGCGAAGTCCTCAACGTCGACCTGGCACAAAAGCCGATCGACGAACCGTGGACCGAGGAAGAGATTCAAACCTGGACCGGCGCGCAGGGCCTGCGCGACCGCGTCTATCGCGTGCTGGGCAAGCGCAACCCGACCACGCGCGACTTCATGGAGGTGTCGCATCGCGGCACGTTCCGCGATCATCCGCGCTTCGTCGGCAGCCCGAAGGACGTGGTGGACGGCATGGAGGAATGGTTCGCCGGCCGCGCCTGCGACGGCTTCGTGGTCGCCGCCTCGCACGTGCCCGGCGCCTACGAGGATTTCGCCCGCCTGATCACGCCGGAGCTGCAGCGCCGCGGCCTGCTGCACCAGGACTACGCCGGCACGACCTTGCGCGAGAATCTCGGCCTGGGACGGCCCGCGATCGGCGATTGGCGGCGGGCACGCTGACGCCGCAAGCTGCCGCTCGCGCATGCCCGGATCGATGCGCCGCTCGCGCATGCCCGGAGCGATGAGCCGCTCGCGTACGCCCGGAGCGATGAGCCGCTCGCGTACGCCCGGAGCGATGCGCCGCTTGCGCGCGCCCGGAGCGATGAGCCGCTCACGCATGCCTGGAGCGATGTGCCGCTCGCGTACGCCCGGAGCGATGCGCCGGTCACGCATGCCTGGGGCAATGTGCCGCTCGCGCACGCCCGGATTGATGTGCCGGATTCTCACGGCCGCGCTTCTGTCAGCGCTGCTGCTCGCGGTGCCAGGATACCGGCACGCTGCGGCAGCCGCGGCGCCGATGATCCGTCTTTCGTGCAAGGGTGCCATACTGGGATTGCAAAAGCTCGGCGACCAGCGATTGGCATCGTATCGCGACGGGCACGGACACGACATCGAACTGTGGTGCACCAGGCGCGTCTTCGATTCTCAATTCGATCTGCGCGTCGCGATGGTCGCGTCCGCCGGCAGCGCGCAGGGCCGGCAGGATCCCGCCGCGCCGACCCCGATGCGGACCGTGGGAGGCTGCTTCTTCGACAACGGCGACAATCAGGGCCCCATCATCGCCGGCAATCCCGACGGCAGCTACGCCAGGGTGGCATGGATCACCCAAGACCCGACGCACCGCAGGACATATCGTTTCAACTACGACTTCGCCACCAGGCAGGTCACCATCACCGCGACGGTGTCGGGCTGCGCGCCGGTGACGAAGGTCGTGGCGCCACAGCCCAGCTATGCCAGGATGGCCGACGCGCTGCCGCATCCGGAATCCCAGGCTTGCGCGCTCGGCGTCCCGGGTGGCCTGAATCCGACGGCCCCGTCGCCATAAGATGCCGCACCGTCGCCACAGGACACCGCACCCTCGCCGTAGCATGCCGCCGCCAACCGCATCGCCCCATCCGGCACCGGATCGCAGCCGGCACGTTGCGCGGCCGGACGATGACCGTTTCCGCATCACCCGCCAGGCGCCGTTGCGCGCCGTTGCCGGGGCTGCCAAGTTGGCGCGGTATCGCGGCGCGACGGCCGTGCCCACCGCCTTCACTTCCAACTAACAGGAGAACCGTCATGAAACTGATGTTCGCACCCGGTGCCTGCTCGCTCGGCATCCATCTGCTGCTGGAAGAGATCGGCAAGCCGTACGAAACCGAACGCGTCAAC
>Ga0335072_10017894_pt1 | contig 10016 bp, 7 predicted proteins | sample Lox_Sample_21_FD_206725 | JGI IMG/M metagenome (GOLD analysis project Ga0335072, IMG submission 206725) | Soil microbial communities from Loxahatchee National Wildlife Refuge, Florida, United States - Lox_Sample_2.1 | ecosystem: Environmental > Terrestrial > Soil > Wetlands | place: USA: Florida...
GCCGCTGCCACGTCCTCGAGGATCTCCCGGCGTTTCCAGCGGGGCAGCGCCCGCGTCCTGCGGATGCTCGCCACCGCGTGGCTCACGGCCTGGCGTGCGTCCGCCCGCGTCGCCACCGTCACCCGCCCCACCAGTCCCTGATCCCAGGGCGAGCGTACCTCCAGCACCTCGCCGTCGCTCCATTCCTTGCCGCACAGCAAAAATCCCGTCTGCGTCCCCGGCCGCATCTTCATGGCGTTGCCGCTCCTTCACAGGCTCTTCAATCATCCATGTTACAGGCGTATCTCCGGCCGCGATCGCAGCCTGCACCTTCGAAGGCGCACTCCAACTCAAACATGCGCTCCCATCTTCCCCTTACGCTCCTCTGCGATAGACTCCTTCCATGATCCACGACGGCCGCAGCCGCAAGCTTCCCTTTAACCCCGACGAAGCCCTCGCCCACCTCCGCGCCGGCGACGCCAAACTCGCCGCCCTCATCGATCGCGCCGGTCCCTTCACGCTGCGTCTCGATCCCTCGCCCTCACCCTTCGAGTCCCTCCTCGAATCGATCCTCTATCAGCAGCTTCACGGCAAGGCCGCTGCCACCATCCATCGCCGCGTCTGCGAGATCTATTCGGGCGATCCTTCGCCCCAGGCCCTGATTGACACGCCTGAGGAACGGCTACGCGCCGCCGGCGTCAGCTCCAACAAAATTCGCGCCCTCAAGGATCTTGCCGCCCGCACCCTCGACGGCACTGTTCCCTCGCACCGCGCCATCCTCAAGATGTCCGACGCCGAGATCGTCGAGCGCCTCACCGAGGTCCGCGGCATCGGCTCCTGGACCGTCGAGATGCTCCTGATCTTCCGTCTCGGCCGCCCTGACGTCCTTCCCGTCACCGACTATGGCGTACGCAAAGGCTTCGCCCTCACCTTCATGCGCATTCCCAAATCCCGCGCCATCGCCGCCGCCGATCTACCCAAACCAGATATCATCTTCCGCCGCGCCCAGCGCTGGGCGCCTTACCGCTCCGTCGCCAGCTGGTATCTCTGGCGCGCCTGCGATGTGGTCAGCAAAGGCCCGCCGGCGGGCCGTTCGAGCCTACAATAGCCACAGCGGCAGGCCGCGACCATCATGCTGCCCCGCAGCGAGATTCTGATGCCTCCTATCAAACGCTTCATTTGCATTCACGGCCACTTTTATCAGCCGCCCCGCGAGAATCCCTGGCTCGAAACCGTGGAGACGCAGGACTCCGCCGCTCCGTACCACGACTGGAACGAGCGCATCTGCGCCGAGTGCTACGCCCCCAACGGCGCCGCCCGCATCGTCAACGGCAGAAACCTGATCATCCGCATCCTCAACAACTACGCCCGCATCAGCTTCAACATCGGTCCCACCCTCCTCAGCTGGCTCAAGGAGAATGCGCCCCGCACCTATCGCATGATCCTCGATGGCGAGCGCCGCAGCCGCAAATCATTTCGCGGCCACAGCGCCGCCATGGCGCAGATCTACAACCACGTGATCATGCCCCTGGCCAGCAGCCGTGACCGCATCACGCAGATCCGCTGGGGCATCGCCGACTACATCGCCAACTACGGCGAAGAGCCCGAAGGCATGTGGCTCCCCGAGACAGGCGTCGACGACGAATCCCTCGAACTGCTTGCCAACCACGGCATCAAGTTCACCCTCCTCGCCCCCAGCCAGTGCAAGCGCGTGCGGCCACTCAAAGAAGAGGCCGAATGGACCAATACACCCGACGCCTCTGTCGACTTCACCCGTCCCTATCTCGTCCGCTTCGATTCCGGCGTCTCCATCGCGGTCTTCTTTTACAACGGCCCCGTCTCCCGCGCCATCGCCTTTGAAGGCCTGCTCAACTCCGGCGAGCACTTCGCCGCCCGCCTCAAAGCCCAGTTCAAAGAAGGCCCTCAGCCCCAGCTCGTCAGCGTCGCCACCGACGGCGAATCGTACGGCCATCATCACAAGCACGGCGAGATGGCCCTCGCCTACGCTCTCCGCCTCCTCGAACAGGACAAGACCGTCAAAGTCGCAACCTTCTCGAGCTTCCTCGAACAATTCCAGCCCGATTACGAGTGCGAGATCTACGAGGACACCTCCTGGAGCTGCGCCCACGGCATCGAACGCTGGCGCTCCGACTGCGGCTGCAGCGGCGGCCGCCCCGGTTGGAACCAGAAGTGGCGCGCTCCCCTTCGCCAAGCCCTCGATGAGCTGCGCGACGCACTCGTTCCGCTCACCGAACAGGTGGGGCCGCAGCTCTTCCTCGACGTCTGGGCCGCCCGCGACGCCTACATCACCGTCATCCTCGACCGCAGCACGGAGTCCGTCGACCGCTTCCTCGCCGCCCACGCCCGCCACGAGCTCGCGCCCGAAGAGCGGCTGCGCGCCCTCGAGCTCATGGAGATGCAGCGCCACGCCCAGCTCATGTACACCAGTTGCGGCTGGTTCTTCGACGATATCTCCGGTATCGAAGCCGTGCAGATCATCGCTTACGCGGCCCGCGTCCTCCAGTTAGCCGAGCACGTCTTCGGCGAACAGGGAAGCGCCCTTGAGGCTCCGTTCCTTGCGCGTATGGCGGAAGCCGCCTCCAACGTGCCCGGCAAAGGCAACGGAGCCGACATCTACAAAGCCTGCGTCGCCGCCAAACAGCTTCACCTCGAGCAGGTCGCCGCCCACTACGCCATCAGTTCCATCTTCTCGGCGTTCGCCGACGAAACCGATCTCTTCTGCTACCGCGTCCGCCGCATCTCGTTCGACATCTACACCTCCGGCCGTGGACGTCTGGCCCTCGGCCGCGCCCACATCACCAACGTCATCACCGGCCGGCAGCAGTCATTTTCCTTCGCCGTTCTCCACTTCGGCGACCAGAACATCACGGCCGCGGTGCGTCCCTACTCCGACGCCGATGCAGGCGCCTTCGAAGCCTTTGCCGCCGAGACTGCGCAGTCGGTCCAGGATGCCGACTTTCCCCAGGTCATTCGCCAGATCGACCGCTATTACGGCCGCGTCGAGTACTCCCTGATTTCGCTCTTCTCCGACGAGCAGCGCCGCATCATCCACCTCATCCTCAACTCCACTCTCTGGGACATCGAGAACTCCTTTTCCACGATCTACCAGGACCACGCCAGCCTGCTCCACTATCTTTCGCACGCCGGCCTGCCCAAGCCGCCCGCGCTGGCCTTGGCCGCCACCTTCGCCGTCAACGCCGGCCTCCGCCGCGTCCTCGAGGCCGACCCCATCGACCAGGCGCAGTTGCGCTCCTACCTGTCCCTCGCCAAAGCCGATCAGGTCCAGCTCGAAACCGCCAACCTTTCCTACATCGTCGATCAGCGCATGAAGCGCGCCATGGTCGAGCTGCAGATGTCCTCAGGCTCGCTCGAAATCCTCGACCGCACCGTCGTCCTCGCCCGCATCCTCGTCGAGCTGCCCTTCGAGCTCAACCTCTGGCAGGCCCAGAACATCTGGTACGAGATCTTTCGCACCGCGCCCTACGCCCTCACCTCGCTCGCCGAGGAAAGCCGCGGCGCCTGGGACGCGAGTTTCCGCGAGCTCGGCTGCTGTCTTTCCATCGATTGCAGTTCAATCGCAGCCGACGATTCGCTGTTGGCGGCGGCACTCGATCAGCGGAGATCGCCGACAGATCCACGCGAAGGCCCATGAATGTCGGCCCGTTTCGCCAGATTTCCTCATACGCCTCAGGCTCTCTGGTCAGGAAGGCCTTTGCCTCTCTCCGGGACAGGCTCACGGTCATGGTTTTGCATCCCAATTCCACAGCGACGAAGCGCTTTCCGGCAACTTTGAATCCGGCAATGCAGCGGGCGGCTCGAACAGGGGGCTCTTCCTCCACCTGCGGCAGAGCCATAGCAGTAGTGCGAATATCGCCGAGTATGATCACGTGAAGTGCTCACGCCGCCGAGCACGCAACCGTTTCGGTTGTCCGCAATTCGGATCCGCCTTGTAATCGCAGCCGGCGCTGTTATAGCGGTCAGTTTGTCGGCGATGCTTCCCCGAGTGTGTTCTGTATCGAGGTCAGCGGACGTTGCCGGCTTTCATCGCCGGGTAGGCAGCTGGTTAGGGCCTTCCATGAGAAGGCCGGTCTGTTAACGCTATTCGGGCGGACGGCGCGGTCAACGTGGCCAGCGTTTTTCAGCAAAGATAAATTGATAGCTATGATGCTCTGCGGCCAGCACACGGGCCATGCGCTCGTTGGCCAGCACCCAGTCGTGCATGCCGTCGTGCATCACGACAGGACGCAGGACGTCTGGAGCGAAAGCACGCAACTCAGTCGCTCAGTATCCCTGTCTCCGGTGATGGACGATGTATCGCCCGATCATCCAGCCGACGGCGCTGCCCACCAGCACGTCGGACGGAAAGTGCTGACGCCCGAGGACGCGCGCGGCGCTCACGCCCGTCGCCAGACCGTAAGCAGTGAGTTGGGTCAGAACGCCGTTGTATTCGGAAGCAATCACGGCCGCCGAAGACCAAGCGATCATGCTGTGGGTTGAAGGGAATGAGGAATCCAGGCCGACGCTGGACTGAAAGAACTTGCCCCGCGCGTCGTCTACAGCAGGCCGCTCGCGCTCTGAGACGAGTTTCATCACCTCGTCCACGGCGAGGCTGTCAACCATCGCTTCCCCTCCGAGGATTCCGGTCTCGGTGGCATGGGCATCGTGGTGGATGCGTCCCAAGCCGTAGAAGATCGCGGGCGCGGCGACAAATCCGCCGGTCAGCCCGGTGGAAGCCGTGACCGCGTGGTTGTTGAGCAACGTATCTATGGGCACATGCTCGGCCATCACCTGGTGATCCGTGGTTGCCACGACCGCTGTTGCAAGTACCAGGAGCAGAGGGCCAGCAGCATTGGAACTGTTCAGGTGCGCGGGACTGGTCCAGATTGCCAACTGGTCGGAGAGAATATGTCGCGGAGTGCCGGCTACCGTTACTTCATGGCTTGAATGGTTGTGCGGCTGCGGCGCATCCGGCAGTGTGCCGCTTGGGCTTTGTGCAAAAGCACAATTGGCTATCGCCAGGAAAAGCAATAAGTTAAGAGCAATTGACCGCGCCGGCATGAGCAGACCTTCCTCTTCATACTACAGTTCACGGAATCGTTGCACGCCGATAGAAACAACTAAATGGAGAAGATGAACAAAACGTCATTCCCATCCATCGCCAGCATCTCCGGGTCGCATTCGCTAAGGCTCTGCAATGTTGATTCGAGCCGACGACACAGGCTGCCTTTCTCCTTTGCCCATCCCGCAGCGAGCGGCAGATTGAGAGCCACGCGGAGAGACAACACGAAAGATCAAGTACGAGCAACCGCCGGTGAGTAAGTTGAATCGCAGGGAGCCCCCGAGACCAGCGGAAGCGCAACTGCGATTCGCGCGCCGCCCCGGTCTGGATTCTCAGCGGTCACAGCGCCGCCATGCGCGCGTGCGACCGCATCTACAAAGGCCAGGCCGAGTCCGTGCCCGTTCGACCCGCGCCCTTTTACCCGGCGCTCGAAGAGTTGGGCAAGCACTTCAGGATCGAATCCCGGGCCATCGTCTTCGAATACGATCGATGCCGCTTCGTCCGACGACAATAAGCCGATGCGTACGGTACAGTTGGCGGGCAGGTGTTTCAGTTCGTTGTCGAGGAGATTGGCAATCATGCGATGAAGGAGCGCGGGGTCGGCGAGAACGCGCAATGGGCCGCTACTTTGCATTTCGACTTTCAGGCCCTTCTCGGACATCGACGGCTCGTAAAGATCGATCATCACGCGAAGCAACTCGTCGAGATCGACCTGGCTGCGCGCGACCCGCAGGGCGTCTGCCTTGGCTTCAGCAACATCGAGCGACTTATTCAGGAAGTCGGTCAGGCGGTCGAGCTCATCGATAGCGGAAACGATGGCTTCATCCCGCTCTTCATCCGCGGCAGTAAGAGACGACTCAAGCTTGCCGCGAATCGCGGTGAGGGGGCTGCGCAGATCGTGAGCCAGCGAATCGGTGATGGTATGGAGCTGGTGCATCGATCTTTCGATGCGGTCGAGCATGTTGTTGAGCGTCAGCGCAAGCTGGCTTACTTCGTCGCGGCGCCGCGCCACCGGTACTCTTGCGTTCAGGTCGGAATGGCCGATCGTCGAAGCCGCTTCAGTAATGTTGCGAACGTGGCTCAACATGCGCCGGGTGGAGAAGAAGACCATGCCAAAACCGAGCAGCACCAGCAGCAGCCACAACAGGAAGAAGCGCAGGCGCAGGTCTTTGAGTACGCGCAGGTCGTCGCGCTCGGAGAGCCCCAGATAAATCCGGCTGCCGTCTTTGATGGGAATGGAGGCAACGCGAAAGGGCACGGCAAATCCGGGTACGCGGAGGTCGGTGGGATGGTCGGAAAGTATTCGTACCGCTTCGATTGCTTTGAGGGCGGTATCGCCGCTTCCGATGCCTACCCACAGTTTCAATGCGCCGTCCCGGCCCGTTTGAAGAAAGAACACCGAATCGTTGAAATTGTCTTCCGAGGGCAGGCGATTGGGCACTTCTCTGGTTGCCAGTTCGGCGACTTCGCTCACCACGCGGCTGTAGAGCGCGTTCTTAGGGGTGTGTTCGGCGACGTCGCCCAGCACTTCGACCTCGCCGGAAAGCCAGGCGTCAGTGCGCCGCTGAATGTCGCTGGCGACAAAGTCCTGGAGAAAGACGAAGAACACGAGGGTGCCGCAAGCAAAGGCAAAGGTGGCCCACAACGAGATGCGCCACGCCGCGCTGCGGATGCGCGGCTTACCTGTCTTTGAGGACATAACCCACTCCACGCATCGTCCGGATCAGCGGCTGCTGGCCGGCGCCGTCCACCTTGCCGCGCAGGCGATAGATGTGCACGTCGACGACGTTGGTGTCGGGTTGAATGCGCATGCCCCACACCTTGTCGAGGATCATGGAGCGCGTGACGACCCGCCCGGCATTTCTGCACAGATACTCGAGGAGGACAAACTCCTGCTGGGTAAGCTGCAAAACCTGCCCGCCGCGCGCGGCTTCGCGGCGCAGAAGATCCAGTTCCAGGTCGAGCACGCGCAGGCGCGTGGCCTCGCCGCCTTTGGGGCTGTTGCGCTTGAGCAGGTTGCGCAGGCGGGCCAGCAGCTCGGCCAGCGCGAAGGGCTTGGTGAGATAGTCGTCTCCGCCCTGCTCAAGGCCGCGGACGCGGTCGTCGACCGAGCGGCGCGCCGAAAGGATGAGCACCGGGGCGCTTACGCCCATCTGGCGAAGATGAAGAATCAGGCCGATGCCGTCCTGGTCGGGGAGGCCAAGATCGACGATGAGAATGTCGAATGGGCCTTCGGCTGCAAGCCGCGCGGCGGTTTTGCCGTCGGATGCTGCCTCAACTTCGTATCCTGCCTCTTCGAGCGACCGCCGCAGGAAACTCTGGATTTCGACTTCGTCTTCCACCAGCAGGAGCCGCATGGATGGATATTAGTGCATTTGTCCAAGCAAGCGCATTGCTTCGGCGGTTGGGAGGCCGCGCGTGTGAACGCCGCTTTCACCAAGATGAACATGCTGTCATTCTTACGTTAGGCCAGCGTCATCTGTGTTGGATATGGTGTGAAGATGAACAAAACGTAAGGGAGTGCGAACGCTTTCGGCGCTTCCCAAATCGTTCGGGGTTCCGTCTCATCTCAGAGTTGAGGAACGGCTGGATCTGTAGCAGCGGTGCAGATATTTCGCGGGAGCAGCTCGATTCCAGACGCAGCCAGGTTCGCCGGCTCGAGGACCAGCTCGCATGAATATGAAGACTGTGACAGGCGCGATTGGGAGGGCAACGCTGACGTTTGCGATGCTGGTACCGCAATTGTCGCAAGCGCAAACGCCCGCATCCAATTCCGTGCCTGCATCAAGTCCGGCGCAGAGTCAGGGCGTGCAACAGCCTGCCGCCCAGCAGAAGCAGTCCGGATCGTCAGGCCTGCCCAGCGCCCCGGCGCCGTCGCAGGCGCCGCAGGAGCCGTCGCTCCAGGACCTCGGCTTCAGCCAGCAGCAGACGCAGTCGAATCCCGCGCTGCAGGCCAAGCTGAACCGGCGGACGAAGATGCTCAAGATCCACCAGCGGCTCGGCCTGATCACGGTCGCGCCCATGGTCGCCGATCTGATCACCGGTCCGATGGCCAAGGCGAAAGGCAAGAACGGCCAGATCATCCAAGAGCCCACCTCGACCAATCTGGATCTGCACGCGGCGTTGGGCAGCACCACGGCCGCGCTTTACTTTACCACCGCCTACTATGCGATGTTCGCGCCCAAAATTCCGGGCGTACAGAAGCGCGGAGCCATTCGCATGCATGAGGCTCTGGCCTTCATTCACGGGCCGGGCATGATTCTCACGCCAATCCTCGGCGCCATGGCCTTCAACCAGGAACAGAACGGCGAAAAGGTCCACGGCATCGCATCTGCGCATGGCGCCGTGGCAACGGTCACCGCCATTGCCTACGGAGCTTCGATCGTCGCGGTGGCGTGGCCGATCCACCTGAAATTCTGGGAGAAGCGATGAAGTTCAGAATGCTGGCTGTGATGCTTTTACTCGGGGCATTCCCCGCTTTTGCGCAGAGAGCTTCGCAGTGGATGCTGGTTCAATCGACGCTTACGTATCACGTGTCGTCGCCTGTGCACCAGGTAAGTGGGGTGAGTCACGCGGCCAAAGGCAAGGGCATTTGCCAGGACGGCCAATGCAATTTTCTGGTCGCCGCGCCGGTGAAGTCGTTCAGCTCGGGTGACAGCAACCGCGACCTTCATATGATCGAGGCGACGCGCGGGGCCGACAATCCGATGGTGGCGGTGCGCGCGAAGTTCCCGGAGGATGAGCTTCAGCAGTCGACAATTTACGCCGATCTCAATGTTCAGTTTGCCGGGCAGACCGCGCACTACGCGCACGTGCCGTTTCAACGGGAGTCACAGGGAGACGAGGTGCGCATCACGGGCACGTTGCCGTCCACTTGCTCCGATTTCAAATTTCGGCGGCCGTCGTTTCTGGGCATGTCCATAAGCAACGAAATTCCCGTACACGTGGATGCCACGTGGAAACCGATGTGACTGCGTTGCGTGTGCTGGAAAGGGCCCGCAAGAGAGTGAGCAAGCTGCGGAGCACACCCCGAAAGCCGGTCTGATGCTTTCTTCCGACGCCAGGCTTGTCACAAGTTACATGTTCGTCAGGCAGGAGCCTTTTCCATGCGCTTTACCGCTCGTCGTCTCTTATCGCTCCTGGCAGCCGTAGTGGCAGCCGGGGCCGCGTCCGCGGGCGCACAGACCCTTCATCAAAGGCCGCAGCGTGCGGCTGAGCGAGCGGTCGCGACACGGCCGCCCGATAGCGGGCCGGCCATGCCGCCGATGCAGCAGGTGGTTTTGCCCAAAGGCACGAGCCTGCAGGTGGAGATCGCGCGACAGTATGCGATGAAAGATGGCGAGACGCTCAAGGCAGAATTGGTCTATCCGCTGTATGCGTCGGGACGGCTGGCGATCCCGAAAGACACCGTTGTGTATGGCAGGGTTGTAGCGCTAGAGCCGGATAAAGAGACCCGCCGGCGCGCGCGTTTGCGCGGCGACTTCACACCGTTTCACACGGCCAGGGTGCGGTTCGACGAGATCGGACTGCCGGGCGGCGCCCTGCCCATCTCCGCCGCAGCGGCAGAGGGCGGGACTCCCGTGCTGCAACTCAGCGCGGCCGGCGCGACTCCGAAACATGCATTTATCCGGCGCCAGTTTGCCCAGGCAAGACAGCAGGTGCACAACCAGCTCGTGTGGTTTCTGTCTCCGGGGCTGGGTGGCCGGGCTCTGGAGATGCTCTATCATCAGCTTCCGTACCATCCCGAGGAGATTGGCGCTCACAGCGCGTGGTCGTTCGAGCTGACCGCGCCGCTGGCATTGCCTGCGACGTCCGCGCCGGCGGCCGATCCCGCGCCGGCATTCGGAGCCCACGGGAAGCCGGAAATCTGGACCGTGAACGCGTTGCTTACGCGCGGGCTGACCTCAGCGCGCGCGCACTCGGGCGACCCCGTGCAGGCGCTGGTGGTGCAGCCGGT
>Ga0335072_10017896_pt1 | contig 10016 bp, 9 predicted proteins | sample Lox_Sample_21_FD_206725 | JGI IMG/M metagenome (GOLD analysis project Ga0335072, IMG submission 206725) | Soil microbial communities from Loxahatchee National Wildlife Refuge, Florida, United States - Lox_Sample_2.1 | ecosystem: Environmental > Terrestrial > Soil > Wetlands | place: USA: Florida...
GAGCAGGCGGATTCCGTAATAAATCTTGACCGCGTTGTCGCTCCGATAACCGGCATAGGTCAACTGCATCTTGGTCATCGAGCTGTCGTCGGTGGAGACCGGCATCAGCTCGCCGACCTTTTGAATGATCTTGTATTCGCGCGGCCGGCGGGCCTCCACGTCTTGCGGCGCGCCTGCCGTGGGATTCTCGATTACCGGCTCGCCCAGCTGCTCGTACACCTGCCCGGGACGCGCATAGCGCTGATAACCGAAGGCCGCGATGGCCCCCATCACCAGCAGGAAGAAGACAACTACCAGAGTGATCGGCATTCTTATACCTTGATCTTGATAATTCGCCGGATGAAGTAATTACCTAAGAGAACAGCGATAACCGCCGCCAAAATCAGGTACTTGCCATCCGGATCCTTGGCCATGCCCTGCAAATAGCCGGGCGCCACCGCCAGCAACGCCAACGCCGTCAGAATCGGCAGAATGGTGAGAATCATGGCCGTCAATCTGCCGTGCGCGCTGGCCGCTTTTACTTCACCTTTCAGCCGGAAACGTTCCCGGATCACGTGCGCCAGCCGCCCTAGAATTTCGTTGAGATTACCGCCCGTCTGCCGCTGCAAAAGTACGGTAGAAGTGAAGAACCGGAAATCCAACAAGGGAACTCGCTCCGTCAGATTGTCCATGGCGTTATTGAAAGGCGCACCCAGGTTGATCTCGTTGAAGGTCGTGCGCAGTTCGGTCGAAAGCGGCTCGGGCACGTGTTCCCCCACCATCGACAGGCTGATCAGAAAGGCGTGTCCGGCGCGCACCGAGCGAGCCATGAAATCCAGCGCCTCGGGGAACTGCTCCTCCAGAGTCGCCAGGCGCTTGGTCCGTTTTTTGCGCAGATATATGTACGGCAGCGATGAGGTCACCAGCGCCATGACCAGGCACGACAGAACCTCGTTAATGATGTACGGAAACCTCAAGCCCAGCACGAATCCGGGTACCGCCGCGCCTACCGTCGCCATGAATAAAGTTGAGGGCGTCCAAGAAAGGCCGGATTGCCGGATGGTCGATTGCAGATGGTTGGCGATGTTGGCCGCGGCCAGCACCTTGGCCAGGCCCTTAACCTGCGGCGCTACATCTTTCAACAATTTCGTCACGGGCACCGGACGATTGCCGGCGACGGTCTGCAGCATGTCCTTGACGACCTTCTGCCGGTGTTGCTGCCGGTACAGAAAGCCGAACACGGCGATCGCCAGCATCAGTGCGAAGACTAGAAAAAAGATGCCGATCAGCCACAGAGACATGGTTAATTGATCTCCACGATGGTCTGGAATAACGACGTGGGCAGTTGGATACCGCACGCCTTGATGCGCTCATAAGCCCGCGGACGAATACCGGTCGCGCGGAAACGTCCGGTCACCCGGCCATCTTCGGTGACACCGGTTTTTTCAAACAGGAAAATATCCTGCAGCGTGATGGTGTCCACTTCCATGCCGGTCACTTCGGTCATGTGTGTGATACGGCGCGAGCCGTCGCTGAAACGGGCCACCTGCACCACCAGATCCAGAGCCGCGGCGATCTGCTGCCGGATGGCGCGCACGCCCATATTCGCGTTGCCCATGCCGACCATGACTTCCAGGCGCGACATCCCGTCACGAGGATTATTCGAGTGAATCGTGGTGAGCGATCCATCGTGACCTGTGTTCATGGCCTGCAACATGTCCAGGGCTTCTTCGCCGCGGACCTCACCGACGATGATGCGGTCGGGCCGCATACGGAGGGCGTTAATGACCAGGTCGCGGATTTTGATGGCGCCCTGCCCTTCGACGTTGGCCGGGCGCGTTTCCATGCGCGCGATATGCGTTTGCTGCAACCGCAATTCCGCCGCATCCTCGATGGTGACGATGCGCTCGTCTTCCGGAATGTAGCTCGAGAGCACGTTGAGCAGCGTGGTCTTGCCGGCGCCGGTGCCGCCGCAGATCAGAATGTTCAAGCGCGCGCGCACCGCGGCGCGCAGCAGCTCCAGCATGCCTTCGGTCAAGGTCAGCCGGGTAACCAGATCCTTACCGTGCAGCAGGCTGCGTCCGAAACGGCGGATCGAGAGCAGCGGGCCGTCCACGGCCACCGGCGGAATGGCCGCATTGACGCGCGATCCGTCCGGCAGGCGCGCATCCACCAGCGGCGACGATTCGTCCACGCGGCGTCCGACACGCGAAACTACTTTTTCGATGATGCGCAGCAAATGCGCGTTATCTTTGAATTCCACGGGCGTACGGAACAATTTGCCGTTACGCTCGATGTAAACCAGCCGCGGCGTGGTCACCAGGATGTCCGAGATGGTGGGATCGGCCAGCAGCGGCTCCAGCGGGCCCAATCCGAACACTTCGTCCAGCACCTCTTCCACCACCCGCTCTTTTTCAAGCAGGCTCAGGGGAGTCTTCTCTTCTTCCAGCAGCTTTGCGACGGCGCCCCGCACTTCCGTGCGGACGCGCTCGCCGCCCAGTGTGGCGAGGGCTTCCAGGTTGATGCGATCCAGCAGTTTGCGGTGCAGAGCGAACTTCAACTCCTGGTGCTCTAGCGCCGCGCGATCTTGCGTGAACAGCCGGCTGACCCAGCCCGCCTCCCGTTCCCCGCTCTTATACAACTGTCCGTTGCTTGTGGTAGCCACTTTTGAATTCCTCGCTGGTAGAGCAGCCGCTTAAGCTGCCATCCGCAATCGCATTACCCGAACAGCCCGAACTTCTTCTTCGGTTTCTGCTCATCCAGGCCCGCCATCCGCATGGCCAGGTCTTTAATCTGCTTTCCCAGGAAACTGCGTTCCGGCAACAGCTTGCCGAGCGAATAGCACTCGTGTAGCTCGGGATAACTGCTGGGCAGCACCGCGTAGACCGGCAGCCCCAGGATCTTTTCGATCTCCTCCGGCGCCAGCTCCGAACGCTTGGGCACGCGGTTCAAGATCAGCTTCAGCCGGTCTTTGCCGTATCCGGCGTCCATCAGGATCTGGAGCACCTGCTTGGCCTGGTGCAGGGCGGGAACTTCGAGCGTGCTCACCAGGTAAGCTTCGTCCATCTCCTCCAGCGCGGCCACGCCCACGCGCGTCAGGCTGCGGCCCAGATCAATGAGCGTGAAATCATAGCAGGAGCGCAGAAAGCTGAACAGTTGGCGCAATTGCTCCTGCCGTGGATAAGTCTTGTCCTGCGTGGCCCCCGGCGCGGCGATGATCTCCACGCCCGGGATACCGTTGGTCACCAGCGCCTTCCAATAACTCACGTCCATGCGGTGCAGGTTGTTGACCGCATCCAGGATCGAGTAACCGGGCTTGGCTTTGGTGAGAAAACCGATGAGTCCCGCGTCCAGATCGAGATCGGCCAGCAGAACCTTTTGTCCGTGCCGTCCCAACTCGACGGCCAGGTGGCAGACCACGGTGGTCGCCCCACAGCCGCCTTTGGACGAGAAAAAGCCAAAAGTACGGCCGCCCCAGCGCATGCCGCTGGTTCTGCGTCCGGCATCGGTAGAGCGGCGGTCCAACGCACCGCGGAGCGCGGATTCGAGCGGTGGATAGATGTACTCGTTGACGCCCGCGCGCATGGCGCTCAGAATCGCATCCGGATCCGCGGAGGTATGCAGCGCGACGATGGTAGCTTCCGGCGCCTTGGAACGCACCGTCGGAATCAAATCCGACAGTGGTTCCTTGGTCGCCGCCACATCCAGCAGCACGACCTCCGGCCGCAATCGCTCGAGACGCTCCAGGAAATTGCCCATATTGGACATATCCTGGTGCTCGATGACCGGGCGTAGCGGTAATGCCGGCAGGCAGGACTGTAATTCGTCCCAGAGTTGCTTGGTTTCGATCGCCAGTCCTAGCGTGAGCAAATACATATTCGTTTCCGATCCCGGTGCTTATTGGCCCGAGCCGCCGCCGGCTCCGCTACCCGTTCCAGTAGCGGTCCCGGCTCCAGTGCCATTGGTGGGCGCAGGCGCGGTGGTGGATCCCGGATTCGCCGGACCGCCCGCCGGATTCATCATGAGCGGCAGCAACAGCGTCGGCTGGCTGCTGCCCGGCGTGGGCCCTTGCTCCATCTTCTGGAGCTTCTCCAGTTCTTCGAGCGGAATGCTGTCGCGATCCGGTTTTACCGGCACTGGGCCCGTGGTCTCCACGCCCGGCGTCCGCAAATCCTTGACATCCGTCGGCAGGAAGGGCCTGGGCATCGGAACATCCGGCCGCGGCTGTCCCGCCGGGATAGGCCGTACCAGCTCCGGCGTTACCAGCACCAGTAATTCGGAATTGCTCTTGGTGAGCGTCTTACTCTGAAATAGTTTTCCGAGCAGCGGAATATCGCCGATGCCGGGAATCTTGCTCAAGGTTTCGTTGAAGTTCTTGTCGATCAGGCCCGCGATGGCGAAGGATTGGCCATTTTCGAGCTCGATTTCGGTTTGCACTTTGCGGGTAGCGATGGCCGGCACCGTGAATCCTTGCAGCACCACGGCATTGCTGTAGTCGAGCGAGCTGACTTCCGGCGCCACTTGCAGCCGGATGGTTCCCCGCGGCGTGATCGTCGGCAGGAAATTCAGACGAATGCCGTACTCGCGAAATTGTATGGTCACGGCGCCAATATTCGATCCGCCTTGGACCACCGGCACCGGAAACTCGCCGCCCGACAGGAAGCTGGCCGGCTTGCCGTTCATCGCCAGCACATTCGGCTCCGCCAGGATCTGGAGGATATTGTTGGCAGCCAAGGCTTCGATCGTGGCTCCCAGATTCAGATCAGCGCGGTACAGGAAAATGTTCAGGGCGTTGTTCATGGTCGCCGTGATCGGGCTGCCTGGCGACGGAACGGTGACGACCGGGGGAGAGAACTGTTGGGTGGTTACACCGCCAACTGTGTTGGTCGCCCCGGTGCTGAAAAGATTGAGACCCAGGTTCATGCTCTTGGTGCGATCGACATCCGCAAATTTAACTTTCAAAAGAATCTGCGGCTCTTCGACCGGGGTAGTCACATGCAGCAGATTGACTACATTCTTACCCAGTACCGCGGCCATGGCCGACGCCCGCTCGGCGCTGATCATATCTTTGGCGGTGCCATGTACGAACACGGTGTCGCCTTCGGTATAAACGCTGATGTCCTGACCCGGCAGCTCGCGGGCGATTTGGCCCCGCACGTTATCCAGCCGGCTGCTGCTGGCGCGCACCACTAGGTCGAAAAGCAGCCGGGGCCCGCCCTGTTGCCAAATGACCAGTGACGTCTCGCCCGGAAATTTGCCGTTAATCAAAATCTCGCGCGGGTTCACGGCTACGGCTTCCGCCAGATCGCCGTTCGCCACCGAAATGCGCTGGATGTTCATGGCATTATCGAGCACCAGCGACTTGCCCACGGTGACCGTCAGGGGCGCGCTTTGGGATTGCAGCTCGACCGCCGCCAGCGGGCCGGAGAGCGCCGTAGCCGCCAGCAGTATTCCGGCCGCGGCCGGCAGGCGGGGAAATATGACCTTCCGTGACATGCTACTTCACCTCCGTGGTGTCGAATCTCGATTCGCTCTTCTTGTTGCCGTTGATCACTTCCATCACGAAGGTCTGGCGCACCGGCGGCGCCGCTTTGACTTCCACCGGCGGCGGAGCGGGAGCCGCTTTGGCCGGTACCTTCACGAATACCTTGGTGGGTTCCGGTTTCTTGCGCGGGCCGGCGGAGGCGAAGAGCTCTACCACGGCGGTGCCGGGGGTCTTGGCCACTTGGGTGTCCAGCGGATTGCGCAGAACCAATTGGATGGTGGTCTGGTTGCTCGCCAGGCTCAGCATCTCGGCTTGTTCGGGCGTCACCAGCAGGTTCACCACACCCGCGCCGACGGGCTTGCCTTCGTTATCCTTTTTAAAGTCCTGGCCGGCGGACAGCACTTCGATGTTCTGCAGCAGCGTTCGCGTCAAGCTGCCTGACACACCGCTCGAGGGCCCCGGCGGATTGCCGGAGATCAGGACGTCCACGCGCATGCCGGGAACTACGAATCCCGCCACGCCCACCACATCGTTTACCCGCACCGCCACGGCGCGCATGCCCGAAGGGATCATGGCCGCCAGTCCACCGCCTGCCCCTTTGGGCGCCAGGCGGTTCTCCATGATCGGCTCGCCTTCATAGATCGCGGTCATGACGCCGCGCCCGATAATGTCTTCGCGCTTCAAAACGGCATTAGCGGGCAGTCCACCAGACCAAGGGGAATCCTTGACGTCGGAATCTTTGATAATGGTCCCCAGTTCCAGATTGCGGGTAGCCACCAGCGCCTTGGTCGTCGAGGGCGCTGCTTGCGTGCTCACATGACTCACGGTGAGCCGGTAAAGCAACAAGCTGGCGCAGCCAGCCACCACAAACGCAAATACCAATACCGAAATGAATCGTTGGTTCATTTTTTATTTCCTCAATTTCTTTTTATTTCCGGCCAGCTTCACCAGTAGCGCCGGCCTCCGCCTGCATGCTTCTTTTTGGCTTCGCGGGGAGCCCGGTAAGGCTCCCCCGAAAGCCGGTGAAACTAGGAACCGCTGTTGGCGGTCGAGGCCGCGTTGCTGAGGTTCACGTTGGTCGTGCTCCAGATCTTGCTGATGCTGGCGCCCGAGTTGATGAAAAGAGCCGCCGATGCCAGGGCCACGAAGGCCATGAGCAGCGTATACTCGATCAGGTCCTGGCCTTGATCATCCTGCCACAGGTTGCGCAATAACGTCGTCATTGTTGTTTTGTTCTCCTAAGTTTTGGTTTTGGTGATCGTACGATCACTGGGTTGGTTACTCGTGATCTTGCGATCACGATCTTTCCCGCCGGTTACAGCGGAAACTTGAGGCCCCTCCGCACGGCTGCCCGTCCGAAAGATGATGGCTTTGCCGTCGTCATAGACTACGCGCCATCGGCTCGATTCCTTGAGTGCGCCGGTCAACGGCGCGTCGGTCTGCAGCATCACGGTGTCCACACCGTATTCGTTCAGATACTGCTGCCACTTATAATTCACGTTCATGATTTCCAGGTATTTCTTAACGAATTTCGAACCATAGAAATCGCTGCGGCCATCCATGAAAACCTGGTGCTGGGGATTCTGATAAATCAGGTAGTCGGCCCACTGGTCGTAAGTGAAGATGCGGCCTTGCCAGTCGTGGCCGCCCAGGCTGGCAACCGCTTTCACCGGGAACGTTTCCCCGTCGAACCGCGCCCGGAAGTTCTTGGGCGGCGCCGGCGCATACAGGATGGCGGTCACCAGCAGCACCGCCGCGGCGCTCACCAGGTGCGTGCGTCCCACCGGCTCCATTTCGGCTAGGGACTCGCTCGCATTCCGCAGGCCTTTGGCCATGTTTTGCAGCCACTCGGCTACCGGCGCGTCCTCTAGTTTCCGCAGCCACTCAGTCACCGCCAGCGCAATCGCCGGCCCGGCCGTAATACCGAAAATCGGGATGTTCCGGCACGCAATCAGTCCCAGATGCGCAAAGAAAATGATCAACAGACATTCCGTGTACCGTTTCCGACGCAGATGCCAGATGCAGGCGGCCCCGCCGGCCAGCAGCATGACCTCGAAATAACGCGCCGCCGGATTCAGGAAGTTGATGGGCAGCATTTCCTCAATGTGCTCCCGCTGAAATGAATCCGTCAGATATTGCCAGATGTGCACGTGCAGGTGATACGTATAAGGCCCGCATAAGCTGGCGGCCAGGCAGCCCATGGCGCAAGCAAAATAAGGCAGCATCCGCCGCACACCCACGGCCAGAGCTCCCGGCCGTGCCGCAAACAATCCCTCCGCCAGTTCCCCGGCCCCGTACAATCCGATCAGAACCACGCCGATAAACCAGCCGCCGTGCAGATTCACCCACACGATGGTCAGCACCGGCAGCCAGTACAGCAGTTGGGGACGGTCTTGCTCCCGGATGCGCTCCAGGATGGTGCAGAACACCGCCGCGAATAAAATCGTGATCAGGTGCGGCCGCGCTAAGAAATGAATCGACGATTCCGCCATCGCCAGGAACGTCAACGCCATGGCCGCCAGCGGGCTCCCGGACTTGTGAAAGGCCAGCCGGAAAAACAACGCCGAGGTGACCGCGATGATCAGCGCGCTCGCGATAACTACCGCCGCCAGTCCCCAGTTCTGATGCAGCCAGGCGAAGATTACATCCCACAGCCACTCCCACGCAAACCACGTCTTGCCCTGCTCGGTAAAAGAATACAAATCCTTTTGCGGCACCTGGTGATAGCGCATGATCCATTCGCCGGTGCGAATGTGCCACCCGGTATCGCCGTCCGCCAGCAGCGTCTTGGCCCCGTGCATGCCCTCGAAGATGAAGATCAGGGGCATGAGGAACGCGAAGTCCGTCATCGAGGGGAGCAGCCGTACTATCGGGTTGATCTTGGCTTTCAGCATGGCCTGATTAGAAAACGCGGCTACCCCGTCCGTTATAGTTCGCCGCCGCCTGTTGCGTGGCGGCCACCTGCGCTACCCGGAAATCCATCGCGTGCACCTGCAAACCCACCCAGGTAAAGGTAGCGGCGGTTTCCGTATGAACGCGCGCCACCGTAGTTTGGCAGCGGATGCAACGCCGCTCGAATCCTTCCTGTTCAGGCAGCTCGACTTCAACGATCAGCATGTCGCCTACATTAGGAAGCCGCGCGCCGGAGGTTTCCCAGCGCAACAACATCCCGTCCCGGCTCATGTTCTCTGTAAACATGACGTGGGTCTCGCCGCCTTGCGGCCAGACTACGTGGCATGCCAGCCGCACCGCAATCCGTGTGCTGCTCCGTCGATTCATCCTGGAAATAGTTTCCGGGTACACGATGCGACTCTAGCTTTCCGAGGCGACTTGGCGCAATACCGTAAATAGGAGATAACTATCTGCTTGCCGAAGTTAATTGCATATGGTTCTCGTATGAAAGTACTTACGGGCTGCTTTGGGCCTTCAGACACTAACCATCGATAGCGTACAGGAGATATTTCCGGTTCAATTTCTTATCCAACTTAAATTTGAATTGACAGGCGCGGTTAACTGCACCCGCTATTGACGGGCGTTTTCCCAGGGATTCCGGGCCTGTCGGACGGTCGAATAAGAAATCTCACGTTTTTTTAAGATTTCAATTGACAACTGGCCAATCGGAACGTAACAATTCATATTCAGATGCCTGGTGAGACGGGCGTCTTGCCGCCGGGAGCCGAACCGGTGGGAATTCAAGGGCCGCAAGGCCGGAGAGCCTCGAATGACGCGGGTTTATTTATATAGCGATCAACCCATCCTGGCAAAAGGATTGGAAGCCGTCCTGATCGCCACGGGACGGTTTCAACTAGAGAGTTCTTACTCCGGAATTCCGGAACTGGTGGAGCGCCTGCAAGTCGCGCCGCCGGATATCCTCCTGCTGGATCTGACCCCGGAGGTCACTTTCGGCGTTCTCAGCGATATCAAGCGGGTGGTGCAGGAATCCAAGCTGGTGCTGTGGGTGAATGCCATTTCGACGGAACTCGCGTTTCAAGCCATGGGCTTGGGCGTACGCGGCATCCTGCGCAAGACGCTGCCGGCCGATTTACAGGTGAAGTGCCTGCAGAAGGTCCACGAGGGCGAATTGTGGTTTGAGAAGGCATTGACGGACAGCTTCCTGGCCGCCAAGCGCGTGGTGCTCAGCCAGCGCGAGGGCCAGCTCATTACCCTGCTCTCGCACGGGCTGAAAAACAAGGAAATTGCCTCGACCTTGCAGATTTCGGAAGGAACGGTCAAGGTTTACCTCTCGCGTTTATTCCAGAAGGTCGGCGTGAAAGACCGGTTCGAACTGGCGCTGTTCGGTCTGAAGAATCTTACGGCGGGACAGGCGCAGGTCTCCGAGAAACCGAGCCGGCAGAATAACGCCCCCATTCCCAATTTGCGGTCGCTGGTGCTGGAGAGGCCGGTGGACCGGCCAGCCCCTCCGCCGCCGGTGGCCGCATTTCCCGGTGTCCGCCGGACCTATCGGCCTCTCGAATAACAATCCAGGCCGGTGGTTCCGCATCGCGGAGCCGTCCTGCGCCGCATTGGCCGTCTTCCCGGCGGTAAACTGACT
>Ga0335072_10017897_pt1 | contig 10015 bp, 8 predicted proteins | sample Lox_Sample_21_FD_206725 | JGI IMG/M metagenome (GOLD analysis project Ga0335072, IMG submission 206725) | Soil microbial communities from Loxahatchee National Wildlife Refuge, Florida, United States - Lox_Sample_2.1 | ecosystem: Environmental > Terrestrial > Soil > Wetlands | place: USA: Florida...
CGGCGGTGGAAGTAGTGGTCGGCATCGGTTTGTGGAAACTGCGGAACTGGGCGCGGATCGTGACGATCGTGCTTTGCGGGCTCAGCTTCCTCGGTGCGGTGCTTTCCATCCTCAACCCGTTCCATATCCACGTCTTCTTCTTTTTGTTCCTGCTCAGGCGGCTGATCTATGCGGCGATTTACGCCTGGATTCTCTGGTATCTGTTCCAGCCCAACGTCAAGCAGTCTTTTGGCGCCACCGGCTTCTGATCCGGTTGTCTTCGCGGCTTCATCCAATGCAGTGGGTTGCAGGCGGATTGCGAGGAGTAAGTTTCGCGCTCCGCCACGACAAGTAAATTGGGTCCACGGGATGAAGCCATGAAGAAAACTGCGAACACCGGGTTGGTTGTCGTACGCGATTATCTCAATAAGGTCGAGGCAGAACTCGCGCAGGGAGCGTTGCAAGCCGCCGGTATAGAGTCGATGATCGGAGCCGACGACGCGGGCGGCACCGAGCCCGGGCTTTGGATGGGCGGCGTCAAGCTGTTGGTTCGGGCCGAAGATGCCAAGGAAGCAGCCAGAATCCTCGGGCCCAAGAAATAGCGGGCCCTTCAGACACCGGCCCGCCGGGATTGCACGACGAGACACGCGGCGCGGCAAAAATCGACAGACGTGTCGCAGGTGTGCTATTCATATGCATCAGGAGTAGGTACACCCCTTCCGTAATACCGCCTATTCTGGCGGCGCACTGCGCCCGCCGGAGGGAATCACCGACATGAAGAAGAAACGGTTGGGGGAAGTTCTCTGCGAACGCGGCCAAATTTCCGCGGCCGACTTGAAGAAGGCTTTGCAGGATCAGCAAGGAAAGTTCGTGCACCTCGGTGAACTTTTGCTCGAACGGAAGCTGGTGTCGAAGCAGGAACTGACGGCGGCGGTCGGCGAAGTCTCCGGCGTCGAGTATTTAGACTGCGAGAAAATCGAGCCATCTTCCGAACTGCTGAAACTGATCCCCGCGGCGCTGGCCCGGCGATGCGTAGCGATCCCCGTACGGATTGAAAACAAAAAACTCGTAGTGGTGATGGCCAAGCCGCAGAACATCCAGTTTCTGGACGAGCTTCGATTCAAGACGGGACTGCCGATCGAGCCGCGCTTTGGTTTCCAGGGCGAGGTTTTCGCGGCGCTCGAACGATTGTACGGCGCATCGGAACGCCCGCCGGAGACGGTGCAGGTGGCGGACGACACGACGGGAATGGAGTTCATCTCGTCAAGCTCGCAACAGCGCAACATCGAAGCCATGCGCGAGATGCAGCAGGAGCTGCAACAGAAGTCCAAGACGACGCCGGCGGTCCATCTGGTGGCCGGGATGATCAAAGCCGCCGCTGCCAAGCATGCGAGCGACATCCATATCGAGCCGCGGCAAATGGAGACCGCGGTGAGGTTTCGAGTGGACGGCATCTTGCGGGACTTTCAACGGATTCCGCGGGCCCTGCAGAACCAGGTGGCGTCTCGCGTGAAGATTCTCTCGGATATGGACATCGCGGAACGCCGCACGCCGCAGGACGGCAGATTCGTCGTGAAAATCAACGAGCGACGAATCGATTTGCGCGTCTCGACGCTGCCGACGCAGTACGGCGAGAAAGTCGTGTTGCGGCTGCTGGAGAGCGAGTCGCCGATGAAGGGATTCGACGCGCTGGGAATCCCGCCGGAAATCCGGGAGGGGCTCGAGGAAATTTTGCGAATGCCGCAAGGGATGCTGTTGGTGACCGGGCCGACGGGTTCCGGCAAGAGCACCACGCTCTATTCGTGCCTGCGAGTGATTCAGCGGCCGGCGGTCAACATAGTGACGGTCGAAGATCCGGTGGAGTACACGGTGCCCGGGCTGAACCAGGTGCAAGTCAACGTGAAGGCCGGGTTGACGTTCGCGGGCTCGCTGCGCTCCGTGCTGCGGCAGGACCCTGACGTGGTGATGGTGGGGGAAATCCGCGACCTCGAGACCGCTGAGATTGCGATCAAGGCGGCGCAGACGGGCCATCTCGTTCTTTCGACGCTGCATACGAACGATAGTCTATCGGCTGTAACCCGGCTGATGGATCTTGGCGTTCCGGGATTTCAAGTGGGAAGCGCGATAACGGCAATCATTGCGCAACGGTTGCTGCGCCGGTTGTGTAAGTGCCACCACTCGTCGCCGGCGACGCAGGAATACGTCGACATGCTGATGGCGGCTGGATTGGCGGACCCGCCCGACACGCAGAGAGTGCCGAATGGCTGCGACGCGTGTGATTTTACCGGCTACCGAGGCCGCGTCGGGATCTACGAAATGCTGCGCTTCAACGACGCGATCCGGCAGGCGGCGCGGTCCGGGAATCAGAACGACGAGATGAAGACGCTGGCGCGCCACAACGGAATCAAGTTCATGCAGGAGCATGCGCTGGAACTCGTGCGCCAGGGCTTAACGACATTCGAAGAGGCGCAGCGCGTCGTGCCGTTCGCGCAGGCGGGCGGGGAAGCCTGTGTGTCGTGCGGGCGCGAGCTTTCCCTCGGGTTCGCATTTTGTCCCGCGTGCGGCGCGAAGCGGGAAAGCTGGCACTCGAGACTGCTGCAAACGCGCGATATGGCGCGGGAAACGGTGCTGGAATGAACCAGAAGAACGGCTCGAACGGACGAACCGGCTGCTCGCGCGGCAATTCGCGGGTGCACTGCCTTCGCGAAATCACGGTGACCTACGAGGGACAGCACGAACACACCCGGATCAAGGCGCCGGATCTGAGCGCGAACGGCATGTTCATCAGCACCAGCCGCCGCTTTCCCGAAGGGGCGGTCTTGAACCTCGAGTTCCGCATGGCGGCGACCAACGCGGTGGTCCAAACCCGCTGCGAGGTTCGCTACTGTCTCCCGGGCGTAGGTGTCGGTGTCGAGTTTGTGGGGATTACGCCCGAAGCAAAAAAGGATATCGAGCGCGAGTTGCGGCTGGCGCTGAACGGCGAGACGGGGCGCGGCGCCACGAAACGCGGCGCGCGGCCTCGCGGCGCGCGTCGGCGGTGAAAAACTCCAGACCGCGCCTTAGCTGTGCGGACGAGTCGGCGCCGCGACCGCCGGCGTCATTTGGCCGCAGTTTTGGAATTTTCCGTCTTCAGGATGAAGGCGGCCACGTTGTCGTGCAATTCTTTGAGCGCAGCCTCGTGCGCGTACACCATGTGCCCGGACTGGTAGAAGTGAAATTCGATGTTGTTCTCCAGCTTGGCGGGAATCTGCAGGTGCTGGAGTTCGTAGATGCCTTCGAAGAACGGCGTGGCGAGATCGAAATAGCCGGCATTGAGCATGACTTTGAGGTCGGGATTATATTTCATGGCGTTGGCAAGATCGGGCATCACGTTCGTCGTCTGCGGCAGAGGGACCGGGGAATTGGGCGGCTGATGCAGGAAGTCCCATGATTTGGAAACGTCGATTTCCGGCTTGAAAGTCTTGTTCTCGCCGTACTTGAGATCCTTGCGCACGTAGTCGTTAAATGCGGAGACGTAGGCCGAGCCGATCGCCGCCGATTGCGGATCGTATTCCGCTTCCTTGCTGAGCGGATCGAGCGTAGGCCCGGAGAAGCGGGTGTCGAGCCGGCCGGTCGTGAGGTCGGCTTCGTCCTGCAGATTCTTTTCGAACTCTCCGCCGTCGATCCGCAGATTGGCCTTCTTGATGTAATCGATGGGGAGGCCGGTGTACGCGTGGAGCTTTGCCGCGATGGCGTCGCGCTGGTCCGGGGCGAGCGAGGAACCCGCGGCGAGCGCCTGCGCGTAATCGGTCATCGCGAAGTGCTCGACCTCCGCGAGCAGCGGCGCTAATTCCGGATGCGCGTCCGGCAGTTTGTGGTGATACCAGGCCGTTGCCGCGTAGGTGGGGAGCGCGAGTTGGTAGGGCAGGTCGATGCCCGGATTGGTCTCCGGACCGTCCACGCTGAGATCGAAATTCAATATTTCGGACAGTAGCATCACGCCGTTGAAATCCACCTCACGTTCGGTTTCGAGGATATTTGCGAGGAGGGCGGACCGCGTTGTGCCGTAGCTTTCCCCGAACAGGTATTTCGGGGAATTCCAGCGTCCGTATTTCGTGAGGAACTGGCTGATGAAATCGGCGAAGGCGTACGCATCCGGATCGACGCCGTAGAAAGCCTTTTCGCGGTCTTTGCCGGCGATCCGGCTGAAGCCGGTCCCGGGCGCGTCGATAAAAACGAGATCGGTCACGTCCAGCGGGCTGTAGTCGTTGTTGACAACGGAGTAGGGCGCCGCCGGAGTGTGGGTGTCATCCGCGGTGACCACGCGCTTTGGTCCAAACGCCCCCATGTGAAGCCATACCGTCGAAGAACCCGGGCCGCCGTTATAGAAGAAGGTCACGGGACGCGGCGCGCCCTGGTTGTCGGACTTGAAGTACGCGACGTAGAACATGCTCGCTTCGGGCGTCTTTGCCTCTTTCTCCGTGTTTTGCGGAACGTCGTCCCAATCCTTGGTGTGCACCACGATAGTGCCCGCGTACGCGTCGTAATTGATGGCGTGACCGCCGACGGTGACCGAGCCTTTGCTCGCCTGCTGCTCCGGTTTGAAGTGCTCGGACTCGGCGGATGCGTCGGGCTTCGCCGCTTCGACGTTGATGGTTGCCACGGGCGTCTGAACATTCGTCTGTGCGTGAACGGTGGCAAGCGGGAGCGCGAGAATCGCTACCGTGAAAGCCGCGAAACACGGGAAAAACGTGCGCATCGAGCGTGTCTCCTTTGGTGTGGCTCCGAACTTAGTTCCTAACCTCAAGGCTCGTCAATCCTACTATCCCCGGGATGGGGGAATTCACGGAAAATGCATTTGACGAGCGGCACGGGATAAGGTTATCCGCAGAGGCTTCCTTGACCGTGTAACTCCTGTCGCATACACTACGTAATTCACGATAGGCCTCGAAGCGTATCCGAGCGCGCAGTCCGCCGCTGAGAAGGGCCAACCAACAGAGGAGAAAGATCAGTGCCGAAACGGACATTTCAGCCGCACGTGCGCGCCCGCCACAAGAAGCATGGCTTCCGCACGCGCATGAAGACCCAAGGTGGACGCAAAGTACTCGCGCAACGCCGCAAGAAGGGACGCCACAGTCTTACGCGCGTCTGATGCGCCGCGTCTCGATTTCCCGCGCGCCTGCCGCTTGGTGCGCCGCGCCGAATACGACGCGGTGTATCGCGAAGGGCGGCGGCGGACGGGCCGCGAGTTCACGGTTTTTCTTCGCGCCAATGGCCTGGGTGTCAGCCGGTTTGGCTGGAGCATCAAAAAGGCGCTGGGAAGCGCAGTGCGGCGCAATCGCATCCGCCGCCGGCTGCGCGAGATCTTGAGATTGCACCGACAGGAGATCGCTCCGGGATGGGACATTGTGATTCATCCGCGCAGTTCAGCCGCCACGTCGAAATTTCCGGCGCTGGGAGCGGAGTTGCTGGCGCTGCTGCCGCGCGCGGAGAAGCCCAGCCAGCAGGCGCGCTAGCCAAGTCGGCCAAGTCGCTTGGGGCGTGGACTCTGCTCTTCCTGATCCGGCTGTACATGTGGCTGCTCGCGCCGTTTGTGGGCGGCGCGTGCAAGTTTTATCCCTCCTGTTCGAATTACGCATACGAAGCGATCGCACGGCACGGCGCGCGCCACGGCAGCGTGCTCGCGGTAAAGCGCCTCTTGCGATGCCGTCCTTTCACGCAGGGCGGATTTGATCCCGTGCCGGAAGAACTGCAAGGGGTAAATCCTCCGCCGGGCGGCGGCGCCAGATTCGCCGCCGAATCCACAACCCACAAACAGAGTAGCGAGCCGGCTGCCGGTTTCCGCGGAACGGAGCTGCGGCTGTGAAGGAGATGTCGGACCAGACCCGCGGCATCATTTTCGTGGTCGTTGTGATTGCTGTGACATTCCTCTGGATGCGGTTTTTCCAGCCTACCGTCCCGCCGCAAAAACCGGCGACGACATCCGCCGTCCAAACGGCACCCGCGCAAAATGCAAGCGCACCCGCTGCCGGAACATCTGCTGCCGCCGCGCAAGCGCATCCGGCGGTGAATGCGAAGCACGTGGTGGCGAAGCCCGCGCAGGCACAGGGCGAAGAAACGATAGCGATTGACAGCAGCGTGTATCGCGTCGAGCTCTCGAACCGCGGCGGAGTGGTGCAGAGCTGGAAGCTGAAGAAATACCTGGACGAAGAGAAGCCGCCGCGCCCGCTTGATCTCGTCGATCCGGATGCTTCGAAGGAGCTGGGCTGGCCCTTCTCAATTGTGCTTTCGGACAAGCAGCTGGAGGCCGAAGCAAATTCCGCGCTATACGAAATGACGCCCTCTTCGGCCAGCGCCACCGCGCCCGTCGAAGTTACGTTTCACTGGAGTAACGGGCGCCTGGACGTCACGAAAAAGCTGAATTTCACCCAGGACTACCAGCTTTCGGTGGAAGTGGATGTCACGCTGGACGGCCAGCCACTGCCCGCCACTCTCGCCTGGCGCGGTGGATTCGGAGATCGCGCCGCGTACAGGGAATCGCAATTCGTCAGCGTCCTTTACAAGCAAAACGGCAAATTGAACACGCTGCCCTTCAAGAAGCTGGGCGCGCAGGGCCGCCAGCTCGAGCCACTCGAACAGGCTGGCCCGATGGAATACGCCGGCATCCAGGATCAATTTTTCGCGGCCGTTTTCATTCCCGACGGCGCGGACATTTCCCTGCTGGACTGGCAACAGTGGCACCACTCGACGGCGAACGGGCAGGCCGTGAACGATCCCGAGGCGCAGATGGCCGTGAGCGCCATGGCGCCCGGGCCGCTGAAGGTGCGGGCGTACGTGGGGCCGAAAGATCTCGCCATTCTGGGCAAAGTGCATCCGTCGCTCGAAGAGCTGGTGTCGTTCGGATGGTTCGGCGTGATCGCGAAGCCGCTGCTCTTTGTCCTCGAGTGGATGCACAAGTACGTGCCGAATTACGGCTGGACGATCGTCATCTTCACGCTGCTGCTCACCATGGCGCTGCTGCCGATCCGCATCTGGACTTTCCACTCGGCGCGGAGGATGCAGATGGTGGCGCCGGAAGTGAAGTCGATTCAGGACAAATACAAGAAGTATTCCATGTCCGATCCGCGCAAGCGGAAGATGAACGAAGAAGTGATGGCGGTGTACCAGCGGGAGGGGATCAATCCGCTGGGGAGCTGCCTGCCGATGCTGGTGCAACTGCCGGTGCTGTGGGCGTTCTATCGCGTGCTCAACGGGGCCATCGCCCTGCGGCACGCGCCCTGGATCTGGTGGATCCATGACCTCTCGGCAAAGGATCCTTACTACGTCCTGCCGGTCCTGATGGTGATCACGTCATACTTCATGACGAAGATGACGCCCACGCCGACGGCGGCGGCCGATCCCACGCAGCAAAAGATGATGATGCTGATGCCCGTCTTCATGGGATTCATCTTCCTGAACCTGTCGAGCGGCCTGAACCTCTATTATTTTTCGAGCAACTTGATCGGCGTAGTGCAGCAGTGGTATTTGAATCGTTCGCAACCGCTTCCATCGCGGAGTAAATTCAAAACCAAGAAAAAAGAATGAGCGACCAGCGAGGATCGGCACCGCAAAGAAGTCAATCGCGTCCCCCGCGCCGGGAACAGCCGGCGCGCGATCTCCCTCTCGACCGCGAAGGCGTTGCGGCCGGGCTGAAGCGCTTCATCGATCTGGTGGTGCGCGAGATGCGGCTGGAGATCGAATACGAAATCGTTTTCACCGATGGCGGACCGGACGGCAACGGGCTCGTCGCCGCTTTCCGCGGGCCCGACCAGGATTTCCTGCTGGAGCGCAACGCCGAGCTTTTGCTGGCGCTCGAACACGTGGCGCACCGCTGGCTGAAGCTGAATCCGCAGCTGCACGACCGCGTGCGCTTCGATTGCGGCGATTACCGCGCGACGCGGCTCGAGGAATTGAAACTTTCCGCTCGGGTGGCGGCGCAGCGCGTCCGCGAGACGGGGCAGGAGTTTCGTTTTAATCCGATGTCGTCGCGCGAGCGGCGGATCGTTCACCTGGAATTAAACGGCGCGCCCGGAGTGCGCACGATGAGCGAAGGCTCGGGCGACCGCCGGCAGCTCGTGATTTACCCCTCCCAGCCGCCCGCCAGAAAAGGCCCACGGTAGTTCAAATTTCGATCGTGTGGCCGTGTTTGCCGACGTTGATGCACTCGGTCGAGCCGAGGCGGTCAGTAAGTGCGGCGGTCTCGTGGATGTGGCCGCAGAAGAGGCGGAGGGGCCTTTCGCGCAGCACCCATTCGCGCAGCGTGGGACTGCCGGCATGTTTTCCGGGGGCGTATTCATCGAGCTTCGTATCGAGCGGCGGAAAATGGACCACGAGGTAGAGCGGACGGATGCCATCGAAGGCTGCGAGGGCTTGGCCGATTTCTTCCTCGGAATATTCGCCGGGAGTCTTGAAAGGCGTGATGTTGCTGTAGCCGAGGCCGGCCCACTGCGTGGGTCCATTCGCGGATTCGAGCGTGCGCACCTGCCGGTGAAAATCGACGAATCCGAATTTTTCGCACAGGGCGCGCGTGTCGCCGTGCGTTTCGTGGTTGCCCGGCAGGACCCACAGCCGCTCGCCGAGCGGTTTTAGAACTTCGCCGCAACGATCGAGGCCCTTGCCGAAAGTGGCGAGGTCGCCGGCAGCGATGTAGAGGTCGGCGGGCTGTGCGACCAGACTCTTCAGCGCGCGCAAGTCTCCGTGAATGTCGCTGAAAAGCAGGATCTTCACGGCGAGCTCTTACCCGGCGTTGCGGCCGGCGCCACCGGCTGTTGCGGCACGAGGCGCCTCATCTGGCCTCGCTCCATGCCCTGCGTCAACCAGCCTTCTTCGACCACTCTACCTGCCGAGTCGAAGACGACCTGATAAGTGAAGGGCTGCGGGCCGCGACGGCTCCCGGCCATCGACCGGTTCTCGCCGAGCTCGACGACGTGCACGCCATTCCCGGCGTAGCTGCGGATCACTGGAAAGCGCGAGAATTGCCAGAAGAGCCGCACGTTCGGCAGCGTAACGGCGCGCAGGATGTAGTCGTCCAGCGGCGAATCGGCGACGAAGTAGAACCGCGGCGGATTCTTTTCGCGCAGGTCGAACTGCGAGACGTAAACGCCGTTGGGCGCGCGAATCGCGTCGCTCCAATCGAGCAGCGAAGGCGGGATCGGCAGCGCGCCCATGCGCTCGACGTCGACGTGATGCTCGTCGGCAAACGCCCGAACCTTGAGCATGGCGCGATGATGCGCGACCGAGCAGAAAAACAGATATGCAACCGTGAAACAGATGCCGGCCTGGCACCATTCCGCGCGTGTTACCCTGAATCCCCATTCGCTCGTCGCCGGCGCGAAGAACAGCACGGCAAGCACGATGCTGATCAGCACGGCGATCCACAGGTGGAATGGATACGAAGCGGCGCGAGTCGTGAGCCAGGCGATAAAATCTCCTGCGGTGAAGGCGATCCACATCTTCACCGCGCGGCCGCGGCTCTTTGCCGGGTCGCGGTAAATCCAGGCGATCACCTGCGGCGCGAGGATGATCGTGGTGAACGTGAAGTCGATGATAAACAGCAGGTCCCATGCGTAGCGGCGGGTCGAAATCGGATACCACATGCGCGTGCCGAAGGAGGTCATTACGTCGAGGAAGATGTGGCTCGCGATGCCGACGCCGTAGATGATGGCGAGCAGCCAGAAGGGCGGCGATTCAAGGTCGTGGAATCGCGGGTAGCGCCGCTTGAGAATATTCACGGCCGGCAGCGTGAGGAGAGCGAGCAGCACCGCGAAAAACGGGAGCCCGACGAACGAATGCGTGATCGCGCGATGGTATTTCACGATCGCCAGCGGATCGTGATGAACGACTTCCGCGTAGCCTTCGTAGAAGATGTCGATATCGGGAAAGACGGCGCCAAGCGTGGCGGCGAAGATCGCCACTTTTTCCTGGCGCTTCGAGAAAAATCCCTTGCCGAGGAGCGCGCCGGCGATTCCGTGTGTGACCGGGTCCATGAAGGATGAACGCCGGAAGTGTACACGATTCG
>Ga0335072_10017898_pt1 | contig 10015 bp, 11 predicted proteins | sample Lox_Sample_21_FD_206725 | JGI IMG/M metagenome (GOLD analysis project Ga0335072, IMG submission 206725) | Soil microbial communities from Loxahatchee National Wildlife Refuge, Florida, United States - Lox_Sample_2.1 | ecosystem: Environmental > Terrestrial > Soil > Wetlands | place: USA...
CGCGCTGGGCCTTACCGCGTTTCTTGTACCCCGCGAAGCAAGCGGCCTGCATGTCGAACCGATCGCTCGCACCGCCGGTCTGCCGGGTGCTCCGTTGGGCGACGTTGTGCTGGATGGTTGCGTTGTCCCGGACGATGCCGTGCTGGGCCGGCCCGGAGCAGGGCTTCGGGTTTTCATGACGGCAATGAAATGGGAACGCTGCGGGTTGCTGGCCGGCTTCCTCGGCGCCGCCGAGCGCGACCTGTCGCGGTGTGCCGACCTGCTGACCCGGCGCGGCGGCAATCTGTTGAAACACCAGGCCGTCACCCACAAACTGGCCCACATCAAGGTGCGACTGGCAACCGCCCGCGCCATGCTGCGCCAGGCCGCCGAGAGTATCGATGCCGGTCACGACGACCATGTGCTTTCGGCGATGGCCAAGCTTGTCATCAGCGAAGCGCTGGTGGATTGCGCGCAGGACACCGCGCGCCTGTTGGCTGGCGCCGGCTGGGCCGGAACCCCCTTCGATACGGCCAGCGCAGTCGCCGACACGCTGGGCGGCCTTTTCGCCTCCGGGACATCCGAAATCCTGCTCGACCTGATTGGCCGCAGTGTCATGTCGGGAACCCAATGACAGTGAGCGATACACTCGACGCCTCGACGCTGATCGCGCCGCTGCTGGCGGACCGCGCCGGCGCCACGCAGGTCGCTGTGTCCTGCGGCGACGCTGTGCTGAGTTATGCCGACTTGCGGAACGCGATTGCTGCCACCGCCGATCTGCTTCGGCATGCCGGCGTGCACCCGGGAGACCGCGTGGCAGTGTGCCTGCCGAAATCGATCGGTGCGCTGACCGCGATCCTCGGCGTGCTGGCGGTCGGGGCCGCTTATGTGCCGCTGAACCACCGCCTGCCCGCCATGCAAATGCGGTCCATCCTCGCCGATCTGCTGCCGCGGGTTCTGATCGCCGGCACCGAAACCATGGCGGCGCTGGCGCCAGAGCCACCGCCAGGACTGCGCGTTCTGCTGACCGAGGGCGCGGACCCGGTGCCCTCCGGCAGCCTGCACGACTATCCCGGCACCGCACCGGAAATCGCCTCACCCGATGAGCTGGCGGCGATTCTCTACACGTCCGGCACCACCGGCGAGCCGAAAGGCATCATGCTGTCGCACCAGAGCATGATCAGTTTCGCCGACTGGGCCGCGGAGACATTCGCCGTGTCGGCCGCCGACCAGGTGACCAGCCACGCGCCATTTCATTTCGATCTGTCGGTCTTCGATATCTTCAGTACCTTCCGCCGGCATGCCACGCTGCATCTGCTGGACGATGCGATGGTGCGTTTCCCGGGCGCGGTGCGTGCCTTGCTGGCGAATGCCGGCATCACCGTGTGGTATTCGGTGCCCACCGCGCTGGCGCAGCTGCAGGCGCGCCGGGCACTCAAAGACCTCGGCACCCTGCGCACCGTGTTGTTCGCGGGCGAAGTGTTCCCGACGCCGGTACTGCGTGGGGTCATGGACGATCTGCCACAGGCCGAATTCGCCAATCTGTACGGCCCGACCGAGACCAATGTCTGCACATGGTTTCGGCTCCCCACGCCGCCCGTATCGGACTTCGAGTCGCTGCCGATCGGCCGTCCCTGCGCGCATTACGAGGTCACGTTGCGCGATGACGCCGGCCGGCCGGTCGCCGCCGGCGAGGTGGGAGAAATTTGTGTCGCCGGCCCTGGCGTCATGCTGGGTTACTGGCGGCGGCCATGCCTCACCGCGGCGTCGCGGATCGGCGGCCGCGCCGACTCGTATCGCACGGGCGACCTTGGCTGCTGGCGCGACGACGGCATGCTGATGCTGATGGGCAGGCGCGACCATCAGGTCAAAGTACGCGGCCATCGCATCGAATTACTGGCGCTGGAGACGGTGCTGAACGCGCACCCCGCGGTCAGCGAGGCGGTCGCCGTCGCGGCTCCCGACTCAGCCGGCGGGCGCCTGGTTGCCTTCCTCTCGCCCCGCGGCACCAGGACGGATGCGCCCGATCCGCGCGACTTCGTCGCCGCCCGACTCGCCCCCTACTACATGCCGGACCGCTTCGAGTGGCTGACCGAACTGCCACGTACCGCCAACGGCAAAGCCGACCGCAGCGCCTTGCGCCACCGCGCGACCAACTTGCAGACAAGGTAACCACGACACCATGCAGCCTGTCCTCGACATCGTTACCACGTGGCTCAAGCGGGCCGCCGCTCCGCGCATCAGCGCCGAGCTGACACCCGATACCGAACTCGTGGTGCTTGGCATCCTCGATTCGATCGAAATCCTCAACCTGGTGTCGTTCCTGGAAGAGCATTTCGGCGTTACCGTGCCGATCGACGAATTCATTCCGGAGAATTTCGCCTCGCCACGTGCCGTTGCCGAACTGGTCGGCCGGCTTGGATCCGTTCCGGTGGCGGCCTGAGGCATGCCGGCCATGTCTTTGCCAACGAAGGCGGACGTGCTGGTGGTTGGCGGCGGCCCGGCGGGCAGCACCGCGGCCGGCCAGCTTGCCGCGCAAGGCTATGACGTCGTGCTGATCGACAAGCAGCGCCATCCGCGCGAGACCGTCGGCGAAAGCGTTTTGCCGCAGGCGTGGAAGTATTTCGACCTGGTCGGTGCCACGCCGGCGGTGGAAGCATGTCGTTTCGTGCGCAAATCCGGCGGCATCGTCGCCTGGGGCGACCAGATCACGCAGATCGCGTTCAGCGATTTCGGCCATGACCGTCCCGGGCTGCATGTCGAACGTGACGAGATGGACGACGTCCTGCTGCGCCATGCCGCGTCGCGCGGCGCGCGCGTGTTCGAAGGCTGGCGCGCCACGTCGGTCGCGAGCGGTTCGAACGATGGCAGCGTGGTCACCGTCGTGGGAGACGACGGCACCACCGAGTTCGATTGCCGTTACGTGATCGATGCCACGGGCCAGGGTTCGCTGATGGCCCGCCAGCTTGGCTGCCGGCTGTTGAATCCCGAATACCGGTTCGTGGCGTTGTGGGGATATTTCCTGGATTCGCGCTACGTTGCGCCCGGCGGCGTGGTGCGGCCGTTCGCCGACCTTGCGGCGCATCCGCCGGTCACGTTCGTCACGCGCCTGGGCGAATGGGGCTGGTCGTGGCACATCCCGATGAAGCGATACACCAGCGTGGGGCTGGTGATCCCGATCGAGGACTACAAGCGCGACAGTGCGGCGTTTCCATCGGTGCAGGCGTATTTCCTTGCCACCTGCCGCAACGCCGCCTGGCTCGGCGATCTGCTGGACGGGGCCACGCTGACCAATGGCGGCGTGCGGATGATGCGCGATTTCTCCTATGTGTCGGAAACGCTGGCGGGACCCGGTTTCCTGATCACCGGCGACGCGGCGGGATTTGTCGATCCGATCTTTTCGATTGGATTTTCGATCGCGATGTACTCAGGCAATATCGCAGCGTGGGCGGTGGACCGGTCGTTGCGGCGCCCGGCGCAGGCGGCATCGGCGCGGGCGGTGTTCCAGAAGCAGATGCTGGGACGCTACCAGCTCGCCCACACGATGGCGCTGCCTGGCGTCGATGCCGCGGCGCCCGAAGCGGCACGCACCCACTTCAACTTCTTCTCGCGCAACGAGCAGGAGCTGATGTGGTCGGCAGCGTCCATGACAACGCGGTCGGCGAATCTGGTGCGGACCTCGGCGGATGGGGCCGCGCCCGCCGTGCTGAAGCGACGGGAGCTGGAAACGCTGGTGTTCTAGCGGCCTGCAACGGGCAGGCTGGCGGCTGCGCGTCCTGGCGGTGCCTGAGCGTCATCGGGACGAGCCGCCGCACACCGAGGCCCCGTCCTTTCATCCCGACCGTCGCAACGTCTTGGCATCCGCCAAAGGCGCCGCTTGCCGCGCGTCTGCAGCGAAAGGTCAGCACCGCCGGCGACCCGGACATACCGCTTCTGTAATTTCGGCCACCAGTTCTCGATGGTGGCCGAGCCGGCAAATCCATGTCAGCCGTCATAGCCGGAAATAACTTCCCAGGTGCACAGGGCCTGGCGATGTTGGCCGTCGATCCGCGGCAGTCATGCCACCTCTTCTGGTCCGACGCGCTGCCCGGTATCAGCCTGGTCGCGAAGGTCGGGATCGATATGCTTCCCGGAGCGCCGCGCCGGGAAGCTTGCGGCCAGCGGCCGCGCTACAGCACCGCCAGGACCGATTCAGCCTTGCTCACGTCGAACCCGCCCGGCGGCTCCACGGCGAGGTGGGTGACCGTTCCGTCCTGCGCCACCAGCGCATAACGCTGGCTGCGCGTGCCCAGGCCGCGTGCATTCAGGTCCAGCTCCAGGCCCAGCGCCTTGGTGAACATCGCCGAACCGTCCGCCAGCATCGTGACCTTGCCGTCGGTGCCCTGATCCTTGCCCCAGGCGCCCATCACGAACACGTCGTTCACCGCGATGCAGGCAATGGTGTCGACGCCCTTCGCCTTGATGGCATCCGCATTCTGCACGAAGCTGGGCAGGTGCTTGGCGCTGCAGGTCGGCGTGAACGCCCCTGGCACCGCGAACAATACGACCTTCTTGCCTTTGAAGATATCGTCGGTTGAGACCTCCTTGGGCCCCTCCGGCGTCGCCATCATCAGCTTCATGGATGGAATGGTCTCGCCGACTTTGATCATCATGGGCTCCCTCGCTCCCCGTTGAGATGGGCTTACGGGCGAGAGTCCTAGCCTTACCGTGAACCGCTGTCACGCCGCCCGCTTGATTGCATCTGCGCGAACGGATGGCGTACGGTCGCATCCAGGGTCGCATCCAGGCTTGCACCGCCGGGCGAACCGCCCCAGATTCTGGCGCATGGCACAGAGTCCCGGCAAATCGCCGCGAAACCTACCGCCCGCGGACGATGACGCGGACGAGAATCCGCGCACCAGCGGCCGGCCGGCCGTGGTGATGCCGGGCAAGCAGCCGACCGCGCCGATGGAAGGCTTTCTGACCGGGCAGTTGCTGGTGGCTATGCCATCCATGACGGACCCGCGTTTCTCCCAGAGCGTCATCTATGTCTGTGCCCACACCCCGGACGGCGCGATGGGCCTGGTCGTGAACCGTCCCATCGTCAAGCCGAGCTTCGACGACCTGCTGCGCCAGCTCGATGTGGCGCCGGTGCCGCCGATGCGCCGGATCCGGTTGTGCGCCGGCGGACCGGTGGAAAATGGCCGTGGCTTCGTGCTGCACACGGTGGACTGGACCGGCGAGGGCAGCCTGCGCGTCAACGATGCGCTGGCGCTGACCGCCAGCCTCGACGTGCTCAAGGCGATCGCCGGCGGCGGCGGCCCGCGGGAGGGCCTGCTGGCCCTCGGCTACGCCGGCTGGGCACCCGGCCAGCTCGACAAGGAAATCCAGGACAACGCCTGGCTTTCGGTGCCGGCCAACGAGACGCTGTTGTTCGACGACGGCCACGAAAGCAAGTGGAACCGCGCCCTGGCCACCCTGCGCATCGACCCGCTTCTGCTTTCGAGCGTCGCCGGCCACGCCTGAGCGCCGGCGCGTTAACCCTTCGGTAGCCGCCCTGCCGTAGCCTAGGGGATGCATTGCATCCGGAGGCGACGCCGCATGCTGTCCACCGACACCACCGATCGGCCGGTGATCGCCGAGGTCACCGACATTTTCCGTGCCGTCCTCAATCAGCCGGACCTGGAACTGACCCCGCGTTCTACGGCCGATGACATTCCCGGTTGGGATTCGATGACGCACGTCACGCTGCTGGTGGAGGCCGAATGCCGCTTCGGCATCGAGTTCCAGGCGACCGAGATCGAGGCATTGCAGAACGTCGGCGAAATGGTGCGGGCCATCGAAGCAAAACGCTCAGCCGCCGTCTGAATGGAGATAGCGCCTCGCCTGCGCTGCCGGGAGACCACCGCGGTGGGTGAGGCCGGTGGCGCCGTGCCGCCGAGGAAGGCGGCGTCCGCCGCAGTGGCGCCCCCTGCATCGGCGCGCCCTGCATCGGCGCCCCCTGCATCGGCGCCCCCTGCATCGGCGTCCCCTGCATCGGCGACCCCTGCATCGGCGTCCCCTGCATCGGCGTCCCTTGCGGCGGTGCACGGGGCAGCGTCGTCCGGCGCCGGGGTGCCAGGGGCAGCGGCGCTGCGAGGCGCATACACCCGGTCCGGCGCCGGCACGCGCTTCGCTTTGCCGGAAGCGCCGCCCGCACGCTACCTGCTTGTGCTGGCCGCTGCCGCTTCGGCGTGCTTCGCGCTGGCATGGCTCTGGGTCGCCACGGCGCCGATGGCCTGGCGCGATCCCGAATACCCCGTCTGGCGTGCCAAGCTCGCCATGCTGCGGCGCTGCGATCTGGGCCGGGTGCTGCTGGTCGGCGACTCGCGCGCCGCGGTGGACGTGGTGCCGGCGCTGCTGCCGGTTCTGGTCACCAATCTGGCAGTGGGCGGCGGCATGCCGATCGAGACCTACATCGCCGTGTCGCGAGCCCTGGCTTGTCCGCATCCACCCGACCGCGTGGTGATCTCGCTCGACGCCGCTCATTTCGTCCTGGCCGATCTGTTCTGGGAGCGTAGCGTCAACTACGGCCTTGCCGGGCTGGCGGACCTTGCGCTGCTGCAACGCCTGACCCGCGAGACCGGCGACACATCCCTGGCCGAGCCGAAACGGCCGGACGGGCTGCCGATCTGGCTGCGTGGCCAGCTATACACTTGGCATTTCCCGCCGCTCGATCTTGGTAGCCTGGCAAAGAGCGGCGGTTTCCTGCGGCTGTGGCGGAACCGGGCTGCATTCGCCCAAGCGCTCGCCGCGCGCGGGCAATATTTCTTCGGCCGCGACGCAGGATCGTCGGCCGTGGCAAGCGAGGGGCACCTGGCAGCATTTGCGCCGCTGCCGGTGCTGGACCGCTATTTCGACAGGACGCTGGCGCTGCTGGCCGCACGCCACATTCCCGCGTATTTCATCGCGATGCCGATCAACGATGCGACGGCACGGAAAGTACGGCCGGAGGTACGGGCGGGCTTCACGGACTATCTCGCCCGCTATGCGGCGCGGTATCCGAACTTCCATGTGATCGCACCGCTGATGCCGGCCTGGCCGGATCGGTATTTCGGCGATGAATTCGCGCACCTGAATCCGATGGGAGCCGTCGTGTTCAGTACACAATTCGCGGCATGCCTGCGGGGGTTGCTGATGCGGGGTGGTACAGCGTCTGCTTCCGAGTGCCATCGCGAACCGCAAAGCGAGGCAACCGCCGCGGTCGCCGGTGAGTACCAATGACCGAGACATTCATTCTAATGCTGCAGCAAGGCCTCAGCGGCCGCGATCATCCGTCTTGTGTCATCCTCCGTCCCGACGGTGATGCGCAGCCAGGGCGCCGTGCGCGGCCTGTTGAAATGCCGGACGAGCACGCCATGTTCGCGCAGCCTCGCCGCAGCGTCCGCGCCGCCCAGCAACGGGTGACAGGCAAATACGAAATTCGCGCTCGACGTGAGAACAGTAAAGCCGAGCCTGGTGAGATCTCCTGTCATCTTGCCCCGGCCTGCGATGACACGGGCGCAGCTCTCGCGGAAATACGCCTCGTCGCGCACTGACGCCGTCGCCCCTGCCTGGGTGATGCGGCCGAGCGGGTAGGAATTGAAGCTGTCCTTGACGCGGCGCAACGCCTCGATCAGCCCCGCATCGCCCAGCGCATAGCCGACACGCAAGCCTGCCAGGGCGCGCGACTTCGACATCGTCTGCACGACCAGCAGATTTGGATGATCGGCGATCAGCGGCACCGCGGTTTCGCCACCGAAATCGACATAGGCCTCGTCGATCAGCACGGGGATGCCGGGATGCTCCTCGAGCAATCGGGCGATATCGGCACGCGGCAGCGCGATGCCGGTCGGCGCGTTGGGATTGGCGATCACGATCGACCCCGCCTCGCGCCGATAGTCCTCGACCCTGACGCGCATGTCGTCGTCGAGCGGCACGGTCTGCCAGGCGAGGCCGAACAATTGCGCCCAAACGGGAAAGAAGCTGTAGGTCACGTCGGGGAACAGTAGCGGCTGCGGCTGGTGCAACAGCGCGGCGAAGGCATGTGCAAGCACCTCATCGGACCCATTGCCGACGAACACTTGCTCCGGCGACACGCCGTGATAGGCGGCGAGCACCTCGCGCAGTTCCGTCGCCTCCGGATCGGGGTAGAGCCGTAGTGCGTCGGATGCGGCGGCGCGCATCGCTTCCAGCGCGAGCGGCGACGGGCCGAACGGGCTTTCATTGGTGTTGAGCTTCACCAGATCGGCGATGCGCGGTTGCTCGCCCGGCACATAGGGCGAAAGCTGACGCGCAAGCTGGGTCCAGAACGGGTTCATCGGGATGGGACCAACGCGGATGACGGATGCCAAAGCTAGCACGGCGGCAGCTCGATTGGCAGGCGCCGTGCCTTGCCGCGCATGAGGAACAGCCAGCCGAAGCGATGCCGCTGGACGAATATCCGGCGATACGCCCGCCGCTGCGGTCAGACGCCGGCAAACCAGTCGTACCCTTGGTCTTCCCAGTATCCGCCAGGATATTTGTTCGTGACCTCGATCGCCTCCAGGTTCTTGGCACTCTTGAACCCGAGCTTGGTGGGGATGCGAAGCCGCAGCGGAGCGCCCCATTGCGGCGCCAGCGGCTTTGCTTCGAAATCGAGTGCCAGGATGGTCTGCGGTTGCAGCGCACTCGCCATGTCGATGCTGGTCGAATAGCCGTCGAAGCATTTGAAAGCGACGTAGCGAGCCGAAAGGTCGGCGCCGACGCGGCGCAGAAACGTGCCGAGCGGTACTCCGCTCCACTGGCCGATCTGGCTCCAACCTTCGATGCAGATATGCCGGGTGATCTGCCCCTGCTGCGGCAGCGCCGCCAGCGCCGGCAACGTCCAGGGCCGCCGGGCGGCGACGCGGCCGCCGACATGGAGCGCCCAGTTGTCCGGGACCAGACGCACCTGCCACTCGGCATAGTAGGCGTTGAAGCGGAACGGACGGGTGATGGCGCTGGCCGGATAGGTCGGTGCCAGACGCTGCCTGCTGAACAAGGCGGCCTGGACCCGGTCGTCGAACCGCAGCATCGCCTCCAGCGCAGCGTCGACGCCGGAATGAGTCGAAAGGTCGCAGCCGGTCAGCAGCGTCAGCGCGCCAAGCGAGAGCGCGCTGCGCAGCAGCCCACGCCGGCGCAATCTTGTCAGTTCCGGCCTGATCTCGGCCATGGTGACGGCCGGCTTGATGCGCTGATTGCTCATCGGCTTTCCTCGCTCTCCGAGGGCACGGCGACGATCATCGACCTCAGCGTCCGCGGGTGGATTGCCACCATCAACACGTGGACGAGAACGAAGCCGACGATCGCGAACATGGTGCCGAGGTGGATGCCGCGGGCGATCGGGTAGCCAAAGAGCAGACCCGTGAGCCAGCCGAACTGCACCGGCTTCCAGATGGCGAGCCCGGTCATCGCCTGCAGGATGATGGCGACGATGACGCCGATGTAGAGCACGCGCTGCACGGCGTTGTAGTGCCCCATATGGACCTTCAGGCGAAAGCGCAGCGCGGCCTCCAGGTCGTGCAGCACCTCGGCGGGGCGCGGCGGCTGCAAATCGCGGCGGAAATGGCCGCTGGCGAAGCCATAGGCCAGATACGCGATCCCGTCGGCAAACAGCAGCCACATCGCGCTGAGGTGCCAGGCCAGCGCGCCGCCCAGCCAGCCGCCAAGGCCGGTCCAGGCGGGAAACAGGAAGGGCAGGCTGGGCGAGGCGTTATAGATCTCCCAGCCGCTGAAGATCATGCAGCCCATCGCATAGACCCCGATCCAGTGCATGACGCGGATCGCGGCGGGATGCGCCGGACGGTGGAGGATTTCACGTCGGCTCATGGCGGATTTCCGTTGTCGCACCGAAGTCCGTTCTCGAGGTCGAAGGTCCCCCGCGCTTGCGGCGCGGGGACGGCCCTCACATCGGCGGCCGTACACCGTCGACACCGACGGCGACCGCATTCGCCACGAGACCCGAGCCGGTCGGCGTCGCCCGGATGAACACGTTGTTCCCTTTGGCCACCAGCGCCTG
>Ga0335072_10017900_pt1 | contig 10015 bp, 11 predicted proteins | sample Lox_Sample_21_FD_206725 | JGI IMG/M metagenome (GOLD analysis project Ga0335072, IMG submission 206725) | Soil microbial communities from Loxahatchee National Wildlife Refuge, Florida, United States - Lox_Sample_2.1 | ecosystem: Environmental > Terrestrial > Soil > Wetlands | place: USA...
GCTGCTCTCAGGAATCTGCATGATCTCTGTGTGAGTTTCGTGTCAGCCCCAGGCGCCCCACTGGTTCCGGCAGCCGGCTCGCGGTTGCGTATTCAAGGTTTTCTCCACGTTCATTCAAGCCCGGCCGTCCAGGGTGGGTTCCGGCACTGCGGTGCGGGGGAGGGCAGCCGGACGTCGCGAACGGGGGCGCGTCCGGGACCCGGGCAGCAGCGGCCGCACGCACGGCGGCGGGGCAGTCGGGAGCACAGGGCGGACCGGCAAACGGGACGACTGCCGCGGCTAGGGCCCAGCAAGTGAGAAAGGGAAAGGCATGCGTATTCGTAAGGCAGCCGCAATCTTCGCCTTCGCGGCAAGCACAACCGGGGTCGGTTTCGCGATCGCCACCGCCACAGCGGCGCACGCCCAAAGTGATGCGCCTCTGGTCTATATCTGCCCGGGCGTCCAGAACGGGCAGCCTCAGAGCTGCAAGAACAACCAGGAGCTCGAGGTCTTCGACACAAACGGCGCGCCAATCTACTCGGTCGGAGAGTTCGGTGGCGATGCTGTCTTTGGCGACAACCGCTCGGTCTTCCCGCCCGGCAACGTCTTCGATCCAGCCCTCGTCGAGTCCTACACAACCCCGGCCAAGTACGGGAAGACCACCTGCACGGCACCGTCGACCTGGATCGAGCCGCACGGGATCTGGTACTGCACCTCCTCGGGCAAGTGGGTCAAGTACATGTCGATCCCTTAAAGTCTTGGCGGAGGCTAGATGCCGATGCCAGCACGTGATCCAGCGAATGGGCCAGCACCACATGCGGCCTGGGCCGCCGTCATCGCTGCGTGCTCCTTCGGAGCCGAGATCGCCATGCTGGCGCTTCTCGTGGTGAGCGGCCTGAGGATCGGGTCCGGGCTCGCGCTGCACGTCACGCTGGCGATCCTGTTCCCGGTCCTCGCGGCCACGTTCTGGGGCATCTGGGCTGCTCCCACTGCCCGCCGCCGGCTGGACGACCCGCCCAGGCTGATAGCAGAGATAATCCTGTTCGTGATCACCGGGGTGCTGGCGGCCGCCGCTCACCTGATGGCGTGGGGCCTGGCCTTCACCGTCGCCGCGGTGGCCGTCTTCTCGCTCACCAGGGTGTTCCCTGCGCCCCCGCGGCAGCCTGCCGCCACCGGGCCGGGCCGGACGCCAGGCCCAGCGACGGTCCCCGGGGAGAAGGACCCGGCCTAGGCGGGAGCACCCGCCCGATCCCGCGAACCTTGACGGGATGCCGTCCGGTGCCTAAAGTACTAGGGATCTAGGACACCGGAACATGACAGGGGCATGCTCATGATCAGCTTCCGGGTTGACGGGCGTTCGGTGACTCCCCCGTATCTTCAGATCGTGCAGCAGGTGCGGCAGGCGCTGCGGATGGGCTTGCTCGACGTGGGCGACCAGCTTCCCACGGTGCGGGAGGTCGTCGCGGAGACAGCGATCAATCCCAACACGGTGCTCAAGGCCTACCGCGACCTGGAGCGAGAGGGGCTGGTCGAGGCCCGGGCCGGGCACGGCACGTTCGTGAAGAGCCGCCCGCCGGGTCCGCCGCCCGGCACCCACTCCCGGCTCGGCCGCAGCCTGGCGCTCTGGGTGCAGGAAGCCCGCGACGCCGGGCTGGACGACGAATCGATCGAATCGCTGCTGCACGTCACACTCCAGGCAGCGGGTCAGCAGGAGATCGCATGATCACGGCCGTCGGCGGGGCCGTCATCGAGACCCGCGGGCTGTCGAAGCAGTACCGCACGGTGACCGCCTTGAGCGACTGCTCGATCACCGTCCCCCAAGGCCGGATATCGGCGCTGATCGGCCCGAACGGCGCCGGAAAGACGACGCTCCTGCGCTTGCTGGCCGGCCTGGCCCGGCCGACCGCTGGCGAGGCGCTGGTGCTGGGCTCGATGCCGCGTCAGGACCCCGCATTCCTGGCCGAGATAGGTTTCCTGGCCCAGGAGATCTCGCTGTACCGGCGGATGTCCGCGGAAGATCACATCGGCATCGGTGCGCATCTCAACCCGCGCTGGGACGCGGCATCGGTCCGGCAGCGGCTGGGTGACCTGCGGATCCGTCTCGACCAGCCGGTGGGCACGCTGTCCGGAGGCCAGCGGGCCCAGGTGGCGCTGGCGCTGACCTTGGCCAAGCAGCCCAGACTGCTGCTGCTCGACGAGCCGGTCGCGGCCCTCGACCCGCTGGCCAGACGGAACTTCCTCGGCCTTCTGGCCGAGGCGGTGGCAATGAAGGGGGATGGGGAGGCGGGTGGGGGGCTGACCGTGGTGCTGTCCTCGCACCTGGTCGTGGACCTGGAACGGGTCTGCGACCACCTGATCCAGCTGGGCGGGTCCCGAGTCCAGCTGTGCGGCGACATCGACGAACTGCTCGCGTCGCACACCATGCTGGTCGGCCCGAGCAAGGACACTGGGGCGATCGAGCGGACCCATACCGTCGTGCAGGCCACCCGCACGCCACGGCAGACCCGGCTGCTGGTCCGTCTCAGCGGCCCGGTGGCCGACCCGGCCTTCGAAGCCAGCGACGTGAGCTTCGAAGAACTCGTGCTCGGTTACATGAGCCAAGACGGTCCTGGCGAGGAAGCCCGGCCTTTTCCGGAACGGCTGACTCTGGCCGGACGGGGCCAATAAGCCTGGGTTGCCTGGCGGCCGGCTTAGCACCGGCCTAGCGTCGGCCTAGCTCTGGGCGAGCCGGAATTTGCGTTGCGCGTAGGTTTCGACGGCCTGCCAGAGATGCTGGCGCTCGAAATCCGGCCACAGGACGTCAAGGAACACCATCTCGGCGAAGGCGAGCTGCCAGGGCAGGAAATTGGACGTTCGCCGTTCGCCCGAGGGCCGCAGGAACAGGTCGACGTCAGGTGCGTCGGGCTGATACAGATGCTGGGCGATCAGCTGTTCATCGACCGCCTCGGGTGCCAGAAAGCCCTGGGAGGCTTTGGTGGCGATCGCGGCCGCGGCATCAGCCAGTTCCGCCTTACCGCCGTAATTCACGCACAGGTACAGGGTGAGCACCTGGTTGTGCCGGGTGGCCTCCTCGGCCCCGCGCAGCTCGCGGATCACCGAGCGCCGCAGCCTCGAAGCTCGCCCCGACCAGCGGACACGTACGCCCTTGCTGACCAGCTCATCCAGGTGTGCGCGTAGGGCGTCGACGGTGAAGGTCATCAGGTGAGCGACCTCGTCGGGCGATCGCTTCCAGTTCTCGGTGGAGAAGCCATAGACCGACAGGTGGGCCAGCCGGATGGCCAGGGCGGCATCCACCAGCTCGGTCAGCCGGTCCGCGCCGGCCCGGTGCCCCTCCGACCGAGGCAGGCCGCGCGCTTTGGCCCACCGGCCATTACCGTCCATCGCCACCGCCACATGTCGCGGCAGCAACTCTGCAGCTATGAGGGGCGCGGCCCGCTCGCGAGCGTCCACGACCACAGCGTACGGCGCCTCAGCCCCCGGCCGGTCTCAGCCGGCCCGGCCACGCGGGCCGGTCGTGGGACGGTCACGCGCCGGCCGGCCCGCCTCGCCACGTCGGAAGCGGGCGGTCGCCGGTGGCGACATCCAGGGCAGCGCGAGCCAGCAGACGGGTGGAGTCCAGCGTGGGCAGCGGAGAGACATCAGGTGTCACCAGCATCGGGATTTCCGTGCACACCAGCGCGACTGCGTCACACCCTCGCGCCGCCAGTTGCTCGATGATGCGCACGTACTCCTGGCGGGATTCCGCGGTGAATACGCCGTTCACCAGCTCATTGAAAATGATCTCGTTGATGATGTCCCGGTCGTTGTCGCCGGGGATCTCGGCGGCGATGCCGCGAGCCGCCAGCACCCGGGGATAAAGCGGGTTGCCCATGGTGTATTTGGTGCCGAGCACCCCGACCCGCTTGCGCCCGTCCCTGGCGGCCTGGTCGGCGACCACACCGGCGATGTGCAGGCCGGGAAGCGCCAGGTCGGGCCCGGGCCGCTCCAGAGCGATGTGGGCGGTGTTGTCCGGGCAGATGAAGAAGTCGGCGTTGGCGCGGGCGAGCCGGCCGGCACTCACCGACAGGGTGGCCCGGATCGAGTCGTAATCCCCCGCGTCCCAGGCGGGCATGCTGGGCCCGAAGGCGATGTAGTCCAGGGTGATGTCCGGGTACACGTGGGAACCGAAGCGGCGGACTCCTTCCTGGCAGAAGGCCAGGAAGCAGAGTGAGGCGCCTTCGGTGCTGTGAGCCAGGATGCCCAGGTGCAGTTTGACGCTCTCCGTCATGCCTAAAGCTTGCCACCGCTGGATGGCTGGCTAGCTGTCAGCGCCAATGTCGCGGGCCTGCAGGCCGGGGTGGGCGGGGTCGATGTTCCAGCTGATCACCCGGTGGGGACGAATCCGGATGATCGGCGGGCTGGCGCCACCCTCCGGAGGGGCCTGCCCGGAGGCTGTCTCAGCCAGCCCGCGTATCTCCAGGAAGCGCATGCCGGCCGCGCCCGTCCCGGGAGCGTCGTCGACCACGAAGGCGACCCTGGGATTGGCCGCGACGTTGCGGAACTTCCGGCTCTGCCCCATGTTGAAGCCGTAGATATCGATCGTTCCCAGGTCAGGGTTGTACGAGAACCCAACTGGCTTGTTCTGCGGGCTGCCGTTCGGTGCGATCGTGGCCAGCCGCCCTCGCGGCTGGGCGGCCAGGTAACTCTGCTCTGCGCTGGTAAGAGTCATGCTTGTTATCCTCTGACCTCAAGTAATGTTCAGGTCAAGAGGGGTCTCGTGCCACAGCTTCCCGCCGATATCCACGAGCTGACGGTCGGCCAGCTATCTGCGCGCAGCGGAGCGGCCATATCCGCCCTGCACTTCTATGAAGCGCGCGGGCTCATCGCCAGCCGGCGTACGGCCGGGAACCAGCGCCGCTACCCGCGGCACATGCTCCGCCGCGTCGCCTTCATCCGGGCCTCGCAGCGCGTCGGCCTGCCGCTGGCCACCGTCAAGCAGGCCCTCGACCAGCTCGGCGACAGCAGGACCCCGACCCGCAGCGACTGGGCCCGGCTCTCCGCGGCGTGGCGCGACGATCTCGACGCCCGGATCGCGCAGCTGCAGCGGCTCCGCGACAGCCTCACCGGCTGCATCGGCTGCGGCTGTCTGTCTCTCGACACCTGCCAGCTCGCCAACCTCGACGACCGCCTGGGCCACGAGGGTCCGGGAGCCAGAAACCTCCCAGGCTGACCCGGACGACGACCGCAGCAGGCACGCCCGAGGCAACCGCGGATGCCCGAGGCAACCGCGGATGCCCGAGGCAACCGCGGATGCCCGAGGCAACCGCGGATGCCGCGAAGGCTCAGACTGATCGGTCGGACGCCGTGGCCAGGATCTCGGGATGCTCCCGGCGGTAATGCTCGGTAAGCGCGGCGCTGGCCTGGCCGGTCCTGGTGGCGATGGTGCGCTGGCAGATCTGGCACCGGCTAACCGGAAGCCGGGTGACGGTGACCGGGAAGCGTGTGCGATTTGATTTGCTCATTGCCTTCTATGATGCCAGATTACGCCGCTCGCTTTGTGGACCGGCCGGGCGGATCTCGCGTAATTCCTCGGCGATCGTGGCACGCAGGAAGCTCGTGTTCCCGAGCGCGTCGGTGCTGTCGATGAACTGATCGACCGCACCGGCCGCGGGCAGTTGCCGGATCAGCGGGTCGGCGATGGCCTCCCGCAGCGCTGCGGTGAACCGGGCTGCGTCAAGAACCTGGTAAGGACGGTCGAAGTAGCCGCGGGTCTGCGTGTTTAGCGGCGGGGTTATCCCGAGTTCATTGTGCATGCCCGCGGCTGTTTCGCAGGCCCGGCCCAGGTGCTGCTGGCGGGCCGGCCAGCTGGTCGCGGCGACGGCCGCGGTGAGGTGCGGCGTGATGGCGGCCGCCTCGGGGATCTGGGCGAAGGCGGTGCCGAGCCACTTGCTGTACGGCGGGTAGCGGTGGCGCATCAGCAGGCACAGCCGCATCAGGTCGCGGGCCAGCCGGGCGGTGACGATGGCCGATCCGAGTTCGTCGCCCGCCTCAGCGCAGCGTCCGGGGAAGGCTTCCTCCTGAGCGATGCGCTGCCACTGGCAGGCCAGCACGTACAGCCAGACATCGCGCGGATACCAGGACAGCCGGGTGCGGGCCTGGCTGAGCTCACCAGGCCCGTCATGGAAGACCGCCCCCGCGGTGACCTCGGCCAGCAGCTGCGTCGGAGCCGCCAGCCAGTCCGCCACGGTGATGGGCCCGCGCGGATCGAACCCGAGCTGGCCGGTGAGCCACGCCCCCAGCTCAGTGACCGTCACCCGGTACCGGTCCAGGCCGTCAGGTTCTTCGGTGCTGGGGAAAGCGGTGGGATAGCCGCGGAAGCTGGCCGGCAGCCGGCTGGCCAGCATGGCGGTGATCTCGGCAGCGGGCCGGCCGCTGTCGCCGGCGGCCAGGAAGAGCTGCAGGCGGGGGCCCCAGTTGTGGTCGGTGGAGCGGACCGAGTCGTAGCCGAGAACCTCCGAACCGGGTCCCAGCAGCGCCGCCGCATAGGGCAGCCGCGGGTACGCCTCAGCCAGCAGCGGGCGGACCACCTCGGCGAAGAACGCGCCCGCCAGGTCAAGGCCCGGGACGAACGGCGCTGTCATGCGGACGATCCTGCCGGGCGTGATGCTCGCGGTCACCCGAATTTTCCGCGTCGCGGAAGCCGCCTGGCCGCGGATAGCGCCGCGGCCGTAACGTCGCCTGCAGCGAGGGCGCCGCAGCGGGAGGTGTGACCGTTGGAGATCTCACTAGCGGGCAAGGTCGCGCTGGTCACCGGGGTCGGGCCGAACATCGGCAGCGGAGTCGCGCTGGCCTTGTCCCGGTACGGCGCCAAAGTCGCCTGCAACGACGTGGACGCCGCGGCGATCAAGGCGTGCATGGCCCGCATCGAGCGCAACGGTGGCCAGGCGATGGCCGCGCCCGGTGACGTGACCGACGAGGCCGCGGTCCAGCGGTATATCGGCGACGTGCTCGCCCGGTGGGATCGCATCGACATACTCGTCAACAACGCGGCCCTGCTCGGCGGCCGGGGCGTGCTCGACGAGACGGCCGAGTTCTTCGAGCGGGCGGTGCGCGTTTCAGCGCTGGGCTATTTCCTCAACACCAAGTACGTGGGCCGGGCGATGGCTGAGCGCGGGATCAAGGGCTCGATCGTCTGCATGTCCTCATCCAATGGCTGGACCTCGTCGGCGGGCATCATCGCGTATGCGTTCAACAAGGGCGGGGTGAACAATTTCGTCCGGGCCGCGGCCATGGACCTGGCGCCGTACGGAATCCGGGTCAACAGCTTCACCCCGACCGCGCCCAACCCCGACAACCCAGAATTGATAGCGGAGCGGGCCAGGGCCGGGCTGGACCCGGGCGGAGTCTTGCACCAGCGTGGCGGCGGGCTCGGCGGCCCGGCGGGCGACGAGCCGTGGCGCAAGCCGAGCCGGTTTCCGGGGCCGCGGGCGCCGATGATCCCGATGGGGACGACCGGAACCCCGACCGACATCGGTCACGCTGTCGCCTGGCTGTGCTCCGACTACGCCAGGCTGATCACCGGCACCGACCTCGTCGTGGACGGCGGCGCCCGGGCCAAGAACTTCGCCTACGCGCCGGCCGCGCCGCAGGACCTGGCTGGCCCGGTGCCGCTGATCGTCCTGGACCAGACGCTCCCGTTCACCGGGGCTGACCCGGCTGGCGGCTAGCCCCGAGCTTTCTCTTCCACGAAGCGAAAGAGGTATGGCGGGGGTCATCTTCGTGGCTCCATCGTGGACGAAGAAAGGGGCCCCGCATGAGCATGACCACCCGCGCCGCGGTGTGCCGGGCGCCGGGCCAGCCGTGGGAGATCACCGACCTCGAACTCGACGAGCCGAAGGCCAACGAGGTCCGGATCCAGTTCCACGCGGCCGGGCTGTGCCACTCCGACGACCACATCCAGAAGGGCGACGCGCCCATGCGCTTTCCGGTGGTCGGAGGGCACGAGGGCGCGGGAGTCGTCGACGGCGTCGGGCCGGGCGTGACCAGGGTCGCGGTCGGGGATCGCGTGGTCTGCTCGTTCATCCCGGCCTGCGGCTCGTGCCGCTACTGCTCAACGGGCCGGCAGAACCTGTGCGACGCTGGGAAGAACGCGTCCACCGGCGAGTTCGGCGACGGGACGTTCCGGTTCCACCAGGATGGCCAGGACTTCGGCGGGCTGTGCGTGCTGGGCACGTTCTCGCGGTACACGGTGGTATCCGAGTTCTCCTGCATCCCGGTCCCGGCGGATATCCCGTTCGACGTGGCCGCGCTCGTCTCCTGTGGCGTGCCGACCGGCTGGGGGTCGGCGGTGCACGCCGCCGGGGTGCGCCCCGGCCAGACCGTGGTGATCTACGGGTGCGGCGGCGTCGGCAGCAACGCGGTCCAGGGCGCCAGCCTGGCCGGGGCCAAGAACGTCGTCGTGGTCGACCCGGTGGAGTTCAAGCGGGAGATGGCCGCGGTGTTCGGGGCCACCCACACGTTCGCCACCGCCGAGGAAGCGCACGAGTTCGTCGTCGAGACCACCTGGGGTGAGCTGGCCGACCACGCCATCATCACCGTCGGCGTGCTGCACGACGAGGTCATCCACAACGCCGTTCAGGTGGTGGGCAAGACCGGCCAGGTCACCATTACTGCGGTCGGCAACGGCTGGGTCGACGAGAACCCGGGCATGCTCATCGGCTACCAGCGCCGGATCCAGGGCGCGATCTACGGCGCCTGCAACCCGCTGGTCGACGTGCCGCGGCTGATCGGGCTCTACCGGTCCGGCGACCTCAAGCTCGACGAGCTCATCACCAGGCGGTACCGCCTGGACGATGTCAACCAGGGCTACCAGGACATGCTCGACGGCAAGAACATCCGCGGCGTGATCATCCACGAGTCCTAACCAGCACCAGGAGCCACCGATGAGCATCACGACCCGCGCCGCCATCGCGCGCGGTCCGCGCCTCGGCTGGGAGCTGGCCGACCTGCGGCTCGACGAGCCGAAGGCGAACGAGGTCCGGGTGCGGTTCCACGCGTCCGGCCTGTGTCACTCCGACGACCACATCACCCAGGGCGACGCGCCGGTGCGCTTCCCGATGGTGGGCGGCCACGAAGGCGCCGGGATCGTCGAGTCGACCGGGCCGGGCGTCCGCCGGGTCAAGGCCGGCGACCGGATCATCTGCTCCTACATCCCGGCCTGCGGGGCCTGCCGGCCGTGCTCGACCGGGCACCAGAACATGTGCGTCAAGGGGCTCAACGCCGGCACCGGCATGTTCCTCGACGGCACGTTCCGCTTCCACCTGGGCGGGGAGGATCTCGGCGGCTTCTGCTCCCTCGGCACCTTCTCTCAGTACGCGGTTGTATCGGAATGGGCGTGCGTCCCGATCGCGGATGACATCCCGTTCGAGATCGCGTGCCTGGTCGGCTGCGGTGTCCCGACCGGGTGGGGCTCGGCGGTGTACGCGGCCGGGGTCCGCGCCGGTGACACCGTGGTCGTCTACGGCGCGGGCGGCGTCGGCAGCAACGCGGTGCAGGGAGCCAGGTACGCCGGCGCGAAGAACGTGGTCGTCGTGGACCCGGTCGCGTTCAAGCGGGACATGGCCAAGGTGTTCGGCGCCACGCGCGCCTTCGCTAACGCACGCGAGGCCCACGACTTCGTCGTCGAGACGACCTGGGGCCAGCTTGCCGATCACGCGATCTGCACCCCCGGCGTGGTCACCGAGGAGATCGTGAACGCCGCCGTGCAGGTGGTCGGCAAGGGCGGCAAGGTCACGATCACAGCCGTCGGCCACATTGACTCCCGCGCGGTCCACGTCCACGCCGGCCTGCTGATCGGCTACCAGCGGCAGGTCAGGGGCGCGCTGTTCGGCGACTGCAATCCGCTCTACGACATCCCGAGGCTGCTCGGCCTGTACCGCTCCGGCGACCTCAAGCTCGATGAGCTGGTCAGCCGGCGGTACCGGCTCGACCAGGTCAACGAGGCGTACCGGGACATGACCGACGGGAAGAACATCCGCGGCGTGATCGTCCACGACAC
>Ga0335072_10017901_pt1 | contig 10015 bp, 11 predicted proteins | sample Lox_Sample_21_FD_206725 | JGI IMG/M metagenome (GOLD analysis project Ga0335072, IMG submission 206725) | Soil microbial communities from Loxahatchee National Wildlife Refuge, Florida, United States - Lox_Sample_2.1 | ecosystem: Environmental > Terrestrial > Soil > Wetlands | place: USA...
CACGACCACCAGCCGGACGGTGCGGAGGTCTAGCTCGCGGATCTTGCTGGCGACCTCGTCCGCTGCGGCGGCTTGCTCCGGCGTGTACAGGCCGTTGCGCGCGACGAATCCTGGTTGACCAACGCCATGCGCGTCAGGCCGGCCACCGGCCGGGCTGTTGCTTGTCACGTGGATTCCTTCCGATGCACTGGATCAGGTCTTCTTCGGGTCACTGCGACGCACGCTCATCTGCTCCAGCATCGCGGCGGTGAAGTTGTCGGGCTCGACGTCAGCGAGGGACAGGAACGTCTCGGTCCGCTGCACGCCATTGATCTGGAAGATCTCGCCGAGCAGCAGCTCGCGGAGGTGCGCGTGATCGCGGACTCGCAGCCGAACCAGCAGGTCCAGGCCGCCGGTCACCACACTCATGTGCTCAGCCTCGGGCAGCGCCCGGATCGCCGTGATGATTTCGCTCAAGTCCATGCCGGGACCGGCAGTCACCCCGATGTAGACGACGACGGGGTAGCCAAGCGCTCCCCAGTCGACGTCGACCCGATAGCCCCTGATCGCGCCGAGGCGCTCCAGCCGTGCAATCCGGTCCGCGACCGCGGGAGGGGACATCTCGACCTGCCTGGCTAGCGCACGCTGAGATTGCCGGGCGTCCGTTGCCAGCGCGTGGAGCAAGGCTAGGTCGAGGTCGTCCACCTCCACCTTGGGCGGGGCCACCGAACTCACTTCTGCCAGCCTCGCCAAGGGCGCTGAGATGGTTGCCATATGCCAGCCGACCGTTCGTCAAGCTTAGTAAGTTGGGTTATGCTAGGCAACATCGTCGTTGCTTATGTAAAGCAGGCGGTGAGGAATTCTTACATTTGTAAGATCGGCTGTCAAGAGACGGAAACGCCCATGACCGCAGCAATCGACCACAGCCATCCCGGCCTTTCCGGCCCTGAGCAGAGCGGCACAGCGCGCGACTGGGACGCCAGCCTGGCCCGACGCACGAAGTCACTCGGAGGCGGCGAGATCACCGCCATCCTCTCGCTCGCCGGCGCGTCAGACGTGATCACGTTCTCGGGCGGATTCCCCGATCCGGCCACGTTCCCGACCGGGGTGCTCGCGGAGATAGCCACCCGCCTGATCACGCAGGACCCGGGTGTCGCATTGCAGTACGCGGCGACCGAGGGCATCGCCGGCGTGCGTGACTACGTAGCCGGCCGGCTCGGAGCGCTCCAGCGCCGCACGCCGGAGACCGGCGAGCTAATGGTCACCAGCGGTGGCATCGACTGCATGGAACTGGTTGCCAAGAGCTACCTGGATACGGGCGACGCGGTGGTGGTGGAGGCACCCACCTATCTGGGCGCGATCATGGCGTTCCGCGGCTACGAGGCTGACGTGCGGGGCGTGCCAGTCGACAGCGACGGGTTGCGTACCGACGTGCTCGCCGATCAGCTGGCCGCCGGCCTGCGTCCGAAGATCTTGTACACGATCCCTGACTTTCAGAACCCGACCGGGCTCACCATGAGCGCGCCGCGCCGGACTGAATTGGTCGAGCTGGCCCGTCGGTACGGGTTCCTGATCATCGAGGACGTCGCATACCGGGACCTGCACTTCGAGCAGGCGCCGCCGGACAGCCTGTGGTCGATGGCGCCGGATGTGGTGCTGCAGGCAGGGACGTTCTCCAAGATCTTCTGCCCCGGCGTCCGGCTCGGCTGGGCGGCCGGGCCGGCTGAGGTCATCAGCCGGCTAGTGGTGGCTAAGCAGAATTCCGATCAGTGCTCGGGCGCTCTGGGCCAGCGGATGATGGAGGAATACGGCCGCGGCGGGCACATGGACCGCCAGATCGTCGCGTCCCGCGCGCTGTATATGCGCCGCGCTGCCCTGATGAGCGAGGCGCTGACCGCACACATGCCAGCGGGAACGACCTGGACCACACCGGGCGGCGGCTTTTACATCTGGGCCACCGCGCCTGACGGTGTAGATACGGTGGCCCTGTCCGCCGCGGCACGCGCGCAGAAGGTGGCCTACGTCCCGGGACGACCCTTCTACCCCGGCGAGGCCGGCGCGACGCAGATTCGCCTCGCGTACAGTCGGGTCGCTGACGAGCTGATCGACGAGGGTATCCGCCGGGTCGGCGAGGTGCTCAGGACTGCATTGGAGGAACGGTGACCGAATCCCTGGGCGATGCCGCAAGCCACTTCACCACGGAGGCGCACGGCGAGCCGGCCGGTCCTGGCCGGTACGTCAATGTGGACGCGATCACTCCGGTCGAGTTTCTCCCCGGGCTGGGCTTCCGGCCGGTACTGGGGCAGCGGGCGATGACGAACTTCGTCAGCTTCGAGCCGGGCGCGGAAGCGCCGCGGCACGTGCACGAGGAGGAGCAGATCGTCATCGTGCTCGACGGCGAGTTCACCTTCGACCTGGACGGCGACGTGCGCATCATGCGCAAGGGCGATGTCGCGATCGTGCCAGCCTGGGTCCCGCACGGAGCGTGGACTACCGACAGTCACTGCGTGGAGGTCGACGTGTTCTGCCCGCCGCGGCAGAGCCTGCTCAAGCTCGCCGCCGCGCAGGCCGAGCAGGCCGAGCAGGCGGCCGAAACCTCGGGGAGCGAAGCCTAGATGGACCTCGGGCTGGCCGGCCGCAGGGCAATCGTCACCGGCGGGTCGAAGGGCCTGGGCAAGGCCATTACCGCCGAGCTGATGGCCGAGGGCGCATCCGTCGTGATCTGCTCGCGGCACATCGCCGAACTGGATGCGACGGCCGCGGAACTGACGAAGAACGCAGCCGCCAGCGGTGCAGACGGCGGCGCCGGAACCGTGCATGCCCTGGCATGCGACGTGACAGATCCGGACGAGGTCGTCAGCTTCATCGGCGAGGCGACCGCCGCCCTCGGCGGGCTGGACATCCTCGTGAACAATGCTGGCGGCGCCAGGCCCGGCCAGTTCGGCACGCTGACCGACGACGACTGGCATGCCGACATCGAGGTGAAGCTGTTCTCCCAGATCCGGTGCACCAGGGCGGCACTGCCCGCGCTGCGGCAGAGCACATCTGCGCGGGTCATCAACATCAACGCCGTGTACGCCCGCTACCCCGACCCGGCGTTCCTCGCCTCATCGGTCAACAGGGCGTCCTGCCTCAGCCTGTCGAAGGCGCTCTCGATCGAGCTCGGCCGGGAGAAGATCCTGGTCAACAGCGTCAATATCGGCCTGGTCGAGACCCCGCAGTGGGAGAACATCCACCGGCGCCGGGCACCCGACGTGCCGGCCGAGCAGTTCTTCGGGCAGCTGGCCGCCGCCGAGGTCCCGCTTGGCCGGTTCGGTCAGCCGCACGAGGTAGCGGGTCTGGTGGCATTCCTGGCCAGTGACCGGGCTAGCTACATTGCCGGCGCGTCCGTCGACGTCGCCGGCGGAATGGGCAAATTCTTGTAATGGGAACGGGGTTGCATGTGCCGGCTGCTTGGTTATTGCTCGAGTCGTGAGGCGTCGCTGGAAGACCTGATCGGCGTCGACGGCCTCCGCGAGTTCACCGGACTGTGTGCACTACACGGCGACGGATGGGGGATGGCGTGGTATGAAGGCGCCGAGCCGGTCGTCCGGAAGTCACCGATCCGCGCGGACAGCGCGCCCGAGTACGACAAACTGGCCAAGGAGCCGCTGACCGACCTGGGCCTCGTGCACCTGCGCTGGGCAACGCCGGGCCTCGGCGTGAACGAGCTGAACAGTCACCCGTTCCAGTACGGCCAGTACGTATTCGCGCACAACGGCGCCATCCACCCGCAGGACCGGCTGCCCGAGATGCTGCCGGAGCAGTGGGAGCGCCGGCTGGCCGGCACGACCGACAGCGAGCGGTACTTCTTGCTCATCATGTCGCGGCTTGCCGGTCGTGGCGGAGACATGGTGGCCGCGATCGCTGACGCTGCCGCAGACATCGAGGCCAGATTCGAGCCGAACAGCCTGAACGCGATCCTGCTGACCCCAGACAGGCTTTACGCGATCAGCTGGCACCACGGCGACCGCGTACCCGAGGCCAAGCTGCGAGCCAGCGGTTACGACCAGCCGGACATCGCGGCCTACTTCGACCTGGCCTATCAGGCGACTGACAGCGCTGTGGTTGTCGCGAGCTCAAACTGGCCGCAGCCCGGCTGGGCGCCGCTGGAGAACCGCCATGTGCTGGTGACCGACCGGCGAACGCTGAACAGCCAGGTGCTGCCGCTGTCCTGAGTCCCGGCCGGCCCTGCGATCAGGCAGATTCCCGGCCGAACTTCACCGCCCCGATCACCATGACGACCAGGGCCGGTGCGAAGAACAAGCCGGTGTGCAGTACGCCTCCGGCGATTCCGGCGATCATCACGGCCACGTCGGCCCAGGCGACCAGCCTGGCAACGGGCAGTGGACCGAACGCCGCGACCCCGGCAAGCGGCGCGGGCGCGATCGCCAGCAAGAGTGACCACCAGCTTGCCGCCAGCGGGTCGACGCTGAGCAGCGCCGCGATCGTGATGACCTGCGCACCGAGAGCCAACAGCAGCGCGCCGCGCCGCCATGGCCAGCTGGGCGGTGTTGTCCTGCCCCAAAGGCTGACCGGCACAGCTTGCGGGATTGCCGAAGGTGCGGTTTCGGTGGTCATCGCGCGCTCCTAGCGGACGAATCCGGCAGTTACCCATTCGCGCCGACCAGGCTTCCCGGCTCACCTAACTGTCAGCTTAGACCTAGCGACCCGGCGGCAACAGATGCCGCGAGCGCACCCCACTGATCGGCGTGCCAGGTCCCGTCGAGCGCACCACCGGATGATACGTCGCACGTTCCCGTTCGCGCTTGTGCCTGCTCGTCCCCGGCGTAACCGTCGTGCAACCGGTCTCCGGCTAAACCTTGGCCGAGTCGAGGAGAACAGGAGCACTGACGTGTCCGCTGATATGGACGTGCACATCGCGCCGCCACCGGGCCACTTGCCGCGGGGCGGGGCCCGTTCGTTCTTCGTCAGATACCTGGGCCGGGAGCTAGGGCGCCGGGCCCGGCAGGCCACTGTCATCGCGCTGGGCCTCGCGCTCGGCATCGGCCTGGTGATCATCGTGTCGGCAGCCGCTACCGGTGTGAAAAATGCCCAGGCCAGCGTGCTGCACTCGCTCTACGGAGTGGGCACCGATATCACCGTCACGCAGTCGCCCGGCGCGGGGTCGGGACTGGCGAAGCATAACTTCTCGCTCCAGATCCAGGGCGGCGGCGGATTTGGCAGCAAGCCTCAGGTCTGCGTCAACGGCACGTGCAAGTCGGGAGCGCAGACCATAGACCAGCTGTTCCCGGCGGGTGAGGGTGTCCTCCGCTACTCGGAGGTCGCCAGGATCGCGAGGCTCGCAGACGTCAAGGCCGCGGCGGGCGGGCTTACCTTGAGCGATACCCAGATCAGCATCAGCTCGACGAGCGCCGGCGCCCCGACCCAGTTCACCGTGCAGGGCGTGGACCTCTCTCGCGACAACCTCGGCCCGCTCAGCTCGGCCACGCTGACCTCCGGAAGCGTCTTCACCAGCTCCGACGCCAACGCCCACGTCGCGCTCGCCGACGCCGACTACGCCAGGTCCCGCGATCTCAAGGTCGGCTCTGACGTGGCGATCGCCAGGCACAAGTTCAAGATCATCGGCATTGTCTCCCAGCCGGAAGCCAGCAGCCCGCCTCAGGTGTACATCCCGCTGGTGCTCGCCCAGAAGCTGGCCACCCAGGGCCCCGGTGGCGGCAGCAGCCTCAAGGGGTACGTCGACACGATCTACGTCACCGCAACCAGCACAGCCGGCATCTCGGCAGTGCAGAAGGAGATCAAGGCGCTGCTGCCGAAGGCGACGGTGACCACGGCGTCCAGCCTGGCCAGCGAGATCGACGGCTCGCTCGGCAGCGCCGCGAAGCTGGCCGGCGATCTCGGCACCTGGCTGTCCATCCTGGTGCTGGTCGCCGCGTTCGCCGTGGCCGGGCTGCTGACCATGTCGGCGGTGTCGCGGCGAGCCCGCGAGTTCGGCACGCTCAAAGCCATCGGCTGGCGCAGCAGGCGGATCATCGGCCAGGTCATGGGCGAGTCGGTAGCGACCGGCCTCATCGGGGGCGTGGCCGGGATCGGTCTCGGGTTCGCGGGCGTCGCGATCGTGGACAAGATCGCGCCGAAGCTGACCGCCACAATCCCCTCGTCCAGCGGGCCGACGTTCGCCCGCTCCCACCTGGCCGCCGGAAGCGCTGGCGGCGGGCCGGTGGCGGTTGGCCCGGGCGGCGCGCTGGGGCCGACCACGCAGAGTATCCCGGTGCACTGGTCGGCGTCGGTCACGCTCGCCGTGATCGGACTCGCAGTGCTGCTAGCCGTCGTCGGCGGCCTGCTGGCCGGCGGCCTGGGCAGCTGGCGAATCTCCCGTCTCCGGCCGGCCGACGCGCTGGCCCGGGTTGACTGAAGGGAACCCCAGATGTACAAGCTCACCAACGTCACCCGGCTGTACCAGAAGGGCCGCCAGACGGTTCCTGCCGTGCGGGACATCGACCTGCAGATCCCGGACGGCGACTGGCTGGCCGTCCAGGGCCGCACCGGGCACGGCAAGACCACCCTGCTGCAGCTGCTGGGCGGCCTGGACCATCCCACGTCGGGCACCATTGAACTGGATGGCCAGGACCTCGGCCGGATGCGCGAGACGCAGATAACCCGGCTGCGGGCCACCTCGATCGGGTTCGTGTTCCAGACGTTCAACCTCGTCCAGACACTCACCGCCGCCGACAACGTGGAAGCGGCGCTGATCCCGCTGCGCACTGGCTGGGCGGAACGGCGCCGCCGGACCGCGGCGGCACTGGACAGCGTCGGCCTGTCCGACCGGGCCAGGCACCTGCCGTCCGAGCTGTCCGGCGGCCAGCAGCAGCGCGTCGCCATTGCCCGCGCCCTGGTCAAGGAGCCGAAGGTGCTCCTGGCCGACGAACCGACAGGCAATCTCGACGAGGACACCCGCGACGACATCATCGCGCTGCTCGAGAAGCTCTGGCGCGAGCGCGGCCTGACGATGGTGCTGGTCACGCACGAGACAGCCGTCGCGCAGCGAGCCAGGCGAATCGCGGTGATGAGCAAGGGCAGGCTCGCGGTGCGCGCGGCCGGCGCGGCAGCCGCGTCGGCCGCGCATGCGCCGAACGACTAGCCGGATTATTCAGTCAGCGTGCGCAGTACTGCGGGAGGTCTGAACGTGGACAGCGACAGGACAGGGCAGGACTGGACGAGCGAATTGCGGCCGGACGACGGCGCCGATCCGGACTGGCCGGACGACTGGCCGGAGAGCGGCCGGCTTCCCGCCGCGGGCATCGGGTCGGCACCGCGCGGTCCCCGCGGCCTCGCCCTGGGGCTCACCGCTGCGGTGGCGATCTGCGCGGGCGCGGGCGCCGTCTATCTCTATAAGAGCGAGCTGGCCGCGCCCGCATCCGCGGCCGCCGCTTCGTCGCCGAGCCTCCCCGCGGGCGGGGCCGAGGAAAGCGTGATGATGCTGGGCCAGGTACTGGCGGTCGGACATGGCTCGGTCACTGTCGGCGGCGGACCTGGCCCGGCGATCAGCGCGCAGGCGACGAGCGCGACGAAGTTCGCCGGGACAGTCCGGTCGCTGGCGCAAGTCCGGGTCGGCGACACCGTCACGGCGGAGATCACCGTGTCGGGCGGCGTCGCCACGCTGATCCGCCTGCAGGATCCCGCCAGTCAGTCTTGAGCAAACCCCCGGCTCCGCGTGCTACCACCGCCTCCGTAGCCAAAGCGGCGGAGGAGGCGGCGGTGCGAGTGCTTGTTGTCGAAGACGACATCGAACTGGCTGACGCGATCGGCGTGGGGTTGCGGCGCGAGCAAATGGCGGTGGACGTCTGCTATGACGGGGCGGCCGCGCTCGAGCGGGCGCTGTTCACCGGATATGACGTTATCGTGCTGGACCGCGACCTGCCGGGGCGCCACGGCGACGAGGTGTGCACCGAGCTGATGGCAGCCGGATGCCGCAGTCGTGTGCTGATGCTGACCGCCGCGTCGACGATCGAGGACCTGGTCGACGGGCTAGATCTCGGCGCCGACGACTATGTGCCGAAGCCGTTCGCGTTCGCTGAACTGGTGGCACGGATCCGGGCGTTGCGCCGGCGGGCACAGCCCGCGCTCCCGCCAGTGCTGGCCTGCGGCGACGTCTCACTGGACCCGGCCCGGCTGAGGGCCTGCCGGGGCGGGGCCCCGCTCGACCTCGGACCGAAGGAGTTCGGCGTGCTGGAACTGCTGCTGGCCGCGCAGGGGCGCGTGGTATCCGCTGAGGAACTGCTGGAACGGGTCTGGGACGAGATGGCCGACCCGTTCAGCTCGGTGGTGAAGGTCACGATGAGCCGGCTGCGCCGCAAACTCGGCGATCCGCCGGTGATCGAGACGGTTGCCCAGGCCGGGTACCGGATACCGGCATGAGACCGCAGATGCGGAGTCTGGTGCCGCGGGCATGGCTCACCCTGCCGCGGCGGACGGTGCGGCTGCGGCTGACGGCCTTGTACGCCGCGCTGTTCCTCGTGTCCGGGGCCGCGCTGCTGGCCATCACTTACGAGCTGGTGGCGCATGAGCTGCCCAGCAAGACGCACATGAGCGTCAGCGGGGGTAGTGGCATAGTCCGGATGCAGGCTCCCGTCGCGGGACCGGCCGGCGCTGCTGGCGGCGGTCCGGGTACAGGCCGGGCCGGGCCGCGGGCGTGCGCCGTCATCGCCGACGGGACATCGGTCGCCCCGCCGAGCCCGGTCCAGATAGACCAGTGCGTCGGCTACCTGAGCTCCAGCGTCTCCGCTCAGCATGACCACGACCTGGACAACCTGCTGATCGGATCCTGCGTCGCGCTGGGCACGATGACGGTGGCAGCCCTCGGGCTCGGCTGGCTGATGGCCGGCCGGGTGCTGCGGCCGCTGCGCACCATCACCTGGGCGGCCAGGAACATCTCGGCCAGCAATCTGCACGAGCGACTCGCGCTGGCCGGGCCAGACGACGAGCTGAAGGAGCTGGGCGACACCTTCGACGGACTGCTGGGCAGGCTGGAGTCCGCGTTTGAGGCCCAGCGACAGTTCGTCGCCAACGCCTCCCACGAGCTGCGCACACCGCTGGCCCGGCAGCGCACCCTGGTCGAGGTGGCGCTCGCCGAGCCTGAGCCGACGACCGCGACGCTGCGGGCCGTCTGCGAGCGTGTGCTCGCGGCGGGAGAGCAGCAGGAACGGCTGATCGAGGCGCTACTGACGCTCGCCCGCAGTCAGCGCGGCCTGGACCGGTGGGAGCAGGTGGACCTGGTCGCAATCACCAGGGAGGTACTGCGCGGCCGCCAGATCGAGGCGGCCGACCGGGCCCTTCAGGTGAGCTGCACGGTCGCCGACGGCGCAGTGCTGCCGGCCGGCCCGGCCGCTGCCCTGCTCGGTGACGCCCGGCTGGCCGAGCGCCTTGTCGCCAACCTGGTCGACAACGCGGTCCGGCACAACGTGCCCGGCGGCTGGATCAGCCTCCGGGTCGGCACAGAGCAAGGGCAGGCTGTGCTGACGACAGCAAACTCCGGCCCGGTGGTGCCACCGGGTGAGGTGTCCAGGTTGTTCGCGCCGTTTCAGCGGCTCGGCGCTGGCCGCGGCGCGGACGCCGCGCGGCGAGACGGCCACGGCCTGGGTCTGTCGATTGTCAGCGCCATTGCGGCTGCGCACGGCGCGGACCTGCAAGCACGCGCCCGCCCGGATGGCGGATTGCATATCGAGTTGCGCTTCCCGCCGTTGCCTGCCGGAGCGGAGTGCGCGGACGCAAGCATCTGAGTATTCCGGACAGGTGAGCGGGTTATGCGGTAGTGCCGCGTCCGTTCCAGGAGAGGTGGCGGCCGTCCCAGGCGACCTGGCCGCCCTGGATAACGAGCTCCACCTGCTGCAGGCACGCGATGTCCTGCAGCGGGTCGCCGGCGACGGCCACGATGTCGGCGGCTGCGCCCGGCTCGATGACCCCGGCCGTCCCGCCGAGCCCGAGCAGTTCAGCGGCCCACAGCGTGCCGGCCCGCAACGCATCGGCTGCGGAC
>Ga0335072_10017902_pt1 | contig 10014 bp, 9 predicted proteins | sample Lox_Sample_21_FD_206725 | JGI IMG/M metagenome (GOLD analysis project Ga0335072, IMG submission 206725) | Soil microbial communities from Loxahatchee National Wildlife Refuge, Florida, United States - Lox_Sample_2.1 | ecosystem: Environmental > Terrestrial > Soil > Wetlands | place: USA: Florida...
CCCCGGCATTCGGTGTCGTGGTCGTGCCCCGTGATCCCGGCGTAGGTGAGATTAGCCGACGGCTGAGCCGTGCCAGCCGGTGAGCGGGCCGAACGGGGTCTTCTCGGTTCCGTACCACAGGTGAATCGTCTTGTGCCCGCGGGCGGTGATCGTCGCGTCACGGAAATAGGCTGTGGTCCCGTGGTGCTGCACGTCGGTGAGCGCGATGTCGGCCGGGTAATTCAGGACCACCTTGCAGCAGCCATCGGAGACAAGGTACCGCCCGGCGCCGTAGGCGCTGCGCACGGTCCAGTGCGTCCAGCGGATCGACTTCGCGGGCGCGTTGCTGAGGAAAATCCAGTCCGCGCCGAAATCAATCCAGGCGGGCCGTACCGCGGGACCACGCCAGCCGCCCTCCATGCCCTGGGTGTAGACGACGACCGGGCGGACCGAGGCTGATGCGGGCAGCGCGGTGGCGAAGGCGGCTGCCGCGAGAGCGAACGCAGCGAGGATAGCCGCCGTGATTTTCCGCAGGGTCATGGACCGCACTCCCGTCTCTGGGCCTTTTCCTGAGTTAAGCACAGCCTTCCAAACGGGCGCGGGCTGTTCGCGAAACGCATATTACAGCTATCGGAATGAAAGAGTTAAATCCCCTCATAAAGCGCCGGGCCCGGGGGGCGGATGTCAGCCCACGCATGTCGCGATGCTGGAATCATCAAAGTCCTCTTCGTTTGTCTGGTTCGCAGGGACGTACACCGTGTCGCCGTCGCTGGATCCTCCCGCCGCGGCCTCGATCGAATAGGTCCCCGTAGCCAGTCTCATGCGATAGCGCGCACCCGACGTCGTGAACGGCAGGCGCTGGGAGGCCACGGTCTGCCCGCCTCCGTTTTGCACGGTCACGGTCACGACCGGGGAGTGATCGGAGGACCGCGGGCATTGCGAGACGATTCCGGTGAGGATGCCGGAGCCCGTCGGGCCGCCAGCCACCGCGACCGCGATCCAGGGCACGGCCGCCGCCAGCAGGACGGGCGCCAGCTGCCAGCGCGGCTGGCGGCCGGCGGAACGGCGCAGGCTCCGGATCAGCAGCACGAGGGCGGCGATGACGGCAATGTCGCCGACGGCAAGCGGTAGCCCGAACGGCCCCAGGCCGATCAGCGGGCTGCAGGTAGCGCCGATGTAGACGAAGCCGGCCAGCGTCAGGAGCCACAGGCCGATCTGCGGGTAGCGCAGCCAGCGGGCCCGTCCCCAGAGCGCGAGCGCCACGACCGCCACGAGCGCCTGGACGCCTCCAGGCACCACGGACAGCAGCACGTCCTCATTGGTGATCGAGCTCGGCTCGAAGGAAACCCCAGTGCCCAGGTTCGCCGCGGTGTAGCCGAGATCCCGCCAGATGAGCAGCGCGCTGGCCATCGCCAGGACCCCGGCCGCAATCGCCACGACCTGCGCGACAATGGCCCGCTTCACCCCAGTGAACGGCGGCCGACTGGCAGCGGCGCTTTCAGGCTCAGTGCCCGTATCCGGCATCACAGGGCGACAACATACAGGTATTCACGGCAAATACTGGCATTCACGGAACGCGGCCGTTTTGATGATCCGGGGGAACGGCCCGGTTAGCGGGAGCGGCGGGTGAGGCGGATAACCGGGATTTCCCGGTCGGTCTTCTCCGGGTACCCGCGGAAGCGGGGAATGGCCGTCGTCAGCGTCTGCCAGGCAGCGTCGCGCTCGGCGCCGTGCAGCTGCTCGGCCGAGACCGGGATGGTGGTCCGGTTGACCTCGATGCGTGCCTGATCAGGGGCGGCGGCGAGGTTGTGGTACCAGGCGGGGACGCTGGCGCCGCCGCCGTACGACGCCGCGATCAGCCAGCCGCCGTTCCCGTCCGAGGCCCAGCCCAGCGGCGAGGTCCGCTCCACGCCGCTCTTGCGGCCGGTCGTGGTCAGCAGCAGCATGTCGAAGTCGAAACCCGGCGTCTTGCTGCCCTTACGGAGCCGCCTGGCGATGAAACCGTTGATCCAGAGCGCAAGGCGGGTGCCGGGCTGCCGGGCACCACGGGTACCGGGACGCGCGTCGAAGGTGGACATCTATTGCCTCCTCGTGACCGGGATGAATTGTAGTCAGCCGCCGGCAGGCGGCGAGAGGTCGGTCAGGCGGATGAGGTGTGGACGGTGCGTCCCCCGAGCACGGTCTGCGTCGGCATCAGGTCCCGGAGCGTGTCGATGCCGACCGTCAGCGGGTCGGCGGGCCAGACGGTGTAGTCGGCGAGGTGCCCGGGCGCGAGGGTGCCGCGCGTCTCGCTCTCGTTGAGCAGCCGCGCCGCCTCGACGGTGTGCAGGGCGATCGCCTCGTCGCGGGTGACGGCGTGATGCGCGCCGCGCACCCCGGCCACAGTCTCGCGGGTGACCATGCCCCAGACCGAGATCATCGCTCCGAACGGCCCGACCGGGAAGTCGGACCCGGCGGCGACCAGAGCGCCGGCGTCGATCCATTCGCGGACCGGGAAGAGCTCCTCCACCCGGGCCGGGCCCCAGTAGCCGGTCTCGACTTCGGCGGTGTCGTGCAGCAGCGGGTGCTGGACAGTGACCGGGACGCCGAGGGCGACGGCCCGGGCGCGCTGGGCCGGGCCGGCCAGCCCGGCGTGCTCGATGACGAGAGTGCCCGGCGGGAGCCCGGGGTTGCTGGCCAGGACCCGCTGGTAGACATCGAGCAGGATCCTGACCGCGCGGTCGCCGTAGGCGTGCGTGCCCACCCGCCACCCGCGCCGGACCACGCGCTCGACGGCCTGCTCGAGCGCGTCCGGTTCCCACAGGACCATGCCGCAGAAGTCCGCGCCGTGCCCGTGGCTATCGGCGTACGGCTCCTCGGTCGCCCCGGCTTCGAGTCCGCCGTCGAGCCCGAACTTCACGCCCCACACCCGCAGCCACGGATCGTCGCCGCCACGCCACTTCTCCATCTCGTCCAGCAGCGGGTCGACCTGCTCCGCGCTGGTCAGGCCGATCGCCGAGACCATGGCCCGGACCCGGACGCTCAGGGCGCCGGCGTCGCGCGCGGCCTGGAAGATGTCGAGCAGGGGCAGCGGGACCATCGCGTCGCGCACGGTCCCGATGCCGCTCGCGGCGTAGTCGCGCGAGGCCAGTCGCAGCCCTTCGATCATGGCGGCCGGGTCGGGGGCCGGGTACAGGCGCTCGACCAGGTGCATGGCATTGTCGATCAGCCGGCCGGTCAGGTGCCCGGCCGCGTCGCGCTCGAGGGTGCCGCCTGGCGGGTCCGGGGTCTGCTCGGTAATCCCGGCGAGGTTCAGCGCGTAGCTGTTGACCACGTCGTTGTGCCCGCCGCGCTTGACCAGGACGGGGTGGCGGTCGGTGGCCGAGTCGAGTTCGGCAGTGGTCGGCAGGCGGCGCTCGGCGAGGTTGAGCTCCTGCCAGTTGACGGTGGTGCGGATCCACTCACCGTCCGGGGTGATCGCGGCGCGCTCGCGGATCAGGTCCAGGAACTCGGGCAGGTTCCCGGCCCGGTGCACCGGGACGTCGCGGGCGCTGAAGCCGGCGAAGACGAGGTGAGTGTGGGTGTCGTCGAACGCCGGGAGCACGGTGGAGTCCGGCGCGTCCACGACACGGGTGTCCGGGCCGATCAGCGGGTCCAGCCCGTGCGGGTCGGGGGAGAGGGCCAGGACGCGGTCCGCGCCCACCGCCAGCGCGCGCTGCGGGCCCTGGCCGTGAACCAGGGTGTGGATCGCCGCCGCCCGGATCAGCAGGTCGGCGTGCTCGGTCGTCATATCAGCGGCCCTCACAGTAGATTAGACTGTCTAATCTAAAAACCTAGCCGCCATGATGGGCACGTGTCCACCCCTCGAGCGCGGCACCCGGAGGAGAACGACCGATGCCAGCACCGAACCGGAACGCCGCCAAACACGACGCGATCCGCCGTGCGGCCTTGGACGTGTTCCTGCGCCGCGGCTACACCAACGCGAGCGTGGACGAGATCGTCGCCGAGTCGGGCGTCTCCCGTCAGACGGTCTACAACAACTTCGGCGGTAAGGAGGCGCTCTTCCTCGCGGTCGTCGACGACGTGCTCGATCGCTTTCATGCGGCCATGACCGCCGTCGTCGGCGAGGTCGCGCTGGGCGAGTCCGACGACCTCGCCCGGGATCTCGCGCGCCTGGGCGCGGGCTGGGTCGCGCTCGCCCTCCAGCCCGAGATGGCGGGGCTGCGCCGGCTGATCGTCGGCGAGGCGGCGGCGTTCCCGACCCTGGCCGCCGAATGGCGGGAACGCGGACCGGACCGGGCGCAGGCGATGCTGCGCCGCGAATTCGAGCGGCTAGCCGAGCGCGGCCGGATCGACCTCGGCCAGGACCCGGCCCTCACGGTCATGCTCTACTCGCAAAGCGTCCTGCTGATCCCGAACCAGCTGGCGCTGCTGAGCGCGCGGCTATCCCCGGACCAGCAGATGATTGACCGCTACGTAGGCGAAGCGGTGGCGATGTTCCTGGCCCGCTACGGCACGCCCTGAGCCTCTCCGCCTGTCCGCTTGTGAATGTGGGGATATTCGCACAATCCGGGAGGTGACGATATTCTCACAGACCGCGGAGATTCGGCGAACGACGGCGGATACCGTCACCGCCCCGACCGTCCTTGACTGGCGGAACCCAGTGAATTATCCGACCGCCCACTTCCCGGCGACGGCGGGGGCCCCGTGCAACAGGGCGTTCGTGGCGCCTTGGTCAGGCTCCGGTCGCCGCCTGGTACCGCGCGACGAGTCCGGCGGGCACGCGGCCGCGGTCCTTGATGTCGTACCCGTTCTCCCGCGCCCAGGCGCGGATGGCCCCGGTGGCCACCGTGCTGGTCCTGCGGTTGCGGGCACCCGGTCGGCGCGCGGATCCGCCAACCTTGCGGGCGTGGTCGATGTACTTCCGCAGCGCGGCGCGCAGTTCGTCGCTGTGCTTTCCGCTCAGGTCGATCTCATAGTCGGTGCCGTCGAGGGCGAAGCGGACCGTTCCTTCGGCCGCGCCGCCATCGATGTCGTCAATGAACAGCGTCTGGACTTGCTGGGCCATACCGCATACTCCACAGGTCGTTTTCTTGATTACAACGCAGCGTAGCCGGTAAGAAGTTCCCGTCACGCCCCAAGCCCCTCGCGTTTCTTGTTTTTTCACGGCGCTGACGTTAAGCGACCCCGCGATCGTTTTTGTTCGCGACCGGCGAGTCCGGTCCCGCCAGCGCAATGAGCGGCTATATCTCTCCGGATTGGACATGGGTTAGCTGGCGGCACTGCGGGCGGCACTGCTGGAGAAACCGCGGAGGAAGTGATCACGCGGTACCCGCCGCCTGACCGCACGGACGCTCCGTCAGCCGAGGCGATCGCGCAGCTCGGTGCGGCTGGTGATGCCGAGCTTGGCGTAGACGTGGGCCAGGTGGGTCTGCACGGTGCGAGCCGAGATGCGCAGCCGGGCGGCGATGGCCTGGTCCTGGTGGCCGGCCGCGGCGAGCGCGGCGATCTGCCGCTCGCGCGGCGTCAGCGGGACCGCGGCGGCGGCGCCGGCCAGCCACGGGGAGACCGCGTGCTCGCACGTCGCCCGGTAGCCGGCCGCGCGCTGGGCACTGGCCGTGGCCGCCCGGCGGTCGCCCGCGGCGGCGTGCGCGGCCGCCGCCGCGGCCGCGGCCTCGGCCGCGAACAGCGCCATGCCGACGTGCTCGAACCCGCTGGCGGCGGCGTCGAGGCCAACCGGATCGGCGGCCGCAAGCGCCGCCACGTGCGCGACGTAGCAGGCGGCCACCGGGCCGTCGACCCGCCCCGCCGCCTCGCTCAACCGGGGCAGCGCGTGCTGCGCCGCGCCGTAGCGGGCGGCGTCGTGATAGCCCGCCAGCACGACGTTCCAGGTGCGCTGGTCGGCGGCCACGCCCGCCGCCCAGGCCGCCCGGTCGGCCGCCTCGTCCAGCCGAAGCTCCGCCGCCAGCACGGCGGCCTGGGCGAGATCCCACTCCGGCTCGTACGTCTTCATCGTCGGCTGGCCAGACCCGGCCGCGAGCGCGGCGGCGGCGGTCTCCAGATCGCCCACGGTCGCCGCGGCGCGGGCCAGCATCGCGTTCAAGTGCCTGACGATGAACTGGTCGAACTGGCTGACCCCGGCCACGCAGCGGCGGAATCGTCGCACGGCCGTGTCCCCGCGACCGCGGGCGAGGGCCGCCCGGCCCAGGCAGTACTCCGCCCGCGGCCCCGCGAACGGATCGCCGCTCGCGGCCGCGGCCGCGCGCATCCGCTGACCTCGTTCCTCGGCGCGGTCGAGGTCGCCCTGATCGACGAGCGCGCAGATCGCGAGCAGCTCGATCGACGCCGCACCGTAAGGCAGCGCCCGGCGGGCGGCGGGCGAGGACGTCACGGCGGCGAGCAGGTCGGCGTGCGCCACCACGTCGCCGGTGCGGCCGAGCCAGTACTCGGCGCCGACCGCGCCGATGGCCGCGATCGTGCGGGTCTCCGGCGGCAGCGTCTCGTCCAGCATCAGCGGCAGCCCCACCGCGAGCCCGTCCGGCAGCCGGGCGTCCAAGGACAGCATCGACGCGTGCAGCGCGTGCAGGTAGCTGCTGGCCGACGCGTCGCCGGTCGCCAGCGCGGCCACCAGCGCAGTGCCGCCGCTGGTGTCGCCGGACTGCAGGCCGAGGCCGACGGCGGCGCAGTAGATCAGCGCCTCGCGGTCGGCCGGGGTCAGCGAGTCCGGCGGCAGCCGGGCGACCAGCTCCGCCGCTTCCTGCCCGCGACCGCTGTTGGTCAGTATCTCGGCCAGCAGGAGCGTCGCCGGGAGTGACCGGTGGGTCTCGTGCGCGTGCCGAGCGAGCCGCTCGGCCGTCTCCAGGCTGATGCCCCGGGCCGCGCTGGCGGCCGCGAGCAGCCGCTCCGGATCGTCGGCCTGCCCGCTGTCCAGCCGCCAGCTCGCCGCCCGCACCAGGTCATGCGGGCGCGGCTGCGGTACGGCCTCAAGCGCGCCGGCCAGGGCGAGCCTGAGCCTGCGCAGCCGCAGCACCGGCATGTCGGCCCGCAGGACCTCGCCGTACAGCGGGTGCGCGGTACCGACCTCGGTGCCGGCCGCCCCGGTCCGCACGGTGATGAGCCGGGCTGCCTCCAGCGCGATCAGCTGGCCTTCGCCGACCACGGCGGCGGCGGCCTCGGCCGGCAGCGGTTCGCCCGCCGCCACGGTTTCGAGCGCGACCCGCTCGGCGTCGCGGGCCGCCCCGAGCCGCTCCGCCACCAGATCGCGGATGCCGCCGCTGAGCGGCGGCGGGCCGGCCAGTATCCAGACGTCACCGCGCAGCGTGAGCGCCGAACGCTGCACCGCGGCCTGCGCGAGCTCGCGCAGCAGCAGCGGATTCCCCTGCGCGCGGGCCACGAACGCGGCCCTGGCGGCGGCGTCGACCGGGTTCCCGAGCAGCGCCTCAAGGAGTTCCGCGGCCTCCGCGTCGGTCAGCCCGGCCAGGTCCATGCGCTCGCAGTGGCCGTCGCGCCAGAGCGATTCGATCGCGCCCGGCAGCGGCGCTGACCGGGCGGTGGCCAGCACCGTCGCCCCGGCCTTGGCCAGGTGCAGCAGCACCCGGGCGGAGCCGTCGTCGAGCAGGTCGACGTCGTCCACGACCAGCAGCAGCCGGCCGCCGGCGGCGGCGGCGAACACCCGGGACGCGACCTCAGCCGCGGTCACCTGCCGGGCTTCGGGCGGCCGGCCGTCCGTCTGCTCGCCGGCGGCCGGGTGGGCGGCCGGCCGCTCGCCGGGGAGCGGCGCCACCCGGCCGATGGTCGCCGCGTCGGCGAACGCCTCGAACGGCGTGCCGCTGGACACCGCTCGCCCGGCGACGTGGATCAGCGCCGCGCCCCGGGCGGCGGCCCGGTCGGCCAGCCGCCGGGCCAGCGCCGTCTTCCCGATGCCAGCCGGGCCGAGGAAAAGGACTCCGGCATCGGACGCAAAGATCTTCTCGGCCTGGGCCAGCTCGTCCTTGCGGCCGACAAAAGGCCACTTGCCAGCCATAGCCGTCACGATAACCCTTCCGCGGCGCGCCCGTCGCGATCTACGTAATCGCTACTGATGCGCGGCTCGCGGCCGCCGCGTTCAATGCTCAGTGTCGTCGGCGTGCGGACGCGACCGGCCGAGTGGGGGCGGGCCGGACGCCGCCGCCGACCCCTCTCGTGATTCCCCGACGCAGCAACCAGAACCCGACGGCACCGCCGTCCCCGACGGAGGAGAGACAGCCATGCGGCGCTCCGCAGTCCTGCTTACCGTTACCGCCACCGTGGTCGCTTCCGCGCTTGCCGGGTGCAGCACGGCCGGCTCGTCGGTAACCACCCCGCCCGCCACCGAGCAGGCCAGCGTGGCGGCGACCGCATCGGCCGCCAGTTCCGCCGCCACCTCGACCGCCGCGAGTCCCAGCGCGGCGTCATCGCAGTCAGCGGTGACGACGGCGCTCGACCCGTGCCAGCTCGTGCCCGCGTCCGAGGCGTCCGCCGTCGCCGGCACCACCTTCGGCGCGGGCCAGGAAGAGCCGAGCGGCACCGACGGCAAGCGCTGCGTTTACGGGTCGGAGACCACCAACGTGTTCTCGGTCATCGTCGGGGAGGCCGCGACCTCGGACGACGCGGAGGCGGACTACTCGCAGGAGGAAGCCGACGCGCAGTCGGCGATCACCAAGCAGGTGCCGTCCGGCGTCAAGCTCAACGAGCACACCCAGGACGTCAGCGGCCTCGCGGACCGCGCCACGGTGGTGAGCGGATCCGTCAGCATGGGCGCCGAGTCGATCGCCGCCAGCGCAATCTACCTGCTGAAAGGCAACGTCTTCCTGAGCTTCAGCGATGAAGTGGTCGGCTCCGCCGCGCCCACCGCGTCAGCCCTGGAAGACGAGGCGACGAAGGCCCTCGCCCGAGTGCCGTGAAGATCAAAATCCTTATCTCGAACGGTCCGTGGTTCCACCCGATCCGCACGCCAACACCACCGGCGGCGGGGAGTCGGCGCAGACGGCCGGACCGTCAGCTCCTGGAGTGACAGTAGGAGGTCAGGCCGGCCCCCGCCGTCGCGACCTGGTCCGTCGCCAGCGGGGCGAGGGTGCCCTCGGCCCTCGCCTGCTGGACCGCCGCCACCACGACGGCGAACTCGGCCGAGACCGACGCGGGGGCAACGCTCTGCTCCTGCCGGAGCTTAGGGGCGAGCGTCGCGAGGATCACCCGTCCCTGCTGGGACGAGGCCTTGGTCAAGGTCGCGTTCGTGCTCGTGATGAACGTGCAGAACGTGCCCGAGGACTGCGTGACCGCGCCGTTGGACCGGGCCGGCGCGGCGGCAGCGCCCGCGGCGCCGGACGCCGTCGGCCCGGCGTGCGAGCAGCCGCTAAGGACGCTGATGAGCAGCGGTCCGGCCAGCAGCGCGGCCAGGGCCGCGAGGCGGGTCAGCATGCGTGGGCCTCCCAGAAGACGTCGCCGAATACCGTGTGGTACCGCAGGCACATGTTCTTGTTGGTGACCACCTCGGCCGCGATCTGCGCCTCGTGGCTGACCTCGTTGTTGTAGCCCCAGGTCCAGAAGCCGCCGTCGTAGGTCGCGCCGCAGACCACCTTCAGGGACGCGTTGAGCAGCCGGTAGACGCCGACTCCGATCTCCACCCCCGCCCCGGTCTCGGCCGTGGCGCCCGCCGCGATGATCCCCATCCCGGTCGAGAAGATCTCCGCGAACTGATCGCACGCCCACCCGCCGGGCACGCCGAGCCAGTCGTTGCTCTGGTAGGCGTCGGCGATGTCGGTGTCTTCGCAGAGCCCGTCCATTTCCTCGTTCGCCTCCGGGTCACCCCCGAGGGAGATGATCGCGGCCACCACCGCGCACTTCATCGCGGTGGAGTAGCCGTGCCCCGCGGAGAACGGGAATCCCTCGCAGAGCTGGTAAAGGCTCGCGGAACGGCTGAAGCTGGTCTGGGTGCCAAGGAAGTACGAGGTCGTCACCTGCGAGCCGATGCCCAGGGCGGGCGCGCACGGGTCGGCCGCATGCGCGGGCATCGACGGCGTCGAGCCGCCGCCCCCGCCC
>Ga0335072_10017905_pt1 | contig 10013 bp, 8 predicted proteins | sample Lox_Sample_21_FD_206725 | JGI IMG/M metagenome (GOLD analysis project Ga0335072, IMG submission 206725) | Soil microbial communities from Loxahatchee National Wildlife Refuge, Florida, United States - Lox_Sample_2.1 | ecosystem: Environmental > Terrestrial > Soil > Wetlands | place: USA: Florida...
CGTTCTTCCCGACGCCGCCGAGCGGTATCTCAGCACCACTCTTTTCGAAGGAATGTTCGATGCTTAGGCGGGAAGCGGCTGCACCGGTCGTTCGGTGGTGGTATTCCGCAAAAAAGTTTAAGTAGCGGGCGCGGTTTGGGTGATAGGGGTGAGTGCGCCCGCTGTCGTAACGGGGATTTAAACTCAAGACGATATCCTGATCATGAGAGTTACAGGGCACCACCGAAATCTTATTTTAATCAATATAGCTCTTTCGAGTTAGCTCTTTTGGGCCATTGGAGTATGAAAGCCTTAATTACTGTCCTATTCCTGATCGCTTCAGCTGTTCGCTTGCCCGCCCAGGAGAATCTGCCCGCCGGACAAACCGCCCCGCCGCCACCTCCTGCTGAACCGCCCGTGTTGCAAAATACCGGAAAAGCCATCGTGCTCCCCTTCGAATGCACGCGCGACGATGTGGGTTCTGCCGGGTTCAGTTGCTCCGAGGAGGCGCCTTGCCCCGTGTACCTCGAACTCAGCGCCGCCACATCGGCGGGAAACCGGATCTTCGTAGCGGGAAATATTCATTCCGACGCCGTGACGCTCTATTCGGTCCTTCTCGGAAGCGAGGACGCCGGCCGGAGCTGGCGCGAAATTCATCCCCGGATCCACGCGGCTGGACTGGATCACTTGCAATTCCTGGATCCCGATACCGGATGGGTGGCCGGGCAGCAACTTTTTCCCCTCCCGCAGGACCCGTTTGTCCTACTGACGACTGACGGTGGGACGACCTGGCGTCAGACGCCGATTTTCGGCGAGAGCTCCGATTACCATTTCGGCTCGATTCAGGAGATGTACTTTTCATCAAAGACCAACGGCAGCATCGTGATCGACCGCAGTTCGGGCGGCGATCCCGGACCTTTCGCTCTTTACGAATCGCCCGACGGCGGCGCTTCCTGGTCGCTCAAGGAGCAGACCGTCGAGCCGCTCCATATCACGGGAGCGCCGCCCCCGGATGCCGATTGGCGCGTGCGCGTGGATGGAGCCAGCAAGACTTTTGTGGTGGAACGCCGCCGTGGCGAGCGCTGGACGGTGAACGCCTCCTTCGCTGTTAATATCGGATTCTGCCGGCTGGGTCAGTAGGCGGATTCCGCAAGGTACAACAGCCACCGCTCTTAAATAGGGCCCGACCGCGAGGGATCTGGGCTTTTCCCTTTTGAGCCGGCGCCATCCGGCATCTTGTGCCGAATTGGCACGCGATGGTCATTTATTGACGCGGCCGCCTCCGCAAAATCTTCGTTTTTCCGCCAAAAACCCTGCGGTCCGTGAATTGCATTGCCGATATGTGAGTTGGGGTGAAATCTATGGTGGTTGCCGGCGGACTCGCGGTTTTGGTTCTTGTTTGTTTGTTGCTTTCGATGCTGCAAAAGCCCCCTGCGATTGGCAGATGAGCACGGGCGCGCGATTTCGGCACCCGCCAGCCGGCGGATGCCGTATTGCCGGCACTTGCTGTCAGTCTCCGGCCGCGGCTCTCGCCATCGCAGGCGCGGGCGCTTCCTCGCCGGCCACCGCGGGGTAAATCACGCCGGCCAGCGCTCCGCCCACTAACGGCGCTACCCAGAATAACCAAAGCTGTTGGAGCGCCCATCCTCCGGCGAATATCGCGGGAGCGGTGCTGCGCGCCGGATTCACCGACAGATTCGTGATGGGAATCCCGATCAAGTGGATCAGTGTCAATCCCAGTCCTATGGCGATCGGCGCAAATCCCTGCGGAGCACGCCGGTCGGTGGCCCCGAGAATTATCATGAGGAACATGAAAGTCAGCACGATCTCGGCAACCAGGCACGCCATCATGGAATACCCGCCGGGCGAGTGAAGGGCGTAGCCGTTCGACGCGAAGCCCTTCGACACGTCGAACCCGGCTTTCCCGCTGGCGATCACGAACAGCACCCCGGCCCCGGCGATTCCGCCCAGAACCTGCGAGGCCACGTACGGCAGAAACTCCGACGCGGGAAAGCGCTTGCCCACCACCAGACCGATTGACACCGCGGGATTGAGGTGGCACCCCGAAATATGTCCGATGGCGAACGCCATGGTGAGGACGGTTAGTCCAAATGCCAGGGCCACCCCCACGAACCCGATACCCAAGCCCGGAAATGCGGCGGACACCACGGCTGCGCCACATCCCCCAAAAACCAGCCAGAAAGTTCCGATGAACTCGGCCATTGCTTTTTTCGCGATAGGCATCAGAGACCTCCAAAATGGTCCACTCCTTATATCCCATCCGGCAACCGGACGCAACGGGAGGTTACCCGCCTGTAATGGGCGCCACCGCCATCCGCATGTACAATGGCAGACATGGCTAGCCGACCCGGCAGGCATTTTCTGCAAATCCCCGGCCCCACCAATGTTCCCGACCGCGTACTCCGCGCCATCGACCGGCCAACCATTGACCATCGCGGGCCCGAGTTCGCCGAACTCGCCAAGGACTGCCTGGAAAACCTCAAAGCTGTATTCCAAACCCGGAATCCCGTACTGCTCTTTCCTTCCTCCGGCACCGGCGGATGGGAAGCGGCCCTCGTCAACACCCTCGACCCCGGCGACCGTGTGCTGGCCTTCGAAACCGGCCAATTCGCCACGCTCTGGAAGAAACTCGCCGAGAATCTCGGGCTCACGGTCGATTTCCTCCCCGGCGACTGGCGCCATGGAATCGATGCCGCATCCGCCGCCGCCGCGCTCTCGGCCGACCCCTCTCACGAGATCCAAGCGGTCCTGGCGGTACACAATGAAACTTCCACCGGCATCACCAGCGATATCGCGGCGCTGCGCCGGGCGATGGACGATGCCCATCATCCCGCGCTTTTGATGGTCGATGCGGTATCGTCACTTGCCGCCATCGATTACCGCCCTGACGAGTGGGGCGTCGATGTCACCGTGGCGGGATCGCAAAAAGGCCTCATGCTGCCGCCCGGCCTGGGGTTCAACGCGGTCAGCCAGAAGGCGCTCGATGCCGCGAAAACTTCGCAATTTCCCAAGGCGTACTGGCGCTGGGAAGAGATGCTGGCGCTAAACGAGAGTGGTTTTTTTCCGTACACTCCCGCTACCAACCTGCTCTACGGACTGCGTGAATCGCTCGCCATGCTCCTCGAAGAAGGCCTGGAGAACGTTTTTGCGCGCCACAATCGCCTGGCCGAAGCCACGCGCCGCGCCGTGCGTGCCTGGGAGCTGGTCATCTGGGCCGCCAACGCCAGCGAATACAGCAGCTCCACCACGGCCGTGATGCTTCCGCCCGGCGTGAGCGAAGCCGCCTTCCGCTCAGTGGTTCTCGACCGTTTGAATATGTCGCTTGGCGCCGGACTCGGCAAAATCGCCGGCAAGGTCTTCCGCATCGGCCACTTGGGCGATTTCAACGATCTCATGCTGGCCGGAACTCTCGCCGGCATCGAAATGGGCCTGGAACTTGCCGGCATCCGCCATCGCAAGGGCGGAATCCTGGCGGCACTCGAATACCTGACCGAGACGCAAAAGCAGTGAGGGCGCTCGGCAGCCGCTGGGTCCAACTTGCGGTGATGGTCCTCTGCACGGTGGCGCTGTCCAACATGCAGTACGGCTGGACATTGTTCGTCAACCCCATGCGCGACGAGACGCGCTGGGCGACCGCCAGCATTCAATACGCCTTCAGCATTCTGATTTTCCTGAACACCTGGCTTGCTCCCGCGGAAGGATGGGTCGCCGACCGCTGGGGTCCGCGTTTCGTGGTGATGGTGGGCGGATTGGCCGCCGGCGCATCGTGGATGCTGAACGCGCGCGCCCATTCGCTGGAAGCGCTCTATGGCGCGGCGGCGGTTGGCGGACTCGGCATGGGATGCGTTTTCGGCACCTGCATGGGCTCGGCGCTCAAATTGTTCCCGGAACGGCGCGGCATGGCTTCGGGTATGATCGCCGCGGGCTACGGGTTGGGATCGGCGCTTACGGTCCTTCCGATTTCCTCCATGATCGCGGTCAGCGGCTATCGCCACACGTTCTTTGTCTTCGGACTGCTGCAAGGCGGGTCGATCGTGGTGCTGGGGTCGCTGCTCGCACGTCCCGCGGCGAAGCCGGCACACGTCGTGGTATCTCGCGGGCGCGAATGCACGCCATGGCAAACCCTCCGCTCGCCCGTATTCTGGCTGATTTACGCCATCTACCTGATGATCGCCTTCGGCGGCATGACGGTGACCGCGCAGCTCGGTCCCATCGCCCGCGATTTCGGGGTGGGCAAGCTGCTCACCTTCGTGGTCTCCATCGATAACCTGGCCAACGGCCTCACGCGCCCGTTTTCCGGCTATCTCTCCGACCGGATCGGCCGCGAGAACGCCATGCTGCTGATGTTCTCGGCCGAAGGTGCGGCGTTTTTAGGAATGGCGACATGGGGCCGGAATCCGCTGGCGTTCGTGATCTGCGCGGCGGCGATCTTCCTCTTCTGGGGCGAGATTTTCTCCCTGTTTCCGGCGATCTGCGGCGATGCCTTCGGTGTCCAAAACGCCACCGCGAACAATGGCCTGCTTTACACCGCGAAGGGAACGTCCGCCCTCGTCGTGCCGCTGGCGAATTACCTGGTTTCGGCGACCGGCGGCTGGACCGCGCCGCTGCTTGTGATGGCAGTTTCCAGTATCGCCTCCGGCGTTCTGGCGAAATCGGTCCTGGCGCCCATGCGTAAGCGCCTCGCCGGCTGATGAGGCGATGCCGCATCATGCGGTAGACTGAAAAACGGACAATCTTGTCCTGATTCATATGGCGGAGCAGTTACCGGCTGGGGTCGCCACGCGCGACTCCGGCGTTCGCCCGGCCTGGACGGACATCACGGCCCTGCTGATCTACCTGGCGCTGGCCACGGTGATCCTCCATATCCTGGCCGGAAACCGCTACGGCTTTCACGCCGACGAACTGGCCACGCTCGATGACGCCCGCCACCTCGCCTGGGGCTACCCGGCTTACCCGCCCGTGACCCCTTTCTTCGGCCGCCTGTCGCTCATCCTCTTCGGTACGTCGCTGGTCGGATTCCGACTTTTTGCCTCACTGGCGCACGCTATCACAATCGTCCTGGCCGGCCTGATGGCGCGCGATTTCGGCGGCGGGCGCCACGCCCAACTCCTGGCCGGCGGCCTGTCGACGCCGTTCGCGATCGGCGGCGGGGCCTTGATGCAATACGTCTCCTTCGATTACTTCGCCTGGGTCCTCACGGCGTTTTGCATCGTGCGCCTGATCCGGTCCGGCAACCCGCGGTGGTGGCTTGCCGCCGGCGCCTCCATCGGATTTGGCGCGCTCTCGAAGTACACCATGGCCTTTTTGGTGGTTAGCATTGTCGCGGGATTCATTCTGACCGATCTGCGCCGCCACCTCACAAACAAATGGCTCTGGATGGGCGTCGCCTTGTCCGTCGCGATATTCCTGCCGAACCTCCTCTGGCAATGGCAGCACGACTTCGTCTCGCTGGATTTCCTGAACCACATTCATGCGCGCGATGTGCGGTATGGCAGGACCGACAGCTTTCTTCGCGACCAACTTGCCAACTTGTTCCCCGCCGGGCTGGCGGGCCTCTATTTCCTGTTCGCCCGTCAAGGCAAGTCATTCCGCATAGTCGGCTGGATGTTCGTCCTCGCATTTCTGCTGTTCTTCCTCGCCAGAGGCAGGTCCTACTATATGAACCCCGCGTACCCAATGATTTGGGCGGCGGGCGCAGTCTGGTTCGAGAGAACAAAACTATTTAACATCGCCTGGATCTTCGCAGCTCTCGGCATCCTGCTGTCCACGGCCTTTTATCTGCCCCTCGCCCCCATTCCTTCGCGCTGGTTCGAGATGGCCAGCTCCCTTCAGGAGACCTATCGCGGCGAAATTGGCTGGCCGGAGTTAGCCGAAGAGACCGCGAGGATCCGCGACACCCTCGCCCCGGCCGATCGCGAAGGTTTGGGAATCCTGACCGGAGGCTACGGCGCGGCGGGAGCGATCAACCTTTTCGGCCCTCGGTACGGATTGCCGCGCGCCATCAGCGGGATGAACTCGCTCTGGCAGCACGGGTACGGCGACTCGCCGCCGCGAATCCTGATCGTGATGGGCTTGAAGTGGGAACTTGCCGATAGGAGTTTCAGCGGCTGCCGCGTGGCGGGACGCATCCGCAACCGCTACGGAGTTCAGACCGACGACATGCGCTGGAATGCCGATATCTATATCTGCGGGCCGCCGCGAGTGGGATGGCCTGAATTCTGGAAGCACTTCCGGTACTTCGGGTGGTCTCACCACAGTACGGAACGGTCGATGCTGGCGATCGTCGGCCGTCCCAGCAGCATCATCGCCATCTCGAACTCTTTGCGCAGAATCTGCACCACGCGCGTCACCCCCGCGGCGCCCGCCACGCCCAAGCCCCACAAGTACGGCCGGCCGATCTGCACCGCCTGCGCGCCCAACGCGAGCGCTTTCACCACGTCCGTCCCGCGGCGGATGCCGCCATCCACCAGCACCGGCACGCGGCCGCCTACCTTCTCGACCACCAGCGGCAAGGCATCGATGGTGGCCGGCACGGTGTCCAGATTGCGCGCCCCATGGTTCGACACAATGATCCCCGAGACTCCGGCCTTCACCGCCGTGGCGGCATCGTCGGGATTGAGAATGCCCTTGAGCAGCACCGGCCGGCGCGCGAAGGAACGAAGCCAATCGATATCTTTCCAACTCAGGGACGGATCGAGGTAGTCCTTGCCCTGGAGATTCGGCAGGGCGCGATCCGGCAATTCCCCCTTGGCCCGTTCTTCGCGATTGCGTGGTCCGAACGTGGGTGAATCGACCGTGACGCAGAGTGCGCGGCAACCCGAATCCTCGGCCGCCTGCACCAGGTTCTTCGTGAACCCGCGGTCCTTCTGCACGTAAAGTTGAAACCACACCGGACCGCGCGCCGCCTTGGCGATATCCTCCACGCGGATGGAGGCGCTGCTGCTGATCACGTATGTCGCCTCGGCTGCCGCCGCGCCGCGCACCGCTGCCAGTTCACCCTCCGGATGAATCAGCCGCTGTCCGCCCGTCGGCGCCAGCAAAATCGGAAACGGGAATTGCTGCCCGAACAGGGTAACTCGTGTATCGAGCTTTGAAACATCCACCAGCGCCCGCGGCTTGAGCCGTAGGTGCTCGTAGGCTTCGTGGTTCCAGCGCAGCGTCAGCTCGTCGGCGGCGCCGCCCGAGATCCGCGCCCACGCGCCGTGCGAGACGTCCTTCTGCGCTTCGGTTTCAAAATCGAAGAGCGAAAGCAGGCGGTCGAGATCGGCCGGCTTGGCGTTCTGCGCGGGAAGCCTCACGCCGGCGGCGGCCAGCAGGGCAATCAGTTCGCGGCGCGAGGCTTTCATAGCACGGCGTTACAGGCTGCCTTTCAGCCCCAGTTCTTCGGCGCGCGCCTGCATGGCTTTTATGCAGAAATCGATATGGTCGTCGAGAGGCACGCCGAGTTCCTGCGCCCCATCCAAGATATCCTGGCGATTGACCGAGCGCGCGAACGCCTTGTCCTTCATCTTCTTCTTCACCGACGACACATCCACCTCGAACACGCTGCGGTGCGGCTTCACATAGGAAATGGCGGTGATGAATCCCGCCAGTTCATCGCAGGCGAACAGCGTCTTCTCGAGCGGCGATTCGCGCGGCACGCCGGTGTGCTGCGCGTGCGAGAGAATGGCGCGCCGCATCTCTTCGTCCACTCCGCGCTCCGCCAAAATCGCCGAGCCTTTCTGTGGATGCTCCTCGAGCGTGGGATGAATCTCCCAGTCGAAATCGTGCAGCAGCGCGGTAGTGGCCCATCGAGCCTCGTCGGCGCCCCCTTTGCGGGCATACGCGCTCACGCACGTCTCCACCGCCAGCGCGTGCTTGCGGAGTCCTTCGCTTTTCGTGAATTCGCAGAGAATATTCCAGGCCTGTTCGCGGTCGACCATCGAGATTATGATATACCGGCGTCACCCCACGCCGCTTTCCGGGCGGCGCGGAAGCGATCGCGGTCGCGCTTGAAAATGCGCTCCCGGCGAAGACCCTCCGGGGTGCAGGCGGCGATCTCGATCAGCCCCGGATGGTGTTGCGGATGGCGGACAATCCGGGCAGCCGGCAATTCGACCGCCTGCCGCGCCAGCGCCACATAGCTGAACTTCTCGTCCTCGTGTCCCAGTTCCCCGCCCTTCACACGGCGATGCAGCGAGGAGCGCTCCACGCGCGCGGCGAAGTGGCACCAATCGGGACGCGCCACGGGGCAGGCGGTCTCCATGGGGCAGGGCGCGATCATGCGCGCGCCGAGCGAGAGCAGTTCCTCCCGCACGTTGCGGATGAGCGTGAACCCGCGCGGCGTTCCAGGCTCGATCAGAACCAGGGCGACCCGCGCCGCCTGCCAGAGCCGGCGGGCGGTTTCCGCTCCGAATTCCCCCAACGAGTACGCGGCGACTACCAGGTCGTGCGGCGGCAGCGCGCCACTCCGGCCGATGTCGTTGGCTATCAGAGCGGCGTCCGGCAGGAATTCGCGCGCCGCGGCGGCGAACGAAGCGTCCCGTTCCAGGAGCGTGATGGCAGCTTCCGGGAAATACTCGCGCGCCGCCAGCGATGCCGCGCCCGTCCCCGCGCCGGCATCGAGAATGCTGCCGATTGGGCCGCTCCGCCCCGCCACTTCGCGCAGAACGGCGTGGGCCGCCGCGTAAGTGGCAGGCATGCGGGTAACCAGATAAGCCGCGGTTCGCTCCTCCGCGTTCAGGCGCGCAGCAGCGCCATCGCGGTAAGCATCGGAAAGAGCCCCCGCGGCGCGTTGCAAAGCTTGAAAGCCCAGCGCGTCGCCATACTCCCCGATTCGTTGCCTGACGGCAGGCGGCAGTTGCACGTCCCATGGTAGCGCCGGGACGCTACTGGGAACGGCCGGCTGTGGTCAGTGCTGGACTGCCGGGCAGCCGGTAATCGAGCAGTTTTCCAGATAGCCACTCAGCACCATTTCGCTGTTGCCGTTCGACCAGTTGGAGGAGGCCACCGCAAACGTGTTTTCGTTGGCATCGATATAGAACCGCGTCGGGGTGTTGAACGCAGCCTGAATGTGTCCGCCATTGTCAATCTGCCCGAGCGGCGCAGCGAAAGAGCTTTTAATGCGGAAAGAACTGTTCTCGATGTAACCCTCCAGCGGCGCCGTGGCACCGGGAGAAACCTGGAAGTATCCCGCCAGATTCTCCACCACCAGGCGATAACCCACCGGAACCGCGGCAAAGGTGTAGAAACAAACGCCGACGTTGCCGGGCGCGGGGCAATTGGCGCCTTGGACGGAGGATTCGTACGGAATGCGCGCCAACCGTTCCACATCCGCTCCCGGAACCGGCTGGCTGCTGGAGTTGACGATGGTCACTGCCGCCGAGGCGATGGCCTTGGCCGCCGGCGGCGCCATCGCGCCAATGGCAACCAGACCTGCTGCTGCCGCCAGCCCGCTGAAAACTTTCTTCGTCATGTCGCTTAATCCTCCGTGCTTGAAGTTTATGAGCGCTCCGCGCCGCTATTTCGTCGAGCAGCCGAACCCAAGAGCCGCGTTGATGGCGATCTGAATATCCACAATGTTGACCACGCCGTCCCCACGTAAATCATTGAAAGCCTCGGCGGCACCCAACCCCTGGTTGATAATCAGCCGGACATCCGCGGCGTTTGTGTTGCCGTCCTGATTGATGTCGCACCTGGTGGGCAGATCAGCCTTGGTGGAGGTGATGTCCACAGCGTAATTGCCGTTGGGATTGATACAAACCCAGACTGAGGGATCGCAGGTCTGGAATTCCGTCCCGCCTCCGGTGAAATCTATGAAGGCTTCGGAGAGCGTCCCACCGTCGTAAATGGCGGCGGGTTGATAGTTGGCGTCGGTCAGTACCAGGGTGTACGTTCCGGCGGCAAGGGCAACCGACATCTGGACGTCGCCGCAATTCTGATCCGCTCCGATCGTTACGGTACCCGCGGCGGGGCAATTCCCCGCAAAGGACCAAGTGGAGTTTAGTAAATTATCCGCGTCCGCCAGGGGGTTG
>Ga0335072_10017906_pt1 | contig 10013 bp, 3 predicted proteins | sample Lox_Sample_21_FD_206725 | JGI IMG/M metagenome (GOLD analysis project Ga0335072, IMG submission 206725) | Soil microbial communities from Loxahatchee National Wildlife Refuge, Florida, United States - Lox_Sample_2.1 | ecosystem: Environmental > Terrestrial > Soil > Wetlands | place: USA: Florida...
ACTTTCCGGCTGACGACGACGCCCTCATCGAAGACGAGCTTGCGGAGCGTCTTGCGCAGGTCGGCATCTTCGCTGATCCATTCAGCGACGATGTGGCGCGCGCCTTCGAGAGCCTCGTCCTGCGTAGCGACGCCGGCTTCCGAGTTGACGAAGGTAGCCGCGAAGGTTTCAAGAGGCACAGGCGTGGATTGCTGGGCCCACAAGTATTGAGCCAGCGGCTCCAGCCCTTTTTCGCGGGCGATCGTCGCCTTGGTGCGGCGTTTGGGCTTGTAGGGCAGGTACAGGTCTTCGAGCTCATTCCGGTCGAGCGTAGCTTCGATCTTCGCCTTCAGCTCATCGCTGAGTTTTCCCTGCTCGCGGATGGAAGCGAGGATGGTTTCGCGCCGGTCGAGCAGCTCACGGAAGTAGGCGAGCTTTTCCTCGATGGCTCGAATCTGCACCTCATCGAGATTGCCGGTGGCTTCTTTCCGATAGCGGGCGATGAAGGGAACGGTGCCGCCTTCATCCAGCAATGCGATGACGCCCACGATGCCGCGGACGGGAAGATTCAGTTCCTGGGAGATATGAACAATGATTTCAGCGGGGAGGGTCTTCTGTTCGGTCATGTGCGTTACTCGCTTATCGTACATGGTTACGCCTCGCGAAGCCGGTGGAAAACGAAGCCTTGGAATCAGCGAAAAAAGAAGTGATTTTGCTAGCTGATCCTCGCCCAGGGACTTGCGCGGCTGCCCGGGAAATTACGCAGCCTCAACGTAGTTCTGTACGAAAGCGCCGCTGCGCGCTAAGATGATTCCCGCAGAAACATATGCACATTTCATTGCGTATTACGCAATATCCGGATGTCATGAAAAGAGGCGTTCATGAAGCTCAGAGTCCCTGGACTGGTCGTTGCAATGCTCTTATCCACTTTCTGTCTGTGCGTTCGTGCGCAGACTCCCAGCTTTGATCCGGACGCGAGATTTCAGGGATCGAGTCTCGACGGGTGGCACACGGTGGGCAACGCGAAATGGCAGGCGTCAGGCGGGACGATTGCCGGCGATGGAGCGGCAACGAATGCGCCCGGATGGCTTTTCGCCAACCAACCGTACCAGGACGCGGGCGTGTATCTCGCCTTCAAATGCGAAGGTGCGTGCGATACCGGGGTCCTGCTGCGGGCGGAAAAATCGGGCGACCAGACGCGCGGAGTGCTGCTCTCCATCAAGGATGACGAATTGGGAGCATATCGAGTAACGCTCGATGCCAGCGGCCAGATCGTGGACCGTACCAAACTTCGCTTTGCCGGCGGTCAGATTCGCTTTGCACCGCCTGCGCCCGATCCGTCGAAGCCGGCGCCTGCGCCGTTCCGGTTCACGCAGATTCCCGCGCCTGCGGGCGTTGTGCTGCCCATCGAGCGGCCTGCCCAGGGATTGAAGAAGGGCGACTGGAACGACGTGGAGATTCTGCTCGACGCCGATATTCTGCGCGCGTTTTTTGACGGGGGCGGTGCGCAGGTGAGCACGGCGACGGAAGAGATGAACTCCTATGGGCCATTTGCGCTGTACGTGGGTGCTGGCGCCAGGGTGGAGTTTCGCAATGTGGCATGGAAGGACCTGGCGTTCAAGAGAGATCCGATCGAAAGAGTCTCTCCGCATTTCCGCGAACAACGGCTGAACTCGTTCTATTACGGATGGTCGGCGGCCGCGGCGGACTTCAACCGCGACGGCAAGATGGACATTGTCTCTGGGCCTTTCATCTACTACGGGCCGGACTACACGAGGTATCGCGAGATCTATCCGGAACAGGCCTACAACACTTCGACGCAGTACTCCATGGAGGACTGGGTGGAGCATGCGTACGACTTCACGGGCGACGGATGGCCTGACGTGCTGACGACGAGCCACGCGGGTGGAGGCAAGACAGGGGCCGTGCTGTATGTGAATCCGCAGGGTGCGTCGCGGCGCTGGCAGAGTTACACGGTGGTGACGCCTATCGATAGCGAAGAGACGATTCTTGCCGACATCGATGGAGACGGCAAACCAGAGCTTGTGTATATGGGCGGCGGCTACATGTGCTACGCCAAGCCGGATCCGAGCAATCCCACGGGTAAATGGATTGAGCACCGGGTTTCGGAGAAAGGACCGTGGCCGGCGCATGGCATCGGCGCGGGAGACATCAATGGCGACGGCAAGATGGACATCCTGGGCGCGGAGGGATGGTGGGAACAGCCGAAATCCGGCGTGGACGACGGTACGCCGTGGAAGTATCATCCGGTGGCCTTTGGCGACTGGGGCAGAACCTCGCCAGGCGGCTCGATGATGGCTGTCTACGACGTGAACGGAGATGGGCTGAACGACGTGGTGACCGTGCTGCAGGCGCATGGATGGGGCATCGCATGGTTCGAGCAAAAGCGGAGTGCGGATGGGGAAATCTCGTTCGTGCGGCACGTCATCATGGGGCGCACACCGGAAGAGAGCGCGGGCGGGGTTGTGTTTACGGAACCGCACGGCACGGCCGTCGCCGATGTGGATGGGGACGGCATACCGGACTTCATCGTGGGCAAGCGGCTGTATTCGCACCTTGAAGACTTCTACGATCCCGATCCGTATGGCGCGGCGGTCCTTTACTGGTACCGAACGGTTCGCGACCCGAAGGCTCCGGGCGGAGCCCGCTTTGTTCCAGAGCTGATCAACAACCGCTCGGGAGTTGGCTCGGATGTGTTGGCTGTCGACCTGAACGGCGATGGCGCGGTGGACATCGTGACCTCGACGCGCAGTGGGACCTATATCTTCTGGGGCGCACCGTCGAAAAAGACTAAGTAGCAGGCGGGCGAAGTTGGGTATTGCGGCTGGTCACGCATCGCGCGTGGCCGGCAATTTTTCGCTATGCGAAAATAAGCGGCTTTTTTCCAACAAGCTGCTGGGTTTCAACCACATCCGTCCCACCAATGTGACGAGCGGAGAATCGCTTTACTTCGAATTAAGGCGTTGAAAAGAATCCTTGACTTTCATTTCTTCGCGATGCTAACGTTTTTCCCGCTGCAAAGACCATTGCGTAGTACGCAACAGATTTATTTTCGGAGGTCGGCATGAAAGTGTTCAGAGCGTTGCTTTCAACGATTGCAATCGCGCTGCTTGGAGGGTTTCTGCTTGCGACGCCAGCACGGGCGCAGGAAACCTTCGGGACAATCGTCGGGACAGTCACCGATCCCCAGGGTGCTGTTCTGCCTGGCGCTACAGTGACTGTTACCAGCCTGGGAACGGGCGAAAAGCGAACTGCCACTACGGACGGACAGGGGAACTATCAGGTTCTGTCTCTTCCGCGCGGCGAGTACAAGATCGACATTACGAGCAGCGGCTTCAAGCACTATTCGCGCAGCCCGATCGACGTAGTCGTCGACCAGCAGGCCCGCGTGAACGTGGCGATGGAAGTGGGCACCGCGTCGCAGGAAGTGACGGTGAATGCGGCGCCGCCCATTATGCAGACCGAGAATGCTTCGCTGGGTCAGGCGGTGGAAGGTAAGGCGGTGCAAACGCTGCCTCTCAATGGCCGCAATGTGCTGGCGCTGGTGGCGCTGGTGCCGGGCGTTGTGCCGCAGGGGAGTTCCTTCGGCAATCTGAGCGGCCAGAACGTATTTGCCGCGGGCAACTACCAGATTGACGGCGGCAACGCCAACCAGAGCTCGGTGCTGGTGGATGGCGCCCCGGTGAATACGTCGTATGGCAACACGGTTGAACTGGTCATGGACCAGGACGTGGTGCAGGAGTTCAACGCCCAGACCCACGACAACACCGCGGAATTCGGCATGTACACGGGCGGCGTGATCAACATGAGCACCAAGTCCGGTACGAATGGCTTCCACGGCGAGGCCTTTGAGTACCTACGCAACACAGTGCTGGACGCCAATACGTTTTTTGCCAACCGCACCAACCAGGGAAGACAGGCGTGGCACCAGAACCAGTTCGGCGCTAATTTCGGCGGCCCCATCAAGAAAGATAGACTCTTCATCTTCGGCGATTACCAGGGGTACCGGCAGACAGAGGGCTATCCGACCAATGTGACCGTTCCCACCCCGGCCGAGCTGACCGGCGACTTCTCAGGTATCACCGCCCCAATCTACGATCCGCTCACGACTTGCGGCTACAACGGGAATCCGGCCTGTGTCCAAGGCCAACCGACCCGGCAGCAGTTCTCCTACAATGGAAAGTTAAACGTCATTCCTCCATCGCGTTTCAGCACGGTGGCGAAGAACCTGATCACCTTCCCTTCGGGGATGCCTGCAGGCGCACCGGCCGGCGCAGGCATCTATGCTCCTCCCACTCCCGGCCTTGGCTCGAATACTGCTGAAGGTCCGGTGAACAACTTCTTCACATTGGCGAAATCGGGCGCCAAGAACGATCAGTACACGATCCGCGGCGACCAGAACCTGAGCGCCAAAGATACGATGTTTGAGCGCTACACCTGGTGGAAGTCTTTCAACCTGCCTACCGTCCCTTACAACAATGGCCTGATTACCGGAGACCCGATTTCTCCTGAGGCGTTTACAACGCAGCAGGGCGTGATCGGCGATACCTACGTATTCAACCCCACCAGCGTGGCTGATATCCACCTTTCTTATCTGAGGTGGAATTACGTCCGGACTCCCGGGTTCCTGGGCATCCAGGAAGGCACGGTCTTCGGCTGGCCCTCCTATATGAACTTTGGCACGCTCAACAACCTGGCGAAGTCCACTGCCGTGCCAGCTATCAGCACATCGGGGCCGATCAGCTACACCCAGGGCGGAGCCGGATACATTTTTTCGATCAACAACAATTATGTGATCGGTTCCACCTACCAGAAGATCGTTGGAAAGCACGCGTTCAAAGCCGGCATCGATCTGCGCCGGCTCGAAATGGACTACTTCCAGAACAACAACCCCGGCGGAGTGTTTACGTTCGACAACGTGTTCACTGCGGCCAATGCCTCGTCGCCTGGAACTACGGGCAACGCGTTGGCATCCTTTGAGCTGGGATACGTATCGAACAGCACATCGCAGACGGTCCAGGTTGCCCCACCGACGTTCCAGACGGTTTACTATCAGGGCTATTTCGGGCAGGACACGTGGCAGTTGACGAACAAGCTCACGCTTAGCCTCGGAATTCGTTATGAGGTTCCCGGCGTGTATGTTCCGCGGCATGGGTGGGGCGACACCTTCAACCCAACCGAAATCAACCCAGCAGTTACCAACAACGGGAATCCTGTCAAGGGTGCGTTCGACCTGGTCAGCACTTCGCAACATCCGGCATCCGGCGTGAGGAACGAGAACTGGGATAACTGGTCGCCGCGGTTCGGGGTCGCTTATCGCCTGAATGACAAGACGGTTTTCCGTGCAGCGTGGGGCAAATATGTCATCCCGTCCGACGTCCAGTTTCCGGAGGCTCCTCTGCAGGCCGGAATCAACTTCCTGAACAACCTGATGGTGAGCACAACCAACGGCGAACAGACGCCCAATAACTCTCCAAGCCCTGGCGTCTACACGACCGCCAACACTCTGGACAACCCGTATCCGAACGGCCTGGTATCGCCGCCGCACCGCAACTCGAACTATCAGCAGGTCCTGCTCGGCGGCAACCCGCAGGCCCTGTATGCCAACGAGCCCAATGGTGAAACTTACCAGTGGAATGTTGCGATAGAGCATGAATTCCCCATGGGACTTGCTCTCGATGTTGCGTACTCTGGATTGCGTGGCGACAATCTCCCGGTCAGTTTGCCCATCAACGCGCTGCCCGATAGCATCATTTCGCAGGCTCAGACCGATGCCAATTGCTCTACCGGAAAGTTCGGAACGGGAGGTTGCTTCCTAACCCAGACGGTGGCTAACACACTAGCGGGAACACAGGGGCCGATCACCCAGGGCACTGATTCGAAGGCTACACTCACGCAAAATCAACTAGACCGGCCGTTCCCGCAATACGGCAGCATCAGCAACAGCGGCCACTACTTCGGCATCAGCAATTACGATGCGCTGGAAGTGAAACTTCAAAAGAGAATGTCGAACGGCGGCCAGCTCCTTGGCTCCTACACGTTCTCAAAGCTGATGACCAACGCGGAGTACCTGACCTCGTGGCTGGATTCAACCACGACCGCGGGCTATCAGGACTACAACAATCCGTCGGGTGAGTATGCGATGTCGAGCTTCGATGCGCGGCAAAGGCTGGTCGTGAGCTACCTCTATCCGCTTCCGATCGGCAAGGGCCAGCTGTTGCTGAGCAACCTCAACCCGGTTGCCAATACCCTGATCGGCGGCTGGGAATTGGATGGCATTTCAACCTTCCAGGAGGGTTATCCGCTCGGTCTCTCCGACGCGACCAACGATCTTTCGACCTACGCCTTCGACGGTACGCAAAGACCCTTCGTGGTTCCGGGCTGCAACCGGAAAGTGAGCGGATCGATGGCGAACCGTCTGGGCGTAGCGGAAGGAGAGACGCAAGGGTACTTCAACACAGCGTGTTTCCAGAGCCAGACGATCTCTTCGAGCCCCGTCTTTAACCCCTTCGCGTTTGGCACCGAGTCACGCACCGACAACACCCTGCGCACACCCGGCGTTGCGAACTGGGATATGGCGATCGTTAAGGACGTTCCTATCCACGAGAACCTGCTGTTCAACTTCCGTGTTGAGGCGTTCAACGTTTTCAACCGCGTGCAGTTTGGGCAGCCCAACGTCTCCGTCGGAAATGCATCGTTCGGGTCGATCACGAGCCAGTACAACAACCCCCGCATCCTGCAGGCCTCGGGGCGCATTACCTTCTAGCCCTCCTCTTGCTGGACCTGCCGCGCAGTTGCGGCAGGTCCTTTGCAATTTTTGTTGCGTTCTGCCACATCTGCAAGAAACAATAGAGCGGTTCCATAGTTTATATGCCCTTGCGGCGATGGTGTCTTCTCCTGGTCCAATGCGGGCTATCGTGATCGGCGGCGGGCTCGCCGTCTTCCTGATTGCGACGACTTCACTGGCCTACCGTGTCGTCGCTGCGCAATCGGATCACACTGCTTCTTCTTCGACGCACAAACCTTCCGCAACCAGATCTGCAACGGCAAAGCCTGCTGTCGATGACTATGTCGACCCGGGAATGTGCGCGGGTTGTCATCAGGAGATTGCCCGATCCTATGCAATGACCGGCATGGGGCGGTCGTTCAGCAAAGTGAATCCGGCGACGCCGGTTGTGGCATTCGATGGCGCCAGGGTCGAGAACCAAGCGTCCGCTATGAACTACGAGATGGTGACGCACGATGGAAAGCTCTTTGAGCGAAGATCGCAGGCTGGGTACCGCGGAGAGGAGACCAATCGGGTTGAGGAGCAGGTCGATTATGTGATCGGGTCGGGCAATCATGCGCGGACGTTTCTGCATCGCGATGCTGCGGGCCGGCTGATCGAGCTGCCGGTGAGCTGGTACGCGGAGGGCTCGGGTTCCTGGGCGATGAGTCCGGGGTACGACCGCAAAGATCAGGAAGATTTTCGGCGGGCGATTCCAGCGGGCTGCATGTTCTGCCACAACGGCTATCCGGCTTCGTTGAAAGGCTTCGATCCGGGATTTGCGGATCCGCCGGCGTTTCCTAAAGTGCTGCCGGAGGGAGTAGATTGCCAGCGCTGTCATGGGCCCGGGCGTGCGCACGTGCAGGCGGCTATCTCGGGCGCGAGCGCCGATGCAATTCGAAACGCGATCGTCAACCCAGCGAAGCTGGACCGCGATCGCCAGCTCGAAGTCTGCATGCAGTGCCATCTGGAGACGAGCAGCAGCCATATGCCGAACCAGATCGTGCGCTATGACCGGAATGCGTTTGGGTATCGTCCTAGGCAGCCACTGGGGCAATTCATGCTGTACTTCGATCCGGTGTCGAATGCGAGCGACGATCGCTTCGAGATTGCCCATGCGGCCTACAGGCTGCGCAAGTCGGCGTGCTTTCTGAAGAGCCAGATGACGTGCCTGACCTGCCACGATCCGCACAAATCTTACCGCGGGCCGGGGATGATGGAGCATTATGTCGCCGCGTGCCAGAGCTGCCATGCTGGAGTGAAGCACACGGTTGATCTGCCGCAGACGGAGACCTGCATCAGCTGCCACATGCCTGCGCGGCGCACCGACGACGCGGTGCACGTAGTGATGACGGACCACTACATTCGGCGGGAACGGCCGAGCCGGGATCTGCTGGCGCCGCGAACAGAAGCTGAGGCGAAACCATCCGATGCGGGAGGCGTGACGCTCTACTATCCGCCGCAGCTGCCGGCAACTGCTGAAAACGAACTCTACCTGGCGCTGGCCGATGTGAAAGACGGTTCGCACGGAGAGAAGGGAATTGAGAGGCTGAGGAGTGCGGTCGTCCAGGATGCTTCGGCGGCGCCGGAGTTCTACTTTGAGCTGGCCCATGCGTATCGAAGGGCCGGAGAGCGAGAGCAGGCGATTCACTGGTACGAGGAGGCGCTGCGACGGCGGGCTGTTTATCCGGCTGCGTCGAAGGAACTTGCGGCGACCTACGTGGATGAGGGGCACCTGGCGCAGGCGGCGGAGGTTCTGAAGCGAGCCAGTGTGACTTCGCCTGCGGACGATCAGCTTCTCGCGGATCTGGGCAATGTGTATCTGCGGCAGAGTCAGATTGCCACAGCGCGGCAGACGTTGCTGCGTGCGCTGGCGATCGATCCATCGCTTGCGCAGGCGGAGAATCTGCTGGGACTGACGGAGGTGCGGACCGGAAATCGCGCGCAGGCGGAGAAGAGCTTCCGCGATGCGATCGCGGATGAGCCGGACCTTGCAGAGGCGCATAGCAACCTCGGGAATGCGCTGGCCGGAACGGGCAACTATGAAGAGGCGGCGTACGAGTTTCAACGGGCGATCTGGAGCGATCCCAATTATGGAGAGGCTCATCACGGCTACGCGCTGGTGCTGGAGCTGACCCGGGCGTACGACCAGGCGGTTGCCGAACTGGAGGAGGCTGCGCGCCTCGATCCCCAGGACAGCCAGGCCCATGGCGATTTGGCTGATCTGCTGGCGGCCCGCGGGGACTTGGACGGGGCGGCGCGGGAGTACGCGAGCGCGATCGAGCGCAATTCAGCCTCTGCGGAGTTGCGTTCGAGCCTGGGCAATGTTCTGGCGGCGCAGGAAAAATTTGCAGAGGCCGAGCAGCAGTTCGGGAAGGCCATCCAGCTGAAACCCGACCTGTACGAGGCACACCTGGGGCTGGCGCTGGTGCTGGTGAAGGAGGGGAAGTTGCCCGAAGCGCGCGCGCAATCGGAGATCGCTTCGCACAGCGGCGATGCTCCAGTTCGCGACGCCGCGTTGAGCCTGCTTCATCAATTGAGACAGTAGCTTTTTCTCCGTTGACGATGCCTGCTTCGGCTTGCTAGGATAATTCGCGCAATCATTATTGCATAATACGCAACAAATAACCAGGTCATTTTTCTTGCGGCGCCCGGCCAATGAAGTGAGGCTGCGCAGAACGGCGAGCGGAATGGACGAGCAACGGATTTCGCGGCGAAAGGTTCTCACCGGCGCACTGGCGGCGGGCTATGTCGCGCTCCGCCCCGGCAAGGCGATGGGCCTTGCGGCGTTGCGCGATCCGGATGAGAAGGCGAACGTGGCCTTCATCGGCATCGGCAACTACGGAGCCGTGAATCTGACGGAGCTGGCAAGCCAGAACATCGTCACCGTTTGCGACGTGGACTGGCGCGATCGCTCGCAGATACCTGGAAGAGGAGCCCTCCCCATTGAAGTGGCCCAAAAGTATCCGCAGGCACGCAAGTTCGACGACTGGCGCGTGATGCTGGAGACGATGGACAAGAAGATCGACTCGGTGGTGGTCTGCACGGCCGATCACTGCCACGCCGTTGCGGCGATTACGGCGATGAAGATGGGCAAGCATGTCTATTGCGAAAAGCCGCTTGCACGTACCGTGCATGAAGTGCGAGCGATGATGGCGGCGGCGCAAAAACATCCGAAGCAGGCCACACAGACGGGAATTGTGGGCCATGCTTCGGAGGATGTGCGGAGCATTGTGGAGTGGGTGCG
>Ga0335072_10017908_pt1 | contig 10012 bp, 13 predicted proteins | sample Lox_Sample_21_FD_206725 | JGI IMG/M metagenome (GOLD analysis project Ga0335072, IMG submission 206725) | Soil microbial communities from Loxahatchee National Wildlife Refuge, Florida, United States - Lox_Sample_2.1 | ecosystem: Environmental > Terrestrial > Soil > Wetlands | place: USA...
GCGTCGTCGCAGTTCAACCCGCGCTACGCGTGGTGAGCCGGCTGTCTCGCCCCGGCTCAATGCGCGCAGGGCCCGTTCGCGCGCGGATTGCCGCGCTTCCCCGCCGGTGGAGTTGCGCCGCCGGCAGCGGTGTGATATCTAATCAGTATTCAAGTTTGCTCTCACGAGCGAGCCTGAATTTCATGCAGAGTGGCTGAGGGACGGGCCCTGTGACGCCACGACAACCGGCTCGAGCAATTCGGGATCACGGTGTCAACTCTCGCCCGCTGTAACCAGCGGGGTACATGAGATTCGGGGTGCAGCTTTAACGCATCTCGCGAATTCCCAGGTAACGCAGTAAACGCAGGTAAGACGTCACGCGTGCCCGTATCTGTATCCTGACGCCGCTCTCGACCAACGAGGGTGCGATGGCTGCTGCCTACGAGTTGCAATGTCGGGAGTGCGGGAAGCGTTACGAGAACGCCCCGCTCAGTATCTGTGACGAGTGCTTTTCTCCGCTGGAAGTCGTCGTCGATCTGGACGAGGCCAGGCGGACCGTGACCCGTGCGACGATCGCCGCCGGGCCCACCAGCATGTGGCGCTATCAGGCGCTCCTGCCGGTGCCCGACGACGCGACGCCGCAAACGCCCGCGGGATGGACCCCCCTGCTGAAAGCGCCGCGGCTGGCGCAGCGCATCGGGGCGCGCAACCTCTGGATCAAGAATGACGCCGTCTGCCTGCCGACCCTGAGCTTCAAGGATCGCGTTGTCTCCGTCGCGCTCGAAAACGCGCGCCGCTTCGGTTTCGACACCGTCGGCTGCTCCTCGACGGGGAACCTCGCCAACGCCGTGGCGGCCCAGGCCGCGCGGCTCGGATTCAAAACCTACATCCTCGTCCCCGCCGATCTCGAACCGGCCAAGATCCTCAACACCCAGGTCTACGGCGCAACCCTGGTGCGCATCGACGGCAACTACGATCACGTCAACCGCCTCTGCTCGCAGATCGCCGACCGCTACAGCTGGGGCTTCGTCAACGTCAACCTGCGGCCGTATTATGCCGAAGGGTCCAAGACGGTCGGCTTCGAGATCGCCGAGCAACTCGGCTGGCGCTTGCCGGACAACGTCGTCGTGCCCATGGCCGGTGGCGCCCTGATCACCAAGATCCGCAAAGCATTCAAAGAGCTCATCGCCCTCGGCCTCGTCGAAGAGAAGCCGGTGCGCTTCTTCGGAGCCCAGGCCACCGGCTGCTCACCCATCGCCACCGCGGTAAAAACCGGCGCCGATCACATCGAGCCGCAGAGGCCATCGACCATTGCGCGCTCGCTCGCCATCGGGAACCCGGCCGACGGCGTCTATGCCACCCGGGCCATCCGCGAGAGCGGCGGCTGGGCCGAGGATGTCTCCGACGTCGAGATCGTCTCCGCCATTCAGGAACTCGCCGAGACCGAAGGCATCTTCACCGAGACGGCCGGCGGTGTCACCACCGCCGTCACTGCCAGGCTGTACGCGCACGGCCGCATTCTTCCTGACGAACTGACCGTGACCTGCATTACCGGCAACGGACTGAAGACGACCGATGTGCTGCAGGGTGCGTACGAACAACACGCGGCCATTCGCCCGCGCCTGGGCGACTTCGAGGAATATCTCGCGGAGCAGAAGGAAGAACAGGAACTGGAGGTCGGAGGGGCTTATGTCGGTTAGAGTTTTGCTGCCGAATGCATTTCAGAAACACACCAACGGCGAGCGCGAGATCCAGTCCAGCGCCGCGAATCTGCCCGCGCTGATCACGGAGATCGAAACGGCCTTCCCGGCGTTGAAAACGCATCTGCGCGATGAGTCGGGCCAGGTGCGCAAATTCATCAATTTCTACGTCAACGAAGAAGACATTCGCTTCCTCGGCAACGACAAGTACGCCTTCCGGGATGGCGACGAAGTCCTCGTCATCCCCTCCATCGCCGGGGGCTGCGCGCCCTGCGAGACGCGCTTCGCGCAGGAGCAACGGCAGGAGCCAAACTGCGGTACATGCGCCTGCTGCTCGTATTGCGGCCAGGAAGAGTGTATCTGCGGCAGCTAGCGCTACGCGCCGGCGCCGTCGTCGCTCGGGTAGTCGCGGTTGAAAGGGAACACGAGCTGCTCGACCGAGGCGACGTTGTTCCCGTTGAGCGTCGCCGGGTGGAAGCGCCACGTCTTCACGGTTTCCAGCACGAGGCTGTCGAGGTTGTTGCCGAGACCCTGCACGAGCGTCTCGCCGGTCACGTCACCCTGCGCGCTGATCGTGACGTTCACGATGATCTTCTGCTCGACCGCGGGCAGAAGCGATCGGTCCGTGACCGCGGGTCGCGGGAAAAAGGTGGGGAACGCCGGCTCGGCGTCATCGCTGCCCGACCCGGTGCCGATCGTCTGCTGCTGCTGGAGCGAAGGCGTGCCCGAGCGCGCCTGGCGGTTCTGCGTCGTTGCCGGCTTGCGCGGCGTACGCGGCTGCCGCAGACGCACCGGATTCTCGATGAGGCTGGTCTTCGCCTGGGGTACAGGCGACGGGATCGCGTGCTTTAAGGGTACGGCGGGGCTCGAGTCGCTGACCCCGGTATTGCCCGTCCAGTAAAGCTGCGCGGTGCAGCAGCGGCTGTCGCGATAAATGGGCCGCACCCTCCCGAAATGCAGAGTGAACAGGAACGCGATCAGAAGCACAGCCGCGTGCGTACCCAGCGAAAACAGAATGCCCGCCGGGCGGCGCTGCTGGAGTCGATCCGGAGAAAAAAGCATGGACTGCCCCTGTTCGCCGGGTCCTGCAACGAGAGGCGAATGGACTTTATCTTACCTTCCCCGGCAGACTGTTGGGGGAGTCATGTGATGGCCTGGACGGAGTCGTTCCACTGCGACGTTTGCAACAAGGAAAAGAAAGAGGAGTCGGCCGACTGGTGGCTGGCCTGGACGGAGAAGCTTTCCCCCGCCGAGGGAGCAGCGGAACAGGCGGCGATCCGGATCACCCGCTGGAACGCGTTTCTGGCGCATTCGGCCGATGTGCAGCATCTGTGCGGGGCGCGGTGCGTGCACACGATCACAGACCGCTGGATGCTGGAGAGGGACTAAACCTCCCCCGGCATGCGCCGCGCCCGCAATCCGAACCATCCGTCAGTGCATGTGCGCGCTCTGGTACAGGACCGGCGCGAAACCGCCCACAGCCAGCGCACCGAAAACCGCCATCCCCGTGAGCACGCGGAGAGCGCCGGCTCGTGCTGGCTCGATCGGAATCGCCAGCCGGCCGTACGCGATCAGTGCGGCGCCTCCTGCCAGCAGCGCATTGAGGGGCACGAAAAAGCTGTACTCGCCGCGCGCGATGTGGAACCCGGCTGCAAGGATCATGATGATGGCCAGCCCGGCCGCGGCGATGGGCGTCAGTTTCGGCGCCACTCGGGTCACCGCCGGCGCAATCAGCGCGACCCCGCCCAGCCCCTCGCAGACGCCGATAAAGACGAACAGCCCCTGCGGCACGGCGGAGAACCAGGCCACCTGATGGAGCATGTGGCGCCATATCGTGGGGTCGTAAGCCAGGACCTTCCCAAAGCCGCTCATGCCGAAGAGAACGCCCCACAGAACCTGGGCGGTCCACAGCAGCGCGTTGAAGGCCCTGGTTGCTGACGATGGATGCTGAGCGATCCGATTCATGATTTCCTCCTGACAGAACTTCGAAATTCCGGATTCCTGTCGCCGGAACTGCGCCGGCGCTTATTCAGCGGCCCGAACTCAGACAGAGACAGCTCCGCTGCGCAGGCTGAACCTGCCGACACTGGGGAAGCGGAGCCCCGGCCCTATGGCTTCTCAGCCGCCGGTGACGCCCATTTGGGAGGATCGGCGCCAAATTGCTGCGCGTACTCGACCACCAGCCGTCGCCACCCTTCGAGCCGCATCGCGTCGGGGCCGGCGATGCGGGCAACCGGATCTCCGCTGAGCAGGCGATCGAGCATGTCGAAACCGATATGCCAGCCTGCGGCGCCCCACGCGACGAAACGGCGATCGATGCTGTGCCAGAGCGTGAGGTGCGTGCCCCCGGCCTGCGGCTCGAGCTCCCAGCGAAGGTTGTCGTACTCGAGGATTCTGGGAGGATCGACGCAGGTCACCCGGGCCTCGGAAACGTTGCCCGATCCCACCCATGTGAGCTTGACCGCGGCTCCGGCCCGGTCGAGATGGCCGTCGGCCTCGAAGGGCGCCCACTCCCGCAAATGCGCCGGGTCGGTGAGCGCCTGCCACACCCTGGCCGGCGGGTGGCGCAGCTCTCTCACGAGGATCAGCGTCCACATCTCTCCGTCCTTGCGGACCTGCGCTCCGCTGGCCGGGCCCGGCACGTACTCTGCGAGGTTGCTCATTGGTCTTCTCCTGAGTGTGCGTTCGGCGAGCGTCCCATGGGTCGGCCGGAGCCGTTCCCCTCGGCACTGCCCTGCGCGGCGTGGCTGCGTTGCGGCCGGTACCGCTCTAGGTAGCGTTCCAGCGCATCCACGTGAGCGGACCAGAACCGGCGCAACCGGATGACGACCGCGGGACCGCAATCGTGTCGCTCGCGACGGTTCATTGATCCTCTCACCGATGCCGGTCAGCGTCCGGCCGACCAGCTCTTGAGCTGCGTGAGCTGAACGAGATTGCCGCAGGTATCGTTCACCACCGCGATCCTCGCCCCCGTCACCTCCGATGGCGGCATCGTAAACTCCGCCCCGTGCGCTCTCATGCGCTCGTAATCACCCTGCACATCTTCGGTGAAGAATTTGGCTGCCGGTTCGTTCTGCTGGAACTGCGCCCGCTGCCACGTTTTGGCCGCCGGGTTGTTATTCAGCGCAAGCTGCAGCTCCACGCCCTCCGGATCCTCTGCGGAAGCCACCGTCAGCCACCGATACCCCCCGTTGCCGACGTCGTGCTTCTTCACGAAACCCAGCACTTCGGTGTAGAAGTTCAGGGCTTTCTCCTGGTCGTCCACATACAGACTGGTCACTTTGATTTTCATTTCGCTTCTCCTTTTTTGCCTTTCCGACTGGGGTTGCGCCTTGTGCGCGAGCTTCCTTCTGTTGCTGTCGACGGCTCCATGCGGTCGAGGTAAAGTTCCAGGGCATCCACGTGCGCGGACCAGAGCCGGCGGAACGGTGCCAGCCAGTCGTCGACCTCCCGCAGAGGCTCCGGCCTCAACCGGTAGAGACGGCGCTGGGCGTCCACCGTGGACTCCACGAATCCTGCCTCGCGCAGCACGCGCAGATGTTTCGATACCATCGGCTGCGACATCTGAAGCTGGCGCTCGATCTCGCCCACGGACTGTTCGGACGACACCAGAAGACTCAGGATCGCGCGGCGGTTAGGCTCGGCAAGAATTTCGAACGCGGACTCCATGCTCTGTATATACTCTTATACGTATATACGTGTCAAGGCATATTGAGAGGATTTCAGCGTTTTTTTTCCCCCCGCGGGCAGCTGGCCTGGTCCTGGGATCCCGCTTCCCCACTCCAATCCCGGGAGGCCCGGGCTCCTCGCCTCCGTTACGCGACGATGAGATCCGCGACAAGTCCGCGGACAGGCTCAGTTGGCGTAGATGCGGACATACTGCACCAGCATGGTGGAGGGGAATACCGTGCTGGAATTCACGTTCCCCGGCCAGCTGCCGCCCACGGCCAGGTTCAGGATGATGAACATCGGCCCCTGATCGAACGGCCACGTCCCATTGAAGTTGCTCGTATTGAACGTCGCGTAAATATTCGTTGGATCGTCGACGTAGTACTGAATCTGTCCTTTCGTCCAGATCATGCCGTACGTGTGCCAGGCAGCCGCCGAGAATCCCGTCGGGTGGTACTGCTGCGTCCCGTTCACCTCGGCACTGCCGCTCGTGCCCCCGTGGACCGATCCCGCGATCCAGTCATAACCCGGTGGCGTTCCACCGACGTACGGTGGGGGATCGTTGCCGTCGATGTGCTCCATGATGTCGGCCTCGCCGCACGCCGGCCACGAAATCGTCGTGATGTTGTTGCCCAGCAGCCAGAACGCCGGCCACATCCCCTGCGATTCCGGCAGCTGCATGCTGGCTTCGATCCTCCCGTACTGGAAGCTGAACAGCCCCTCGCTTTTGAGGCGCGCCGACGTGTAGTTCGTTCCCGATGGGTTCTCGGCTACGATATTCAGGCCGCCCCCGGGCGCGATCGCAGCATTCGGGCTCGAGGGATTGCATGGGCCGCTGCTGGAGCCCCACGAGCAGTACGTTTCCTGCTCGTCATTTCCGCAGCACTGATATCCCGTGTCGTACGTCCAGGTGGCCGGGTTGGGCTGCAGGCTGGACGTGACGGTGTTACTGGAGAACTCGTCGCTCCATACCAGCGTCCCCGACGCGATGTTGGCCGAGAACGTCTGCGTCGCCACCGAGCTGTTCAGCAGTGGCGGCGCCGCAGCGATGGCGTTGAGCGTCATGTTGGAAGCGACCAGGAACGGCGCGAAATACTGCGGCGACGTGCTGGTTGGCGTCGACCCGTCGATGGTGTAGTGGATCGTCGCGCCTGACGTCGTGTCGCTCAGCGTCACAATCACTGCGCCATTTTGCGCCGCGGCCGTCGCGATGGTCGGCGTAGCCGTGGACTGACTGGGCGGCGGATTGCTGCCTGTGCCCGTCGACCCGCTACCGCCTCCACCGCAGCCCACGGTCAGCACGATCGCTGCGGCGGCGCGCAGGCTGGAACGAAAGAGATGGCGAGTGACAGAAGCGGGGAAGGGAACAACGACATCCATGGTCGACCTCGAGGTGGCCGCTGGCGCACAGATTCCCGCCGCAGCCAGTCCGTCCACCAATGTACTGCGCCCTGCCGAACGCGGGAAGCATAAAGCAACACCTCCAGGTGCCTCTGGTAAGCTGGCGCAATGCCGAGCCCCTTCCGGACCCTGAGCTCGCGGCAGCGCCATGCATTTGCGGCCTGCTTCCTGGGGTGGACGCTCGACGCCTTCGACTATTTCATCCTCGTCTTCTGCGTTTCAGCCGTCGCCGCCGACTTCCGCGTCACGCGCACCGACGTCGCCGCGGCCCTCTCCATCACCCTCGCCTTCCGCCCCGTCGGCGCCTTTGTCTTCGGCGTGCTCGCCGATCGCTTCGGACGCCGGCCCACCCTGATGTTCAACATCGCCAGCTACTCCGTCCTCGAACTGGCCTGCGCCTTTGCCGGATCGATGCACACCCTCTTCATTCTGCGCGCCCTCTTCGGCATCGCCATGGGCGGCGAGTGGGGCGTCGGCGCGGCCCTGGCCTTTGAAACCCTGCCCCGGGAGAATCGCGGCTTCTTCTCCGGACTGCTCCAGGAAGGCTACGCCTTCGGATATCTGGTCGCGGCCGCAGCCTACGCGCTCCTCTTTCCGTGGTTCTCGCACTTCACCTGGCACGGCCATCCCTTCGGCTGGCGCGGCATGTTTCTCGTCGGCGCCGCTCCCGCCCTGCTGGTCTTCTACATCGGCGGCAAAGTCGAGGAATCTCCGACCTGGAAAGAACGCGGCGAACTGGAAGAGCGCACCATTCCCGCCATCGGCCTGCGCAGGGGACTCCTGCAGTACGCCGGAACCTTCATCTTCCTGGTCCTTCTCATGACCGGCTTCAATGCCTTCTCGCACGGTACCCAGGATTTGTATCCGACCTTCCTGCAAAAAGACCGCGGCTTCTCCGTGCACCTGACCGGTGTCATCGCCATCCTCTACAGTGTCGGCGGCATCGCCGGAGGCCTCGCCTTCGGGAGCATTTCCGAGAAGGTCGGGCGAAAGAAGGCGATCATCGTGGCGGCCTTGCTGGCCCTGCCGATAATTCCCCTCTTCGCGCTGTCGCACTCGGTCGTGGCGCTCACCGGAGGCGCGTTCGCCATGCAGTTCATGGTGCAGGGCGCATGGGGTGTTGTGCCCGCATGGCTCACCGAACTGTCGCCGGGCCCGGTGCGGGCGACCTTTCCGGGCCTGGCCTATCAGTTGGGGAATTTACTGGCCTCGTGGAATGCGGTGATTCAGGCGAAGGCGGCGGCGCGCTTCGGCGGCCTCGGTGTCGTGCTCGCGGCAACCGTGGCTGTGGTTGCCTGCTACCTCGCCATCGTCGCCGCATTCGGCAGAGAGTCCAGGGGCACAGAGCTCAAAGCCAGCCTCTGACTCTCCACTCTCCTACCGCGTTCTCGCGGTCAGGATCGCCTCGGCGGCGCGCAGATCGTCTTCGGTGTCGACGCCGATGGTGTCGGACGGCGCGGCAGCCACATGGATGGCGATCCCGTTATCCAGCAGCCGCAGTTGCTCGAGGCGCTCAACCTGTTCGATCCAGGAGGGCGGCAGGGTGGCGAACTTCTCCAGCGCGGCCTTGCGATAGGCGTAGACCCCGAGATGTTTGCGGTAGCCGGCGAAGCCCGAGCTCTCGCGGTCGTACGGGATGGCAGCGCGGGAGAAGTAAAGCGCGCGGCCGTCCGCGGCAGTCACGACTTTCACCGCGCTGGGGTTGTTAATGTCGTGCGGCGGGCAGCGCACCGCGAGCGTGGAAACCTGCACCTCAGGCTGCTCAAACAGCTCCAGCAGCGGCGTGAAGTGCTCCGGCGTCAGCAGGGGCTCGTCGCCCTGGATATTCACATAGATATCGGCCGGGATCGACTGGGCAACCGCCCACACCCGATCCGTCCCGCTCACGCAGTCCTCGGGCGTGAAGACAGCCGGCAGCAAATGCTCCTGCGCGAAGTTCAGCACCTCATCGGAATCCGTCGCAATCAGAACCCGATCGAGCAGCGGGCAGGCCCGCGCGGCCCGATAAACCCACGCGATCATGGGCTCCCCCGCGATCTCGCGCAGAACTTTGCGGGGCAGGCGCGTGGAACCGAGCCGGGCCGGAATCACAGCGAGCACGCGATCGGGCATGGGTTTTAGTCCTTTCCGGGTTGCAGGATCCTGAGCCCCTCGACACGGGAAAAGTGGCGGCGCTTATATGTGGCCACGGCGCTGCCGCGATCCAGCGCGGTCGCCGCCACAATCAGATCGTAAGCTCCGATCATCGTGCCGGACGACTCCAGAAGCGCCCAAAGGCGGGCGTGCTGATAAGCCACCTGCTCGGTGTACGGCACGATGGGGAAAACATCGAGGACTGCGCGAAGGTACTGTGCGCGACGAATGCGGTGAGCCGGTGACGCCCGTTCCACGCCGTGCCACAGCTCCGCCACGGCGATCGCGACGATTTCGAAGTTGTCATCCGGATGCGAGGCCAGCCACGCGGCCAGATCGAGTTGTCCCCGTTCGCCTCCGATGATCACATCGGCATCGAGAATTATTTCCATTTCGACGCAGGTGTGCCGGTCGACCTGCGCGCCTCGCCGAGATCGCGATGCCACGCCGAGGCTTCCGCAGCCGGCAGGCCTGTCCGTGACAGCGCCCTGGCCAGGTCGGCGCCTCGGCCCTGCTTCTCCTCGGCCGGAACGAGACGGGCCGCCGGCGAACCGTTCCTGAGCAAAACGAACGAGACGTTTTGATAGCGCACGAGATTGACGCATTCTGCAAAATTGCGCGCCGCCTCCGTTACGCTGATCGTCGTTTGCTTCATAAAATCAGATTATCTGATTACGCAGATGAATGGCGTGGCCACTTTTTGCGAGCGCTGAGCGGATGCCTGCGGCTCCCACCTTCGCACGGCCGCGATACAGCGGGCCGGCGCTTCGCCCGATCACCCGAACAGGCGGTTGCGCCGTTGCGGGCAGGGACGATAGTTTGGTCTGACGGAGAAAGCATGGCATCCGAGACGACAATCAATCCCAATCTGGAATCGATTCTGCGCGAGAACCGGGTTTTCCCGCCCCCGGAGGAGTTTGCCAAACAGGCCCACGTCAAAAGCCTCGCCGAATACCAGAGGATGTACCAGCATTCGGTGAAAGATCCCGAGGGGTTCTGGGCCGAGGCCGCGCGCGAGTTGCACTGGTTCCAGCCCTGGACCAAAGTGCTGGACTGGAATCTCCCTTGGGCGAAGTGGTTTGTCGGCGGAAAAATCAACCTCTGCTACAACTGCGTCGACCGGCACGTGA
>Ga0335072_10017912_pt1 | contig 10011 bp, 7 predicted proteins | sample Lox_Sample_21_FD_206725 | JGI IMG/M metagenome (GOLD analysis project Ga0335072, IMG submission 206725) | Soil microbial communities from Loxahatchee National Wildlife Refuge, Florida, United States - Lox_Sample_2.1 | ecosystem: Environmental > Terrestrial > Soil > Wetlands | place: USA: Florida...
TGATCCCACAGACGCAAGGTAAATTCGAGCAATGTTGATATCGATAATGTCGCTCTCTGTATCCATTTCTTCAACATTCAATTCATTTTACAGCTCTCAAGACAGTATTTCGTCAGAGTTCCTGGCTCGGACCGATTCAGGTATACATTACCTAGTCAGCTTCTTGTCGTGAATTGGCATTGATTATAATAGCTACTATTTCGTCTTCCATCACAGTATCTGGCTCATCAACCGCGCCAACAACTTCGGTACCGAGTCCCAGTCCACCTCTTGCTTCCGCGTCTCCTGTTAGCCCAGGGCCTTATATCGGAGCCGCTGGTGGTGGAGTTTTGCTTTTGATTGCTATTATCATATTAGGAATTCACTTTCACAACAGACGGAGGGCAAAGAAAGCAACGACTTCAGGAAGAACAAAAGAAAAGCCTTGAATTGTAAGCAATTCGAGTTAATAGGTTGATCAAAGGGGATTCCAGTTAACGTATGACTATTAGAGCGCAGCAATGATCGATTTCACCTCCTATCAGGACGTGGAGTGTGTCTATCCTATGAGTGGCCAGTACGGTCGAGCTCCACGAGTGCTGTACTACGCGCTTCTGCTCTTCGTGATTCTTTTACGGCGTCAGGATTGGTTGACAGCGGGCGCTGCAGCTGCCTGCCTTACATATGGAGGATCGGCTGCCATCCATGCCTTGATACTGGCACCTATACTGTCACTGGGCACGACCGCAATATCTAATGGTGTTGTACAACTTTCAAACTCCACACAGGTCACGGTTCAAGCTCTTGTGACTGATCTGGACTCCGATGCGACTTTAGCAGTCGTTGGAGCCGGGTTTCTAATAGTCATACCAATGGCGATTTGGTCTGCGCAATTCCGGCACTCTGGCGCCGTGCCCATTCTAGTAATGTGGATTCTCCTAATGTGTCTCGGCATGGTCGGTTGCATGACAGTTTTATACGCCGTTAACGGCTCAGCGACGGGACCTCTAAGGCAGTTTCGATTCTGCAGCTTAGGGTACAATGATACCTTGCCATTCAGTGGTAACCCCATTGATATCGTCAATGACTCGTGGAACGATACCGTGTGGTCCTATTTCAACAACGAAGATCCCTTATCTCCAAGCTGCATCTATCCTTGCCTGAATGCCAAAGAGCTTCTTCGTCAACCAGGCGACGCACGAGTCATAGAATTCCTAGACATTAATGCCTCGAATCCTGTATACTGGGGCATTGAGATAATCTCAGCCATCGTGTACGGCTGCGTACCCTTAAGTATAGTTTTCAGTCTTGCCCTTCTAGTGCTTCGACTACGCGGTCACACTTCCACAGGGTGGGACTTTGAATCCACTGAGATACCGGGGTGGAAGGCGAAGTCATCGCACTTCACGCTATGGGCAATCAATACCTATGGCAAGATCCTGACACCATTTGCGTTCATAGTATTCTTGCTCTGGATTGAGTGGGTTATATATTATGACCTCCAGTCAGAATCAATGCAGCTGATTGGCCAGTGGGCGCCACTGGTAGGCGCAGGGTTGGTTTTCATTGCGGCTCTTGTGGGGAGGTATTGGCCTGAAGTTGCCAAATTGTGGGGTACTTATCGACAAAGAAGGATCAGGACGAGAAACTGCGATGTGGAGGAGAATGTTTTAGAGACAATGAAATATGTCTGGAGAAGTCCAGTGGACTCTGTTTCGAGAAGTGCGTGGAACCAGGAGGTGGGATATTCTTTCTTGCAGGGCTCTAATACAAGTTAGTCAAAGTGGCAGGTATCAAGCCGGAAATGAAAGATAAACAACGGTTCATACGCACTATTCTGGGCACTGTAATCGAAGAATTGGTATTCTTAATAACATCCACAAGGTGACCACGCGTTGCAACAGATATGATGTGCGGCCTACTTGACCTTGGCTGCGTCTCATCGTCCTTGTGTATTGCCGTACGATTAGGTGACACATTGACATGTTGAATACCACGAATCCGTTTGAGACAAGCGAAAAGTTGCTGGTGGGGTTTGTGGCAACGCCAGTGGATATTAGCAAGGCGTATTTGCTCTCTGTGAGGGCCGATTATGCTACTGGGAGTTGTGTTAGGATTGGAGAGTCGCTCTTTTCCTGTAGAACCCTGTTGGCTAGTTTGAATTTTGGGGGAGGCATGCGAGATATTTGCTGATTGATGGTGGTGACCTTGGATTGTGATGGGTAGCTAGATGAAAGTGTGTGTCAAATTCAATGTTGAGATTAGTCAGGAGCCTCTTCGTTCTTGAAATGGGATTGCCACTACAAATTTAATCATAGGATGGGTTGTACTGTACTGAAGAGCATGACGTGATTCTATATAAAATACTAAGATACCTTCTTGCCCCACTTATTCAACTTGATACTTGACAACGCTTATAATCTGTTGTAGTTGTGCTGCAAGCGCTCCCAGATCCTGTTGTTGGCTCACAGATTAGCAATTTTAATATAGGTAATAGGAAGGATGGGAAGGAGGAGGTTTCTGAACGATCTAGGGGCTAGAGAATCATTGAAGCTGATCTTTAAAGACAATCCTGTCACAAAGCCGAAATCCTTGCATAGCTAAAAGAAGAGAGTCATTATACACAAGCATTTATAGCTGATCCTGTTCTAGCGCGCATTGAGAGGCTCTTTCTTGCCCCCTAGGAAGTTTGTTCTGGCTACCAATTCCCACCCTCCACTTCCAAACCAATTACAGCATTGGCTGAGCCAAGGAGAGACGGAATGCGATATACAATTATAGTAGACGGTAAAACATGCGGATATATATGGTGTCCCTGTTGGAACCACAGCTATTGTGTCCAGTGCTACACTGCAGGATCAGAGGATTGAGGCGCAGTGTTCTAACAATGCTGCACGGCCGTATCCTACAGCTGTAGGCAATACCACTATATACTATATATTAATTAGGTAGAGCACTGATTAGAAACTCATGCAATTCAAGAGATTCAATGCCGCGCACTAAATCACCACTTTATTCACGTGATCTCAACACTTCTCAATGGGGCGTACGTCCCCTATTTGTACAATGCGCTGGGTCAGTTTCCTGGGTTACCAGCCTTTTCGTGCCCCTAGAAGTCGAGATAGTCTCAGCATCTACCGTACTCACAGGGTATAGGAGAACAAGGGGTGTAAGGACAGATTACTGTACCATTGAGTTTGTTAAACGCTAAAGGAACAGAAGGCTTAGGAAAATTGAAAGTCGCTAATGACGATCCGACGTGCTTAGCGGCTAGGTACACGAAGCTTGAAGCAGCAAGAGTAATTGGCAAGTATATCACACAAAACAGCGGTAAAAGCCCTCTCAAAACAGTAGTCAATTTGCTATTTGATTGTTTTAAGGCAGTGTCTTTTCCATTGCTGTCGTCTCACGTACCTAAAACATGAAATGTCTTGGGTTTAGCGCCATCCAAGTGTTGATGACTAATGGCCATGCACGTCATTTCCGCATGCATGTCATTTTAGGCGTCAATATCACCTGACAACCTACTACATCTATGGGAACAGCAAAGCCATCGACGAGATCAAAGAAAGTGATCTCGAGCCCTAAAAACGATGGAATCAGATGTTAGAAACGCTTACATCCTGCCAACGAGCTGAACGCACGTCCTGAGGCGCATGAGCTTCCTTCCAGACGCGTCGAAACCATGGGTAGTAGATTGCGGAAGAATTCTGAAGCCGTCCGTAAAAGGATCGAAGGGCACACCTTCGAGGATGAGACGGGTGAAGAGTACGAAGGGTCTAAGTTTGGGGGCTTCCACGAATACTTTCGGAGGAAGAAGATCAAACTTCAAAATCTAGATGTGGAGTTACGTTCTTCATCCGCAGGCACTCCTCAGATTTTCAAAGGACTTGTCGCGCATGTGAACGGTTATACTCAACCTTCACTCAATGATCTTCACCGACTGATAGTAACCCATGGAGGAGGGTTCATGCAGTACCTTGATGGCAAAACCACGGTTACCCATATCATCGCGGCAAACTTGACGCCAAAGAAAGCTGTTGAATTCAAAAAATACCGCATCGTTAAGCCAGCATGGATTGTCGATAGTGTGAAAGCTGGTAAGATGCTACCATGGGAGAGCTACAAGGTCATTGATGAAGGCGCGAGTCAGAGACTTCTTGGATTCAATGACGGCAACATTGTCAGTCAGGCTCCGACCCAAAGCAGAGGTTACCGCGATCAAAGCACTGGCAGCTGGTACGAAGGCCTGGTCAAGAATGTTGCCGAGGATATTGATGACAAGGGTGGCATTAACTTCTCGTCTTCTCAGCCGGCTGCTCAAAATGGCACAGGTGCCTATATGATTCAGAGCTCATCAATGCAAGCTAAACTAGATAACGAAACTGAGGAACCTAATCCATCGAATCCGGAAAGCTTTTCGTTGTCCTCATCTTTGGAAGATGCCTTAGCTGCAGCCGAAACCACGCAGATACAATGGCAGGATGAAGTAAAGAGCAGCCTTGCCCGAACTGAGACGAACGCAGAACCTGCCACGAAACAAGCGAATGACATGCCTGGGCCCGAGTTATCACTTTCTAAATATCCAAATGAAAGAAAGCAATCTCTGCAAATGGACTCGCCATCAACTTCCAAGAAACCGAAAATAATGACGGCAGAGGAGCATAATGCAATCCTTCTGGCAGATCCTCATATCCGAAAGTCATCAACCGCAAATCCTGAATTCCTGAAACAGTATTATTCAGAGTCACGACTTCATCATTTGTCCACCTGGAAAGCTGATCTCAAATCAAGGCTACAGCAGATGGCAACAGAGAAATCTTCTTCAAAGCAAATTTATAAGCGAAATTCTGGATTAAGAAGATATATCATGCATGTGGACTTTGATAGTTTCTTCTGTGCGGTGTCACTCAAGTCTGCCCCCGAGTATGTTGATAAGCCGGCTGTCGTTGCGCATGGAAGCGGGGCAGGGTCTGAGATAGCCAGCTGCAATTATCCTGCAAGGGCTTTTGGAGTCAAAAATGGCATGTGGATGAAGAAGGCCTTGGAACTATGTCCTGATATCAAGGTCTTACCTTACGACTTCCCGGCATACGAGGAGGCAAGCCGCAACTTTTACAAAGCTATTTTGGACATCGGCGGTATAGTACAAAGCGTCAGTGTCGATGAGGCACTAGTCGATATATCCTCGCTATGTCTGTCCGCTGGAGGTAGTGGAGGCCATGTTGTCAGCGAAGGGAGCATATGGCGAGAACAAGAAGAAGCAGATGAGATTGGGCAAAAGCTGCGCCAACGCATTAAAGATATGACAGGGTGTGCGGTCTCTGTGGGGATAGGAGGTAATATCCTACTCGCAAAGCTTGCGCTGCGAAAGGCAAAGCCGGCTGGTCAGTATCAAATCAAACCTGAAGAAGTACTGGACTTTATTGGGGAGTTCCTTGTCCGAGATCTTCCCGGAGTAGCTTACAGCATTGGAGGCAAACTGGAGGAGATTGGCGTAAAATTCATTAAGGATGTTCGATCATTGTCAAAAGATCGATTGATGACTGCTCTCGGGCCTAAAACTGGAGAAAAGATATGGGATTACTCTCGTGGCATTGATCGAACCGAGGTTGGAGAACAGGCTATGAGGAAATCTGTATCTGCTGAAATTAACTGGGGCATACGATTCATCAATCAGCTTGAGGCTGAGGAGTTTGTTCAGAACCTCTGTGTTGAACTGCAAAATAGACTTCTGGATCAAGGAGTTAAAGGTCAGCAGCTGACTATGAAGATCATGCGAAGAGCCGCTGATGCTCCCATGAACCCGCCGAAGCATCTTGGACATGGTAAGTGCGACACATTCAACAAGAGTATTGTATTACGCGTAGCAACGAACTCGGCAGAAATCCTTGGCCGGGAGGCAGTTTCAATCCTGCGCAGCTACGGCTTTTCTCCTGGCGAGCTGAGGGGCATTGGAGTTCAGATGACCAAGTTGGAACCATTGAAGGTGGCCTCAGAAGGGCGACCAGATGGCAGCCAAAAGAGGATTAGTTTCCATGCTGCAACAGCCCAAAAGCTAATACTTAAGGAGACCGATGATCCAATTGATGATCCGGATAGCCCACGAAAACCAAAAATAGCACATGTCCACCCAGCTGCCATTATCAGTAGAGCAAACGCAGCTGATGGCAGTGCAAAGAAGCCGCTGAATATAACGGGTACACAATTCATCATACCCTCTCAGATCGACCCCAAGGTTCTGGCTGAACTTCCTCAAGACATCAGATCAAAGCTTATGGCGCAAAGTAAGAGCGCTCCAACGTCGAGAGCACAATCTCCTACGGTCGAGTCAAGACCACAGAGTCCAAAGTGGCATAATGAAGATACGTTGATACCATCCCAACTAGACCCGGAAGTTTTTGAGGCGTTACCAGAGGATGTCAAAGCCGAGGTGAGGGCGTCCTATCTTTCACGATCGACGGTGGCTCGTGCACAAGGCGTGTTACCACGATCGCCCCGCAAGGTCCGCACCCTCAACACCACCAAAAAAACCACAACACCAACCAAGAAACGCACCGGCCTTCTATTTCATGGCCGCAACACCAAACGCGACTCAAACTCCACCCTCACCCAGTCAAACTTCGTCATCGGCAACCGCATCGGCATGGGCGAGTCCAGCAAGTCCAAAGATCACGCCACCGATGACGAAGACAACCAATCCGACACTCTCGACCCCGAATTCCTCGCCGCGCTTCCAGAAGATGTCCGTGCCGAAGTAGTAGCAGAACATCGCCGCTCACGCCTCGCTCGCCGCTCCGGTCTTGGACTCTCCACGGCGCGAAAAGCCCGCCCGGTTCCCACCGCAGTTCCCGGCCAACGTAAGCTCCGCCTACCTTCACGACCTCCAAAGCCTACATTCACCACACAGGAACTATCCACGCTACCGGAGCTCCGCGAGACGCTCAGTGCCTGGCACCGGGAATTCGTAGAAGAAGGCCCTCACGTCGATGATGTCGCGGCTATGGAGCGCTATTTGCGAAGGGTCGTCCTAGAGGAGAAAGATATGATCAAGGCGGCAGGGGTGGCGAAATGGCTTGCTTATCTGATTGGGGAGTCAGAAGGCCAGCCTGGGGTGGAGAAGGGGATAGGGGCATGGAAGGAGGCCCTTGAGGGGATTAAGGAGACGATTCAGGGTGCGGTGAAGGAAAGAGGTTTGGGAAGGTTGGATTTGGAGTAGTTTGGTTATCTAAATGGAGTTTATGCTGTATTTGCTTTACGAATCTGTGGTGTTTATACAGACGGGCATAGTTAACGAGCATTAGCGGGTTGGGAGCTTTTCCGATAGATTGCCATAACCTTGAGAGACTATGGTTGGTTTCTATATTGGTAGATATAAATCGGATCCATTATCCGCAAGGACACAGAGATGTTGCTGTGCTGGGCATGAACTCAGCGGCAGCGCATAATATCTTTGTCCTGAGTAACATCTTTTTACGCTTACGTCCGGCCTCCTCGTTACGACCTCGTTTATGGAATGCATGCGCCACTCCACGGGTCGGTGTATCAGGATGCTCCACACCCAGTGTTCCTCTTCCTCGTCTCTATAACTGGCATCTCAAGCTGCTTTGGTCTCATTCCACTAGGTTAAATTCCCATATATCAATGGTAGTCCAATCTCTTGTTTTCAAAATCTTTCTGCGGATGCTCTGCAAACTCGAAGCACGCGGAAGATATATGTTCAAGCCCCGATCCGGAATGAATGATGTGCGCTGCTGAGCAGGGTTTCATGCTCTAGTAGGCTGCCGCAGTGAGAATAGATCGGAGAAACCGAAATAGAGTGGTAAACCACCGTGTCCTGAAGATGGTAAGTCCTTTAGAAAACTAACTGTTCGGCCCATCATGGTAATTTTCATGTTATCTCGAGTCAGAAGGACGTCGTGTGCGTAGATAGGATTATCCCTAGCGCCGATCCAGGCTGTGATCCAAGGATTTGAAGTAGCGTTCCAGTTGCTGATTATCCTCTGGATTCGCCTTGGATCTTGGCCCAAGTTCCAGTTTCGACCTGTGTGTTCTCTGCGAACTACTACGATCGCGTCGGGATAACCATATTGGCAGATCTCGCCTTACCAAGAGTTTGTTGTACGTTTGAACCGGCAAACAAGGTCTCCCTCCCTGATATTTTCTGGCGCAAAGCCTATCATCCCGTTCGTTGAAAAGAATAGCTTCCAGTTGGGGTTGGCTAAAGAACACCGTGCTTTCTCTGCTGCATCGTGTATAACCTAGGTAATTGATTCTAGTATCTCCAGAGGATTCTTAGAATGAATCGGATAGCTATAGGGGTCTTTTAGGTCTAAATCCTCGTGGATCAATAGGTGATTCGTGACATAAGCCACTCTAGCTCCGATAGCTTGAACATTTCCTAGATCGTTCAAGACATACCATTTCTTAGCCTCATTCGAAAGCCGAAATCCGTGTAGCTCACGGATCCTTGCCAGTAAAGGATCTGATAGACATGGCTTTTGTGCTCCATTTAAGATCGCCTCGATGTATCCGGATCCAACGAGTGCAAACTAGGAGTGGTATAACACACGACATCGACAGCTTCTCTGAGTCTATAATATGCTGTGTTTTCCTGGGATAATCCAGTATCTGCACCCTTGAAAATTCTTTAGCAGCCTTGAAATCGTTTCTATCTCCTTTTCCATCCCTAGTGAGCAACTCCTGAACAAGCCCGCTTAAGTAAACAGGGCCTCTACAAAGCTCTCAGGATCGTAGCTTTTTCTCCTAACATTTAGATTTATCTCCCTCCAATGGCGAAGGAAATAATGTTCATGCAATTCACCATATATTATTTGCGTTGGTTTAGAGTAGTCAATAGGTACAGCTTGCTGACAGCACAAAGGAGCAAGGCTACGCAAGCCGAATACCTTGTCTCTAGTATTAAGGCACGCAGTTTCTCAATAGAGGGTAACTAAAAGTAAAATGGTCAGATTGCTCAAATTTTGGTTCAAGTTGGATGCCCTGGTTCTTTGCCTGACAAGTTTAGCTGGTATGATCTCAAGGATCCTGCGGTGAGCATCCGCGCGTGCGTATATTTGCACTTCTTTCCAAAAATGGTGAAAGGTCTCCCAGTTAATCTCGATATTCTTACAGTAGAGCGTTGCTTTGGTAGCAAGCATTACTTCTTGAACAATCCATAATCGTGTCCAATATACTCTTGCACACAATGCTGAAATTGTATTCCATTCTTCATCATGATTCAAAAACCAATGACCCCGGGACCAACCCTTAGGCAACTCCCCCATAGCGCCAGGATCAAATTAGCCCACGTGCTCGACCCTGTCCGATTCGATTTCCATCATGTACTCCAAAGCCTCTGAAGAATCATTACTTTCGTGTCCAAGCCAAATCGCCACTCTCCTCGTTTTGTAGTAAATTCGATCCATCTGAGACACCTAATAGTTACGCTCATCTAGATCTGCTTGATTGATGCATATAGTGTCAATCCAAAGACGTCGGACCTCACCTTCCTAGCGCAGGTGATAAAGTGCCCACCAGAGATTTTCTCGGACATGTCAAGTCCTGCCATCAATGGATATGGTCCGAAGTTCGTCAGGAGATCCCCAGTATATGATAAAGCTTCATAATCGTGATCCTGGCTGTCCATATCAAACTCTATGGTTTCAATCATAGTCCAATCTCGATTGACGGGCACACCGAGGTGCGTCTGGGCGGTAAGGTAGAGGAAAATTATTAGCCAAGCTCGTGGTAGCCAACGCTACGCTACGCTGCGCTGCGCTACGGGGTCTAGGACAGGTACTGGATGCACACTTTACCTTAGTGGAGTGTGCATCTGCTGCTTACGACTTTACCTTAGTGATCAGCTGCTTAGCGAGAGACGCACGATATCCATCAGACAACCATAAAAAACGACCACCTTATCTAGACTCAGCATAGGCAGTACGTACACCGTTGTAAAACGGCATGGAAGACCCAGGTAGCACAACGGCTCGTCAATGGTGCACTATGAAACAAGACGCAAGATGTTTC
>Ga0335072_10017913_pt1 | contig 10010 bp, 9 predicted proteins | sample Lox_Sample_21_FD_206725 | JGI IMG/M metagenome (GOLD analysis project Ga0335072, IMG submission 206725) | Soil microbial communities from Loxahatchee National Wildlife Refuge, Florida, United States - Lox_Sample_2.1 | ecosystem: Environmental > Terrestrial > Soil > Wetlands | place: USA: Florida...
CGGGCTGTCGCATGCGCGGCCCGGAGATGGTTAGCCTTATCGCGTGAGGGCAGCCAGCCGCTGCTTGGCCGCCCGCGCGGTCGGGTTGTAGGAGAGCATGCGCCGCGTGCCCAGCGCCGCCGTGTAGCCGCGGAAGAAGGCCTTCTTCGCCGACATCCGCCGGGCGCCGTCGCGCTGAGAGAATATGATCCGCGGCAGCGCCATGATCCCGAGGTCGGCCGGCGGGGTCTCGACAGCGCAGGCATAGTCGTACCCGGCGTCGACGGCCGCGCGCCGGGCCGGCGCGTCTTGCTTGCCGTACGGGTAGGCCAGGCCCCGAACGGGCTTGCCGATGAGCTCGGTGAGGTCTGACTTGCTCCCGCTCACCTCGGCCTTGAGCCGGTCCGCGGCGATGCCGCGCAGGTAGGGGTGCGTGGCAGTATGCGAGCCGATCTCCATGCCGGCCGCGGCGACCTCGACAACCTGGTCGGCGGTCATCAGCGGCCACCGCGGCTTCATGTCCTCCCACTCGCTGACCTTGCCCAGGAGGCCGGAGAGGATGAACGTGGTGGCGGTGAAGCCGCGGCGCAGCAGCTCGGGAACCGCGTTCTCCAGCACGTTGACGTAGCCGTCGTCGAACGTGATGCCGACGAGGCCGCGTTCCTGGCCCGCCCGCATCGCGTCCACCAGTTCCGCCATGCTGACCCCGCGCAAGCCGTGGTCGGCTAGCCAGGCCAGCTGCTCGGCGAACCGGGCAGGCGTCACGCACAGCCCGTGCGGGTCCCAGGGCACGTCCTCGACCCCGTGGTACATCAAGACCATGGGCACCTGGCGCAGGCTGAGCCTGCTCAGGTCGGTGGTGGCGCCCGCAGCCATCATTGGCTCACCGGATGGGCGGCCGGCGCGACCTTGACCGCTCCGCGGACCAGCCCGCGGGCGATCGCCGGGGCCTCGTAAGGGGCGCCGTGAACGAACCGGGTGAGCGGGCCGTGCGTCGGCGCGACCACCGACCCGACAAAGTACAGGCCGCCGATCGACGACTGGAAGTCGGCACCGACCGTCGGCGTGTCCCCCGTCCTCTTCAGGCCGGACTGGATCTCCTCGGACAGGAACGACAGCCGGGCCAGGTCGGGCCGGTAGCCAGTGGCGGCGACCACGTGATCGGCGTCCAGCTCGGCAATGGTGCCGTCGGCCGCCTTCGTGGTCAGGCGCGCCCGCCCGTCCACGTCCTTCACGTCAGTCACGGTGCACCCGGTCAGGATCGGGATCTTCCCGTCGACCCGGTCGCGGAGCCAGGGGGCGCCTGACGGGCCCAGGGCCGTGCGCGCCTTCTCGATCCGCGTCGCCTCCGGCAGTCGCCGGAACACGGCGGGCAGGTTCGCGTAGGCCCAGATCTTCCAGCCGTAGCCGAGGCCGCTTTGCGGCGCCCTGAGGTGGCTCAGCATTGGCCGCGGTGAGCACAGCGGCGTGCCGTTCCAGGCCACTTTTTCCTTCCGCACGAGGATCTTCACGTCCACGCCGTGCTCGTGCATGAGGGCGGCCAGTTCCAGGGCCGACTGCCCGGCGCCCACGATGACCACCTCGCGACCGCGGTACGCGGCCGGGTCGGCATGAGCTGAGCTATGCGTGCACAATTCGGCGGGCAGCGCGGACAGCGGCTCCGGGACGTAGGCAAAATGCTGCACGCCCACGGCGACGGCGACCCGCCGCGCGAGGACCTGCTCGCCGGTGCCGAGGGTGAGCTCAAATCCCGCGTCCCGCCGGGCGAGGTTCCCGACCAGCGTCTCCTCAACTTCCAGGCCAAGGTCTGACTGGAACCACTGGCCATAGCTGACGAAGTTGTCCAACGACACCGGAAGCCCGCAGCCCTTGTAGTCGCGACCGGTCGCCGCGCAGAAGGCCTCGAGCGTGTGCGTGCCCGCGGGATCGGAGAGATTCGAGGCCGCGCCTTCCGACTTGAGGAACATTCCCTGCGGCATGAACGACCGCCACAAGTCCATCGGAATCCCGAACTGCACGTAGTCAACGCCGGCCGCGCGCAAGTGGGCGGCTATCGACAGGCCGTTCGGCCCGGCGCCGACGATGGCCACATCAACCGATCTCATGGTGTTCCCTTCATTGCCTTGTGGGGAGCCCGCGCCGCCGCGCGGCCGGCTCGGTAGGACATCCCGGACGTCTCGCCAGCCGGGTGCTGTCGCCCGCGCCTGGTCCCCTGGAACGGACGGGATACCGTCTTCACGGTCATGCGCAGGCACATAAGGCCGAACGGCCTTAGGTCATCGCGGGCGAACCACGCTGGCTCATCGAGCGTGCGCACTGACGAAAGCCACTCTCGGAGGCCAAGCTCGCCTCGCCGCCAGTGGGCGAGCACGCTGAGCGGGTCATAGCTCTCGGCCATGAAGCTGCGATCATCGACCTGCGTGCCGGCCGGGATGGCCTGCCCGGTGAGGTCCAGGTACGCGGCCCTGGCGACATCCATGCCCGCCGTATCCTGGAATATCCGGAACTGCGCGCCCAGGCGGGGATTGAAGTCGAGCAGATTGTACTGGCCGTCCCGTGCGTCAAGGCGGATGTCGAGATCCATGATCCCGCGGTAGCCGATTCCCGCGAGAAGATCAAGGACCTGGTCCCGCAGCTTTTCGTTGGGGGCCGACCGTCCATAGGTCGTCCCGCCGGCGCCGAGGGGAAACGATCGCACCTTGATGCCGGTGAAAGCCGGGCGGCAGGCCGACGCGGCGTCGCAATACCCGTGGAAGAACCAGTCATGGCCCGCGCCGCCAGGTATGAATTCCTGCAGCATGAGCCCGGCACCGGACCGCTCGCATTCCTGGAGCGCATCGGATAGCCCGGCCAGGTCCCGGATGACCGACGTGCTGGGGAGTGCCCCGCCCGACGCCCAGGCGCTCGTGAGCTTAGCGACGAGGGGGAATCCGACGCGGCCGGCGAACTCGCGGGCCGAGCTCAGCGAGTCCGGCACGCACATCTCCGGAACGGGCATGTCAAGCTCGCGGCACAGCCGGTACAGGGAGGACTTGTCGGCCACCTGGCGCGGCAGTCCGGACGGCGGCTCCGGGAAGAGGAACGAGCGCCGAAGCTCGCTGCCGTGCTCGGCGAGGTACAGGGCGCCGACGTCATCGGTGGCCAGGAGGACCGCCGGGCGTCCGATGCGCTCCGCGAGACGGGTCAGGCCCTCAGTCACGTCGTCGATGCTGGCCGGATTAGCCTGCCAGAAGAATCGCCCAGCCAGGTAACGGGAACTGGCCACCGGGACGCCAGGGGCCTCATGGACGCCATAAACGGGAACCCCCATGCGACCGAGGCTCCGGATAACGCCCAGGCCCCCGTGGTGCATGACGTTCGGGGAGAGCTTCAAGACTACGGCCGGCGTCGTGGTGTCGAATGAGTGTTCCCAGGACGGCATTCGCACCTCCGGCGGCTGCTCTGGGCGTACTGGCAGGACTGTACTCAGATGAGAACCACAGATAGCCACCGGTGATACATCAATATATCGGGCGTACCACCAGACATTGCCGGGCGGCCGCTGGCGTTCATCCGGCGTGCCACTGTGCCTCGCCGGCCGACTCTCAGTTAGGCTCCTATACCGGAACCTACGGTGCGTACGACAGGCAGTGCCCGGTCAAGGGCAATGTCCGATCAGGACAAGGAGCCGATGGTGGCATCCATCGAAGCGGTGCAGGCAAGGCAGATCCTCGACTCCCGGGGCAACCCGACCGTCGAGGTGGAGGTCGTCCTCGACGACGGGTCCTTCGGCCGGGCGGGCGTGCCAAGCGGCGCGTCGACCGGCGCGTTCGAGGCCGTCGAGCTGCGGGACGGCGGCAGCGAGTTCGGCGGCAAGGGTGTGACCCGCGCCGTGGACGCCCTCAGCGACGACGAGTTCCTCGACGCGATCCTCGGCCACGAGGCCGACGACCAGCGGCTGGTCGACCAGGCCCTCATCGACTTCGACGGCACGCCAGGCAAGTCGCGGATCGGGGCGAACGCCATCATCGGCGTGTCCATGGCCGTTGCCCGCGCGGCGGCCGACTCCGCGGGCCTCCAGCTCTTCCGCTACCTCGGCGGGCCGAACGCCCACGTCCTGCCCGTTCCCATGATGAACATCCTGAACGGCGGCGCGCACGCCGACAACAACGTGGACGTCCAGGAGTTCATGATCGCCCCGATTGGCGCGCCGACGTACTCCGAGGCGCTGCGCTGGGGGGTGGAGACCTACCATGCGCTCAAGTCCGTGCTCAAGCAGCAGGGCCTGAGCACCGGCGTCGGCGACGAGGGTGGCTTCGCCCCCGACCTCGAGCACAACCGGGCCGCCCTCGACCTCATCATGGAGGCCATCAGCAAGGCCGGGTACACCCCTGGCCGGGACATCGCGCTCGCGGTGGACGTCGCGGCCACCGAGCTGTACTCCGACGGCGGCTACCGCTTTGAGGGCAAGACGCTGAGCGCGGCCGAGCTGACCGCGACCTACAAGCAGTGGATCGACGCCTACCCCGTCGTCTCCCTCGAGGACCCGCTGGCCGAGGAGGACTGGGCCGGCTGGGCCGCGCTCACCGCCGAGGCCGGGAGCCTGGTACAGGTCGTGGGCGACGACCTGTTCGTCACCAACCCCGAGCGGCTGCGCCGCGGCATCGGCGAGAAGTCGGCGAACGCCCTGCTGGTGAAGGTCAACCAGATCGGGACCGTCACCGAGACGCTGGACGCGGTGAGCCTGGCCCAGCGGGCCGGGTTCGCGTGCATGATTAGCCACCGCTCGGGCGAGACCGACGACACCTTCATCGCCGACCTTGCCGTCGCGACCAATGCCGGGCAGATCAAGACCGGTGCCCCGGCCCGGGGCGAGCGGGTCGCGAAGTACAACCAGCTGCTGCGCATCGAGGAGCTGCTCGGTGACGCCGCGCACTACGCGGGCGCGTCCGCCTTCCCGAGGTTCTCGGCCGCCTGACCGGCGGCTGACGGCGGTTGCGAGGGTGGAGAAGGCGAATGCCGTGCAGGCCGCCGCGATAGCGGCGGCCTCGCGGTCGACCCGTCTTACCGGCCGGGCCGCGCTGCTCGCCGTGGTGATCTGCGCCATCGCGCTCAGCCTGGCCTACCCGGTGCGCGAGTACCTCGCGCAGCGCCAGCAGATTGACCAGCTGCTGGCCCAGCAGCAGGCGACGGCACAGCAGGTCGCGGCGTACCGCCAGGAGGTAGCGCAGTACGGGCGGACGTCGTACATCGAGCAGCAGGCCGAAGACCAGCTGCACATGTGCTTCCCCGGCGAGCAGTGCTACGAGGCGCTCACGGAATCTTCGCCGGCCGTGACGCCGCCGGGCAAGCCGCCGGCCGATCCCTGGTACGCGAAACTGTGGCAGTCGGTGCAGCGAGCCGGCCAGGAGCCGGCGAAGTAATGGCAGTAGCACCGGACGACGTGGCCGCTATCGCCGCGCAGCTTGGCCGCGAGCCGCGCGGCCTGCGGGCGGTCGCCCACCGGTGCCCGTGCGGGCTGCCGGACGTGGTGGAGACCGCCCCGCGACTGCCCGACGGCACCCCGTTCCCCACGCTCTATTACCTCACCTGCCCCCGGGCCACTGCCGCGGCCAGCGCCCTGGAGGCCAGCGGCGTGATGCGCGAGATGACCGGGCGGCTAGCCGACAGTGCCACCCGGGCCGGGTACGAGCGGGCGCACCAGGACTACCTGGCCCGGCGGGATGCCGCCGCTGATGCCGAGGGCATGGCGCGGCTGCCGGCCGGAACGCAGAGCGCTGGCGGCATGCCGGGCCGGGTCAAGTGCCTGCACGCCCTCGTGGCCCACGAGCTCGCGGTACCGGGCGCGAACCTGTTCGGCCGGGAGGCCCTGGCCGCCATGGGTGACTGGTGGTCGCGCGGCCCGTGCGTAACCTTTGAGGTAACTGAAACGAGCACGACAGAGGGAGCCGACGGCGCGCGGTGAGCGACGGACTGAGCGGGCGGGCAATACAGCGCGTGGCCGCGATTGACTGCGGGACCAACTCCATACGCCTCTTGATCGCCGATATCGATCCTGGCCGCTGTCAGCTCAGCGACCTGCGCAGGGACATGCGGATCGTGCGCCTGGGCGAGGGCGTTGACCAGACGGGGCGCCTGTCGCCGGCCGCGCTAGACCGCACCATGGCCGCGCTGGGCGAGTACGCGGCGGAGATCGGCCGCCTGATGCCGTCGGCGGTGCGGATGGTGGCGACGAGCGCCACTCGCGACGCCGAGAACTCCGAGGAGTTCACGAGCCGGGTCAAGGAGGTGCTCGGCGTCGCGCCGGAAGTCGTCACCGGAGATGAGGAGGCCCGGCTCTCCTTCACCGGGGCGACCGCCGAGCTGGCGGCCGGCATGGCGGGCCCCTTCCTCGTCACCGATATCGGCGGCGGCTCGACGGAGCTCGTCCTCGGGGACGCGGCGGGAGTCTGGGGGGCGCGCTCGGTCAACATCGGGTGCGTCCGGATGACCGAGCGGCACCTGCACGGCGACCCGCCATCGGCCGCGGAGATAGCGGCGGCCACCGCGGACATCGATGCTGCCCTCGACGACGCCGCGGGCACCGTCTCCGGCGCGGACGGGGCGGCGGGCGGCGCCGGCGCGAGCACTCTCGTCGGGCTGGCCGGGTCCGTGACCACCGTCGCGGGCATCGCGCTGGGCCTGGCGGAGTATGACTCGCAGCGCATCCACCACTCGCGGGCCAGCGCCGCCGCGGTGCACGAGATCGCTGTCCGGCTCCTCGCCATGACGCGGGAGCAGCGGGCGGCCATCGGGGTCATGCACCCCGGACGGGCGGACGTCATCGGCGGCGGCGCGCTGATCCTCGACCGCATCATGATCCGGTTCGGCTTCTCCGAGGTCCTGGTCAGCGAGCACGACATCCTCGATGGCATCGCCTGGTCGCTGGTTCCGCAGGGAACCGGGCCGTCCCGGTGACCCAGGCATCCCCATGACGGAGCCACTGGCCAGCGTTCCCCCGGGCACGGGCTGGCCGGGTGACCCGGCCACCCCCGACACCCCGGTGGCGGCGAGCCCGGCGCAGGTCGCCGCCCTGGCCGCCAGCGCGCCCGACCTGGCCGAGCTGACCGCACGGCAGTCAGTGTGCCGCGCATGCCCGAGGCTCGTGTCCTGGCGAGAGGAGGTCGCCGTCGTCAGGCGCAAGTCATTCCGCGACGAGCCGTACTGGGGGCGCCCGGTTCACGGCTGGGGCGATCCGGCCGCGGGGATCCTCATCGCGGGCCTGGCGCCGGCCGCCCATGGCGGGAACCGCACGGGCCGGGTCTTCACCGGGGATCGCAGCGGTGACTTCCTCTTCGCCTCGCTGTACCGCTGCGGCCTGGCCGCCCTTCCAACCAGCGTTACCGCCGGGGACGGCCAGCGGCTGCTCGGCGCGCGGATGGCCGCGGCTGTCCGCTGCGCCCCGCCGGAGAACAAGCCGACCACGGCCGAGCGCGACGCCTGCGCCCCGTGGCTGTCCGCCGAGATCGCCTTTATCGCGCCCACCTTGCGGGTCATCGTCTGCCTGGGCGGCTTTGCCTGGCAGGCATTGTGGCCAGCGGTGGAGAAGGCGGGGCTCACCGTGCCCCGGCCGCGCCCGCCGTTCGGCCACGGCGCGGAGGCGACCCTGGCCCGGCGGCACGGTGGCGGGCCCAGCGTCTTGCTGCTTGGCTGCTACCACCCCAGCCAGCAGAACACGTTTACCGGCCGGGTCACTCCCGGCATGCTCGACGCGGTCTTCGAGCGGGCCAGGAGTGAATGTTCCCGCGTATCAGGCCCGCCCGGCCGGTGATCCCATGACCGGGGAGACGGGGCGGGCCGCGACGGCAGCGGCCGCGTAAATCGCGAATTAGCCGCCGGGCCGGCGTTTAGGCATGCGAAAGGCCATCTCGCTGGCGAAAGATAAGAAGTCCCCTTACCTCGTGGGAAATCACCGTAATCAGAGTACGATTAAGGGGCCCCCGTAGCCCAAGGGAAGAGGCCGACCCCCTAAAAGGGTCCACAGGTGTCGGTTCGAACCCGACCGGGGGCACCTATTTACCCGCAAAACGCTTCTTTGCGCCCCGAGGGGAATTGCAATTGCGGCTGCACGTGAAGCTGTCATTGCCTGTTAACGGCGTGTTTCGCGGTGCACTGCTCGGGCGGCGCTGCACTGTTTGACCAGCACTGTTTGACCAGCACTGTTTGGCTAGGCGCTGTTTAGCTGGGCCTTGTTCACTGCCGCCGCTGTTTGAGGCCGGCTGTTGTTTGAGGCCGGCTACTGTTTGAGGCCGCTGCCGTTCAATGTTTAAGGACGCGGGCAACGGACAGCGACTCGCCCGGTGCCTCCTCAAGATCATTTAGATTAAATGTTTGTAGTTTCCGCCGTTATAGGGGATCAAACTGCAAACATTTCGATTAAATGATCTTGAGCTGCGGGCTGAAGTGGCGGATGACTGGCGCGGGCCGATGAGCCGTCGCGTGACCTGCGTCATTGCCGGTCACGAGACCTGCTGGCTCAACGGGCTGTCTAGCTCAGGTGGCTAGACCAGGAAACTTAAGGCACCTGGTCGGGCTAGGTGCCCGGGAAGGAACAGCCCGCTCCCGCGGGCGCGCGACTACCCGCCAGACAGGCGCAGGCGCCGCCGGATCTCGTACTCGTGGACGATCGCGGCCGCGTAGCGGTCGCAGATCCCGTGCTCGTCGGCCAGCCAGTTCGCCCGCTCCTCGCGGCGCAGGAAGGCAGGGCCGGATTCAAGGTGGGCGAACCACTCGGCTAGCTCGCGCCCGGTCTGGAAGGGGATGCGGGCGATGAGGCTCTTGTGCATGTCGGGCGAGTGCATCAGCGACATTGGCACCTCCAGGGGAAGCCGCTTTCTGTTGAGACTGCACCACGCAGGCTCGCCTGGCAACCCCCCGGAGGCAACCATTCTGTTATGTCTAGTTTGTCTTGGCGTTACTGCCCAGTAAGGATGCCGGTACTGCGGGGCACCTCACGGTAAGGCTAGCTCAGGCGTTCGAAAATCATCGCCATGCCCTGGCCGCCGCCCACGCACATGGTCTCGAGACCGATCGACTTGTCGTGGAAGGCCAGGCTGTTCAGCAGCGTCGAGGTGATCCGGGCCCCCGTCATCCCGAAGGGGTGACCGACCGCGATAGCGCCGCCGTTGACGTTGAGCCGGTCCAGGTCGATGCCGAGGTCGGTGTAGGACGGGATGACCTGGGCGGCGAACGCCTCGTTGATCTCCACGAGGTCCACGTCGGAGATCGCCATCCCGGCGCGCCGCAGCGCCTGCCTGCTCGCCTCGACCGGCCCCAGGCCCATGATCTCCGGGGACAGCCCGCTGACCCCCGTGGCGACGATCCTGGCCAGCGGGGTAAGGCCGAGGGCGGCGGCCTTGCTGTCGCTCATGACGATCACCGCGGCGGCGCCGTCGTTGAGCGGGCAGCAGTTCCCGGCCGTCACCGTGCCGTTCTCCCTGAACGCCGGCTTCAGCCCGGCGAGCTTCTCCGTGGTCGTCCCGGCGCGCGGCCCGTCATCGGCCGACACCACGGTCCCGTCGGGCAGGGTGACGGGCGTGATGTCGCGCTGCCAGAACCCGTTGGCCAGCCCCTTCTCCGCCAGCTGCTGCGAGCGGGCGCCGAACTCGTCCTGCTCCTGCCGGGTGATCCCGCGCAGTGCCGCCACGTTCTCGGCGGTCTGGCCCATGGCGATGTAGATGTCCGGGATCTCCCCGTCGGCCCGCGGGTCGTGCCAAGCGGCCTCAGCCTGCGCCGCGGTGGCCACGGTGCGCTCCCCGGCCCCGGCGAAAAGGGGATTCTTCGCCTGCCCGGGGTCGCTGGTGCCGTTGACCGTCCGGGACACGCACTCCACGCCGGCCGAGATGAAGACGTCACCCTCGCCGGCCTTGATCGCGTGGTAGGCCATCCTCGTCGTCTGCAGCGAGGACGAGCAATAGCGGTTGACCGTGGTGCCGGGCAGCGTGTCGTAGCCGAGCAGCACCGCGACCACGCGGGCCATGTTGAAGCCCTGCTCGCCGCCGGGCAGGCCGCAG
>Ga0335072_10017914_pt1 | contig 10010 bp, 12 predicted proteins | sample Lox_Sample_21_FD_206725 | JGI IMG/M metagenome (GOLD analysis project Ga0335072, IMG submission 206725) | Soil microbial communities from Loxahatchee National Wildlife Refuge, Florida, United States - Lox_Sample_2.1 | ecosystem: Environmental > Terrestrial > Soil > Wetlands | place: USA...
CCCACACATGACCTCTCAGACGTACGAAACATTTTGCTTATGCTACGAGAAGCGGTGAGTCGTATCATCCGATGCTACTGAATCTTGGTTTCCAGTCTTCCTCGTACAGCTGAGAAACAAAGTAAAAATCATGCGCATAAGCCTGCTCTTGCTGGAGCGATTTCCAGGAATTTGCTATGATAGTCAGACGCTGCCACGTGGTGTAGAAGGGTGTGGTGGAATCAAATACCATTGGCTTGGACATAGTTACTTGTCTCCTTCACAAAAACTGTCTGATGAGGCTTCAATTCAGACATCGCGTGGAAGTCCGCAGCGCTGCTGCCTGGAGTAAAGGGCTTGAATCCCTTATTGCGATAATGCCAATGGGCCAGTAGAACATTGGCGCCAGTATGGCATTCTTCAACAATGTTTGGCCTCGCGTACGTACGCTAGAGAGTCAGTAAGTGTATCCCCTGCAAAAAAAAACCCAACAAAAAAGACAAGGAGGCAATCCTTACTCCGGGTACGTATTTCTTGGCATAGCCAGCGTCATACTTCGTTATCATGGAGCAGTTGTGAAGCAGTATGAATGTACAGAGATACATCGTGAACCATGTATTCGGTCTGTTTGCTAGAATAAGCTTCTGTAGCTTATCTAGAACCACTTTACGCAATGGAATCTGTATGCCCTGGATGAGGATCAGTTCTATCTGAGTACCTAAGACAGGCGGCACGGGAATTTCGCCATGTAAAGGACTCGATTCGTCCAGGATATCTGGAGGCATATCCAGAGTGTCTTTGCCACATATGCGGATCGAACGTGTAGTGATGCGCATTGCAACCCAGAGCCGAAGTACCATTTTGAGAAGCTCCGCTTCTTCCAACGACTGTCAGATACTTATTAGCATAGGGGAATATGTTATATATGTTGATTACTTACAGTGTTTGGATTATTCGCAGCTTCAAGTGCTGCGCTGTATGTCTTCACTACTAACTCATCCTTGTTTTTGAGCCAGCCTTTGAAGAATTCTGCCCCACCTTGGTTTATATAATGCTCATAAGCCTTTCGCGCAGCATTTACATTTGCAATGGCAAAGGCTGGAACCAACACTGACTTTTTGATGCGGTCAGGGGTCCACCAGTGCCTCTCTAGTACATCTCCTTCCTTAGGCACAAATCTACGTACTTCCAATTCTAATGGAACCGAGCTAAAGCCTTCGGTTGTCTGAATCCTTCTTATCTCAGATGATGCCCATTCGGAAATATCTTTCAATTTCGAATCAGGCCATCGTTGAGTCCACTGCAATTCTGGTAATTGACCAGGCTTAAAAAGCCTTATCTCAGTGATTTTATAGCGAACACAAGGCAAATTCGGCACCCTCAAACTCGAGACTTTTTGACAAGTCAAACAGATTCCCCTTGGATCTGAAGGGTCCGGGTGGCACTGGAGTTCCTATTAGTAAATTGTAGATGATTGCAAATTGGGCGTTGAGTACCCTGATTTTCTGCATTCTGCAGCGAAGACATGCTTTGTCCTTTCTTGTCTGGGCCGTCTGTATTCGGTCTTCAGGATTTTGGAAGGGCCTACGGCGTGATGGACCCATTGCTCTAGGAGCGACAGCATCGCCCACCGTCTCTGACTCTTCTGAATATCGATTGTGTTCTGGATGGAGGTCGCCATCATCCAAATCGTAAATTTGGTTAAAATAGTGGCGTTCAATCCCTTCTGTGTCACCTTGGGTATTATGATCCCAGTGATTCTCTAATGGGTAAGTTGTGTTTGTGGGATACTTCATATATTGAGCATTGATCAATGGCTGTTTATTTTCCACCGTGGTTGGTTGCAATACGGGGTAGTTTTGTTGCCACGAAGGGAGTGAGGAAATGTTATCACACGCAAAGAATTGACCAGCCTAATAGAACATTCAACATTCCGTGAGATTAAATTCAAGGATGAATCGGCTTACCTGTTCTTCCGGTCTGTGCATATGAGTTTGAGGATCGTCAAAGTAGCGCTCAGATGCGTAAGGATTTGTGCCAGAAGTAGGAATGAAAGGTTTCTCAGAAATGGAGGCTCCATTTTGAGACTTTTCCGATGAGTAAAGATTTCCATCAGCTAGAAAGTTAGCATCGACAATCTTTGTAAGAGAAAGACACATACTGAGGTTAGGTTGATTGGTCGAGGCGGGTCGAAAAGGAACCAATGATGCAAAGCCATCTGCCCATTGGCTCGAGCTAAGGGATAAACCGAAGCACTTATCTGGCAAACAGAAACTCGGGCCGTACATGTTGCTTATCAGGGAAAAGTCGTTCCTTGTCACCTTTTCACAGCCTTCTACCGATGATTGGATATTCTGCTCTAGAGCTGAATTCCCAAACGTGGTTAAAAAAGTCTGTAGAGTCTGCTCGGACTGCTGAGTTAATAGGGATAAATTATCTCCTGATGTCTGAGAAGGATACGATAGGTTGCTAATTGCTCTATGGTTGACTTCGCTAGCGATCTGAATGTTCGAGGCCGGCTTACTTATGTTGTATTGGTTTCCAGGCAATAATGACGTAAATCTTGGGTCGATCCTGTTTCTTTTAATCGCCGAGTTTGAATATTCAGATTTTGGGCAAGGGCGCTTGCGTTTTCGGTCCTGCACAGTCTTATATTAGCAAGTAAAGTGCATTGACAATCCCCGTATTTAGACTTTACACAAAACGAATCAAGGTATGACAAAGACGGGTACATGCTCCGGAACTTGACGAAGAGCATAAAGAGAAGAGCATACCACTGACACCATCTTTCGTAGCAAGACAGGGTTCTATCGCACAAGAATTTAAGATGTCCCTTGTCTGTTTGCTAGAAGTGGGAAATGCTTCATGCAGGGGGGTGTTGCCACAAAGCTTTATGGAGCTTTTACCGGGGCCGGTGAGTCCGGTGGGATCAGACCTGAAGGGTAATGCGCACTGAAGACCCAGTCGGTGGAATGGCTGATGCAACAGTATCGCTGACCGGTCGCGGGGAATTCACACCGGGTGGGGTTGATTCTGTGTCACGGAACGGGAGTGGCCTGGTCAGATCAATATTATGCATGCTAGAGGGGGCGAGGTGTGATGTCTATATGTATTCGACGCACTGCATACAAACAGGGCACAGCGGTGAAGGTTGGATTTGATGAATAGATGTGTGAGTAGACAGAGCGAGGTCGATCGCTGCCACAAACGCGCGTTTCCGGGCTATCCTACTTCCGGCCGACTAGTGCCGAGACAGCTAAACAGCCCTTCCCACCTCGACACCTTCAATGGACGATACATTTCGCACGTTGCTCGTAGTAGTGGGACTTAATCATTACTAACATGCTATTTTTTACGTCAGGTTCATGTTTCCTTTGATCACGATTCTCTTGTCAGTGATGTGGCTGCCTTGGAGGCGTACTGCACTGCCTCATTCAAGGCTGCCGCCTGGGGCGCAGTCACAGCCCGGCGCGCTGATTTCCCCTTAAAAAATCACGCAAATATGCTAACTTTCATGAAATTCGCGAGAACTCGGGACTATAGCGTGACCTAAGGGGCAAGCCTAGGATACGCCGACACCGCTGAATTCCGAAATGAGCAAGTATTTCCTCATCTATCAACTAGTGTGCCTGCATCTTTCCTCAACTTCCCGGCGGGCATATGTACTGCTCAAGCTGTCATACAACATTGGCGCCGCCAGTTTAGTACCCCATACAGCCGCGCGACACTGTCATTCTGGCTGCCTAGCCACTATCATTCATGGTGCCTTGAAAGCTCTCGAGCATTTTCAGAGCCTCACTTAGGCCGAACTGCTTTGTCCAACCCTTACCATCGCCGTTCAATCTAGTTTCAAGGAATGATTCTGCCTGTTGGAGCTCCCTTTTCCACCATCTCGTTGCCTCTGCCTGGACAACCTCAGGCCCTTCTGATCCATCACCTTCTTTCAGGACTAGTTGATTGCCTCTTCGTACTACTCCGCCTTCATTATGGCCGCCTATACTCTCTCCATCAGCTGTGCACAGGCGGATCAAGTCTCTTATCTCTGGGGGCGTTTCTCGGTACTCAGGAAACTCCAAATCAGAATCGTACTGATATGACTGCCACACTGCCACTTCAGGACAGCTTTGTCCTTCAAATATACACCATAGCACACGCCCTAGCATGAACACTTCTGCGGCCTCCAGCTCACTCTTGTCAAGGCCTGACCACGGGATAGAGAATCCATTCTCGAGATTGCGATACTCGCTTCCCAACAAAACCTTATAACCCGGGATATGGCACTGCAAGAGCCTCTCATACTTTTCACTTATCGCCTCATCGCCAGTGGAGTACGTGGCAAGCATGAAAACGTAGTCTAAATAGTTCAGCTCAGGTGATGCAAACCCGCACCAAACCCCACGTTGTTCGAAATCGACCAGCACCAAGTCATCGTTCGCCGACAACAAGATGTTGTCAAGCCTGAGATCGGAATAATATCTGCCATGGTCGCGAATGTGAATCATTGTTGACGTGAGCTGAATAGCCCATTTTAGCTGATCGGCAATATGCAAGGTCCCATGTATACGCCGGAAGGGGAGGATATCTCGCAATGTCCCCGCTGGATGATACGTCATTGTGAAGCCGACAACAGCGGTCTTACCGCCAAATCCACATTTCTTGGTAACTAAATGCCGTGGTCGGGAAATCATATTTGGGTGTGGTGGCAGAGTAAGTAAATACTTAAGCTCGTGATAGAGGTATTTCGGAAAGCTTGTCAACGCTTTCATCACCAGTGTCTGCGAGCCTTCAGGACCAGGTACGCGGACCACACTCACACTGTCATGGAGCTGACGGCAAAGATGGACTTGACTGATATCAATAGTTTTAGGCCAATCACCTGCTGGGATATTCCAGAAGCCTTGCAAAGATGCACAAGACAATAATTGTCGTTCCAGATAATGTGTGCGCACAATCTGAATCCTTATATCCCTCACATTAACGGCGAGATTCTCAAACAAAATACGAGATCCAAACGGCAGGCGATTGTGAACAGCCTCAAATTCTGGATTTTGGGAACTCCAATATTCCAACGTCCTTAAAATGTGCTTCGATATTCCCAATCTGGCGACCCTAGCATCCTTAACATGAAAAGCCGTACTAAGCCCCAACAGTTTCCTCAGATTTGCAGGACAATTCTCCAATTCCGGGATGAAAGTATCAACGCGCATCGGCGCCAAATTTCCTTTAAAGAACAACGGGATAGTGAAGAACTGCGTTCCAAGGCCTGTGCAACCATCAATCCTCCATCTGGGATCAAGGACTTCTTCGAGACTGTCAATTCTATTCTTCGGATTAAGTTCCGAATCCGACCATGGAATTAATTCCTTCTCTCCTGAATCCGGGTCTGGACCAATAGGAGGCTTGTAACTCTGCAAATCCACAAATGCCGCCGTGGGATGCACCACATTGCTGATCACACTGGGAGTGAGCTCCATTCCAACAAACACAGAATCTTTAAAGTATGTACCATCTTCAGCATCAAGTCGCCGGTCCCTCCCCAGTTAAGGAACATGTTGGAGCAAAGCTAATGGGGGGACTGGCTCAGAGCCTCATAATTTCTCAATGCGCACGTGTTTCTTCATTCATTCTCCCGACCTCTCACGTTATGATCGGTCAGAATCCCCCCACGAAGATGACGCACCGTTATACGCACCATGACGAGTCTTCATGCACCGTAAAACCTGAGCTTAGGTGCATAAATTCCCGGCAGTTCCGATGGAAAATTGGAGGTCATCGGTGCCACGGATTCGGGACGCACCATCAGCCCACTTCCATTGCCATCGTCAATGATATTTGCAGCAATAATGCCATGGAAAGCCTTCAGCCCCGTGCGAGCTTTTGGTGCCGTAGGCCCGTAACGTACGTGCTCCCAATCGCAATAGATCCTATAGCATCAGCTGGCTTCCACACGAAACGTAATTACTCTTCCACTACTAGAGTATCCCACGGGCCATGCTTCAGCTCTCAGCCCATTTTCCGCCCGTGCGGCTCGATGTGATGACGTTCTGCATATCCTTCCCAATCCGTCATCGTGCATCCACCAGAGCGATTTCAATAAATGGTTAAATACACCGATTGGACAAAAGCCCTCTTCTCGGTACATATAATTAGTAATTAAAACAGAATCGCAAGGCAAGATACGACAGCAAATCAAGAACTACAAAGATCCTATTACAGACTTCGTCTTGTATTTCGAGCATGTTTAAGAAGAACCCTAAGAGTTGTAAGCTATACCTATATAAGGCTAGCTAACTAATAGCAATTTAGATATAAGCGTCTTATGATGACTTTTAAATTTTAAATCCTATTGGAAAAAGAACGAAGCAATACCGTAGTGCCTAAAACTTGGCTGCTAGGACTAAAGCAGATAAGACCATAAAGAGGTAGGGATCCCCTGTCAATAGTAGACGCCATCACCTGCTGGGCGGATCGGTAATGATTCTCGCTATCGCGTTGTTCTAAATGTTCTAGAACCTTCTCTATCTCTATCCTGCTTTCATATTTTCTTTACCTGTTCAGTATATACATTACAGGATTGGGAGATGCAATCCTTTTGCATCCGTCTCCTCAAGTCTCAAGAGACATCAGCCCCACGCCGGAACTCATTTGCGACACCATAGTGACATGACCATGTCCGCTGATTCATCTGCCACGACCGATTCCAAGCCGTCTAGTGACAGTAACTTCCATCATGCTCCTCTCCCTCTGCCTGCTCCAGACGGTACAGCAACCAAGCTCGATGTGAGCGGCGAAAGCAGCAGCGTCAAGCTTGACCACCTGGGTCCGCTCGTGGTAAACGCCGACGGCACGCTTAGCCGGATCGACAACTGGGAAAATATGACAGAGATCGAAAGAACGAACACTTTGAGGGTACTAGGGAAGAGGAACAGGGAGAGAGTGGAGGCCTTGAAAACGGCAGAAGCAAAGGCTGAGAACGGAGAGACCAGGAATGAAACAGCCGGGAAAGAGGAATGACGCAGCACAGGAAGAGCACACTGGTGTGGGAATTAGTAACAGGTCAAAAGGTGCAGAAGCAAGATGTTAAAGACATATAGAGCCTCCCCTGTTGCGGGGCATTGCAAGAGATCCAAGTTAAGCGGCACTGAAGCTATAAAGCTGTCATGGAAGGAGTATGGTAGCGCGTAAGAGTTCGGAGGACAACGTAGAGCCCGTGGATGATGTTTTAGTATCGGGGATGTAAAGTCTCATTGTGAGTAACATCTTGAAATTAAATCAATGCTGTGATCAATGTCTGTAAGGGAACCCTTCGCTTAGAATTGATGAACTATGTAATACTCTCTACTTCATTTTCTTGCCATTAACTTAGATGTAACACATTAAAACATTCAAGGTTTTCATATTCCTAACACTAGTTTCCTAGAAGTAGGAGGTACATATGCTGATAGCTAATTATTTAAAGGTAGTCAATTTCCTAGCGATACTGCAGTCAGAGATTGTGGGTAGTTTAATATTACAGGCAAATTACCTAACTTACCCCTAAAATCAAATTTACCAATATGCCAACCTACCCAAGTAGCAGCGTAACACAAAGTGCTGTGAAATCTACTATTTCTATCAGCAACGCAATGACAGTCGCAATTTATGCTCTAAGACCCAGTATCTATTAGGGATTCCTACGCATACAGTATTATGTCCGTTTTAACAACGGGCATCTTCAGTATCCTTGGCGATAAAGGAAGTCTAGCAGTATCTTCTTCTTGGTTTTAATGCCTACAAGTCAGCTTTCAGTCTGGTTCAGCCCCTCCTGAGGATGGCACATAGTAGCGAACTAGGTAATTATAGTACAATTCCCTAAACGGAAGGAAGGAGTGAGAGTCGATGCATGGTCTTTTCCAACAGCCTTTCCGTATCCTGCAAGAGCACGCTTGTACATTTCTTCTGCTTCTGCAAACCTCCCTTGGTCAGAGTACAAGAGGTCTAGACTGTTGACAGTAGTGAGAGTTGATGCATGGTCTTTCCCAAGAGCCTTTTCGAATCCTGCAAGAGCACGCTTGTACATTTCTTCTGCTTCTACAGACTTCCCTTGCCCATAGTATAAGAGGCCTAGATTGTTAATAGTATTAAGAGTTGATGCATAGTCTTTCCTAAGAGCCTTTTCATATCCTGAAAGAGCACACTTATACATTTCTTCTGCTTCTACAAACTTCCCTTAGTTAGAGTATAAGAGGCCTAGATTGTGGATAGTAGTAAGAGTTGATGCATAGTCTTTCCTAAGAGCCTTTTTGTATCCTGCAAGAGCACGCTTGTACATTTCTTCTGCTTCTACAGACTTCCTTTAGTCATAGTATAAGAGGCCTAGATTGTGGATAGTAGTAAGAGTCGATGCATAGTCTTTCCCATATACACTCTTAATAATTAGAAGTGCCTCTTCTAAAAGAGACATTCCCTCTCTGTAGCAGGATGTCTTCTCAAGCAGCTCTACGAACTAATAAATGAAAATCTCAGCAAATCCAGCGTCCCCATCAACGGGCTTTAAATACGTTCTTTTATTATTCAGACACTCGTCTACATGCTCTAAATGATAGAGGCGGAATGCATAGCTATAGGACCTAATGCCTGTACTCTCAATTAACTTAGCCAGCAAGTAGCAGCTTTCAATCGTGCAGAGCCGGCGTCTCTCTAAGCCTATTTGTAGCCTCAGCCAATCTGCAATAAGGGGATGTAGATAAAACTGGCACTGCTTTTTGTCTCTAATAGCTAAGTTGAGTAATAATAACTTGGAAAGCTCCGCTAAAGCTTTTCAATATCTAACGCTATCCCACTCTCCTTTAGAAATAAAAGCATCAATCCATAATGGAACTGTCTCCAAGTCATTTGCCTTGTCAAACAGATTTTCACTAATATCTTAAGTGTTAAAGAATGATGCGGTTGTTAGAAAAAAGCGCAATCTTTCTCCAATCTCATCTTTGTGGATTTGCTAAAACGAGAGTTCCTAAGTTGTAAACACGTTAAGAGCAGTCTCCTTCTCATTATCACTTAGTATTCGTCTATATTCAGTGAGTGAAGGTGTATATTTCGGAATCTCCGCCTTTTATAAGTCAAAATGCTCTAAGAATGGTGTTAGAGGAAGCTTCTGTGCGCTAATAAATGCGCTAGCTTGATCGATTGCGAGCGGTAAGAATTCCAGTTTTGCTACAATTAACTTTCCAGTCTCTATATTTTCAACTGTCAGCTCATTCTTGGAGCGACAAAATAGAAGCTCTAGACTTTCCTGCTCCGTCATTTTCGCTAGGTGTATGACCTTTCCAAGTCTCTTTGAATCCTTATAACGACTAGTTACTAATATAGTCCTAAAAGGTGAGCTAGGAAAGAATGCTGCCACGTTGAAGTCTGTGCTTGGAACATTATAGTTGTCGAACACTAACAACCAATAAGACTCCCAGCCTCTAATAGCTTATTAAGGTCTTTGATCCTGCTACACGAGCGACTGCTAGAAGAGGAAAGCGCCTTTTAATTGTAGACGGCCACTCAAGTTATATAAATATAGCTTTTATTAATAAGTGTTAGGACTTAAGGATTGTGCTCTTAGTTCTTCCTCCACATTCAACTTATCGCCTCCAGCCATTAAACGTTGTTCTCTTCAGCCTCTTGTTAACAGCATACTCAAATGAACTTAATTCCTTTATAAATAAGGGTTTAAGGATTACGTCTATAAAGAAGAGGTACTTCTTGCCCTTATTCCAAGCGGCCTGGCGGACATCATTTACTAAGACTAACATACAATGCGTGTTTAGGAAATCGAGTAATACCACCGATTGGATCTGCCACGATGCTCAAGTATTTCAACAATCCGGAGAAGAGTGATCGGTGTAATGTGCTCGAAGTATTGCCAAAGCTGTGACATTGGGAAAGCCCAGAAGCCGGAAGGAAGGGGTTGACTTTTGAGATTGACAAGGGTTACTGGCCGATTGAATTGCGCCTAGGTTAGTCTGTCAGGTTTCAAGAAATGAACAAGGATTGGCCTCGGCGAC
>Ga0335072_10017915_pt1 | contig 10010 bp, 5 predicted proteins | sample Lox_Sample_21_FD_206725 | JGI IMG/M metagenome (GOLD analysis project Ga0335072, IMG submission 206725) | Soil microbial communities from Loxahatchee National Wildlife Refuge, Florida, United States - Lox_Sample_2.1 | ecosystem: Environmental > Terrestrial > Soil > Wetlands | place: USA: Florida...
ATCGTTCTGCTTGGCATCGTCGCGGTTCTGCTCGTCCAGGGAGATGTCATCAACGTAAGACCCCTGTGGAACTCGGTCGTACAAACCGCCGCCTCTGTCATCCACTCGGTTCGTCCGGCCCCAGCTGCCGCAACACCGTCCGGTCAGAGCGCGTCCGCTCCGGCATCTGCGCCCAACTCGCCTCAATCCGCCTCTCCAACGCCCGATCAGTCCGCGTCGGCAGCCGGAGAATCCGCTCAGTCCTCGAATCCATCGGCCTCCTCTCAGCCTCAGCAGACTGCGCCTTCATCCGCTCAGTCCGCGCCTTCTTCGAGTCAGCCTCCGACGTCTACCTCAACCAGTCCGGCCGCGCCGGCGGCATCCGCCCCATCTCCGTCCGATTCCATGGGCGGAACGTCCAACCCTCCTCAACCGCCGCCTGCCAGAGATCAGTCCGGCGCCGCCCACCGCCACGCCACCTCTGAGCCCGCTCCATCGGCTGTTCCGTCCGAGGGCGCGGTTGCGACCCGCGTTCTGCCCGATATCTCGCAAACAGCCCGCGAAAGCATGTCTGGTCCCCGTGAGGTCGTCGTCCGCGTATCCGTCTCCCGCAGCGGCTCGGTCAACGATGCCTCCTACGTCTCGCCCGGCCCCGGCAACTACTTCGCCCGAATCTCCGTCCATGCCGCCGAGCAGTGGAAGTTCACCGCGCCCGATCCAGACGGTCGCCACCCCCAACCCAGCGTCTGGCTCCTGCGCTTCCACTTCACCCGGGGCCAGACCGAGGCAACGGCAACCCTCGAAGAACGCTAGCCGTCCCTGACGCAGTTGCACGCCAACCGCCAACTCAACACCGCAAAAGGATTTGTTTTGAATCACCTATCCGATTCTCTGGTTCCGGCCTAAGATAGTCGTATGCACGCTGAAGCGATCCCCTCCATCCACTTCCGCGTAGCGGTTTCAGCCGATCGGCCGCGCCTGATCCCGCTTATCAACTCCGCTTTCGCGGTGGAGAAGTTTCTCGAATCTACACGGACCGACGATGCCCATCTTGCAGCCATGATGGAAAAGGGACGTATCCTCGTCGCGGAAGATCCCTCCGGCACAATCCTCGCCTGTGTCTATGTCGAGCTTCGCGTTCCCCGCGGCTATCTCGGCATGCTGGCCGTGGACCCCGCTCATCAGCGCTCCGGTCTCGGCCGGCGCCTCATGGAAGCGGCCGAAGAACGCTTTCGCCAGATCGGCTGCGAGGCCGTCGATATCACCGTCCTCAGCCTTCGCCCTGAACTGCCGCCGATATACCGCCGCTTTGGCTACGTCGAGACGGGCATCGAGGAGTTCCACCCCACTCGCCCGCTCCGGGAAGGCCTCAGGTGCCATTGCATTGTCATGTCCAAGCAGCTCGCTTGATTCGATGGCGCTTACTGCCCCGTCACCGCACCTGGCGCATGCAGGTAGTGGCTCGCGAATTCAAGAAATGTCGGCCAGTTCGGAACCGGTGTGTGTCCATCCGAGTGTCGCCTGAACCCCAGGTCACCCCTGATCAGGGCTGTGCCCATCGGAGGGTACTCGGTCGTTCCCAAATCCTTCGCGCCCAGCAGCCTGTACACCGGTCCTGCCGCCACTTCCGCCAGAAACATCCCTTTCGTATCGGCCCACGCATCGCCGGTTGGTTCGGCATACCCGTCGCCCACATCGGAGCCGCCACCGACAAACACCGGCCTTGGCGCGCAAAGCGCAATCAATTCGTGGGAATCCACCGGCAGATCTCCTGCATTCAACGGCCCGCCATAACGCAAAAAATTCCCGTCAAACCAGTGATAAAGCGACGGGCTGGTTACATTGGCCATTTGCTCGCCAAAAACGTGGCGGTACAATTTCGCGCCGCCTTCACCCGAGGAACTGCTGTACACGATCGCGAACCGAGGATCGTACGCCATCGCTACCAGCACAGCTTTTCCGAATCGCGAATGCCCCTCTAAACCAACCCGCCTTGCGTCAACGGCCTTATCCGTTTCAAGGTAATCCAGTGCTCGGCTTGCTCCCCAGCTCCACGCCCGAAGCGCGCCCCAATCAGTGAGATTGCGCGGCTGCCCCTTGTTCATCAATCCGATGATTCCTTCGGTCAGCCCCGATCCGTCATCCGCCTGAACACTCGTTGGCTCCAGAATCGCAAACCCCCATCCCCGGTCCAGCACCGGCTGCCACGGCACTCCATACTGCCCCGGCCCTCCCAGGATCGGACCAGCCAGGGCCTTCTCAAAATCATGCGCAAACGCCAGTTCCATGATCACCGGAACCGGCCCCGCTGCATGAGCCGGGGTGGTCAGCAGCAAATCGATATGCACCGAAATCTGCGGATACGACGAGTTATCCACGCGCCCAATCAGATGCTTCGTCACCACCTCTTTCGCGTTGTACGTTGCAGCGGTTGTGCTCACCACTTCCCACGTCACTTTGGGTAAATTGGCTGGCGCGTCCCCCAGAATCTCGCGATTGTAGTCCGCCACAATCTCCGGTCGCCGCTCCTTCCACCAAATCGCTGCCGAGGTCACGCGCTTCCCGTCCTTCAACTTCAGAGGATCGGGCAGGTTCCTGTAGACGTCGGCCTTCGACTCGTCGTAGTTCGTTGCGTTCGGCGCTTTCGGATCGCCCGCTGGCCGCGGGCGCATCTCTGCATCCTTGATACCCAATAGATTCAGCATCCGCTCGCGATCCTGCTCCGCTGTCAGATGCGCTGGAGCACTCTGAACCTCTGATCCCGCCTGGAGCACCTGTTGGTCCGGCGCGAAAGTGAGCTGCAAAGGCGGCAGGGTGCCAGAAGCATCAGCAGCCCTGGTTTGGGCGCCTGAACACCAATTCCCACCAGACAAACACAAGGCAACCGCCAGCAGAACGGTACTACAGTCCAAATGGCACATAAGGAACCTCAAATCGAACCGCCTTCAAAGGAAGAGTCGAGACGGCCCTCAGGTTATCGACTTAGCTCGTCGCACACAAGCCCGGAGTCGTCCCGCTTCCCTCAAGTCTCCGGGAATTGCGCCGATGAACCAGGCGAAGTTCATCTGAAAGGTATCCCAGCATGCACTGGCAATGGGTTCGTGACCTTCCTGTCGCTCGAAAGATCTCCCTGGCATTCGGAATTGTCTGCAGTCTCTATATCCTTTTCGGAGTCTATGCGTATGTCACGTTCCACAACATCGCGGCGGACTGCACGGAGGTCAGCCACACCGCCATTCCTTCCATATCCCGCATCGCGGAGATGCGGCAAGCAGCGCACAGTGCTCGCAGCGAAGATCTTGATCTGCTGATTTGCAAAGCCTCTGAATGTACAGCAAAGCATGTCGCAAAGAGGCAGCGAGCCTTTTCAGATTTTCAAAGCGCTGCACAGTCATACCAGCTCGTGATCAACAATGCGGATGAACGAGCACTTCACGAAAAATGTGTCACTGCGTTCGCGCAATATCAGGCAGCAAGTGACCGCGCCCTCGAGCGGATCAATGCAGGAAAACCGGGCGAAGCAATCAACCTGCTGGCAGCCGACTCTGAGGCCGACAGGTCTTTTCGCCGCGCGATGTCGGCACTCGTAGACGAGGTTGATCTCAATGTAAAACGCGGGATAGAAGACTCGCAGAGCGCTGTTGAGGCAGGCAGGCGCGCCATCTGGGTCAACCTTGGAGCAACTGTTCTGATCATGTTGCTTTGCGGCTTGACAGGCGTACTCCTCACGCGAGAGATTGCCCCACGGCTTGCTAGGCTGAAAATTGCACTTGAGGCCATGGCGGAAAAAGACCTGACCGCAAAGGTACAAGTAACCGGTACCGACGAACTCGGCCGTCTCGGCGACGCCTTCAACGCCAGCGTTGTCTCCGTGCGCTCAGTTTTGGAGTCGGTGGCCCAGGGAGCCGAGACTCTCTCGGCCGCGACGACCGAGATCAGCGCGCGGGCGGTTCAGTCAGCCGGCAATGCCAATACCCAGTCGAGCAATACCAATCAGATTGCCGCCGCGGCGCAGGAAATGACGGCCACCATTGGCGAAATCAGCCACAATGCCGAGAGTGCGGCGAATGCCAGCCGCGCCTCTGCAGCAACCGCCGATCAGGGCGGAGCAGTCATGCAGGCTGCAGCAGCGACCATGGAGAAGATCGCCACCGCCACTGGCGCCGTCTCTGAAAAAATCAACTCGCTCGCGCGTCGCTCCGAAGAAATCGGCAAAGTGGTCAGCGTCATTCAGGAAATCAGTGAGCAAACCAATCTGCTTGCGTTGAATGCCGCCATCGAAGCCGCCCGCGCCGGCGAACACGGCCGTGGATTTGCTGTGGTTGCCGGCGAGGTGCGTCGACTCGCCGAGCGCACCAAGGGCGCCACGGAAGAGATTGCTGCCACCATCCGCAGCATTCAGGAAGAAACCCACGGAACGCTGCAGGTGATGCAGGAAAGCCGCGCCGCCGTTGAAAGCGGCATGCAGGAGACCGCCCATGCCCGGGAGAGGCTCGACTCCATCATCGAGTCTTCAAAGCTGGTCGAACACGAGATTCACCTCATTGCGACCGCCGCTACGCAGCAGATTTCGGCCTCGGCTGAAATTTCCGAATCGGCCAGCCATATCTCGAAGTTGGCCGTCGAAAACTCGCAAGGCGCCGAGGAAGCAGTGGAAGCTCTGAAGAACCTCGCTGCCCTGGCTGGTGATCTCGATGGAATGATTCGCCAATTCCGCCTGGAAGGCGACCGCCCATCCGAAGCAGCGCCTGCGCGAAAGAGGCGCACGCCAATCCAGCCTGCACTGCAACCAGTGCATCTGTGATCTCCCACAGCAAGGCTGGAAGGCGCTCACAGTCCAATCGCTCTTGAGGAACCCCACAGTTCCGTTCCCCAAGAGCCGGCCCTCAAAGCCCTGATTCTTCACGCCTCTTTTTTCCTATCTGACCGTCGCTATGGTAGCCTCCGTTATTGAGGGCTTCCGCCGCGTCCCCGCTCTACTCTCTGCGGCCAAACCGCCAACCCATCACGGGGAGAGACATCCGCATGAGCGCCGTCAAGTACGACCTCGTCGTCATTGGTTCCGGCCCATCCGGTCAGCGAGCCGCTGTCGCAGCCTCCAAGATGAAAAAACATGTTGCGGTTGTCGAATCCCGGTCTGTTGTCGGCGGTGTGTGTATCAATACCGGAACCATTCCGTCCAAGACAATGCGGGAAGCCGTGCTGCACCTCTCCGGCTATAACTTTCGCTCAGTTTATGGAATGAATTACCGGGTTAAAGAAAAGATCACCATGGCCGACCTGGCCTTTCGCGTTCAGGCCGTAGTGAAAACCGAAATCGATGTAACTGAAGCCCAGCTTTCGCGAAACGGCATCGACGTGGTGCATGGTATTGCCGAATTCCTCGATCCCCACCATCTCCGCGTAGAAGGTCCCCAGACCGACACCACCCTTGAGGCCGATCGCGTCATCATCGCTGTCGGGACGCGGCCCTCCTCGTCGCCCAAAGTCCCCATCAACGGCCGTACCATCATCAACAGCGATCAGATTCTCGATCTGCGCGAGCTGCCCAGGTCGATGATCGTAGTGGGCGGCGGCGTGATCGGAGTCGAATACACATGCATGTTCGCGATCCTCGGGGTGCGCGTAACCCTGATCGAAAAGCGGGCTAAGCTGCTCGAATTTGCGGACCAGGAGATTGTGGAGTCCCTTAGCTATCACCTCCGCGACAGCCGCGTCACACTTCGCCTCGGCGAAGAGGTCGATTGCGTCGAAGAGCTTCCTGATGGCGGAGTCGTTGCCAACCTGATGAGCAAAAAGAGAGTCTCAGGAGATGCACTGCTCTATGCAGTGGGTCGGCAAGGCAATGTCGACGAATTGAAACTCTCCGCCGCCGGTCTCGAGGCCGACAATCGCGGCCGCATCCCGGTAAATGAGCATTATCAGACAAGCGTCGAGCACATTTATGCCGTAGGCGATGTCATCGGGTTTCCTTCGCTCGCGTCGGTCTCGATGGAGCAGGGCCGCATTGCCGCGGCTCGAGCCTTCGACGATCACGCCACCACCTCCAATCCGAGTTTTTATCCCTACGGCATCTACACCATTCCTGAAATCAGCTTCATCGGAAAAACCGAGGAGCAGTTGACTGACGAAGATGTGCCCTATGAAGTGGGCATGGCCTATTACCGTGAAGTGGCTCGCGGACAGATTCGCGGTGACACCACCGGTCGCCTCAAACTGATCTTTCATCGCGACACCCGAAAAGTGTTGGGCGTTCATATCATCGGCGAAGGCGCTGCTGAACTCGTGCACATCGGGCAGGCCGTAATGACCCTCGATGGCACGGTCAATTACTTCGTCGAGACCGTTTTTAACTACCCCACGCTCGCTGAGTGTTACAAGGTTGCGGCCTTTAACGGGCTCGGCCGCTTGCATCGATATCAGACTGGATGAACATGGCCGCGCACTTGAATCCCGGGTTGCGCAACACCCCGGCCGAAGGACCTGAATCGGTTCGGCGGACATTTCCAATTCGGAGGTCCCGATGACTACCGCCATCGGCGTTGTAATGACCGAGCACATTGTGGCCGGCAGGCTTCAGGATCAGAAAATCACAGGCAAGCTGCTTAGCTATCCCGATGCTGTCGACGAATCGGACTCTCTCGCTGCATTGCCGGGCAGCGAGCTGGTCGAGATTCTTGCCGAACAAATCGAAGCTTTATCGGCGAACGGCGAAGGCAACGTAGACGCAATCGGCGTAGCTGTTCCGGGCGTCGTACGCAACGGCGTGGTCGAAGACTCGCCGAACCTTTCCCAGATCAAGGGAATGCGCCTTGCGGAAGAATTGACCAAGGTGCTCAACACGCGCGGCATCCAGTCGCCCGTGCATATTGCCAATGATGCCGACGCCATCGCTGCTGGTGTGGCCGCGACCCGCGGCCAGCTCAACAAGCTCACCCGCGTCTGGACCATCGGCAACGGCATTGGCTACGGTCGATGGCCATACGTCGAAGGCGTGTGGGAAGGCGGCCACGTAACCGTGACTCTCGACCCGAAGGAACGCTTCTGTGGATGCGGCGGCGTCGGACACCTCGAAGGCATCATGGGGTACCGGGCCATGCGCATGCGCTTTCTTGACCTGGAGCCAGAAGAGGTCTTCGCGCTCGCGAAAAAGGGAGACGACCGGTGCAGCGAGTTCGTCGATTTGTGGCACCGCGCCCTGGCTGCCGCGACGGCCTCCTTCATTCATCTCGCCGGGCCCGGTCGTTTCTATTTCACCGGTCACAATGTCGGCTTTCTCGACCTTCCAGTCCTTCGCCGCCACTTGGAAACGATGGTCAAGATGAGTCCGCTGTTAAGTTTCTCCCTTGAAGTGCTTCCGCCGGATGATGAAACTGCACTGCTGGGCGCCGGGGTCAGCGCAGTGCGCGCATTAACCTGGTAGCCCCCGAAGCCTCTACACCATGACACGGTAGGGCTTTGACTGTGCACACCTGACTTGCCGACTGCATCTCAAATCGAGATCGTCGCGATGCTGTCAGGCCGAATGACAGTTTTCCATTCGGTCGAGTGAGTGCGGCCGGCATTCTTCAACACCAGTCTGTCGACCGGCAGTTCACCTTCGATCACTCGAACCTTCATCTCCCCTTGGTCGAGAGTGATGACCCCAAACCCAAAGGCTGTGCAGAAGAATGAAGAAAACGGCCGGACGGCCAGTTGCGGCCCGAACCAGAGCGCCCTTTCAACCGCTGAATAGCGGAATCCGGCGATCGCTCCCAGAAGCGCGTAACTGGCCATGGCGCGCGCGTAGTAATTTCCGCATTCGTATTCGTTCCATGGATTCCGTGTCCGCCCTTCGTACCGGCTTCGCGCCGCTTTTACGATCGTGAGTCCTTGATCGACAAATCCCTGGTCGATTAGGTACGAAGCCACTTCATACTCGATTCCCGTCCACACTTCGTCGGAATAGACAAAGGGGAGCGTCGGTTTGTCTCCACGCGGCCAGCTGCATAACAGTAAACCCGGTTCGTGGCCCATGGCATATCCGGGACGCTGCGCATTGGCATGCTGGCTCAAATCGGTTTTGAAATTGTGTTTGAAGATGGCCTCCAGGTTCGAGCGCACATTCTGTTTCGCAAGGGACGTTTCAAGGCCATACATCTGGGCCATCCAGGCGCCGATGACTCCATCAGAAAGGCACCCGCTCCCATACTGGTATTTCGGGCCTTCGCGTTTGAGCAATTGCTGCATTTCGCTGCTCGTCTCGTCAACGTGAGCAACGGAATCGGCAAATGAGGTGTCGCGCAGACCCAGGTACTGCACGTGCTGCTGGTAGTACTCGCCGTTGAACAGATGTTCGTCCATAAAGCGTGCACTCCGCTGTGCAAGCTCGCCATAGAATCTCGAATCCTCGCCTTTACCCACCGCATCCGCCATCTTCTGCATGGCCGAAAGCGCGCCGAGATAAATGCTCGTGCACATTCCATCGGCGCCCCAGAACTCAATGTCATACGTATTGTGGTGAGGTTCGAGAAGTGCCCCGCGGTGATCTGGATCCCATGCCCTAATGCAGTAGTCGATGCTCCTCTTTGCCAGTGGGTACATCTCTTCCAGCCAGCCCGTATCGCCGCAAATCTGCCAGTCGCGAAACAGTTTCATGATCCCGCCCAGTTGTCCGTCGGCGGCTGCGGGTTCGCTGTGGTCGACAGGTCCATCCGGAATCGCCCCGCGAAAATTCACATGGCCGCGCTCGTCCATTGATCGCGCGAGTTCCAGACTGCGTAGCGTGCGTTCCAGCTTTGGAAACAGGTGCGGCAGCGCCTGCGCATAATTCCACACGTGCGTGCACGCTCCGTGGCAGCAGCCGTTGTCGGGGAAACAACCTTCCCATGCCCACACATTTCCATTCTCCTCGCGCAACACCGTGGGCGACTTCAGAATGCCGAGGTTAGCCGAGACCGCGTCCAGAACGTAAGGCGGCAACGTCGATGAAAACAGCGCCTTCTTGAACTCGACCGTGCGCGTTCGCAGCGACGGGTAGTTGGCTGCAACATGATCCGCCACTTCGCGTGCATCCTTCCACACGCCTGCATAGTAAGGCCGCCATGGGGGTGGCGCTCCATTCGAAAAATCTCGGCAGCCTTCAGATCCGCTCTCCCCTGACTCTTTTGAAATCGCCCCCGCCGTGAGATAGCAGTTTGGGAAATGCCACGTGATCAGGATCGGATAAGTGCGGGATTCATCCGGCGCAAGCCTCCCTTCCAGCAGAATCGAGCCGCCGTTCCGTCCCGCACGGTCCACGCTGCTCGATCCTTCGTTCTCAGTAAACTTTCCGGTCGACACTTCGCGCCACAACGCAGAAAGAGAATCGAACTCCCACCCCGGACTGCGCAGCCACATTGCCTTGATCCGCGCCTGAGTTCCAATCGCCGTCAGGCTTGCACTGCCGAATGCCTCAGCATTCACTGCTTCACGATTCGAGAAATAAACGCCCTTTCCCGGAATCTCGGAGTTGACGCTCGATGCCTGGTCCGGCTCGCATCCGGGAGCAAGATGCGAAAGATGATAGGAAAACTCGTAATCCACAAATCGCCCGGAAGTGTTGTGCAGCGTGTATTCGAGAATCACGCACGGAATTCCGGAGTTCTTGTCATCGAGAGGAATAAACGGATTCCAGCCCTCGACCTTCACCTCGATTGGAACCGAGGCATCGCTCAGCCGCGCTTCTCCAAACGGGAACTCTCCGCTGAATTCGCACTTCGCAAATCGCGGAAACCCTTCAAATCCTCCGCGACGCAAGCCCTGACCCTGCAGCCCCTGATCGAAAATCTTGAAGGGCGGAAACGGTCCCTCGACCAGTTTCGTCGGGCCCGCCAATCCCTTGATGTGCAAGATCGCAAATGCGGCTTCAGGTGAGTCGGCCGTGAAACCCTCTGGCAATGCGGTTGTTTCAGGGCGTGTACGGATCGAAAAATCCTGCAGCCCCCCATACCCGTTCATGCAGATCGTGCCCGCGCCGATCCCTCCAATGGGCAATGCCACCTGCGTCGCGC
>Ga0335072_10017916_pt1 | contig 10010 bp, 5 predicted proteins | sample Lox_Sample_21_FD_206725 | JGI IMG/M metagenome (GOLD analysis project Ga0335072, IMG submission 206725) | Soil microbial communities from Loxahatchee National Wildlife Refuge, Florida, United States - Lox_Sample_2.1 | ecosystem: Environmental > Terrestrial > Soil > Wetlands | place: USA: Florida...
TATCGCTGCATTGCTAATAACCAGCTGCAACATGCCCGATGCATCGACGAGTGGAGCAACAGCCGAACCGCTGTTTTCCGCGGAGCAGGTCTACAAAAACCCCAAAGCACGTGAGCTGGCCGATGCTGCAGCGCGGGGCGATGTCGAAGCCGTGCGGCATCTGATGAAGGACGAGCACGTCAATCCCGACACGATCTTTGCCGATGACGACAGCGGCATGCCGCTGATTGCGTGGCCGGTGTTCAATCTCAATCCAGCGGGATTGAAAGCGATGTTGGATAACGGGGCGAATCCGAATGCGCGTAAGGCGGGGCGCATCTTTAAAAAATTTCCCGATGGCAGTGCTATCGATCACCCCGAGTACGACAACGCCATGGTGTGGGCGGCAAAGCAGGATGACCCCATCTATTTAACGCTACTTTTGGACCATGGTGGTGATCCCAATACGCGTAATGGCAACGGCGAAACACTGCTATTTCAGGCTTTTATCTGGCATCGGCAGTGGAAGAACGTGCAGACGTTGGTAGAGCATGGCGCTGATGTAAATGCACATGCTTTAGGTGAATCCATTCTTTACGACTTCGCCACATCTGGTGGCTTCGAACAGGTCTATTGGCTGCTGCAACACGGTGCAGACCCAAAATCCGCTGCGATAGCCAATCCGATTCCACCAGCAACCGAGCCACGATATCCGGTAATAGAAAGTATCTTTTGGTACCCCACCGATCCAAAAAAATTAGAGGCCATCGACTGGCAGCGCAAATGTCAGCAATGGATGCTCGGCCAACCTTTGGCTTACCGTACGAAGAGAAAGATATTCCCTTGTTGTAACAACAACGATCAAGGAGCGACACAATGTCTAACGAATTGCGTGAAATTCAAGAACAGCAAGAACTTATTCGACAGCTTCGCGCGCATGGCGATGCTGTTTCGCTGGAACAAGCAGATCAGTTGCAAAAGCTCTTTCACGACCGGCAAATGGGTGCCCTGTCGCAAGATGTTTACAAGGCGGCCAATGGCGAAGATCGCCCCCCACTTGGCTGGACTCGTCTTAGTGAACATCCTGGATTGATGCATCAGTATGCGCAAGCTCTTAACAAGAGCGATGCTGAATTTAGTTCAGCCTTACACCCAGACTTATCTGGCTTTCGCGCAGAGATCTACATTCCTGACCCCAACATCCTCGGCCCCGGTTTCAAACCATCGATCGCCTTTAAAGGCTCATCGGGCGAAGTCATCACCTCCGACGGCAAACATCACGACACCACGATCGAAGACTTCTTCGGCAATAACTTCGCGCAATCGGTGGGTTTGGAAACCGATTACTACGATCGCGCTATGGGGTTGGGTCTTGATTTCAAAATCCATAACATCGCCGTCGAATTCACCGGCCATAGCCTCGCAGGCGGCATGGCCTCCGCTGCAGCGGCCGTAACCGGCTATTCCGCCACCACCTTCAACGCCGCCGGCCTTCATCCTCTCACAGCTCAGCGCTTCGCCGATCAAAACAACATCCCGCTCTACGACGCCTCTCAACTCGTCACCACCTACCAAGTCAAAGGCGAATTCCTCACCGACGGCGTGCAAGGCAACATCCACGACATGGCTACCACCGAGCGCGCGCAACTGGCGATCGTGCTGAAGGAGGCCAGTGATCTAAGCACGCATCTGCCCGACGCCCGCCATGCGCTGGATAAACTGATGCAGCGGACGAATCTGCCACCGCAGGCGCGGCAGTCGACGCTCGCGTTTATCGATAAAGTGGCACACGGCAATGCCGATCAGTTGCTGAGCGAATTACCCTTGACCACCGGCCAAGTACACCTCCTCGACGCGATGACGCGCGACGCACAAGGCAACCTGGTGCCGCGCGATCCCACGATGGGTTTGCCCGAACTCACCGCGCGACTCGCGCCCGCGATGGCGGTGCTGAGCACAGCATCGCTCGGTGCGCGTGCGGGCGATGCCATGGGTACGATCGCCTCGTTGCCCGAGCAGTGGGAAGGTAGCGTGCTGCATAGCACAGGCTCCGGTATACGCCGTGCGGGCGAGCTTGGCGGCGACGCATTGCACATCCGTGCGCAGATAGACGGCGAGATGCAACGGCAAGCCGAACACCTTGGCGTTGCCGCTGCGGCCCATGCGCGCATGGCCGGTGCCGAGATCGACGCGCAGATCGATCAAGGCGTGGGGCAGGCACGACAGCTTGGCGCGTCGCTGGATGCTGCCGCGTTGCGCGGCATGGCACATATGGCGCCGCATGAAGCGCAGGTATGGCTCCAAGCACATGCCGACGCGCTGGAGCGTGCCGGGCAACATGCCGCCGATCAAGGTCGTGCACAGGCGAGTGCAGACCGCCTTGCGGGCGAGCACGATGCCGCCGCGTTGCGTCGCGCAGGTCTCACCGCCGAGCATGCGACCGTGGCGTTCGCGAATGACTACGGACGAGCGCAGCACGATGCAAGCGCGCAAGCCGGACAATGGATCGGTCAGCAATTGGATGGCGCCGGTAACACCGTGCAACGTGTCGGCGATGTTCAGCACGAAGCGTTCACTGCCGCGGGTGCCGCCTTCAGCGGTTTGTCCGCGGCCGGCGGGACGCTTTCCACGGCGACGCTGCCCGCCGAGCGCACGCGTTTGAACGACGCCGCCTATGCAGTGCGGCAAGCCGTTCCCAGCGGCAGCGAGGCGATCGAACGCCATTTGATGATAGCCACCGTTACGCCCAGCATGGATCACTATATCCAGCAGCAGGAAGCGGCCGCGCGGGAACACTTGCAGCTCACACCGCCCATTCAACGCGAACCGCACGCGCCCGCCAAGGCGCATGCACCCACCACACACGAGGCGGCGATAAAGGAAAGTCAGCGCGTTACCGATCTGTCCCCGCCGCTACCAACCTTTGCCGATCCCGGACATCCTCAACACTCCCTGTATGAAAGGCTCAAGACGGAGCTGCCGGTCGGTACCTCGCAAGAGCGCCTGATGCAGGCCACGGCCGCCTGCCATATGGCCGGCATGCATGGCGGCAAAGACCTCTACGAAGTGCATTACTGTGACAATAGAAGCTTGTTTTTTTCACCCGCTGCGCTCAATGCCACCTACGCGACCATGGATCTGAACCAGCCTGCGCCGACGGTGCAGCAAACCATGCAGCAGACACAAGCCTACGATCAGCACCAAGTGCAATTCATGGCGAATATTTATGAGCGACAACAGCATCAGCAACTCAATCAACAAGGGCCTGTACTTGGCGGCCCTCCGATGCAGCACCGGTGACAGCAGTGCTGCATAGTCAGGGCATTCGAGATGCGTTACCTCGATCCTTTGACCATGGAATCAAGCGTCGATACTCGATGAATCAGCAAACCGGGCACGAAACGCCGTTACATCAACATATCGCGCACTATTACCGGAAAGTAAGGGACTTAACAAAGCGTAACGCGCGAACACAGGCCATGGGGATGGGCATGCCCGGTGGCGGACCATGTAGCGGATGTTGATGTTGAGTTTCTAACAAATAAGAACGGATAGCGGCAACGCGGCGGATGGAACCTCATGCCGCGCGCATCGCGGTGGCAATAGGAGCGAGATGATGTTTTTCCGCAAGTGGCGAGAAAAGAGAAGAGCAAAAATTGTGCGGCAATGGATGCTCGAGGCAATGAGCATTCCTCCAGTCGAAAGCGCCGTAATGGGAAACGTTGATGAGGCCGAGGTGGAACGCTGGTGGCGGGAGCAGACGGCACTGAGCCCTGCTCCCGAGCCTACGGTTGTGTTGGACTGTGGTGGCTACGATATCGAGCAGAAGGTTCAAGCCTTGCTCGATTGGCAAGCACAGACGGCACCGTGGCTGAAAACGATCTTGGAGAGCCATCGCGACACCGTCCATTTTCTGGAAGGGCAACGCATTCGCGCCGTTCAACACTTGAGTGTCATGTCCTCGATGCTCGACTCCCTGGTCATGACACATGTGCGGCCCGATGTGCTGCAGCGTAAATGGAGCCATGAAGTGCCAGAGTTGATCGATCATATCAGCGACAAGGTGCCGGATGACCTGGATGAACGGTTCAAGGAGGATTCGCTGGCGTGGAAGGAACTCGTCAAGCACTACACCGAACTCATTGCGCGTACCGCGGCCCGTTACGAAAAATTCCGCAAGCAGGACGACGATTGATGCGATGCGTGGCAGTGCCCTGGTTCGGATAACCGTGTCTAGGGCCTGCGGGCACTAATGGTGCTTAAGTCGCTATGGACATCTGTGGCACGGGACAATGCAGGCTCGCGCATACCACGCGCAACAGCTCCTTTTCGGTAGACGTCACCACGCCATCGGCCTGAATCGCGCTCTGCAGACTTTGGATCACGATTTCCTTGGCCACGGGAAGCAGGCCATCCAGATCGTCCAACGCGTGGTCCAGCTTCGGTTGCCATTCCATCGGCAGCGTCTGCCAGTTGAAGGCTTCGCCCGGAAACGCTTGGTTCATGGCCGCCAACCAGGCGCGCCGCGCGGACATATCGTCGTTGCTGCCGTACACCGCCACCACGGCGCAGACTAGCGACAGGCTGTCGCGACACGCAGGCAATTTTTTCTTGCCTTCCACGGGTGCGCTGCGCGGCTTGGCGGCTTCGCGCAGATACATGCGCAGCAACCGCACGAGGCAATAGTCGTCGAGTTCGACTTGCGGATCGATGCCGACGATCGCCTCGAGCGTCTCGCTCAAGGTTTCCAGGCGGCCTTGCGGCAGCTGCTTCAACGCCGGAAACGACAAGGCGATCAGCGGCATGCGCTGCGCCGCCGGCAATGTCATTTCATCGGTGACAAGTTTATCCGTCTCAGACAGCACATCGTCGCCGAAAGCGTTGGCGATACATCGCCGTTGCCGCGGGCGCAGATCCTCGTGTTCGGACATCGCCAAAGCCAACGCCAAGTTGAGCGCGGTGTCGGGCTTTCGCGCCGCCGCGATCAAACTCGGCGGCATGCTTTGCCGTACCGCGCGGGCCTGTTGAAAGTTTCCCGGCGGCGGAACATTCGAAGGCGAAGCAACCGCCGCACTCGCTACCACCACAGCGACCGCCGGCACCGCCGCCGTCGCGACGTCGGCGCCTCCCGGCCATTCCAGCGGCGGCAGCTCCTTCTTCGTTGCCGTCGCCTCTTCGTCGGCCGCCGCAAGGCCGTGATAGCCATCGAGGCCACCTTGCAGCGATCGCTCCAACGGCAACAGCTGCTCCTCTCGAAACCACGGTTCAAGCACCCGAATGCGCTGCATAAGCGGTGGATGCGTGGCGAACCACGAATTGAAGGGATCCACATCGCCGAACATCATGTGCGCGACTTCGTGCCGGTTTCCCACGAGCAACACAGACCCTTCCGGAACTACCGCGATTTTCTTCAGCGCACCGGCAATACCCGACGTCTGTCGCGTGAATTGCACCGCGGACGCATCGGCCAACGCTTCGCGCTCGCGCGCCACGGCAGCTTGGATCAAACGTCCAAAGAAATAACCGATCGATCCGATAACGATAAAGCCCAGGCCGAAGAAGTAACCCATCACTTTGCGCTCGGCATCGCGCTCGGAGTCTTCGTAGCGACCGTCGCTGCTCCAAGCGAACTGCCGGCCGATGACCGATAGCGCCATGATGCCGAACAACAACCCCATCAGCCGAATATTCAGTCGCATGTCGCCGTTGAGCACATGGCTGAATTCGTGCGCAATCACACCTTGCAGCTCGTCGCGCGTGAGGTGATCCAGGCAGCCTTGCGTGACGCAGATCGCCGCGTCGGACGCCGAATAGCCGGCGGCAAACGCATTGATGCCGCGTTCCTGCGGCATCACGTAGATATCCGGCACCGGCGTGCCGGAGGCGATGGCCACCTCTTCGATCACGTTGCGCAATTGCTTGAGCTTCGGATCGGCGACGTCGGGCGGCACGGGAATGCCGTCGACGCCCTCGGCAACGACCGAGCCGCCTTGTGAAAGGCTGCGAATGCGATAAAACGCACACCCGAAAATGACCGCCAGCACGCCAAGCGTCGTGTAGGTGATCAGCCGGTGCTGGTACGCACCAAGATTGGCCATCCTGATCCAGGGATGGCCGAACAGCGTGAACACCAAAACATCCACGGCAACAACAATAGCGATAACGGCCAGCGCGAACAGCACCACGAGCACCCGTGTGCTACTGCGCACCCTTGCCTGTCGGGCAAAAAAATCCACGGCATCTTCCCCCAGCGAATCGGCGCGATCGGACGTTTCCGGCCAAGCCGATTAACCGAAAGAAACCTTGGGCGCTTCGCGCACGGTCTTGTCTTCGATATCCAACGGATGCGCTTCGCTAAAGCTGAAGCTGTTGGCCATGAAGGAGCCGGGAAAGACTTCGCAACGGTTGTTGTACGTCATCACCGCATCGTTATAGGCCTGGCGCGCAAAGGCGACGCGATTTTCCGTGGACGTGAGTTCTTCGGAAAGCTGCTTGATCGTCTCGTTGGCCTTCAGATCGGGATAGGCCTCGCTGACCGCGAACAAGCGGCCAAGACTCTGCGTCAGGCCGTCCTCGGATTCGGACAGCTGCTGCATCGCCTGCGGATCGCCGGGATGTTGCTTCGCTTTGGCCAAGCCGCTGACCGCCGTATTGCGTGCCTGTATGACCGCCTCGAGCGTGCTGTGTTCGTGGGCAAGATAGGCTTTGGCCGTTTCCACGAGATTGGGAATCAGATCGTGGCGACGCGTAAGCTGTACGTCAATTTGCGCGAACGCGTTCTTGTAGCTGTTACGCGCGGTCACCAACCCGTTGTAAAGACCGACCACGTACAAAACGGCCACCACAACAATGGCCAGAAAAATGAACAAACCCATTGCACTCCCCCCTGTAGGCGTTCCGGGCCTTTCCCGGTCAGCATACCACGCAGTGCTTTGCACGTTTGCGGAGGCCGATGGCCCCCTCGCCTGCGCGAGGGGGCCATTGCGGATGCGTCATCCGTTCTTTTTCAACCACGCATCGATCGCGGGCAAACGATTCTTATGCACGCCGATGCGATACTGGATATTCGCAATGGCCGTATCGGCGACGCGGCGCGACGTCGGTGCGATGTACGCTTGTTCGAACGCGCGCATCTTGTCGATCGTCTTGGGATCCAGCGAGGAATAAATCAGGCGCGGGTAGTACTCGCTCCGCGACGGGGCATCGACCAGCTGATCCATTTGCTCGCGATGCGCCACGGCAAAATCGAAGGCCATCTCAGGATGCTCACGCGATGCCGCCGAAACCATGCTAGCGCTATTGGTGGCGCCCGGTTCGCTGGTCAACGCAAGGTCGAGCGCGCGCCGGGCCAACGCCTTGTCCTTGACGATCGCCAACAGCGCGTACAAGTTGTCCTTGATCAGCGGCGTCTTTTCCGTCTGGGCACGCTTGTGCAGCTCGTTCCAGGTGGCTTCGTCGGCGTTGTAAGCGACCACGGCCGTAATGACCTTGCGCAACGCCGCCGGCACCGCGGACGGATCGGTGGATTGCGCGGCAAAACGGCGCTGCGCTTCCTTGATCACGTTTTCATCGCCGAGCGCGCTCAGCGTGTAGATCAACTGTTCGCGAAGGATCGCCACCGGCGCCAACTCGCCCGATTTGGCGGTCCAGCCGACCTGCTGGAACACCGGCTCCAGCCTGGAGACCGCGAATGTGCGGAACGCCGCCTGCCCCGGGTCTCCATCGCGGTAATAGCGGCTCAATCCGCCGAGTTCCTGCGTGATATTGCCCCACAGCACCGGATTGGCATCGACCGGCGTGGCCTTGATCAAATCCAACACGCCGGAAGCAGGCTGCAGCCCGGCCAGCCCCAACGCGGAGGTGTCATCCATCAGACCCAGCTGATCGATCGGCGCAAGCTTGGCGTAATCGGCGCTCAGCGCGGCAAAGTCTTGCGCGGTGTAAAGCGTGCGGAAATAGCCGGTCTGTCCCGCGTTGACGACCACCGGGCCGCAGCCGGGCACCACCAGCGACGCTTGCCCATTTACCAGCGTGCTCGCCGGTTGACCGCCCACCGTCTGCGCGGTGACCGGCACATGCCAGTGGCGCATCATCTTGTTCGCGGCGTCCTTGGTGAATTGCCCCTGGGTAAGTTGGAGCGTGGTGCTGCCGTTCTTGCAGGTTTCCGAGACCACGCGAATCAGCGGCACGCCGGGCTGCAAGGTGAAGTCGTGCGCGACGGTCGTCACTGGTTTATGGGTGACCGTTTCCATCGCATGCCACAGGTCGTCGGAGACCGTATTGCCGTAGGCGTGATCTTTCATGTATCGACGCACGCCGTCGCGCCACGTATCGGCGCCCACGTAGTTTTCAAGCATGCGGATCACCGCTTCGCCCTTCGAATACGTGATCACGTCAAAGGCCTGATTGGCCTGCTCCACGGTTTCGATGTGCTGCACGATGGGATGCGTGGTGGAGGCCGCATCGAAGCTCATCGCGCCTTCGCGAATGCTTACGGTATCGAGCTGGGCGTTCCATTCCGGATGCAGTTTTTCGGTCGTGCGCGTCGCCATCCACGAGGCGAAACCTTCGTTGAGCCATAGATCGTCCCACCAACGCATGGTCACCAGGTCGCCAAACCACTGGTGCGCCATTTCGTGCGCTTCGGTGCCGAACACGCCCTCCCTGTCCGCCTGCGTGGAGACCGACGGGTCGAGCAGCATCGCGTATTCGAACGTGAAGATCGCGCCCCAGTTTTCCATGGCGCCGAAGAACTGACTTCTGCCTGGCGAGGCGATATTGTCGAGCTTGGGCAGCGGATAGGCCGTGCCGAAATAATCGTTGTATTCGTGCAGAACGGCCTTGGCCGATTCAAGCGCGAAACCGGCTTGCGACGAAAGACCTTTCTGCGTGACCACGCCGATTTCGGTCCCGTCGGAGGTGGTCGTCGCGCGATCGAAATCGCCGGCGCCGAAGAAAAGCAGATACGTCGACATCTTCGGCGACTGCTTGAAACGGACCTGAGTCAGACCGTTGCCGAGATCTTTCTTTTCCGCGGCAGGCATGTTGCTCACGGCCATCTGGCCGGTGGGGATCGTGGCCGTCAGATCGAACGTCGCCTTGTACGCCGGCTCGTCCCAAGAAGGAATGAAGCGACGTGCGTCGGAATTCTCGAACTGCGTATACAGCGCGTGCTTGCGGCCTTCCTTGGTGTCGTAATTGATCACGAACAGACCGTTAGGCTGCGTATCGATCGTGCCGACGTAATCCATGCTGAGGCGATAGCTGCCGACCGGAATCGGTTTGGCAAAGGTAAACGTGGCGGTTTGCGCTTTGTCGTCCACCGTGATTTTCGGGGCAGCAAACGTTGCCTTGCCCGACTCCGACGACAGGCTCGCCGAGGAAAACTTCATTTCCAGCGCATTGAGCGTGATGCTTGTCGTGGGTTTGAGCACGTCGATGGTGACTGTGACTTTGCCGTCGAACTTCAACCCATCAACGTGAGGCGTCACGGCGACATCGTAGTGCGTGGGGCGCACGGTACGCGGCAGCTGGGTGGTACCGATCACTTCAGCCGGAGCGGCTGTTTGCGCCGTGGCGGGGCTGATGGCGGCAGCACCGGCGAGCGCCACTACGATGGCGGAAAAAAGTATCTTGCGCATAACGTCCTCTTTGTCTGTGGATGACCGGCCTAGTCGACGGGTATGCATGTCGCGCTTTCGAGGCGAAACAGACCGCTGATGCCCCCTGGGTGATGCGGCCTGCCCTGTGCTCGCATCGAGCTATCGAATAGTGCGGCGACGGGGAGGCGGCCAGATACGGCCGAAAGTCACGGCTGGCCGTCCAACGGACCCCTGCCAAGACGGATTTGCCGCCGCGATTTCGTCGATTTGAAGCTATTTGCGTCTAGCTGCGCGTATCAAACGGCATGCACGGCGGGTGGGGTTGCTGCCGCGCCTTGGGGTTACGCCACTCGGGATGGTCGTAGGGAATGTAGCTAGCCCAATACCAAGGGAAGCAGGTCTGGCCGAGCGTGCTTTGCAGCAGGTAAG
>Ga0335072_10017917_pt1 | contig 10009 bp, 7 predicted proteins | sample Lox_Sample_21_FD_206725 | JGI IMG/M metagenome (GOLD analysis project Ga0335072, IMG submission 206725) | Soil microbial communities from Loxahatchee National Wildlife Refuge, Florida, United States - Lox_Sample_2.1 | ecosystem: Environmental > Terrestrial > Soil > Wetlands | place: USA: Florida...
GGCTGGGTCGCCGTGGAAACCATCATTGACGAGCACATCGTCCGCGAACTGATTCCGCAATTGAAGGCTGCCGGCGCGGAGGGCATCATTGAATATCCGCTCAACAAAGTAGTATACTGAAAAGCGAAATCCTATGGGTTCAATCAAAAAACGCCGCAAGGCAAAAATCAACAAGCACAAACGGCGCAAGAAGCTGCGCTTGAATCGTCACAAGAAACGCACCTGGCAGGCCTGACCGCCGCGCCCGTTTCAATTCATCCGCTCGCGCGCGATGGCACGGTTGCCGTCGCCAGGACGTGCCTTTGTCGGCATCCTGATTTCAAAATTTGGGTGGGTGGGCGGCTCTGCCCGTTGCAAAACCGCTTGAAGGCTTTCAGCGTCATTTTTTGACGGGCGTGCCGGCGGCAAATCGTGTATCGTTCCGCCGGATGGAAAATCGTTTCACCAAACACTACACGCGCGAGGAGGCGAACGCGCTGCTGCCGCAAATCCGCCAATGGCTGGAGCAACTGAACCGGCTGCGCGCGGATTTGCACCGTTACGAAAAGCGCCTGAGCGGGCTGACGGAGCAGGGGAGCGACATCGGCGGCGACACCGTGAACGGCTGGATCCGCGTGCTGGCCGCCATGCAGGAAACGCTTTCCGAATTTCAACGCCGCGAAATTTTCATCAAGGATTTGGAGCGCGGGCTGCTGGATTTTCCCGCCATCATCGGCGGGCGCGAGGTTTTCCTCTGCTGGGAATCGGACGAGGAAGCGGTGGAATTCTGGCACGATTTGGAAACCGGCTACGGTGGCCGGGAAAGACTTTAACCGTGGATTTCTCTAGGCGGAACGAAATAGCACGAATTGTTCCCTTTCAGTTTTGCCCCTCCGCTCCCTGCTTCTTGCTCTGCTCTCAGCTTTTTAGATTTCAGCTTCCGCCTTTCCTCTCCTCACCGCCTTGGAAAATTCATCAGGTCGAAACAGTTTGCGTGGTAAAACCAGCCGTAAATCTTAAAAAATGCGTAAGCATCGAACAACGCGGCAAGCCATAGTAACCATGCGACTGGCACATCCGGCACAAATAATCCGGCCCCGCCAAGCAACATAAAAAGAAGCGCGCAACCCACCATGACCACCACCAAGGCAATGTTGCACAGGCGAAATTGCGTGCTGTCATTTGTGCAGGAACTGAATGCCAGCACGGTGGTGATGAATCGGCCGGAGAAAACCAAGATTCCCGCCTTGAACCCGATGATGATTCCGTAGGCAATGGATGCGCCGGCCAAATACGCAAGTAAGCTGGCGCAGACCGTGGCGCAGGCGATGAACAGTGGCAACTGGATTATCGCCGGTTTGAAGAGTGTTTTCGACAACATCGAGAATGTAATCGGATATGCTGCATACATGGGAACCCTGACGCCGCTGCTTGACAAGGCCCTAAAAGCCATCCCATTTGCCAGTATCCGGCCCACAGCCTGAAGGAAAGTGATGAACACTCCGACGCCAAAAACCCAGTTCGCCACATTCCGGTTCATCGTGCTGGACACAAACCCAATCAGAACCATCAATAAAAAATTACGAAGGATATTTTTCCACGGCTTCGTGATTTGCAGTCCTTTCGGAAAGGCAAATTCTATCACCGCTCGTTCACGCGGATTGAGCCATTTCCATAACCGCCTTTCGAGCCAGCCCTGTGGTTGCTCGTGAAGCAAAAACTGCCGCGAGCGAATTATTTCTTCGATGGCCGTGACTCCCAAGCGTGGTGGTTGAGCTGTCTTGTCCTTGGAACCATCCTCGGCGGGTTTTTCTCTTGGTATTTGATCGAATGCTTCGGGGATGATGCGCTCCCTGAACTTCATCCGGCCTTGCAACCTTCCCAGTGAATTCTTGATTGTCCAGATGGCCAAAACGACGGGAATAATCAGGCTGGCAACCAGCCATGTTCCCTCCGGCAGGAATAATTGGAACAAAGAAGGCGCCCAGCCGGTGGGCAGTATCAAATTGAGCAGGGGCGCCATGCTGTCAAAGAAATACAAAACGGCGGGGCCAATCACGTGGAAGGCCATGATCAAAATAAGCCCGAAAAAAAAGGCGCCGGAGGGGATCAGCTCATACTTGAACCGTGGCAACCAGGCGGCGCAAAAAAGTGTCAAGGCTAACAGCATGGTCGATGAAAGAACGGCCAGCATCATGGTAGCGACCCATTGGGCGATTGAAAAATTCAGGCAGCCAGCCAGGACCCCGAAGCCAACGGCCTGATCCAGCACGCAAGGCAAAGCAGACTTTCGGAAAAACTTCTGCATTTCCCAGCGATAAATTGACGTGTCAGCGATGGGCAGCAGGTTCAGCGCGGCAAGATCAGGCGCGCGGCCCAGCAATACTTGCAGGTTCCGCACGGAAAATGACAAAGCGATCAAGGTCCAAAGGTTGATGATTGCCAGGCCCGTGACGGGATGTTGGGTGAGCCGGGTGATGACATAGACAAAGTAGCCAAGCAGAACAGACCAGAAGGGGCGGACCATCCAGTTTACGAGAATGCGCCTGCGACCGGCCTTTTTTGCATTGCGATACTCCCGCTTCAGCGCGGAGGAACTCTGCACGGCGTGCTTCACGCCGCGCCGCAGCGCCTTTTCAAAAATGGGCGAATGCAGCTTCACTGGCTCCCTTCACGAAGTTGCCGGAACATTTCTTCCAGCACATTGTCCTTGTCCCGGGCCTGGCTGCGCAATCCATCCATGGTGTCAAAGGCGCGAATTTCGCCCTTGTGTATCAGGCAGACTCGTTCCGAAAACCGTTCCGCTACGTCTAGAATTTGCGTGGAATACAGAATCGTCCGCCCGCGGCCGGCGGCGTCCCGGGCGTGACGCTTGAATGCATCAATTCCCTGTGGATCCATGCCGGAGGCAAATGGTTCGTCCAGCAACCAAAGCTCGCGGTCGGCCGCCAGCATCGCCACCAGTCCCGTCTTGTAGAGCTGGCCGCGCGAGAGGGAGTAAGCCGGTCGCAGCGCCAGCGGCAGCAGGTCAAAATCGCGCAACAGTTCCAGCACCCGTCCTTCCGCGCCTTCGCCGTCCGCCTCATACAGCCGTAAAATGATCGCAATGTTGCGCAGGATGGAATGCTCCCAAAAGAGAAACGGGAAATCCGGCAGGAAATAAATGCGGCGTCTCAAATCCAGCCGGCCGCGGTCAAATTCATGGTCGTCGAAATAGATGCCGCCTTTGTCCGGGGCGGCGATTCCGGCCAGACAGCGCAGCAGCGTGGTTTTACCCGCGCCGTTGGACCCCAGCAAGCTCACAATCTGGCCGGCCTCGATCTGAAGTGAAACGTGGTCCAAGGCACGCACCGACCGGTAAGATTTCAAGACTCCCCTGATTTCAATTTTCATAAGCTCGTTGGGCTTCCCATTTCAATGTTTCTGCTTTCGCAATTTCAGCTTTTGCCCTTTGGATTGATAGGACTGCTGATTCATGGCTTGAGCATATTCTTACACGCCGCGCCATCCAATCGTATTTTGCACCACGAAGGAACCAGGCAACGAAGTCTTGAACCGCTGGGGACGCGGCTTTCTATTTTTATTTTTTGATTTGCTTTCCGTTTTCGCGGTTGACCCGGCCAAAGTTTCGACATAAACTCACACTATGCTTGGAGGAAGCAAATTCACAGGCTCGGGCTCGACTGGATTCCTACCGTCCCTCAAGAGGCATTGTCGTTCCGGTTTGTCAGTGCAACTCGGCGCCACCCTGATGTTTGTCCTCCTGTTGGCCGGTCTGGTGTCGGGCTGCAAACGTTCGCAAACTTCAGTTGCATCTTCCAGCCAATCCAACCCTTCCAATTATTTCAAGACACCCTTTCAGGATGAATCCCAGTTTGTCGTGCGGGAAGTGGTGTCCGATTTGGCGGAAGAAATTTATTATGCGAAATTCCACCGGCTGCCGGACGCCAAATATTTCCAGGTCACCGTCGTGGAAAATCCCGGCTTTCCCGTGGATGCGCCGGACTTTTCATTGCAAATCAGCCTGGATTCGAAAACGTCCGGCCTCAAATCGGAAGTCCATCTGACCAACGCCATCTGGTCGCCGGAAGCTTATGAATCCATCGTAAAGGATTTGGCCGATGCGGTTGGCTTGGTCCCAAGCAGCGATGGCGGGATGGGGGACACCAGCCTGATTTCCGACCTCACCGACGGGACGGCGGCAACCATCGAACAGGAAAACGAAACGATTTCCAGTTCGTTGCAGGATGATTTTACCAATCCGGTGTTGCACGAAGAGGCCGCGGTGTTGCTGGGCGCATTCATGCTGCGCGAACATTCGGGTTATTTTTTTGACATCCGCTTCCCGCTTTCACGGATGACGGCGCACCTCGCCATGGCCCATTTTCTTGACGGCTCCCGTGACTATGGTATCAATGGCCGGATGGCGATGGCGATGTTGCTGACCCTCGTCGGCGACGAAGCTCCAGCGCTGAAACAATTGGACGCCCTCGACAACCATGACGCCAGCGTCGAATCCTTTGCAAGCGCCCTGCGGATATTGAACACCGGGGATTACCTTTCGCGGACGCAGGCCCAGAGTCCTTCGCGCATCGAAAGCATTGCGCGTTTTTTCGCCATGGCCCAAAACGTCGGTGACGTGCAGGCGTGGACCATGCTGAACGACCTGCAAATGCAGTCGATTGACTTCGTCCGCCTTGCCGATCAGGACGGTTATTCCGTGGAAATGGGACATCAATTGCTGGCGGTCGCGCTTCCGCTCGAGTTTCAGGAAATCGGCAACATTTACCAGCTTTCGCAGCACAAGACATTGACCGAGGCCAATCTGGTGGCGGCGTTGAACGTGTTGCCGGAACGCTGTTTCACCGAAACTGACAACGGCGTTCAGGTGCGCGTCATTGGCTGGGGACAATGGGCGGCATTCCTCCAGCGGCAACTGTGCTCCGCCATCCAGCAGAATTTTTACATGTTACAATACATGTGGGGTGTGCCTGATGATGCCAAGGCATTTGCCGCAAAATCGGATCAGACCTTCGGCGGCCTTCGCCTGTATCCGTTTGTCCGGAGATTTGATTGCACGGATGTCGAGTCCTATCACAGCTCCGTGGATGATGGATTCAAGGTTACCGTCGCCACGCCGCAATTTGTGTCGGCGGAATGTTGGAACTACCTCTGTTATGAAACGTCCTTCGCCCCCTTGTATGCCCCCAATCCCAATCCCCACGTCAATGAATGGTTCAATCATAATCCGCTGCCGGGGACCGTTTACGACCTGACGCCGCGCCTGAACCATCCCAGCCTGGTCAACCGGCCAGATGCGATTGCCTTTTTTGAGAAACTTCATCAACTGGCGCCTTACGACACCCGCATCTCGTATTTCATGCTTCACAGGAAATATAACGACCACCCCACTTACGATGAGACGATGGACTTGTTCAGCAACGTGATGCCTTACAATGTCAGCGCCGACTGGGCGGTGGCAGCCACGTTGACCAACCAGCCCGACCAATTTGAAAAGCATGTGCTTCAGGCCGCGCTCCTGAATCCTTCATACTATTACTATCTGGGCGACTACTTTCTAAACCGCAACGACAATGACAAGGCGGCGCAATACTATGACCTGGGCTGCAGTAAAGACCCGGATAGTGTCTCTGCTTCCTATTATGCCTCCTGGCGCATGCGCTACTATCTGGAGAAGGGGCAGCTCGACAAGGCCCGCGAGATTGCCGACGAAGGCGCGCAGGTCTATTCCAGCGCCGGCTTGGAGGCCGAAGCGCTTTTTTTTGAACTGACCAGCAATTATGACGAAGCCTATGACTGGTATTCCAAAATCGAAGACCGCTACAACGAATCCGGCCCTCTCGTCGCCTTTTGCATGCGCTACAAAATTCTGACCGGCGACACCCGGTTCGATGCCGAAGTGCAAAAACGCATTGGCACCCTGTTTCCCGGCGGGCTTGAAAAGGTCTCCCTCAGCGATTTCCACGGTCCGCCCACCGATGGAGTTTTGGTGGAACAGGAAAACGACAAGACCAAGGCCGCCGGGTTGAAGCAAGGCGATGTCATTGTCGCCGTTTACGGCTATCGGATGCACAATTTCAAGCAATACAGTTGGGGACGCGAATGGAGCACGGAGCCAGAATTGGATTTGATTGTCTGGCAGGACGGCACCTATCGGGAAATCAAAGCCAACCTGCCCAGCCATCTTTTTGGCGTCACGTTCGGCGATTACACCCGGTAAAATTTCAACTTTTCACGCTCCACTCTTCCGATTTCTGATTTCAGAATTTCTGAACTTCGACTTTCTTCTGATATTGGGAAATCATTCGCCAATATTGAGAAGTCTCCGCCCAATATTGGAAAACGGCCGTCGGTTGCACAGTTTTGGACGCAACTGTCCATGCCAGTGTTCTGTTTTGATGATGAAAGCGGATGCCGCAACCGTAACGCACAAAAGTTTTGACGCGAATTGAATTGTCGCGGGGTGACGCCGGAAATCAGCCGGCTACGAAACGGCGGGTGGCGGTGAATGATAAATCTTCCCTCCGCGCCCTCTCACCCGGCTGCGCCGGCCTCTTCGAGCACGGGCGCGGGCGCAATCCCGTGCTTGTCAATGACGACAACCAGTCCGAAGAGAAAGATCCCCATGAAGACCACCGCGCTCGCGAACGCCCAGATGAAACCGAATTTATTGGCGATGACCGTCACGAGAATCGAGCTGTAGGCTCCCATAAGATTGAGCACCCCGTTATAAATGCCATAGACGAAGGCCGCGCTCTTCGGCGTCGGCGCCAGATCCACCGCGTTGACCCCCCACGCCCCCACGCTGGCGTTCATCACCAGCAGCGACAGCCCGATCAGCAGCGCGCTTGGCGCCACGAGATTCAGCCGCGACGTTTCCAGCGCGCACAGCATCATGATGATCATCAGACCCATGGGCACCCCGGCCCCCAGCTTGCGCCCTTTCGCGTAGCCATATTTCGCCACCAGCCAGTCGTTGACCGGGCCGGACACCAGAAAGCCCGCGAAGCCCGCAATATACGACACGCTCGTCCACGACGCGCTCTTGACGATCGAGAGGTGGAACGTGTCATGCATGTAAATCGGCAGCCAGTTCAGAAAAGTGAACAGCACGTAGCCGAAGGTCAGGAAGGTGAGAAAGACCCCAATGCCGTTTCGCGTCAGCATGACTTTCAATGCCTGCTTCATCTCCGCGCTGCTCAAATGTTCTTCCTTTTGGTGGTGAGGCGCCGCGCTGGCCACGCTTTGGATGAAACGCAACTCGCGATCGTTGACCCACGGATGAGATTGCGGAGTGTCGCGAATCAACGCCCACCAGATTGGAACCCAGATCAACCCCAGTGCGCCGAAGATGATGAACGTCCACTGCCATCCGAACCAGTGGGCAATCCAGCCGGAAACAAAGACCCCGACAATCGAGCCGATGAACTGTCCCGAGCCGGCCATGGTGTAGGCCCGCGCGCGCTCGGAAGGCGCGGACCAGGTGCTAGTCGCCTTGGCGTTGAGCGGCCAGATCGGCGCTTCTCCCGCCCCCATCAGGGCGCGAATGATGCACCACGAGAACATGCTATAAGCCAGCGCGCTGAGAATCGTGAAAAGCGACCACCACCCCAGCGCAAACGAAGCCGCCTTGCGAATCCCCAGCTTGTCAACGAACCATCCTCCGGGAAAATTGCACAGCGCGTAGGCCAGCCCCCAGATGAACGAGATGCGGCCAATCTGTGCGATGTTAAAACCGAAATGCTTCTCGATGAGCGGGGCGGAGACATTGAAGTTCGCGCGATCCATGTAATTGATCACCACGGCGGTGAACGTCATCAGGAAGACGATGAAGCGGACGCGGGTTCTTTGTCCTGTCCCGGGGGCCAGTTCGCCCTCCGCCGGCACAGTAGCGGAGGGCGGTTGATCCGATGAATTCGGCGAAGCAGCCATGGTGTTAAATTATCGGCCACAGTGTCTCTTTTCCGGGCCGCGCCGCAACCGCCAATTTGTTCGCGCCGTGACGGGGCGAAGGCGGGTCAAACCACGAATGAACACGGACGATTTGTCACAAAAGAACGCAGGGAGCGCAAAACTTTTTATCCGCAGATTACCTGTAGATGCAGGAATTGGATGACATCGCCTTGCTGCGGAAATACGTGGATGTTTCGCGCGAAGGGCGCGAGGAAGACGAAAGGAGACGATTTTATTACTTCGAGATTTGCACGCGTCCGGTGTGTTGCGCGTTGGCGCGCCACATCGGCCAGGAACTTTTCGCCAGCGGCGATTGGCTGGCGCAGGTTATCGCATACAGAAATCTGCCGCCGGAGATGTAAATCGTCCCGTCCGTGCCGATGGCCGGCGAACTGGCCGTGATCCAATCCAATGTGATATTCCAGGTTGTTTTTCCGTCCGGCTGGAGGGCGAGCAATTGCCGATGCGGCGCGGAGACATAAATTTGGCCGTCAGCCGCGACCGCCGCTGAGGCGTCAATCCATTCCTCGGTGTCACGTTGCCAAATCTTTTTCCCGTCTGCGCTCACGGCGATGATGAAATTGTTATCGCCCAGATAAAGCGTTCCCTGTTCGTCAAGCACGGGCGAGGAATCGGCCGCGCCGCCGGTGCGCAACTGCCAGCGTTCCGTGCCATCAGGTTTCAGCGCGTAAAGAATCCCGTCCGTGGAGGTGAAATAAATCGTCCCGTCGTCGCCGATGGCCGGCGAGGAAACAATCGGGCCGCCGGTGGGGAACGACCACAGGAGTTTTCCGTCGGGTTCGAGCGCATAAAAATTTGTGTCGTGCGAGCCGAAATAAATCGTCCCGTCGTCGCCGATGGCCGGCGAGGAATTGATGATGCCGCCGGTGGGGAATTTCCATTTGAGCGAGCCGTTTGGATTGAGCGCGTAAAAATTCGTGTCCCACGAGCCAAAATAAATCGTCCCGTCCGCAGCGATGGCGGGCGAAGAATTGATGACGCCGTCGGTCGGAAATTTCCATTTGAGCGAGCCGTCCGGCTTGAGCGCGTAAAAATTGGTGTTCCAGCAGCCGAAATAAATCGTCCCGTCGCTGGCGACGGCTGGCGACGAGCTGATTTCGACTCCGGTGTTGAACGTCCATTTGACTTCGCCCCGCGGCGTGACGGCCAGCAGCTTGCCGATAAAGGTTCCCTGATAGATGGTGCCGTCCGGCGCGAGGGCAGGGGACGAATCGCAATTGTATAAACTTGTGAGTTGAAGCTGCCAGAGATTCGTCGCCGGCTGCGCGGAGCAGATGGTTTGCAGGGTGAAAAGGCAAACGGCAAAAAGGATTCGCGGCGGTAATTTCATTTGCGCCAGTAAATCTTCAAATTGGCGAAACGGCAATTTCAAACGATGGGGCGAGCGTTGACGCGAGCCGGCTCGTCAGCAGCCTCGCCGCACCAAAACTTGCAAGCGGCGCATTGACAGACTACCTTGCGCGTCCTTATGCACAAAGTGGTCATCATCGGTTCGGGTTGCGCGGGCTGGACGGCGGCGCTTTACACGGCGCGCGCGAATTTCCAACCGCTCGTGCTCATGGGCGCGCAGCCCGGCGGCCTGCTCACCACGACGAGCATCGTCGAAAATTTCCCCGGCTTCCCCGAAGGCGTGGACGGCTTTGAGTTGATGTCGCGGATGCAGAAACAGGCCGAGCGTTTCGGCGCCAAGGGCACCTTCGGCACGGTCGAAAAAGTGGATTTCAAACAATCGCCGTTTGAACTGGTGGTGGACGGCGAAAAAATCACGGCGGAGACGGTCATCATCGCCACCGGCGCAAGCCACAAGCATCTGGGCGTGCCGGGCGAGGATTTGCTGGAGACCAAGGGCGTGACTTATTGCGCGACGTGCGACGGCGCGCTGCCCGTTTTCCGCAACCAGCCGCTGGTGGTGGTCGGCGGCGGCGATTCCGCGTGCGAGGAGGCGCTTTACCTGACGCGGTTCGGCTCGGAGATTTTTCTCGTCCACCGCCGTGATTCGTTGCGCGCGTCGAAAATCATGTCCGACCGCGCGCTG